>Ga0335069_10000071_pt1 | contig 172897 bp, 126 predicted proteins | sample Lox_Sample_11_FD_206714 | JGI IMG/M metagenome (GOLD analysis project Ga0335069, IMG submission 206714) | Soil microbial communities from Loxahatchee National Wildlife Refuge, Florida, United States - Lox_Sample_1.1 | ecosystem: Environmental > Terrestrial > Soil > Wetlands | place: USA... | reverse complement strand
CAGCGTTGTACTCCTCAATCCACTGCGGGGATACCTCCGGAGGTATCCCCGCAGCTCATTCAACCTAGTAGTGCTCACCACCTTCAACTTCACCGCAGGGGGGTCATGATGTACCCACCGGTTCCCATGGGGAGCCCGATTGCGCTGGACATTCAGGCGGTTTTCTGGGATGCTATCAAGCTGGTGACGGAGAGAGGCTGGCGTCTCGGGGAGTTTTCTCCCTTATTTCTCTCCAGAACCGCAGGGCACACTGACGTGTAAGGCATTACGCGGGTCGCACCGCAAAGCGGTACATAATCACGCAACGCTACCCCTGCATCCATTTATTAATGTTTTGCAGATGGCGGCGTGGGCCACGCCGCAAATAGGAGAACTCACCATGACAACCAGAAACCTCACGCTCACCGCCGTCATCACACTCCTGCTGGTGACACGGGGGTACGCCCCCAATGTTGTTGACATTGGCAACGGTACACAGCTGCTTAACGGCACCTATCTGAATGCGGGAAAAATCGCCAATAATCTCGTGTTCACAAGTATTACCGTGCAGGCCGTTACCAACATAAACATTGTCGACAATATTGACCTTGCCGACGCTTCGAACGGCGGCACGCCCCACTTCAACTTGGCACTTGTCACCCCCGCGCTCAACCTCACGAATAACATTCTGTTCGGAGCCGGGGATCTCATTCTGAATGCCCAGACGGTCAACCTGAACGGCACAGTGATGGCGACGAACGGCACCCTTCTCAGCGCACCGCAAATCTCCGGTTCGGCCACGCAAGTCAACGTGCTGAGCGACGCCGCCAGCCTCCAGCAGGCCATCGATCTTGCATCACCCACGAGTCCAGTTGCCGTTCAAGTATCTCCGGGCCAATATCCCGGCGACCTCACGATCGGCAATAAGCAGGTGACGCTGCAGATGCAACTGGCTGGCTACACGGTCGGCATGAATGGCTACGTTCAGGTGGATGCCAACGACGCGTTGGTCAGCGGGGCCACACTGCAACTACAACTACTCGGGGGGTTCATCCCAACCAATGGAGCGCAGTTTGTCATCCTGGACAACTCTGGCTCCCAGGCGATTGGCGGCACATTTGCCGCAGCGTCCGAAGGGAGCACCAACGACTTTGGCAGCGGCGTCCTCTTTGCGATCACCTACGCCGGCAATGGTCCGAGCGGCGGTGGCAACGACATCCTGTTGACGGTCGTGCCGGAGCCGACGACATGGGTCCTGCTTGCATTGGGCTGCGGTTGTCTGCTCGCAGGGCGTGGTGCGCGGTTTGGCTCGGTAGAACGTATCCGGCTGGGGTGCAAGCAAACGGCACGGCGTAGAAGTTGAAGACGGGAGCTTAAGTTCAACCGGCTGCCGACTTGGTCAAACTGCTTGGGCGATCAATGTCTCCTTGGCCCACGCCGCTGGTGTGAACTGCTGAATCTCCGTGATCTTGGCAGTGGGCAGGCACGTGAACAAATCTTTCAGATACTCGAACGGATTGAGGCCGTGCCGCCGACAACAGCCCAGCAACGTATAGATTACCGCGCTGCGTTCGCCCGCCTCGGGATGTCCAATGAATAACCAGTTCTTTTTTCCAAGGGCACTGGGCCGAATGGCGTTCTCGATCAAGTTGTCCCAACTCAGGGAGCCGTGGTGGAAGTCGAATTCGGGGTCGACTCTGTAATCTGTAGTTTCTCGTTGAGGTGGCCCAGTTGGATGGGAGTCGTCCACCGCCGAAAAGAGGTACGCAGGCGGCAAATGCGTCACGTCTCATTAATCATCATTGGGCGGCTTGCGTTGGCTTGGGAGGATGGGCGGGAGCCTACTTCGCGGAAGCTCGTCGCTTCCGCTACGAAGGCCGGGTGCGGAGCGCGGGGGCGGACAGGCAGTGGCGGTTGGGGCGGAACGACAGAGATGCCCGCCGGAGGCGGGCAAGCTTCGACCCGCCTACGCTAAAGCTTCTGAGGGCAGGCAAGCTCAGCATGACGGCGTTTAGGGAGGGCGGGACGGCCGGACCCGCGAAAGAGTTTGCGAGTGCGGCAAGTAAACTCGCGTCTCGAGGACTCGGCTCCGCGGCTACAACCAGCGCCGGCGCTGCCGGCGGCGGGGGAGCGGATGGTTGATGGTGGGAGGCAGGCAAAGGTTGAGATTCTTCGCTTCGCTCAGAATGACAAAGGGGGCGGATGGGTCGTGGAAGAGAAAGAGCACGAGCAGGAGGAAGAGTAAGAGGATCGACCTCTGTGGGGGGGTGGCACCGGCCGAAAAACGAGGGGTTGTCAAGAACCAACATATCGTTGGACGATATTTTGTGCTTGGGGTTGGTCGGTATTTGTGATAAGGTGGGGGAGTTCTTTGAAAACATGGTAGATGGCTGATGGTTGATGGGGAAAGGCGGTCGGCGGATTTCGCGCGGGAAACCGTCGCGCGAGGAGTACGGCAAAGCGCCGACCAGTCGGCGCACTCCAAAGGGGGGCGGGAGCAAGAGAGCGAGAGAGGGGGGGGCTATATATATGATTCTGCGAAACGAAGCCAATGATTCTTGACAAACGGCATGCTGTGCGGTCGTTGAGGCAGAATGGGTTAGGAAGAAAAAAGGCCGTTTTTATGCGTTGGCTTCGTTTGGCTTCGTTTGCCCCCGCTCACGAAGGCCTGCGGCCCGTACTACGTGCGTCCGTCTCGCCGCTGCCCTCGCCGCTCGGCTCGGTTTCGTTTTGGGGTTTTGGAGGGTGGCCGGACCCGCCGAAATGAGACGAAACAGGCGAGACGCGCCGTTCAACATTAGGCGGGCGGGACGCCCGCCCCACTAGCTTGTGTTCGGGGGTTGAAACTAGTAAGAATGTAGTGATGGATTATCCTGGACCGGTCCAAAACCTGATCACGCAAGTGGCGCGGTTGCCCGGCATCGGCAAACGCAGCGCCGAACGGATCGCGCTGCATCTGCTCAAGGCCGACGGCGAGACGAATCGCCAGCTTGCGCAGTCGATTCTTGATGCCAAGGCGCGCATCCGCAACTGTTCGCGCTGCGGCAGCTACACCGAACACGATCCGTGCGAGATTTGCGCGAGCCCGCGTCGCGACCAGGCGTCGATTTGCGTGGTCGAAGGCCCGAACGACATTCTCACGCTGGAACGCGCGGGCATCCACAAGGGCGTGTACCACGCGTTGATGGGTCGGATCTCGCCTCTGAACGGCATCGGGCCGGAGAAGCTGCGCGTTGCGGCGCTGTTGGAGCGCGTGAAACGCGACAAACCGACCGAGGTCATACTGGCGCTCGGGGCCGATGTCGAAAGCGAGGCAACGACGAACTTCCTCATCGACGAACTCAAGCCGCTCGGGGTAGCGGTCAGCCGGATTGCCCTGGGCCTATCGGCGGGAAGCGCGCTGGAAACCGCCGATGAAGTGACGCTGGCACGGGCGCTGGAAGGCCGGCGTCGGCTGCAATGAAAGTCGGTCATCGCGAATATCGAGCGGTCTGGATGCAGGGCCGCGATGTGGTCGTCATCAACCAGCCGTTGCTGCCGCATCGGTTCCGGTTGTTGCGGCTCAAGAACCACCGCGAAACCGCGCGGGCGATCCAGACGATGGTGATCCGCGGCGCGGGAACGATCGGGGCGACGGCGGGCTACGGCCTCGCTCAGGCGTACCTAGAGGGCGCTGATATCGACCGCGCGTACCGCACGTTGCTCGAAACGCGTCCGACCGCTGCCGACCTGAAGCACGCGCTCGACCGCGTTCGTGACCGCGCCGCATCGGCGAAGGAAGCGGTGGCCGAAGCCGAGGCGATTGCCGACGAATACGTGGAACGCGCGAGGCAGATTGCCAAGGTTGGTTTGCCGCTGATCCCGAACGGCGCGCGAATCCTGACCCACTGCAACGCCGGGTGGCTGGCGCTGGTGGACTGGGGGAGCGCGCCCGCGCCGATCTACCTCGCGCATCGTCGTGGGCGGAAGGTGTTCGTGTGGGTCGATGAGACGCGGCCGCGGAATCAGGGGGCGAACCTGACGAGCTGGGAATTCCTGCAGGAGGGCGTGCCGCACAAAATCATCGCCGACAACGCCGGTGGGTTTTACATGCGGCGGGGCGAGGTCGATCTGTGCATCGTCGGGGCGGACCGCATCGCGGCGAATGGCGATGTGGCGAACAAAATCGGCACGTACCAGAAAGCCGTGCTCGCTCGTGAGAACGGCATTCCGTTCTACGTGGCGGCGCCGAGTTCGACGATCGATGTGACGTGCCGCAGCGGGGACGACATCCCGATTGAAGAACGCGATGAGAACGAGGTGCACTTTGTGAGCGGCGAGGCGGATGGCGCGCGGCTGGCGCGGGTCCGCGTGTCGCCGAGGCAGGCGCTTGCGGGCAACCCGGCATTTGACGTGACGCCGGCCAAATACATCACGGGGATCATCACGGAACGCGGGATCGTCAAGCCGGGCGAGATTCGCCGGCGATTCGGGAAACAGCACGGCCATGGGTGAGGCCTACGTCGGCACGAAATTTCGGACGGTGTTCGCGCGGCGGGCGGTGTCGGGCGACGAACGGCTGGGCGAACTGCTCAAGTGGTGCCGGCGCTGGGCGGCATTGGGGCTGGTCGGCGACACGATCGGCAACCTGAGTTTCCGCACGGTGAACGGGTTTCTGATCAACCGCACGGCGGGCGACCTCGGTGGCATCACGCGGCAGGAGTTTGTGGAGGTGATTGGGGCGGATGTGGACCGCGCGGAGCTGACGGTGGTGGGATTGTACGAACCGTCGAGCGAGAGTTTGATGCATGCTGGTATCTATGCGATGCGGCCGGGGATCAACGCCGTGTTTCACGGTCACAACGCGCGGCTGCTGGCGGAGGCGGAGCGGTTGGAACTGCCAATCACCGCACGCGAGCAGCCGTACGGGACGCCAGAACTGGTCGCGGAGATTTTGGGTGTGTTGGACGAGCACCGATTCATCATCATGCGGAATCATGGATTCGTTTCGTTCGGAGCGACGATGGAAGAAGCGGGACGCGAGGCAGAAGGGATATTGAAGCGGATATGAATGGAATGGAAGCGATCGTGTTTGATTTGGGCAACGTGCTGATCGCAGTCGACGAGCCGAAGGCGGCGGAGCGGATGGCGGCACGCACGGGCAAGACGCGCCAGCAGATCGACGAGTACGCCCGCAGCACGCCGTACGTCATCGAATTGGCGCTGGGCCGGATTACAAAGAACGTGTTCTTTCATACCGTGGCCAAGGACCTCGGGTTCGATGGCGACTACGACGAGTTCGCACGCATCTGGAGCGAGATTTTCACGCCGATCGAGCCGATGATCGCGCTGGCGGAGTCGTTGAAGACGCGGCTGCCGCGGCTGCTGCTGTCGAACACCAACGCGATCCACATGGACTATGTGTTCGCCCACTTTCCGTTTCTGAAGGACTTCGATGCGCAGGTGCTGTCGCACGAGGTGGGGATGCTCAAGCCCGATGCCGCCATTTACCGTCTGACGTTGGAGAAGTACGGTTTGGCGGCGGAGCGGACGGTGTTCATTGACGACCTGGTGGCCAACGTCGAGGGGGCCCGCCGCGTGGGCATGCAGGCCATCCATTTTCAGGGCCCGGACCAAACGCGCGCAGAGTTGACGAAACTGGGCATCTCGCCTATATAAGGAGGCGCCATTTTCAGGTTCCGCAGTAGCTCAATGGTGGAGCGAGTGACTGTTAATCACTAGGTTGAAGGTTCGAGTCCTTCCTGCGGAGCCAACTTCCATTGAGCGAAAATGCGCAACCTCTCCAGTGCCCTCTCAAATTGCCTGCCGTCAAATGATTAACAGCATCTGCTGATTGAGCGGATGGATTTTGCCGTGGATTTTGCAGTCTTGGATTGACGGTTTGCAGCCTCCTATGCTATCCAGAATGCGACTGACCCCGCTGTGATTGAGCCACACCGATGGTGAAGAAGCGCGCCACCATCGGGAGACAGTAGTTTCCGAAGGGAACCTGTGAAGTAATCGAGAGAAGGCTGAATACCAAGAGATTCTCACCGCCCGTTGTGTGGCCCGTTCGTGAAGGAACAAGTGAATTCCGAAAGTCCCCAAGAGAGCCGTCAATACGCGAAGCGCTACGGGCTTGAAACCAATCCTGTGGACTTGAACGCGGCGCGACCGGCGATGAACGAGCTGGACCAGGCTGTCGATGACTACTTGAGCGCCATCGGAGCAAGTTGCCCGCGTCTGTTGTTTGCCTTGAACGAAAGCCCGGAAGCGGTGTGGGGCGAGATCATGAAAATGGAATCGGTTTACTCCGTTTTCGAAAAGGCCTGCTCGGGTCTGCAGGACAAACTGGCCACGGCGACCGAAATCGTGACCTTGGTTCAGGCCCTGCACAGCCGAATGGCGCGGGGGCTCAGGGATTATGAGGACTTTGCTGCGATCCGCCAGTGCGTATCGGCCATCCAGAGTTGCGCGAACCAGATGCGGAATTCATTCGGAGAGAATCTGTCGAGGAGTAACTGCGGCATGAAGATTTGCGTGTTTTATTGCTCGAACAACTTGGATGCCGGCCAGTTGGCCGAACTCGGTCATGGAGTGGATCAAGACACGGTCAAGATCATCGGCCTGCCCTGCTCGGGCAAAGTGGATGTGCCGTACCTGATCAAAGCCGTGGAAACTGGCGCGGACGCGGTGGCGGTCGTGGCCTGCAAGAAAACCGAGTGCCGCCATTTCGAGGGCAGCTCGCGCGCCTGCAAACGCGTTGCGGCAGTCGAGTCGCTATTGGAAGAAATCGGGTTCAGCCCGGGACGGATGACCGTCGTGGAATGCGCGAAAGGACATGCCGGGCAGGCCTGTTTTGAAATCAAACTATTTATCGAACACATCAGAAGTCTGCCGCCCTCGGGTTCCCCCAGCGCCGCGACGAACAGACAGGAACGCATGGTTGCATGAAAGCTGACAGCCAACTCGCCAGGAAAATTGAGAGCGGAGAGTTCATTGTCACCGCGGAGCATGCGCCGCGCACCACGGCGACACTGTCCACCACGGAAACCTCTTTGAAAGCCCTGGGCGGCAAGCTCACGGCGGTCAACATGGGCGACAACGCGCACGGTGTGGCGATGTCTTCCCTCGCCGCTTCGGCTGCGGCGCTCAAGCTGGGCGTCGAGCCGGTATTGCAGATGGTCACCCGCGACCGCAACCGCATCGCGCTGCAGTCCGACTTGTTGGGAGCCGCCGGTTTGGGCGTCAGGAATGTGCTCTGTCTGTCCGGCTATCACCAGACGCTGATCGGTTGTCCCCAATCCGCCAACGTGTTCGATATTGATTCCACTCAGTTCATTCAGATGACCACCCGGATGTCTGAAGAAGGCGTGCTGGCGGATGGGATGAAAATCGACGGGCAGTTCTCGATGCTGGTGGGCGCGGTGGCAAACCCGTTCCTGAAGCCGCTTGAGCTGAACGTGCTTCGGCTCGCCAGGAAGATTGAGGCGGGGGCTAAATTCATTCAGACTCATGCGGTCTTCGATATCAATGCCTTCGCGGTGTGGCTCGCCGCTGTCCGCCAGGAAGGTCTCACCAAGAAGGCGGCGATTCTGGCCAGTGTTTATCCACTGGAAAGCGCGGCGGAGGCTCAAAAGCTCCGCGACACCTACGCCGAGTTTTGCATTCCGGACACAATTATTGAGCGGCTGAAAGAAGCGGGCGACGACAGCCGGAAGGAAGGGCTGGCCATCTGCCTCGAAATCATCAAGCAACTTCGGACGCTCGACGGCGTGCGCGGAATTCATGTCCTGTCGGGTGGCAAGGAGGCTGCCGTGCCCGGAATTCTTGGCGGTGCCGGGCTGTAATCGCCGGGAGAAGTCATGCCGGACAAATATCACATCAAGACCCGCCCGGTTCCGCCGCTCCGACCCCGCATCGGTAAACATGGCGTGGTGGACTGGCGTGAAGACTGCGCCCGCTGCCACAACTGCGTCAAGAAGGCGTGTGTCTATGACCGCTACCGGCAGGAGGCCGAGTACATTCATAACCTCCGCGAAGTCGAGGCGTTGTATTTCGATTGCATGGGCTGTTTTTCCTGTGTGCAGGATTGCACCAAGGGCATCCTGCGCCTCACCATCAATCCCGAGTACGAAAGGCTCGGGAACCGTTACTGGAAGCCCGATATCATCAAGACCACATGGCTCCAGGCCGAGACCGCCAAGATCCCCGTCTCCGGCGCCGGCTATCGCGGGCCGTTCTCCGGGCGCGGTTTTGATTCCATGTGGACCGACATGTCGGAGATCGTTCGTCCCACGCGCGATGGCATTCACGGCCGCGAGTACATCAGCACATCCGTTGACATCGGCCGCAAGCCGCCGTTCCTCTCCTTGAACGGCAGCAAATCGCTGGACAGTCTGCCGCCGCTGGTTTCGATTCCGATGCCGTTGATCGTTGATTTGAGTTCGCCGACGCACACGCTGCCGAAGCTGGATGTCATCATCGAACAAACCGCCGCCGACACCGGCATCATCGCGCTGATGGATTCGCGTTACCGGCCGGCCAAGGACGAGCATCTGCAGAACATTGCGTTTTATCTGGGACCGGACAGCCCGCCGGTGCCCGACAATCTATTGCGAAAGACGCGCTTGGTGGAAATCGCGGACAGCCCGGCCGTAAGGGAGCGCATCAAGTCCCTCAAAAAAATCCACCCGCAAATCGTCGTCGTCGTCCGCGTGGAACTGACCAGCGCCGGCATCAACCGCGCCATCGAATTGGCGGGGCTGCCGGAGGTCGAGACAATCCACATCGTGGCGGACGCGAACGGTGACGAACTGACGGCGAACAAGCCGCGTTTTTTGAAGGACATGATCCGTCAGATTCATACGGCACTCGTCGAGCGGGGTGGCCGGGACGAAATCACACTCATGGCCGGCGGCGGCATTGCCATGCCGGAGCATATGGCGAAGGCCATTATCTGCGGCGCCGACCTGGTGACCATCAACCTGCCCCTGCTCGTCGCGCTGGAATGTCATCTTTGCGACTCCTGCCAACCCGGCACGCCGTGCCCGGCCAAGCTGGAGAAGATTGATTTCAGCTATGGCGTGGGTCGGATGACGAATCTGATCGCCGCGTGGCACGACCAGTTGATCGAGCTGATGGGGGCCATGGGCATGCGCGAGGCGCGCCGGCTCCGGGGCGACGTTGGCCGCGCGATGTTTTTCGAGAACCTGGAAGAAGAAGCTTTCGGCAAGTTTTATGGCAAGAGAAAGACAGATTGAGGACATTCTGCCGGCGAACACGCTGAAGACGCGTGTGCCGCAGGAACAGGTGCCGCGGGTTGTCAAACCCGCGCCGTCCCGCTATCGCAACGAGATTGCCAAATACCTCGTCCATCGCCGCCTCGACTGCGAACGGTGCGGCAAATGCATCGAAGTCTGCGAGTACGGCGTCCACGACCGCAAGCCGGGGTTCAAATACTTCGCCGAGCCACAACATCATCTTTGCATCGGACCGTCTTGTGAAACGACCGGACATTACTGCGTGGCCCATTGTCCCAAGGGCGCCCTGCAGATCCGGGAGAATCCCATGTTCCAGGCGCTCGGCGATTACCGCTGGACGGCCGACCTGATTCTGGCGACCTGGAAGATGGCCGAGACCGGCGATGTGCCGCCGGCGGCCTACGATTACGACTATGAGGGCGGCAATTCCGGCGGCGGGTTCGATCGGCTCCGGTTCAAATTTCCGAAACAACCTCCCGTCAAACTCAAGGCCAGCGAGATCGACACCAGCATCCAGCTAAACAAACGCGGGGATGGCCGGCCGGAAATTAAGATCGATGTTCCGTGGTACGGCGGCGGCATGTCGTTCGGATCGGTCAGTAACGTGACGCAGTTGTCCAAAGCCCGGGCGGCGGTGGCGTTCAACACGTTCACCTGCACGGGTGAGGGCGGTTACATGGAACGCATGCGGCCGTACGATGACCATGTCATCACCCAGGTCGCCACCGGCCTGTTCGGTGTGCGCGAGGAGACCATTCAGCGCGTGCCGATCATCGAATTCAAGTACGCCCAGGGCGCCAAGCCCGGCCTCGGCGGCCATCTGCTCGGCGACAAGAACACGCCCGCCGTTGCCCGTATGCGCGAGGCGGTCCTGGGTATCTCCCTGTTTTCGCCGTTCCCGTTCCACAGCGTTTATTCCATCGAAGACCATGCCAAGCACCTCGACTGGATGAAGCACGTCAACCGCCGCGCGCTGATCGCGACCAAGGTGTCGACCCCGACGGACGTGGACATGGTGGCGGTGGGGAGTTATTCCGCCGGCACGCACATTGTCCACATTGACGGCGGTTACGGCGGGACGGGCGCGGCGCCGGACATTGCCAAGAAGAACATCGCCATGCCGATCGAATACGCCATCGGCAAGGTGCACAATTTCCTGCAGGCTGAGGGCGTCCGCGACAAGGTCACACTGATTGCCAGCGGCGGCATCCGCACCGCCCACGACATTGCCAAGGCGATCGCGTTGGGCGCCGACGGCGCGGTCATCGGCACATCCGAACTGGTGGCGCTCGGCTGTGTGCGTTGCAGCCGGTGCGAGAGCGGACGCGGCTGCCCGCGCGGGATCGCCACGACCGACACCGAGCTTTCCGCCAAGATGGATGTTGAGTGGGGCACCCAGCGGCTCATCAACCTTTACAGCGCCTGGCAAAAAATCCTGATCGGAATTTTGCAGCGCCTCGGACTGCGCAGCGTCAGTGAATTGCGCGGCCGCGCGGATCTTTTAATGCACCTGGATTACACCAATGACGTGACAGCAAGGACATGAACAGCGAATTGATCCAACTGCTGACGGATTCCCGAAGACAACTCGGGCAAGGCGTCAATGTCTCCACGTCCATTCGGAAAGAGGCGGAGGAGGGTGGCTGCGGTGTGGTCGGGTTCTGCTGCAGCGAGCCCGTGCCCGGCCGTCACATCTACGAGCCGTCGCGCCAGATGCACAATCGCGGCAACGGCAAGGGCGGCGGCATCGCGGCGGTGGGACTCGTCCCCGAACAGCTCGGCGTCAGCCGCGAGGTGCTCGATACCCATTACCTGTTGCATGTGGCGTTCATTGACACCAAGGTGCGCAGCGAAATCGAAGCCGAGTTTATCAAACCGGTTTTCGACATCGCTGCCTTCGCGCCGCTGGACAAGGTGGACGATTGGAAATCGGTCCCCGGGCTCGAAGTGTTGCCGCCGGATGTCTGCCGCTATTTCGTCCGCGTCAAACCGCGGGTGCTGGATGCGTTTATTACCAAGAATCGTTTCGAGAAACTCGATCGCGGCGCGGCCGAGGACGAGTTTGTCAATCAGAACAGCTTTAATCTCAACCAGAAGTATTACGCGTCCCTCGGCGAAAAACGGGCCTTTGTGCTGTCGCACGGACGGGACATCATGATCCTCAAGGTGGTCGGCTTTGCCGAGGCCATCGTGAAGTACTACAAGATTGAGGACCTGTGCGCGCATGAATGGATCGCTCACCAGCGGTTTCCGACCAAGGGACGCGTCTGGCATCCGGGCGGCGCGCATCCGTTTGCGGCGATTGACATGGCGCTGGTGCACAACGGCGACTTCGCCAACTATCATTCGGTGACGGAATATCTCAAGCAGCGCCACATTTATCCGCAGTTCCTCACCGACACCGAAGTGTCCGCGCAGTTGTTCGACCTGTTCACGCGGACCTATCAGTATCCGCTGGAGCACATCATCGAAGCGCTGGCGCCGACGACGGAGCTGGATTTTGACCGCTTGGATCTGGAGAAGCAGAAGATCTACCGCGCCATCCAGGCTACACACATCCACGGTTCGCCTGACGGTCCGTGGTTTTTCATCATCGCTCGCAGTCTCGCCCGCCAGCGGCAGTTCCAGTTGATGGGGATCACGGACACCGCGATGCTCCGTCCACAGGTGTTCGCGTTCTGTGACGGCGAGGTTCAGGTGGGATTGATCTGCTCGGAGAAACAGGCCATCGACGCCACGCTGCTGAGTATGTCGAAGGATGACAAACGGATTTGCCCGGTGGCCGACCGCTACTGGAACGCGCGCGGCGGCAGCTATGACGACGGCGGAGCGTTCATCTTCAATTTGCAGAAGAACGCAGCCGGCAAGTATCGCATTACTTGCGCCGATAAATTCGGGAAACCGGTTCCGATTCCCAGCGGGACCGAGTCCTGCGATTTCTCCAAGGATCAGGTCACTGTTTCCAGCGACAAGCTGGCGGCGGTGATCAACGAGAAGCTGGCCTCGGGCAACGGTACGGCGGTCTTTGAATGGATGCGCGAGCACTTGGCAAAATGGACATTTCGCGAGTTTCGCTCGGCATGCCGACAGATCGCCGATGTGGCCAGGGACCCGGGCAAGACGGCCATCGCGATTGACGTCCTGACGCAACTCAACGACAAGCGGTATTCGACCGCGGCGAAACGCCGGAGCCACATCCTTCACGTCGTTCGCATGGAATTGAACCGGCTGTTTGCCAGCCTGCCCAACATTGGTGCCAAGGACGCGGTGAAGAGCGCCTACCGGCTGATTGATTTCGAGACGCGCAATAATCTGCGTGCGCCGCAGGAGGGTGAAACCACCTTGGTGATCGACGCCGCGCATTTCGCACCCGAGGGCGACAATTGCGACGCGGCACTGCTGGTGGATGCCTACATGAAAGGTTGGCGGCGCTTCATCAGCTTCAACTGCATCGGCCAGCGATTCCTCGGCTGTGGTTTGGGACCCGATACGGACGACGTGACCATCGATGCGTATGGCAGCAGCGGCGATTACCTGGGTTCGGGCATTGACGGCCTGACCATTACCGTGCACGGCAACGCCCAGGACCAATTGGGCCAGATCATCAAGCGTGGCAAGATGGTCATCTACGGTGACACGGGCCAGACGTTCATGTACGGCGCCAAGGGCGGTGCGGTGTATGTGCTCGGCAACGCCGCGGGCCGGCCCCTCATCAATTCGGTCGGTCGCCCCAAGGTGGTCATTAACGGCACCTGCCTCGATTTTCTCGCCGAATCGTTCATGGCCGGCGACCCGCACAACGGTGGCGGGTTTGTCATCCTGAACGGCGTCAGGTTCGACGATCAGGGCAACCTCGTTTCGCTGGCGGACCCGTATCCGGGCAGCAACCTGTTCTCGCTCGCGTCTGGCGGCGCCATCTTTGTCCGCGATCCGAAACGGACCCTGGTGGACCAACAGTTGAACGGCGGCAAGTTCGCCAAGCTGACCCGAGCCGATTGGGAACTGATCCTGCCATTCCTGCAGGAGAACGAGAGACTTTTCGGCATCACCATCGAACAGCTGTTGACCGTTGACGGCAAGCGCTTCAAACCAGGCCGGGCATATCGCAAGGTCATCCCCGCCAACATCAACGTCATCGCCTCCGAGGAAACCGACGATGTCTGGGCCGAAGAGGCCGAGGAAGAATTGGCTGTGAAATAAACGGATGCTACTACCGTGATCACTATCAAGAGAAAGAAAGACAGCCGTGCGCTGAAGGACATGGTCAAAGAATTGTCCGGCGTGAACCTGAGCGTTTGTTTTCAGTGCAAGAAGTGCTCGAATGGCTGTCCGGTGGCCAAGCTGGTCGTTACCAAGCCAGCGGAAATCATGCGGCTGTTGCACCTTGGGGCCGGCGATGAATTGCTTTCCAAGGATCTCATCTGGACCTGCGCTTCATGCGAGACTTGTTCGGCGCGATGTCCGATGGGCATTGACGTGGCCGCGGTCATGGACGCACTGCGGCGGCTCGCCATCGAGCGGAAAGCGCCCACGCCAGAGGGCAACGTGCCGTTGTTCAACCGCGCTTTCCTGAAGTCGGTCGAGAAGTTCGGTCGCACCTACGAAATGGGCCTCATCACCGCGTACAAGCTTGGGACGGGCAAGTTGATGAATGACACGGAGAAATTCCCGGCCATGCTGAAGAAGGGCAAGATCGCCCTGTTGCCGCCGCGCGGAGCTGACCGGAAAACCGTGAAACGCATTTTCAAGAAATCCCAGGCAGGCAAAGGGGGCAAGGCATGAAGTACGCCTATTACCCCGGCTGCTCGGCGGAATCGACTGCCCGCGACATGAACCAGTCCACGTTGGCGGTGGCCAGGGCGCTGGGCATCGAACTGCAGGAGCCCGAGGGCTGGACCTGCTGCGGCGCGACTGCGGGTCACCAGACCGATCGCATGTTGGCCGCGTCATTGCCTGCAGCGAATCTCGCCAAGGTCCAGGACATGAAACTGGACATGCTCGTCAACTGCGCGGCGTGCTACAACCGCATGAAGGTTGCGAATCATGAGATCGCTGCTCATCCGGATGTCCGCCAAAATGTCCGCGAAGCACTGGACAGGGATTACGATGGCTCCGTCAAGGTCCGCCATCTCATCGAGGTGCTGCTTGAAGATGTCGGCCTGCAGACGATCACCAAGTCGTTCAAGCGTTCGCTGAACGGGCTCAAGGTGGCCTGTTACTACGGCTGCCTGTTGGTCCGGCCACCAGGGATCATGAAATTTGATGACCCGGAGAATCCGCAGTCGCTGGACCGGCTCGTAACAGTGATGGGCGGTCAGAGTCTCGATTGGCCCTGCAAGGTCGAATGTTGTGGTGGCGGACTGTCGCTGACGCGCACCGATGTGGTGGTCGATCTTACCGAATCCATTCTCGACATGGCCGTGCAATCGGGGGCGGAGTGCATTGCGGTGAGTTGCCCCATGTGCCAGGTGAACCTCGATTTGCGGCAACAGGACATCAACAAACAGGGCGGCAAACACTATGAGATGCCGGTGGTTTATATCACCCAATTGCTCGGGCTGTGTCTCGGCTTCGGCCCGGATGAACTCGGATTTGAAAAGTTGATGGTTCCCGCTGCGAACATTCTGAAGAAAGTTGAAGCAAGCGGTCATGAGTAACAACGGCGACAAGAAGATCGGCGCGGTGCTGGTGGCGGGCGGCGGGATTGCCGGCGTCCAGTCGGCGCTCGATCTGGCCAACAGCGGATTCAAGGTTTACCTCGTCGAGCGGGACGCCGCCATCGGCGGCATGATGGCCCATCTGGACAAGACCTTCCCGACCGGCGACTGCGCCACCTGCATCGTCTCGCCCAAGCTGGTCGAATGCGCGCGAAACTTGAATGTTGAAATCTTGACCCTTTCCGAGCTGGTCGGTTTGGAGGGCGAACCCGGACATTTCAAGGCCACCGTTCGCCGGCATCCGCGGTTTGTAGACGAGGACAAGTGCACCGGTTGCAGCGAATGCACGCAGGTCTGTCCCGTGGACATCCCGGACGAATTCAATCGCCATCTGGGTACGCGCAAGGCGATCGCCAAATTATATGCGCAGGCCACGCCGAACATTTTCGGCATCCTCAAGAACGGCCATTCACCCTGCAAGCGGGCATGCCCGGCCCGGGTGAACGTCCATGGCTACGTTCAACTCATCAAGCAGAAGGAGTATCTCAAGGCGGTCAATCTCATTCGCGAGCGCAATCCGCTTTCGGCCATCTGCGGCCGCGTCTGCACGCATCCCTGCGAAACCGAATGCACGCGGGGCGAAGTCGATGATCCGATTTCCATCCGGTTGCTGAAGCGGTTCGCTTCCGACAAGGAAATGGAGATGCTCGCGTCGGGCCAGCTCACCCTGCCGGATGAAAAGACTCCTGGTCTCGACGCCAGGAAGGTCGCAGTCATTGGCGGTGGCCCGGCCGGGTTGACAGTGGCCAACGATCTTGCGGCAGCCGGGTTGGCAGTAACGGTTTATGAAGCGATGCCGGCCGCGGGCGGCATGCTCCGCTATGGCATCCCCGAATATCGCTTGCCGAAGAAGGTTCTCGACCACGAGGTTGAAATCATCCGTCGCAAGGGCGTCAAATTTGTCTTCAACTGTCGGGTCGGCAAAGATGTTACGTTCCTGGACCTCCGCGCCAAACACGACGCGGTCTTCATTTCGGGAGGCGCGCAGAAGAGTCGCAAGCTCGGCGTCGATGGCGAACAACTCGTCGGAGTGGTTGACGGCATCGAATTTCTCCGGGAAGTCGCTTCCGGCCGCAAGCCGCAGGTGCGCGGCACGGTGGTTGTCGTCGGCGGCGGTGACACGGCGATTGACTCGGCCCGCACCGCTCTGCGGTTGGGAGCGAAGGAAGTCATCATTGTCTACCGTCGTTCACGCGCGGAGATGCCGGCTACCCCGTCGGAGATCGAAGCCGCTGAATACGAAGGAATCAAGATCCGGTATCTGACGGCGCCGCGTCGGCTCCAGGAGAAAGACGGCAGGGTCAACGCTGTCGAATGCATCCAGATGAAACTCGGTGAACCGGATGCCAGTGGCCGCCGTCGGCCCGTCGAAGTGCCGGGCTCGGAGTTCACCATTCAAGCCGACATGGTGATTTCGGCGATCGGCCAGGTGGTTGATGATCAGTTGCTGGGTCACATCGTCGTCAAGAGTGAAGGCGGCCTGTTCCAGATTGACGCTGTCACCGGGCAGACTTCCGTTGAGGGCGTCTTTGCGGGTGGCGACAATGTCACGGGACCGGCCACCGTCATTGAAGCCGTGGCTGCCGGCAAGCGGGCCGCTGAATCTATTGGACGGTATTTGAAAGGCCAGGATTTGCGCGGCGACCGCTTTGAAGATTTCCTCCGCCCGATCCCGGAAGGTCTCCTGCCAGCACTCGACAAGGTCGAAAAGAAGCCTCGGGCTCATCCGGAGGAAATCGCGCTGGCCAACCGGCTGAGCAATTTCGACGAAGTGGAACAGGGGCTCACCGAGGAACAGGCGCTCGCGGAGGCGGAGCGGTGCCTGAATTGCGCATTGTGTTCCGAATGCGGCCGGTGCGTCGAAGCGTGCAAACAACATGCGATTGACCACGCGATGCGGGAACAGACGGTCACGCTCGACGTCGGCTCGGTCATTTTGACACCGGGTTTTGCCGAGTTCGATGCCTCGCGCAAAGGTGAATTTGGTTATGGCCACTACTCCAACGTGGTCACGAGCGTTCAATTCGAGCGGATGTTGTCGGCCGCCGGGCCGTTCGAGGGACACGTCATCCGCCTATCCGATGGTCGCGAGGCCAGACGCATCGCTTGGATCCAATGCGTCGGCTCCCGCGATGCGACGTGTGGCAACGAGTATTGCTCGTCGATCTGCTGCATGATGGCCACCAAACAGGCGCTCGTGGCCAGCGAACACATCGAGGGCATGGACGCGACGATTTTCTACATGGACATTCGCGCCCACGGGAAAGATTTCGACCAGTATTACGAGCGCGCGCGGGCGCAGGACAACATCCATTACATCAAGAGCATCCCGTCGCGGATCGTCCAGTTGCCCGGCAGCAAAGACCTGCGCATGGCGTATCTGGACGAGACCGGACGTCTCGCGCACAAGGAGTTTGATCTGATTGTGCTCTCCGTGGGCCTGGAGCCGGCGCGGAGCATGGCCGGGCTGGCGGCCTGCTTGGACGTCAAACTTAACGAATTCGGCTTCTGCGACACGGACCGGCTCCAGCCGCTGTGCAGTTCGCGGCCGGGGGTATTTGTCGGCGGCACGGCGCAGGAACCCAAGGACATTCCCGAGACCGTCACGCAGGCCAGTGGCGCGGCTTCCATGGCAATGGAACTGCTCGCGCCGGCCCGCAACTCGCTGATCACCAAGAAGAGTTATCCGACCGAGCACGATGTCACCGACGAAGAACCGCGCCTCGGCGTGTTCGTCTGCCACTGCGGCATGAACATTGCCGGGACGATCGACGTCGAGCAGGTGGTCAAGGCCGTCGAACGCGAGCCGAACATTGTGGTTGCATCCCACTCGCTGTTCGCCTGTTCCGACACGAGCCTGTCGAACCTGAAAGAGGTGATTCATCAACACCGGCTCAACCGCATCGTCGTGGCCTCGTGCACGCCGCGAACGCACGAGCCGTTGTTCCGTGAAACGCTCCGCGAAGCGGGTTTGAATCCGTATCTGTTTGAACTGGCAAACATCCGCGACCAGTGTTCGTGGGTCCATTCGGCCGCACCAGGGCTCGCCACCGAGAAGGCGGTCGAGCTTGTCAAGATGTCCATCGCCCGTGCCCGCACACTCTGGCCACTCGAAGGCGGCACGCTCGCGGTGGACCAGGCCGGGATCGTCATCGGCGGCGGCCTCAGCGGCATGACCGCGGCGCTGGCGCTCGCGAACCAGGGGTTTGACGTTCATCTGGTGGAGAAAGACAATCGTCTGGGCGGCAATCTTCACAGTATTCACCGGACACTGGAGACCGAGAACATCGCGGCGTTCACGAGCGATCTCATTGACCGGGTTCAGAAACATCCCCGGATCAAGACGCATATCGAAGCGGAAATCACCGGCATCAAAGGTCACGTCGGCAAGTTCCACGTGTCGCTCGCCCATGGCGGCAAGAACGCGGAGGTTACGGGCGGCGCCATTATCGTGGCCACGGGCGCGCAGGCGGCAAAGACCACGGAATTTTTGTACGGCAAATCCGATCGCGTCCTGACGCAGGTTGAGCTCGAAACGCAGTTGCACGAGAAGCGCTGGCTGGCGCAGGGACAGAACGTGGTGATGATCCAGTGCGTCGGCTCACGCAACGAGAAGCATCCTTATTGCAGCCGCCTCTGCTGTTCGATGGCCGTCAAGAACGCGTTGGCGATCAAGAAACTCGACCCGAACGCGAACGTCTATGTTCTGTACCGGGACATCCGCACGTACGGATTCCGGGAGATTTATTACCGGCAGGCACGCGAGGCCGGCGTGGTTTTCATGCGCTACGTGCCCGAAGCACCACCGCAGGTGACCGACGACAACGGGTTGATGGTCACAGTCAACAGTCCCGACCTACCCGAGCCGCTGGCGATCGAGGCCGACAACGTCGTGCTCAGCACGGGCGTCGAAGTGGATTTCGAGAACAACAAACGGCTTTCGGACATGCTCAAAGTGCCGCTCAATGCCGACGGGTTCTACGTGGAAGCCCACATGAAATTGCGCCCGGTGGATTTCACCACGGAAGGCATCTTTCTCTGCGGTTTGGCGCATTCGCCGAAGTTCATTGACGAAAACCTCGCGCAAGCGCGCGCGGCCGCCGCCCGCGCAGCGACGGTGCTGTCCAAGACACACCTCGACGTCAGCGCCCAGGTTTCCTACGTGAACCAGCAGAAGTGTATCTCATGCATGACGTGCGTGACGGTCTGCCCGTATTCCGCGCCGTACTGCAACAAGGACGGCAAGGGCCAGATTGAGGCGGCCAAGTGCATGGGCTGCGGCATTTGCGCGGCCGAATGTCCGGCGCGCGCCATCCAGTTGCATCATTTCGAGACCGATCAGTTTGAAGTGATGATCAAGACGCTGTTGAGCGATGATCGCGAGGGAAACGACGGAAGCGGTGCCACAGGGCGGGCATCAACGGCCCACGTGGTAGGAAAGAGTTAACCGATGAAATCGGATGCTTTTGAGCCCAAGATCGTGGCGTTCTGCTGCCACTACTGCGCCTATGCTTCGGCCGATCTGGCCGGGTCGATGCGCATTCAGTATCCGCCGAATGTGCGCATCATTCGCACGCCGTGCACCGGCCGGCTGGAGACCGAGTATTTCATGAAGGCGTTTGAGAACGGCGCGGACGGCGTGCTGGTCGCGGGCTGTCTCGAAGGCGGCTGCCATTTTGTGGAAGGCAACCTCTGCGCCAAGCGCCGAGTCGATTACACTTGCGAGATGCTGGAGGAAATTGGTCTCGAAAAGGCGCGCCTCCGCATGGTCAACATTTCCGCCGCCATGGCGCGGCCCCTGGCGGACACCATCACCGACATGGTGGAGACGGTCCGCAATCTGGGTCCAAGCCCGCTCAAATCCAACGGCAAACTCAAACAGGAAAGTCACTCATGATTGTCGCTCAACGGAAAAAGATCCCCGAACTTCTGTCCATCGTGGAACGGCACCGCAAGGTGCTCCTGCTCGGCTGCGGCACGTGCGTGACCGTCTGTCTGGCCGGCGGCCAGCGCGAAGTCAGTATTATCGCTTCGGCCCTGCGCATGGCGGCCAAATTGAAGAAGCGCACCCTGGAGGTGGAAGAACTCACCATCGAACGCCAGTGCGACAACGTGTTCCTGGAACAAGCCGCCGAGGCGACCACGAAGGCCGACGCGGTGCTCTCGCTCGGATGCGGCGCCGGCGTGCAAGCGTTGGCCGAACGGTTCAGCGGCAAGCCGGTCTATGCCGGTCTCGACACCGCCTTCATCGGGATATTGGAAGAACGGGGCGTCTGGGCGGAGAAATGCGCGGCTTGTGGCAACTGCGTGGTGCATCTGTACGGAGGGATTTGCCCGGTCACCCGTTGCGCCAAACACATGTTGAACGGTCCGTGCAGCGGCTCGCGTGAAGACCGGTGTGAGGTGTATGCCGACCGCCCATGTGCCTGGCAGCTCATCTATAAACGGCTCAAGGAGATTGGACAACTGGACCGGTTGAAAGAGACGCAACCGCCCAAGAACTGGCGTCCAAGCCTCTCGGGCGGCTGCCGCACCATCGTCCGTGAAGATCACAGAGTGTGATCGGGAGAAGTCGTCTCGACATCCAGTTACACGCGCTGGCGTCGGTTTCCGGCAGGCTTCCGAAGTGACAGGCGCGTGCGGTCAGTGCCATCCCATCAACCGCGCGATTGTCGCTGCCACCGCCGGATCGTCAGGGAAGATCACTGGCAATTCATTTGTGCGAACTGATTTGTCTCCGACACGCCGCGCCATTACTTTCACGGGGCAACCGCACGCGCTGTAGAAGAACGTGATTTCTCGCTCCGCGCCATCGGTCCAGAAATCACGCACTGGGATGCCCAAATCCCGGACCATGGCGTCCATAATTGAAACCACGCTTTTCGACCCATCGAGGATGCACGGCTTGCTGTTTGCATCATCCACCATGATGAGCAGGTTCTTGCCGGCAAATGATGAACGGGGTGGCTGAGTCGCGGGGATGATCTTAGTCTTCCAGAGAACTTCACCGGTGCGACGAAAGACCAGTGCGCCGACTCCGGGTTTTTCCATGCTCACATGCATGGACATATGCAGTTTGCCATCACTCGTCGGCGCTCCATACGCGTCGAGAATGGCAAAGGTCCGTCCGTGGCCATCCTCGGGCTGGTGTTGTCGTTCAATTTCGTGGAGGGCTTCCGCAATGGTTGGAGGAGACTTGCCGAAATCCAGCTCAACCGTCACCATAACCGCTTGAGCAACTTCCAAGGTCGGCAGGTTTGTGTTCTGAGCCTTGGCGATCCCGTCGGAGATCAAGACGAGAAGCAAGGCGACTCGAAGCATCAGGTGGAAAATCATTGCGCAACCCCGGCTCTCACCGCTCCGTGTTAGCACAGATTCCACATGAACACCATACTCAGCGGAGTCGTCCAATTTGTTGTCACCGAGAGATTTTCCTTGCATTTGTGAAACTACTCAATCTACAATGAATCCTTGGGCTAGGGTAGTTGGAAGCTTCATCAGGGTATTCCCGCCCGTGCACCATGTGATTCTCATGGGGAAGTCCAGTTGTGACGCGGACGGCCACGTTGGTGAGGACGAACGAGAAGCACAGCGCTCTTTGGACGCGTCTTGGGCCCCCCTTGTACCCTACCCGGGAGGAGCAACCATATGAACCAGGCAAGATCGCTCAATGGCCGAGGGACCGCAGTGATCAGGTTCTTGGAGCGAGCAGCAGTTGTTTGGATCGTATCGCTCACAGCAATCGCCACTGATGCTCAATTACTGAACGGCAGTTTCGAATTGGGGTACGGGCTGTACACAAATACCAGCAACCCTTCCTCTGTAACCACAGCGGCGGTCGGATGGGTGCAGTATGGAAACGGGCTTCGCATATCCACCAACGAGACGGGGGATGCGAACTCCGCCCGCACCGGGGCGTTCTCGCTCCAGTGTTTTGGCTCGAATTTCGGCCAGAGCGAAGGGGCTTGCCAGGAAATCGCCGATGGCGTGAGTCCGGGGCAGACCTGGACCATCAGCGGCTATGCGCGCATTCCGTCCAGTGATCCATTAACGAACGCTTCGCCCATCGGGATGCAGCCATTCGGTTGCCTGCGGCTCGCGTTCATGGATACGAACGGAGCGGAAATCGATTACTTCGACGCCCCGGATATTTACTCGGCAGATGGGCTGGATACGTGGTTGAGCGTTAGCGTAACGGGCACGGCTCCGGCCGGCGCAGCCCGGCTCAAGGTGGACGTAATGGAGATCGGCTTTTTCGGTAATCCTTCTGGCACGATTTACTTTGACGATCTTACGGTGATCCCCGAGCCGTCCACGTTTCTGCTTGTGAGCATGTCACTCTTGGGCGGATTCCGAATGTACTCGCGACGAAAGAACCGACATACGGATTGAGGCTGGATCACAACTTTCTTTCTCGAGGATGACCCTTGGGAGATCCCCGTCTGCATGAAGATCGGTTCCGACTGTAAGCCGTTATTGTCGAGGTTCTTGCGGAGCGCGCGGAACGGGGTACATATCAATTCTGGGCACCGTCACGCTCTGATGAGGATGTGTATCGTTTCCGTCGTCGCAGATTTTGCTTGCCTCAACAAGGTGTTTGTCTCATTATATTAGTGACTGGAGAAAGCGTCTGCAGCTGAACAGCCTGAGTTCGTTGATTCGATCAGGCAGGAGGGCACGATGAGAGGTCGACGGAATGTATTCACCATGATGGCGGCTTCCGCATTTGTGGCGTTGGCTGCGTTGCTGGCGCCCGCCGTGGCCAGGGCCGTTACTGTGAACCTGAATGCTGGCGATTCAGTCAATCTGGCTACTGTGACCAACAGTGGCATGGCGGTGCAGATTGGCGACAAGGTATTCGCTGATTTCAGCTGGGATAATTTGAACGCACCCGACGTAACGGCGTCTGACATCAACCTCAGGGCTGTTATCAACCCGAATGACATCGGATTCAGTCTGGAGTTCACGCTGCCCCTGACCGCTGGCGACATGGAGATTAAGGATGTCGCGTTTGAATTTACCGCTGCGGTCACGAATTCCAACAACTTGATCAGCGACCTTCACCTGTCGATTGGCGGTGCCACCAGCGGCGATGCGGTTGCGAGCGTGGCCGAGCATGCGTTCACGGGTGGCTTCGGCGGCTTGAGCCTCGGAGAAGTTGATGCCAGCATCCCGGGCGCTACTGAGAGCGTGACCAACCTCAGTTCTGCCTCGGCCAAGATCTGGATCGAGAAAGACATCATCGTCGCCGGTGCCTTCGAGTTCTCCGACGATTTCGCTTCAATCACGAACATCGACCAGACCTTCTCGCAGATTCCAGAGCCCAGCACAGCCTTGCTGGTCGGCTTGGGATTGCTGGGGATATTCGCCGTGAACCGCAAGGGGCATCGCAGTTAGGCCGTAGCCATAATCGCCGTTTGGACTTTGTGGCCAGGATCAAGTACCTTCGGGTTCGAAACGGCCCGTTTTCTTCCCAGCCCCGCAATTAACTGGTGCTGACAGGCTTCCACCATCCGCATTTGGAGGTCAGGCCATGGGGTGACCGGGTGGCGTCCCCAAGAAATGACCTCATTACCTCCCAAAAAGTTGAAGATTTTGCTTGCATTGAAGAAATCACTGCAGCATCATGATCTCCTCTTGGAGAGGCGTTCGCGCAGCGAACCAAATATGGTGCGTAATGGAAGGCGAGGGGAAGATGAAAAAATTCAGTCTTGCGGCTATTTTTGCCTTGGTGGTTGGACTTGCGTCTTTGGGACCAACCACGGTCAAAGCCGATATCACAAACCTGGTTGCCGGCCAGTCAATCAATTTGGCTACCGTGATCACCAACAATTTGTCGGTCGAGATTGGAGATAAGATCTTCGGTGACTTCAGTTTTACCTACAACGATTTCGGTGCACCCGATACCGATCTGGTCGCATCGAACATCAACGTAAAAGCTCTCGACAACGTCACCGGTTTCGGGCTGGAGTTCCAAGAGCCATTGATCGCCCTCAACACCAAGACCAAAGTGGTGACCTTTCAGTACACCGCCATGGTGGATCCTGAGTATGATAATTTGATCAGCGATCTTCACTTGGCGATAACGGGCGCTTACGGCGGTGCCGGCACCGGGACCGTGAATGAGAATGCGTATGACGATAGCTTTGGCGGCACTCTGGTCGGAAACGTCCAGGCCTCCCTCCCGGGGTCAACTACGGGAGACGCCGATATCAATCCCCAGCAGGTGAAGCTCTGGGTCCACAAAGACGTGACCGTCAGCGGTAATAATGGGGGACCCACGAGCTACGCTACGATCACGATCCTTGATCAGACCTTTTCGCAGATCCCGGAACCCAGCACGGCGCTGCTGGTTGGTCTGGGAGTGCTGAGCGTGGTCGCGCTCAAACGCAGGTCGTAACGGGAGCCTGTTTGCTGTCGAGGGCGCCGCTTGTACCGACTGAGAATAGCGGCTTCCGACATGTTCTGTTCTCGCTCCGCCCAAGGTCACGATTTGGAGGAGAGACAGGCATAGTAAAGATGAAAGAATAGGGACCCATATGGGTGGGGGCGAGCGAGTCGAAAGGGATAAGCTCGGGTGATCCCTTGAAAACAATCTCCGATCCCGCGGGCCACTACGGGCGCCCCTGTCTTGCGGCTATCTGCCGACCCCGCGGATTTTCTCGAAACCCCTTCTTCGCCGCAGGACTGTCGCTGGCCTTGCTGACGATCAACCCATCGAGTTCGGCGACAGTCGTGACCGTGGGCGGTGGGGCAACAGTCACGTGCCCTGCTGTCCCGACCGCAACATACACGACGCCACCGACCGGGGTTTCGTTTGGCAATTGGTCGCGAGGCAGTGGCGTCAGTTGCGCCAGTGCCAACGACGGCATCAACGGCAGAGGATTTAATGTCGCCGGTGCGGCGACCGCCTACAGCAGCAGCAAGTACTACAAGATCACGATCACCGCCGATTCGACTCACAGTTTCACGCTATCAAGCGTTACGTGGCTGGCGACAATCAGCAGCGGGAGCGGGACCTTGACGGTCTATACGTCCAACAACGGTGGGGCAGCGACCATCTTTGGCAGCCCGGCAACCTCGGTGAACGGTTCTTCAATATCGGCCACGTTCAACGGGAACGTCGTCGTCGCCCCCGGGACGTCAGTTGACGTGTATTTTATCCCTTCCGACCTCAGCGCTGGCACCACGACGTGCCGGTATAAGAACGGTTCGACCTTTACCGTCACTGCCGGCGTTGCTCCAACGGTTTCGTCATCCGCAGCCACGGAGATCGGCTCCACAACGGCAACCCTGAACGGCAGTGTCGATTCCGACGGCGGCTCAGCGATTATCGAGCGCGGCTTTGTTTACAGGGTCGGCACCGGTGTCACCATTACGGACAATAGAACCGCCGTCGCCGGCACGACCGGTGCCTATACCCTCAGCCTCATCACGCTTAGCCCCAGCACCCTGTACTCCTTCAGAGCTTACGCGATCAATGCGGCCGGTACGTCGTTGTCTTCTCCCGAACTCGCGTTCACCACAAGCGCCACTGCCACGGCGCCCATCGTGGACTCACCGACCAGTTCCGCGATTGGCGTCACAACGGCAACACTGGGGGCCACGGTCGAGTCGGACGACGGCGTCTCGATCGACGACTACGGTATCGTTTGGGGGCTCTCAGCCAATCCGACTACCGCCGATAACAAGATTCAGAAAGGCACGTCCACCACGCCGCCGCAGACGTTCACCGTGAGTGCGACCGGACTGAACGCGGCGACGTTGATTCACTATCGGGGCTATGCCCACAGCTCGGTTGGTACTGGCTACACCGCCGACGCCTCATTCTCCACGCTTTCGACGGAACCGACCCTCCAGGCCTCGGCTGTCACCTTCACGGGGGTGGGCGAGTCCGCCATGACGATCAACTTCGTGTCCGGCAATGGCAGCTCACGAATTGTCCTGGTAAAGTCGGGGTCGGCTGTGGATTCGGATCCAGTCGACGGTACCACCTACACGGCGAGCGCCACCTTCGGCAGTGGCTCCCAGATCGGCACCGGCAACCTCGTTGTCTTTGCCGGCAGCGGCAACTCTGTGACCGTTGGCGGTCTTTCGCCCAGTACCGTCTACTACGTGGCCGTCTACGAATTCAATGGTTTCGGTGGTACGGAGAATTACCTGACCACCTCACCGGCAATCAATTATCAACAAACGACGCCCCACGTGGCCGCTACATATACGTGGAATCAAACGGGATCGGCGGATTGGACCACGGCGGCAAACTGGACGCCGGCACGAACCACGCCGGCGACCGACGATGTCCTGCTGTTCAACAATGGCGCCAACACGACGGTCTCGTCAGTGCCGGCTCAGACCATCGGCAAATTGCAGGTTTCCGGTAATACAACAGTGAACCTGCAAGCAGGTGCGGTTAACACGCTGACCATTGCGGCGGCGGCAGCGGACGCCTTGACAGTGGCGAGTGGCTCGCAACTCAATGTGAATGGCGCAAGCGCCCTGGCCATTAATCTGGCGGGCGGCGCGAAAGGGAGTATCAGCGGGTCGATGACTTTTTCAACGGCCACCAACCGGCTGACCGCAACGGATCCCATCGGCATCACGTTTAATTCCGGTTCGACGTTCACCCAGGCCGCCGGCAATAACGGGAATGTGTTTGGATCGGCCGGCACGGCCAATGCCATCGTGTTCGCCTCGGGGTCGACGTTTGTATCCCAGGCGGGTGCCAACCCCTTCGGGCTTGGCGAACCCAATTCCAAAGTGATCTTTCAGACCGGTAGCTTGTATTCTCATCAGCAGGTTCCCGCGCCCTCTTTCTCCGGTCGAACGTACGCCGATTTCGAACTGGACGTGAACGCAACGATCACCGTCACCGGTTCAAACGCCGTATCCATGGATGATCTGACGATCAATCAGGGCACGCTGAACTTCAATATGACCGGCACACCTGACCATTCGATCAAGGGAGATATAACGGTCGCCAACGGAGCGACGTTGACTTTCACGCCGGCCACCCCGGGAACGGTCAATCTGAATGGCTCGTCGCTCCAAACCATCGGTGGTGGTGGTACCATGAATGTCTCGACCAATTCGACCATTGTCATTGACAACCCGGCCGGCATCTCACTTCAGAAAAGCATCGTTGTCGATGGCGCCATCACGCTGGCCGACGGTATCGTGACCTGCGCGGGCAGCAATCTCCTCACGGTTTCCTCTGCGGGAGCGATGAGCGGTGGCTCGGCCAGTTCCTACTTTGATCCGCGAGTTGCGCAGGTCTACAGCGGCACCGGCCCCAGGACATTCCCGATCGGCAACGGTGGCAACTTCCGGCCCCTGGCGTTGAACTCGACGCAGGCCGGTGCGAGCACCATCACGGTCGAGCAATTCGAGTCCGCTCTCACCGGCGCGTTGCCGACCAATACCTGCCGGCTGGAAAACCGCTTTTGGACGGTGACTCGGGCCGAGGGCAGTTCGTTTACCTACGACATCACGCTGAACGCGCCGGGCTTCACGCCGGCCAACCCGCTGATCTTGAAAAGGGATGGCTCCATTGTCTCTTTCGCCGCCACACAGGCTGGGAGTAGTTTCACCGTTACCGGCCTTGCCAGCCTCAGCGATTTCGCGATGGGTGAGACGTGCACCCCGCCAACGGCCACCGTCAGCGGCGACCAGACGATTTGCACGGGCGGTTCAGCGATAATTCAGGCGCTGATGACGGGGACGGGTCCATGGAGCATCACCTGGTCGGACGGCGTGACGAACAGCAACTTTGGCGACAATCCCCATACCCGCGCCGTCAACCCAACTTCGTCAACGACGTACACTGTCACAGCGGTGTCCGATTCGACCGGCATCCCCGGCGGCACCAGTTCCGGCAGCGCGACGGTGACTGTCAACCCGCAGCCAACCGGGCCGACGCTGGTCTCCAAGAGCCCGAATTTGTCCGCGGTCTGTGACGGCCAGAGTGTGAGTGCCACGTTCACCCCCGGTTCCGGTGGCGTGGGCTGCAGCGACTCGTACCAATTCAGCACCGACAACGGCGCAACGTATGGTCCGTACGTGCCGGGCAATCCGATCAGCACGAGCGGCTCGACGGGGGTGATCATCCAGGGCAAACGGGACGGCTGCGCCAGCGGCACCGGCTGCACGGGCACTCCGTTCACCACGCTGGCAAGCTGGACGGTCAACCCGCCGCCGACCTGCTCGATCACGCCGCCGGGTGCGACAGTCTGCTCGGGGCAGACGCAGCAGTTCTGCGCGCCGGCGGGGGTCTCAAGTTACTCGTGGACGGGACCAGGCGGCTTTGCCGCCAGCTCGCCATGCATCACGGTCAGTACCGCCGGCACGTACACGGTCACGATCGTTGATGGTGGCTGCACCAACAGTTGCCAGACAACACTGTCGGTGAACACCGGCCCCACCCTCACTTGTCCAAGCGACCTCGCCACGACCAACGATGCCGGACTGTGTTCGGCGTCGGTCACGTTCAGCCCGACCTTTACGGGTAGTTTGGAATGCCGGATCGGGGCAACGGTCATCACTTCGCCGCACGTATTCGAGGTCGGCACCACCACGGTCAGTTGTACCACGTCGAATGATTGCGGCACAACCAACTGCAGTTTCAAAGTGATCGTCAACGATGCCGAACCGCCCGCGATTACCGGCCCGGCGAATGTGTTGACCAATACCGCCACGGGATTGTGCGTGGTCAGCAATGTGGTCTTGGGCGTGCCGATTTCGACCAACGACAACTGTGGCGTGGCCACCGTGGTCAACGACGCGCCGGGCGACCTGACATTCGGCGCGGGCACCAACCATGTGATCTGGACGGCCACGGACATTCACGGCAACCAAACCAGCGCCACGCAGTTGGTCATCGTGGCCGACACCGAGGCGCCGACGATCAGCGGCCCGCCGACGGTGCTGGTCAATGCCGACGCCGGCCTGTGCACTGCCAGCGGCGTCAATCTCGGCGTGCCGGTTTCGACCAATGACAATTGCGGTGTCGGTACGGTGGTCAGCAACGCTCCCGCTGCCTACCCCGTCGGCACCAACGACGTGATCTGGACGGTCACCGATATCCACGGCAACAGCGCCACGTGCACGCAACAGGTCATCGTGGTGGACAACCAGAACCCGACGATTGCCTGCCCGGGCGATATCACCGTGACGAATACCACCGTCGTCACGTGGAGCCTGGACGTCAGGGACAATTGCCCCGGCGTGACGAGCCGTTGCAGCCCGACCAATGGCTCGACATTTGCCGTGGGTACGACGGGCGTCACCTGCACCGCGACGGATGCCAGCGGGAACACGACCAACTGCAGCTTCAACGTGACCGTCATCACGAATATTGCCGTGACGATCGCCTGCCCGGCTGACATCTCGGTGCCCAGCGCACCGGGTCAGTGCTCGAGCAACCTGCCATTCGCCGTCACGGCCACAGGCTTTCCGACGCCTTCCGTGCAATGCAGGATCGGAGCAACCGTCGTTACTTCGCCGTATCTCTTCCCTGTCGGAATCAACACGGTCGATTGCACGGCCTCGAACCAGTACAGCACCGCCACCTGCTCGTTCACGGTTACGATCCAGGACACCGAGGCGCCGACGATCAGTTGCCCGCCGACGGTGACGGTCAACGCCGACAACGGTTTGTGCACCGCCAGCGGCGTCAACCTCGGTGTGCCATCGGCCACCTCCGATAATTGCGGTATCGGTACGGTGGTCAACAACGCCCCCGCCAGCTACCCCGTCGGCACCAACAATGTGATCTGGACGGTCACCGATATCCACGGCAACAGCGCCACGTGTACGCAAAAGGTGATCGTCGTGGATAACCAGAACCCCGCGATCAGTTGCCCGCCGACGGTGACGGTCAACACCGACAACGGTTTGTGCACCGCCAGCGGCGTCAACCTCGGTGTGCCATCGGTCACCTCCGACAATTGCGGTATCGGTACGGTGGTCAACAACGCCCCCGCCAGCTACCCCGTCGGCACCAACAATGTGATCTGGACCGTGACCGACATTCACGGCAACAGCGCCACGTGCACGCAAACGGTGATCGTGGTGGATAATCAGGCACCGACGATTACCTGCCCGGCCGATATCACCCTGACGAATAGCACAACCGCCTCCTGGAGCCTGGGCGTCAGCGACAATTGCCCCGGCGTGACGAGCCGTTGTAGCCCGACCAATGGCTCGACATTTGCCGTGGGCTCGACAGGCGTCACCTGCACGGCGACGGATGCCAACGGGAACACGACCAGTTGCAGCTTTAACGTGATGGTCGTAACCAATGGGGTGGTGACAGTTACCTGTCCAGGTGATGTCACGGCGCCGAATGCACCAGGCCAATGCTCCAGCAACCTTCCATTTGCCGTCACGGCCACAGGCTTTCCAACGCCTTCGGTGGAATGCAGGATCGGGACGAATATCATCACCTCGCCATACGCGTTCGGCGTTGGCACAAACACGGTCGATTGCACGGCCTCGAACCAGTACAGCACCGCCACCTGCTCGTTCACGGTCACGATCCAGGACACCGAGGCGCCGACGATCAGTTGTCCGCCGGCGGTGACGGTCAACACCGACAACGGTCTGTGCACCGCCAGTGACATCGACCTCGGCCAACCGTTGTCCACCTCCGACAATTGCGGTGTCAGCACGGTGGTCAACAACGCCCCGGCTGCCTACCCGATTGGCACCAACGCAGTGATCTGGACCGTGACCGACATTCACGGCAACAGCGCCACGTGCACGCAAACGGTCATCGTGGTGGATAATCAGGCACCGACGATTACCTGCCCGGCCAATGTCGTGACCAGTGCTGATCCCGGGCGGTCCAGCAAGAGCAATGTGACGTACACAGCCGTGGCGGCGGACAACTGCACGAACGTGACCGTGAGCTGCACGCCAGCAAGCGGGTCGACGTTCGCGATCGGCACGAACAGCGTGACCTGCCTGACGATCGACGGCAGCGGCAACACCAACAATTGCGCATTCACGGTGACGATCCTCGACGACGAGCCGCCGGTTGTCTCTTGCCCGACCAATATCGTCGCGTTTGCCGATTCCGCTCAGTGCACGAAGAGCAACGTGACCTATTCGGCCACCGCCGGTGATAATGGCCCGAACGTGACGTTGAGTTGCAGCCCATCGAGCGGTTCGACCCTGCCGGCTGGCACCACGACCGTTTATGTCAACGCGACCGATGCCTCGGGCAACAGCGCCGCCATCAAGACATTTGGTAACATCCATACCGCCGCCGGCAACGGCGTCAGGGGAAGCGGCGGTGATGGGGGGGCCGCCACCAACGCCTACCTGAATAGCCCGTACCGCGTGGCCGTGGATTACACCGGCAACCTGTTCATCGCCGACTTGGACAACCAGCGCGTTCGGCGGGTGGATGCCGCCACCGGCATCATCACCACCGTCGCCGGCAACGGCGTGAACGGCTATAGCGGCGACGGCGGAGCCGCTACCAACGCCAGCCTGGGTTCCCCGACGGACGTGGCGGTGGATTACGCCGGCAACCTGTTCATCGCGGACTTTTACAACTCGCGCATTCGGCGAGTGGATGCCGCCACCGGCATCATCACCACCGTCGCCGGCAACGGAGTCAGCGGCTACAGCGGTGATGGGGGAGCCGCCACCAACGCCAGCGTGAATTCCGTTTACGGCGTGGCGGTGGATTACGCCGGCAACCTGTTCATTGCCGATACCGGCAACTCGCGCATTCGGCGGGTGGATGCCGCCACCGGCATTATTACCACCGTCGCCGGCAACGGCGGGATTGGTTTCAGCGGCGATGGCGGGGCTGCTACCAACGCCAGGGTGAACGGCCCCTTCGACGTCGCGGTGGATCGGGCCGGGAACCTGTTCATCGCGGACTTTTACAACGCGCGCATTCGGCGGGTGGATGCCACCACCGGCATCATCACCACCGTCGCCGGCACCGGCAGCAGCGGCTACAGAGGGGACGGCGGGCCCGCCACCAGCGCCAAGTTGTACGGCCCGTTCGGCGTCGCGCTGGATGGCTCCGCCAACCTGTTCGTCGCTGACTGGTTTAACTACCGCGTCCGCCGAGTCGATGCCATCACCGGCATCATCACCACCGTCGCCGGCAACGGCGGCACCGGCTACAGCGGGGACGGCGGGCCCGCCACCACTGCCGGCCTCACTGACCCGACGGATGTCGCGGTGGATCGCGCCGGGAACCTGCTTATCTCCGAGTTGAACGGCCAACGCGTCCGTCGGGTGGATGCCGTTGCGGCGTGCACGTTCACCGTGACCGTCACGGAGACCGCCCCGCCGAGCATCACCTGCCCGTCGAATATCGTGACGAACACGACCGCAGGAACCTGCGTGGCGTCCAACGTCACCTGGACAGCCCCAGCCGCCAACAATTGCACCAATGTGACGACCAGTTGCACACCGGCAAGCGGCTCCGCATTTGCGATCGGCACGACCAGTGTGACTTGCACCGCCACCGACAGCAGTGGCAACACCAACAGTTGCAGTTTCACGGTGACAGTCATCGACAACGGGCCGCCGGTGATCAGCGTGTGCGTCAGCAATCAGACGCTATCGGCCGGCAGCGGTTGTCAAGCCGCGCTGCCGGATCTGACCGGTCAACTGGTCGCCACGGACAGCTGCGGAGGAACGCCGACGGTCATCCAAAGCCCGGCGGCCGGCACGTTGCTCGGCTTGGGCACGAACAGCGTGAGCTTTACCGTCGATGACGGGCGCGGCAACAGCAACAGTTGCACGGCAATGGTGATCGTCCGCGATGTCACTCCCCCAGTGATCCAATGCACGGCGGAGATTACGGTAAACGCCAACCCCGGTGTGTGCTTCGCGACCGGCGTGTCGTTGGGAACAGTGACGGTTAGCGACAACTGCAGTGTGGCTGCCGTGACCAGCAACGCGCCAGCCAGTTTCCCGGTCGGCACGAACGCGGTGATCTGGACCGCGATCGATCCCAGCGGCAATACCGCCACGTGCACACAGCAGGTCGTCGTCCTCGACAGTCAGGCACCAGTGATCAGTTGTCCGGCGGATGTGGTCGTGAAGATCCCGTTTGGGGCAACGCACGCGCGCGGTGTTGCGCTCTCGTCTCCGGTGGCAAGCGACAACTGTGGCGTGGTCGGGGTGGCCAACGACGCCTCCTCGTGCTTCGCCGTGGGCACGAACACGGTGGTCTGGACGGCGCTCGACGCGAATGGCAATAGCTCCACGTGTACACAACGAGTTATCGTCGTGCCAGTCGCCGTCAGTTCCAACTACCAGATCCAGAGCATCAAGGCCATTGGCCAGAACATTCTGCTCACCTGGCAGACATTTGGCAGTTCGACGAACATCGTCCAGACCGTCACGCCCGTGTTCGGCGGCAACTACACCAATCACTATGACAACGCTGCCTCCGTGTGGGTTCCGGGCGCCGGGTTGACGATCACGAACTGGACTGATTACGGTGGCGCCACGAACCGGCCGTCGCGGTATTATCGAATCGGTCTCCAGGTCGTCGATCCATCGTGCGGGCCGTGACGGCCGCCAGATTGGTGCCAGCCTTGCGGCTGCGCTGTTGAGCCACTCCCGCTTGCCACGGGCCCATGGATGCCGCGGGTGGCTCGCACATGCTTGATGCCGACCTGCCGCGAGTATTCGTTACGGCAGCAGCACGCGGACGCGGTAGTATCGCGACGGGCTGCTGATCGCGCCGCCGGGATCCACCATGTTGGTCACAACGCCGAGACCGGTGCCGCCGCTCAGGATGTTGGTCTGGCCGGTGGTTGTGAAGTTGTCCGAGTAGCTGCCGTCGTCCCCGCCGATGGCAAACTCCAGCACGTTCGTGCGCGAGGCGATACCGGGCTCGTAGGTGGAGTCGCCGTTGGCCCCCAGGTAGATCACATTGATGTCCGTCGTGTTCGTCGTGGCGATACTAATGATATGCAAGTACGCCGCCGAATTGGTGGGATCAAAGCCCGCCAGGAACCTGTTGGTGTTGCTCATCCCGGTGCCATCGGCATCCGCACCCGGAGCGCCGTTCGCGGTGTTGGTGCCGTTGAAGTAAGAGTTCCGCCACCAATCGTACAGTGAATAGACGTGAATGATCGCTGAGTTGGTGCTCCATCCGCCGGCATTCGAAGCGATCAATTGCGCCGAGTACGCGCCCGGATTCACATAGGTGTTGGAAGTGTTCTGGGCCGTCGAGTAGTTGCCGTCACCAAAAGTCCACGTCCAGCTTGTGGAGGAGCCACCGGTCGAGATGTTGGTGAAATTCACGCTCAATGGCGCCGCTCCGCTGCCGGGCATGGCGGTGAAACTCGCCTCCGGCGGCGGCGTTGCCGCGACGCAGCACACGATCTGTGACACGGAAATCGAGTCGACGTACCAGCCGTCGCCGGCCGTAGCGCCACCGCTGGTAACGGTGCCCTGAACGTTGACGTTGTCCACGCGCCAGGTGCCGGAGGCGCTGGTGGCTCCGTACCCATAAATGCGGAAGTAGACCGTGCCGGTCAGACCGGTATTGGACAATGCGAGCGTGTTCATCGGCGTGGTGGTGAACCCGGAATGCGTGGTCTTCGCGCCGCTATCGTAGATCACCGACGAGAAGTCCGTCTGTCGGCTGATCTGCACGTCAAAGTCCTGAGCCCCCGTGCCGGAAGCCTTGTCGTCGAAACTAAGGCTCGACAAGCCGGCCTGCATCCCGTTGGTGACCGTCAAAGCAAAAGCCCAGCAGGGCATGCTGCTTGTTACGGGGCCGGCGGAAGTGCTCCAGGACTTGCCGCTGACGGCGTAGCCGGTGGTCGGGTTACCCTGGAAGAACGGTCCCGTCGAAAGAAACCCGCCGCCGCCGCTGCCCGTGTAGAACGCGGCTCCATTCAGCGGCGTGAATGACCCCGATGAAGTGACCGTAATGTAGGCATTGGTGTAGTTGGGCACCAAAGCGGTCGCCGCGCTCATGGTTCCCGAGTCGAAATTCCAAAACGCCAGCGTGCCGGAGGACATTACCGCTGGTGGCGGCGGGTTGCCCGTAGCGCAGCGCCAACGCAGTTGAATGTTTTGCCCCGCCGTGACCGCGGGCAGGTTCACCGTGGAAGTGACAAATCCGCTGGGATAACCGCTCCAGGCTTGTCGACCAGCCAGGGGGTTGCTGTATCCGCTACTCAACGTGGCATTGTACCCACCAGTAACGAATGTCCCGCCGGCGCTCACGACGTCCTGGAAAGCGCCGCCATCGATGCTGATCTCCAGCACACCCCCGTCGTAGCCCAGGGCGGCATTGGTCGCGCTGGCCGTCAGGTTGTATTTCTGCCGGAATGTCAGTTGGGCCGGCGCACTACTGCCGGCAGTAAAGCTCGGCGCATCCAGTTCGTTGACACCTACTCCGGCGGGATCCGCGGAGAATGCCGCATTCGGTGCAGAATCCGCCGATGCCGCGGAGGTCACCCAGTTGCTGGCCGCGCCGGAAGCGACGCTCGTCCAACCCGACGGCAGAGTGGGGGTTGCCACGCCGTCGAAATCCTGAGCCAGCATCGCGGTCATCTTGCCGAGCGGGATCGTGTAGGTCAGCGTTCCCAGGTCGTTTGTGCCGTCTTGCAGTTGGAGCGTCGGCTGGATGGCGGTGCCACAACTCCCTGAGGCCGTGAACGTAAACACTTGTGAAGCTGACGTCCCGGTGTCGATGACTCCGTATTCTTGCGGGCCACTCGGAGCGGTTACGCCGTTGGTGGCCAGCAGCGTAGCCACCAAGTCAGCCGTTGGACCGGTTCCAGCATTCAGAATCGAAAAACCGACCGAAACGGTTTCGCCGGGATCGACCACACCGTTGGTGGGCGCGCACCCTTCGGAGCCGAGCGTCGCTCCATTTGCCTGCGGTATCGGCGCGAGTGCGGCGATGGTGAGGGTGATATCTCGCGTCGTATTGCCGGCCCCGTTGGTGATGTTGGTGAAGCCGACCGTGTCGGAATAGTTCCCGGCGGCGAGGAGATAAGCAGTGGAATTGATGCTAACGGTCACGTTGGTCCCGACCCCCGGTGCCAGGCTGCCGCCGGCGACCGACAGGGTCAGCCAGTCAGCCGTCTTGTTCGCCGTCCACTGCAGCAAGGCGCCCCCGCTATTGGTCAGCGCGTACACTTGCCTGGCGGGGCTGAACGGGCCGCCCGCGTAGCCGCTGGAAGCAAGCCCGGACGACGGGCTCACGCTGAGTTGCGCGGCACCGGGAGCGTTGATCGTGGTCGGATCGGTGGCGGCATTGTTGGCCGAGTTCACATCATTGCCGCCCGAAACGGTGGCACCATTGGTGACGCTGGCTGGGGCGCTGCTGGAGACATCCACCGTCACGGTGATGGGCGGATAGCTGGCCGCGGCGGCCAGGGCATCGGAGCGCGTGCAGGTGAGCGTGCTGAGCGTAGCAGTCCAGCCGGTGCCGCTGATCGCAGTAGCGGTCAGGCCCGTGGGCAGCGCGTCGGTGACCGTGACCGTGTTGCTCGAGGCGGCGTTGCCGACATTGGTGACGATGATGGTATACGTATCGCCGCTGTCGCCCCGGATGAAATTGCCCGTATGAGTCTTGGTGATTGCCAGATCGGGGCCAGTTCCTGTTGTCACTGTGAAGCTGCTGGAGCTTGTGGCTGTGCCCCCGAGCGTCCTGACGGAGACCGGGCCGGTCGTCGCGCCGGCGGGGACGATGGCCGTGAGCTGGTTGGTGGCGGTGATGGTGTACGACGCGCTGGCGCCGTTGATTGTCACGTTGGTGGTGGAATCCAGGTTCGCGCCGGTGATGGTGACGCCGGTGCCCACCATGCCGCTGGACGGGGAGAAGCCGATGGAGCCGGGGGCGGCGGGGGTTTGACCATCGACCTCGCTCCGCAGCACCCACGCGAGGTTGTTTGGCAAGGCATTGAAGAATGTCAGACCGGTATCATATTGGACCTGTTTGGTGGAGGTAACAAACTCTGTCCACGAGTGCCCGGTCTCAGACACGTTGGGAATCTCGACGGCGATCACGCGAATGGTGCCGGGATCGGCGGCGGTAACGCGGCTGAGCGCGGTCCCGCTGCCCAACGGAGCGCAGACGATGACTTTCCAGAGACTGGAAGGAACGTGGACATGACCACTGCAGATCGTGGTAGAACCGAACCCGCTCGGGCCACAAGTGATCAACACCTCATACGAGGAGGCCAGGGAGCGCTCGTAGTCCTCCAGGCTCGACCAAATACCCGAATTATTGCTCGGGTTCTGCGGGACCATGTTTGACATGTAGAAAAGCAAGCAGTTGTTGGTCGAGCTATCGGTACGGTCGGCGGAGGGGCACATGTGACCGCGATCATAGCCGGAACCACTGTAGCAGCCCTCCGTCACCGTGTTGGTGAAGGTTGAGGGCAGGTTTGTGTCCGTGTAAAAACTGCCGCAACGCCCGGACGAGCCGAGGTCGCTCGATGTCAGGTCCCAGCTCGCCCAATTGGGTTCGCCCAAATTATCGCTGTAATCGATCGCCTCGACTGTGCGCTGAATCAGATAATGGTCATGGTTGTTGGGGTCCGCAGTCGCGCCACTGGGATTGCCCAGTTGCATCTGCAGCGTGGCATCGATGATGGCGACCGCTGGCTGAACGCTTGTGAACAGTGCGGACGTGCTGAGCAGGACCCCGAGCGCGTTTGAGGCGAGGGCCCTGTGCATGTGGGAGTATGACTTTCCGTTTGTCCCCGTCACTGGTGCGGTTACCCTGCTCTGATGCTCACATCGCGCCGGCCCAAGTAAATTGCAGCCTTGCGGGTTGAGACTCGTTGCTCACTAAGGACAGGAGTAGAATCGTACATTGACCAATAAAAAACAAGGTTAATCTCAGCTCGCAGGGCCAAAATGCTCAACTGAGTCTGCAGCCCGGGTCCAATCCCTCGCAGAATTTGGCCGAAGTGAAGATTCCGGGGTGGGGTGGGTCAGGCCGGTTCGATACACCGCCAGCTGTGGCGTCGGTACACCACACCACAATGGGGCAGGGCCGTGGACTGGTAATGTGACCGAAGGAAGGGCTCGAACCTTCTTCGGGACGCCATCACCGAATAGGAGAGTGGGCGCAGCCGGCGGTTGCTTCACCGAGCTGTGAACGTGGCTTTGGATGTTCGTTCATTTTTGGCCGCATACGGCTGCGCCCATTCCAGACTATTTGTTACGACCTCTCGTTCGCATGTGAGACAACAGTGTTGTCGTCATGGCGCGAACGGGCCCTTGCCGGCGCCGGCATAGTTGGTCACGAGGCCCGGCACATCCGCGGCATTATCCAACGTGTACGCGTACGGCGGCACGTTCGACGGATCCGGGTCAGTGATGCTTGCCGGGTTCCACGACGACGGAGTCAACGTATCGGTCCCCGGGATCAGCGACTGGCCGGGATACCATCCGTTCACCCATGTGACCCCATACGAAGCGTCCAGGTAGCCGACGTTGTTGTACTGGGCCAGCAACTTGCCGGTCGTCCCTGACGTGACCAGGAGCTCCCACGGGTTCTGGACGTTCTGATACCAGTTGCCCTCGACGAGCACTTCGGCGTCGATGCGCGTGCGAGCGCAGTAGTTGTTACCCGTCGCCGTGTAGTAGTTGTTAAACACATGGACGCGACCGTACCGCACGGATGGCAGGCGCTCCTGGCACAGCGCGCCCCACCAGTTGTGGTGGAACGTCACATGCAGGGCGCCCGTGTCACTGGCCGAGTCGCCGTCATCGCCGCCGATGAGATCGACATCCTGGTGGCCGGTCGGTGCCGTGTAGAACATCTTGCACCAGGAAACGGTGACGAAATCGCCACCGCGGGTGACATCAACGATGCCGTCCTGCGTATCATGGATCGTGCAATGGTCGACCCAGATATGCTCGGGATAGTACTTGCAGGTGACCCCGTCCGCGTCACCGATGCTCCCCGAGTTGGAGATGTCGAGATTCTGCACGATGACGTTGGTGCAGTAGAACAAACCAATGTCGCCGATGACCGCGGCATTCGTGCCCACACCGATGATCGTCTTGTTATTACCGAAGTACGTGTCGCCATTCGTCCGCAGCGTGACGGTGCCGTGGATCCTGAGCACGGCCGGAGTATTCGGCGCCTTGCCGGTATCCGTGCCGTAGTAGGCGGCCATGTCGGACAACTGGTAGACATCGACCGTCGGCCCGCCCGTTCCACCGGTCAGGTTGAAGTTGTAGCCCGCATAGCCGACCTGGCTGAAGTTGGGGGCGGACTGCTGGTTGACCGTGAGCGCGGCGAAGTTGCTGTTGGTTGCGCCCTGATTGTTGCTGACCGCGACCGAGTACACGCCGGCATCGGTGAACTGCACATCCGTCAGCACCAATGTGGCATTCGTGGCATTGTTAATCGGTGTATTGGTGTTGACGTACCACTGGTAAGACAATGGCTGCGTTCCGACAGCGACCACGCTGAATGACGCGTTGTTGCTGACCGTGACGGTCTGGTCCTGCGGTTGCGTGACGATGACCGGAGCCGAGAGCACGTTGGTCACCAGCAACTGCGCGACGACGCTGGTGACGGAGCCGGCCGTGTTGGAGACAATGACCGAATAGCCGCCCGAATCGGTCGTTTGCACGTTGTTCAACGTCAATGTCAAGTTCGTGCCACCGCCCAGAGGCGTGACGCTGTTCAGATACCACTGGAAGCCGAACGGCGGGGAACCGCTGACGCCAACCGTGAAGGTCGCGGTCGTCCCGGCGCTATTGGTCGTGTCCTGCGGCTGCGTCAGAATGACCGGCGGGCTCAGCGGGACCGAATTGGTGCCGCCGACGTTGATCGTAAAGAAGCGCTGGAGAGTACCGGGCGTGACAGGACTTGTGACGCCGAAGTTGCCCAATGAGTCAAACTTGAAGTTCCCGGCCGGCAACCAATTGGTGAACGGGATTGTCATGTCGGTCGAAGTTTCGATCTCGAAATTGCTGCCGGGCGTCCCACCCGTGCCTTGGAGGTAGAAATCGCCACCCGACGTGAAGGAAATGGTAGTAATGACCACGCCATTGGTTGAGGGAGGTGGCGGCGGTGGCCCGCTACTGGTCGGCGTTACATCGGCCCAGCTCGTGCCGACCCGCAGTTCGTCGACGTACAGCGTTTGCGAGGCTGCATGATTCGCGAAAATGACTGATAGCGACGATCCGTCGCTGCCGGCGGTTGTCGAGATGGTCGAGCCGGGGATGTTGTTGTTATCGCCGAGCGACGACGGGTCGGCCCAAAGGGCCACTTGATCGGCGCCCGATTGGAACGTGTAGCTGGCGACGATGAAGTGCGTGCCGGCGCTCAACGCCGTGCTGACGGCCGGGCTGGACACGCCCTTCCCGATGCCGATGTTATTTCCACTCAGGAAGATACCCAGCTCGGGCGAACTGGTCGCCGAGGTGCTGTTGTGCAGGTACACAAACGCCTTGACCGTGCTGGGGGCCGTCTGAATGTTGAGCAGGAAGGAGACATACACGGTCCCAGTGGTTTGCGCGGTGAAGGTTGCGTTCCGCTTCTTGAACGTGCCGCCGTTGTAGCGCAGCCCGCTGCCGGAAATGCCGGCCAGGGACGAATTCGTCAGCGCGGCGGCATTGGTGACGATCAGGGCCACACTGGGGCTGTCGCCGCCCGTCCACACCGTGTCCCCAATACCGGAACCTCCGAGGCTCCCATTGTTATAATTGAAGTGCTCGACGAGCAACTGTGCCGGGGCGCTTCGCAGCAGCATGATGCCAACGGCAATCACGACTAATTTCCTCATGACTCACCTCATGGGTTATTCTGTGTTGGTTTCTCCTCGTTCAATTCATGGACAATACTCATAGGCTCCGAGATCCGGGGCGCTGCCGCAATAGGGCAAGCCAATGTCGACGCCCTTGTCGATCAGGTCACTTCCGGCGGCCAACCGGCCAAAGCCGTTATTCGGCAGACTGCCGTCCGCCTGCCGGGCCGCAGCGGCATCGGCTTCCGCCATGCTGATGAAATCGCCCGCGGTGACCGTGATTCCCAAGGTCCAACTGCAATTCTGCATCGTTGACGAGGACGAGATGTCCTTCGGTGCCGGCCGCGTGGCGTTGTAATCCAGACAATTCGCGAAGATGTTGCCCGCCTGCTGCATGTTGTAGCTTCGGCCACAGTTAAGCGCGGCGCAGTTGTACAAGGTGATCGGGGCGGTGTTGTCGTTGTACGCAAACCCGACGGTGGTCCCCCACTGGCAATTTAGCGCGACACAATTCTCCACCAGCATCGGACAGTACGTGCTGTCCCCGCCGAGCTTGAACCCGTTGCCATCGCCGCTGAATGAGGACGGGTTTCCAAACAGGCTCGGGTCGCCGTTGTGCCAGGACCAGCAGTTCTGGAAGACGATCTCGTAGTCCGTCTGATAACAATCGTAGCCGTCATCGCAATTATCCCAGGAACGGCAACCATAAAGACGATTGCCTTTGCCGGCGTAGAGCTTGCAGTCAATGCCGTCGGCATTTTCGTACCCGGTCGCGGGATCGTTGTTATGATAGGCATCACAGTTCAGCACGTAAACGTAGGCCGCGAAGTGTTCGGGGTCGGGATTGCTGGAGAGCGTATCTTTGTTCAGGCCGATCTGCAGGCCGGTGTCCCCGTTGTCATTGAAGATACATCGATCGAAGGTGATATGGCCTCCTTCGCATTTCACACCATTGTCGGGTGCGAACTGAATCTGCAGTCCCTCCAAGACCCAATATTGGGCATTGGTGGTAATTCGAATGCCGCGTGCTCCGCTGCGGATATCTTCACTCGCGGGATGCCATGTCGAATAGTCGAGAACCGGGTGCTCGCCGGAATAGGCCACGATGCTGATGGGGCTGTTCGAGGTGGCCGGTTTATCGATAAGAACAGTCGCGGCGTACGTGAACGTGCCGCCCCGCACGTTGATCGTATCGCCGGGGATGGCGGCATCGACGGCTTTTTGCAGCGAATAGAACGGCTGATCGATCGTTCCGGGGTTGGAGTCACTTCCCGTCGGGGACACATACAGCGGGAAATGCAGGAACGCGTTGAACGTGGCCGTCACGGACTCATTGGAGTTCACAATCAACGTGTCGGGATTGTTGGAACTGACAAGATCCCCCGACCACGCGGCAAACACCGAACCGGTCACTGGTACACCCGTCAGCTGCACCGGCGTGCCGGGATTGTAGTAGTTGAACGCATTACTGGGATTCAACGAGACGATTCCCCCGCCGACGACCGAGACATTCAGTTTGTATTGCGGATCACCAGTGATCTCGAATCGGTCCACGTTGACCAATCCGCCTGAGTTCAGAGCCGTGATCTGCACCACATTCCGTCCCGCCACCACCGGAATCGCGTTGGTAACATATTGCCAGTTTGTATAATCACCCGTGGCGGGGAACGCCAGCGAGCTGGTGACGGTGGCGCCGTTGACCATGACTGACGCCGGCCGGTCGTCGGTCTTTCCGTGAGCGTAGCGAATGTACATCGTTTCCGTGCCCGCGTGCTGTCGGCCGAATTCCACCGCAATGTAACTGCCCACCGCATTATCCGTGTCCACAAACCCGGTGCCGGTATATCCCGAGTGGTTATTGGCCACGGTCCCGGTAAACGTCCCATCCTCGGCCTGCAAGATCTGAACCGGACCGCCGTTGGTGGGTGCGGGATTCACGGTGAGCGTGGCAAACGCGCTGGTGATGGAACCGTAGTCGTTGGCCACGAGGACGGAGTACACGCCGGCGTCGTTACTGGAAACATTGTCCACCGACAATGTCGAGTTGGTCGCATTCGCCATGGGTGAGTTCGTGTTGAAATACCATTGATACGTCAACGGTGGCGTGCCGTTGGCGGTCACGCTGAACGCGGCGCCCTGGCCTTCGGTGACGGTCTGACTCTGTGGCTGCGTGGAGATCGACGGCGCGGCCAACACGTTGGTCACGGTCAACGTTGCCACGACGCTGGTGATGGAACCATAGCCGTTGGCGACGATCACCGAATAACCACCGGCGTCATCGGTGGAAACGCCGCTCAGCGTCAACGTCGCGCCTCCACTTCCCACCGGTGTGTTGGTATTGTAGTACCACTGGTAACTCAAGGGCGCCGTGCCGTTGGCCCCCACGTTGAAGCTGGCGGTATCGCCTTCGCCAACCGTCAGATCCTGTGGCTGGGTAACGATGGACGGGGGGACGGGCACGCTCACAGTGAGCGTGGCCACCGAACTCGTCGCCGAGCCCGCGCTGTTGGCCACAATCACGGAATAACTGCCGGCATCCGAGAGCTGAACGTTGGTGATCGTCAGCGTGGCGCCGATGCCCCCGCCGATCGCGGTGCTCAAGTTGTAGTACCATTGATAACTCAGCGGCATTGTACCGGTCGCCACCACGGTGAAGCTGGCGCTCTGGCCTTGCAGGACCGACAACCCCAGCGGCTGCGAGCTGATCGACGGCGGCGTCGGATTCACCGGCCCGGGGCTCCCAAACCAGATCCGATAAAACCGGACCATATCCGCTGGAGAAACCGGATTCGTGCAGGCGAAATTGCCCAGGCTGTCAAATTGATTGGTGGCAATGCAGAACCAGTTGGACACCGTCGCCGCCATGTTGGCGGAGGTGATGACATAATAGGTGCCGCTGGGCGTTCCATTTGTGCCCGACACGACAAAGCCCGTCGGATCCATGAAGGCTTGCGTGATGACGGGCGGACCCGAGACAACCGGGGCAGTGCTTGTCGGGGTCACATCCGCCCAACTCGTGCCGACGCGCAGTTCGTCCAGATACACCGTTTGCGCGGCGGCGTGATTCAGGAAGATTGTGGACAGCGACGAGCCGTCACTACCGGCGGTCGTCGAGATGGTCGCACTCGGAACGCTACTGTTGTTGCCCAGGGACGTCGGGTCCACCCACAGCGCGACCAGATCGGCGCCGGACTGGAACGTGTAGCTGGCGACAATCAAGTGCGTACCGGCGCTCAAGGCCGTGCTGACGGCCGGGCTGGACACTCCCTTGCCGATCCCGATGTTGTTTCCATTCAGGAATATCCCCAGCTCGGGCGAGCTCGTCGCCGAGGTGCTGTTATGCAGGTACACGAACGCCTTGGCCGTACTGGGGGCCGTCTGAATGCTGAGTAGGAACGAGACGTACACGGTCCCAGTGGTTTGCGCCGTGAACGAGGCCGCCCTCTTCTTGAACGTGCCCCCGTTATACTGCAGGCCCTTGCCCGTGATGCCGCTCAACGACGCATTGGTGAGCGCAGCCGCATTGGTGACGATGAGGGCGACGCTCGGGCTATCGCCGGCGGTCCACACCGTGCTGCCGACTCCCGCCCCTCCCAGGCTGCCATTGTTGTAGTCGAAATGCTCGACCAACAATTGAGCTTGCGAAACCTGTAGGAAAAGCAGCCCGGAAACCACCTGTATCAGTAATCGCGCTAACAGTTTCATAATCGTAGTCCTTATTCCTTGGCAGTTCGACGGTTTCGTACTACGGCCCAAAGGAAACCACGCCGGCACCGGCGTAATTGGTCACGATGTTGGGAACGTCGGACGCGTTATCCAACGTGTACGAATACGGCGGCGTGAACACGGTGTCCGTGCCCGGGATCATTACATCGATGGTGCCATCTTTGTTTGTCTTTGTCCCACTCCAGCTCACATTATGGGAGGTGTCCAGGAACCCGACGTTGTTGTTCGTCGCAAACAGCAGCCCTTGCGTGCCGCTGGCCCCGGTGATGTATTGCTCCCACGGGTCGCGCACGTTCTGGAACCAGTTATTCTCCACGAGCAACTGAGCGTCGATCCGCGTGCGGACGCAATAATTGTTCGTCACGACGCCGTTGATGGAGGCATCGTAGAAGTTGTCGAAGCAATGGACATGGCCGAACCGCACGGACGGCATGCGCTCGACGACGAGTTGGCCCCACCAGTTGTGATGGAACGTAGTATGATACTGGCTGCCATTGTCGGAGTCGCTCGAGGCGATCAGATTGCACAGATCATGACCGTGGTCATAGGTGTAATAGAACTTGCACCACGACAACGTGATGTAGTCCGAGGACTGTGTGATGTCGATTTGGCCATCGGATGAGTCGATGAGCGTGCAGTGATCGATCCAGACGTGGTCGGAGTAATGGATGCCGATTCCGTCATCGGAGGAGCCCGAGATTGTCAGGTTGCGGACAATGATATTGTGCATGCGGTAGATGTAAAGTCCGCCGCCGCTGAGCACCACATTGCCCACCCCGATGACCGTCTTGTTGGAGTAGATATGGGTGTCCATGCCCGTCAGCGCAAACGAATTGGTGACGTAAATCGTATAGGCCGCGTTCGCCTGCGAATAGGTCTGAAGCTCGGCCATGCTGCCGACGTATACCGCCGGGCCCGCTGCGCCGCCGGTAATGGTCGTGGTGTCATTGCAGAAGCCGACGGGGCCGAAGTTCGGCACGACGTTTGTATTGATGGTCAGCGAGGCATCGACACTGTTGGTGACACCGAAGACGTTGGAGACGATAACAGAATAGTTGCCCGCATCAAGAGTCCCCACGTCGCTCAGCGTCAACAACGCATTGGTCTGGCTGTCCAATGGCGTAACGTCATTAAGAACCCACTGGTAGAACAGCGGCACAGACCCGCCGGCCGTCACGCTGAAGGTCACGGTCTGACCCGGGTTGGCGGTCTGGGGTTGTGGCTGGGCCGTGATAAACGGCGGGGTCTCGATATTGGTGACCACCAGCATGGCCACGACGCTCGTGACGGAGCCGGCGGTGTTGGAGACAATGACCGAGTACCCGCCGGCGTCGCTGTACTGGATATTCGTCAACATGAGTGTGGCGGACGCCGCATTGGCGATCGCGTTGGTGGAATTGAAGTACCACTGGAAACTCAATGGAGCCGTGCCGTTGGCTCCGACCGTAAACGAGGCGGCGTTGCCCAGCAGATTCGTTGTATCCTGAGGCTGCGTCGAGATGGTCGGCGGCACCGCAGGGGCCGCGTTCGTGGTGACATGGAGCACGTAGAAATTCTGCATCTGATCCGGAGTCGCCGAGCCGTCGGTGAATGAGAAATTGCCGTTGGCATCGAATGGCTCCGTGGCGATCACGGGCCAATTGCTGATCGACTGGGTCAGATCCGACGAGGCCAGCACGTCATATTGTCCGTTTGCCGGGCCGTTCGTGCCCATGATAACGAATCCATTCGCCGTCATGGCGACGTTGGTGATGACCAGACCCGTCGAGGGCGGCGGCGGTGGCGGAGCGGAGGTGGGCGTCACATCGGCCCAGCTTGTGCCCACGCGCAGTTCGTCCACGTACAGCGTCTGTGCGGCCGCATGATTCAGGAAAATGACCGACAGCGACGACCCGTCGCTGCCCGCGGTCGTCGAGATGGTCGGACTCGGAACACTACTGTTGTCGCCCAACGACGTCGGGTCCGCCCACAGCGCCACTTGATCGGCGCCCGATTGGAAGGTGTAGCTGGCGACAATGAAGTGCGTGCCGGCGCTCAACGCCGTGCTTGTGGCTGGGGTCGACACGCCCTTGCCGATGCCAATGTTGTTTCCATTCAGAAAAATCCCCAGCTCGGGTGAACCGGTCGCCGAGGTGCTGTTGTGCAGGTACACGAACGCCTTGACCGTGCTGGGGGCCGTCTGAATGCTGAGCAGGAACGAGACGTAGACGGTCCCGGTGGTTTGCGCGGTGAAGGTCGCGTTCCGCTTCTTGAACGTGCCCCCGTTATACTGCAGACCCTTGCCCGTGATGCCGGCCAAGGACGCATTGGTCAGCGCGGCCGCATTGGTGACAATGAGGGCCACGCTGGGGCTGTCACCGCCGTTCCAGACCGTGTCCCCGATGCCCGATGCCCCCAGACTGCCATTGTTGTAATTGAAGTGTTCGACCAACAACTGCGCTTGCGCGCTGTGCAATAAGAAACTGCCAACAACAACCGCAATCCAAGTCCTCATGACTTACCTCACCGGTTATTCTGCGTTGATGATTTCTCTCTGGTTCACTTCATGGGCAAGACTCGTAGGCTCCGAGGTCCGGAGCACTCCCACAGAACGGCAGGCCTGAATCGGTAGTGCCCTTGTCGATCAAATCGCTGCCAGAGACGAGCCGGGCGAAACCCGTCGGCAGGCTGCCATCTGCCTGGCGCGCCGCCCCCGCGGCCGCCTCGCTAATGTCACCGAAGTCAGCGCTGCTGACCGTGACGGAAAGGTTCCAACTGTTGTTCTCTTCGATGGGGTTGTTGTCTTCACTGAAGTTGCCGCTGGTCCCCGACCGCGGGATACCGGCGTTATTGATGAAGATGTTGGTCTTGCCCGGGTTCAGGCTGCCCTCGAAGAAGTAGTTATAGCCACTGCTTCCGTTGGAGAAGGCCAGGCAGTTGATGACGACGTCGCCATCCATGTGGCTGTTCTGGTCGAAGCCGTTGACCTTGCAGCCGAACGCCACGCAATTGTAGGCGTAGTGCGTGCCCTTGGAATCGCCGCCGGGGCTGCCGTTACCGCCCATCTTGAAGCCGTTCCCGTTGCCCTGGGTCTGGCCCTGGGCGTTATAGCCGCTCTTCCAAGCCCAGCAGTTGCTGATGATGACGGTGTAATCCGTCTGGTACAGGTCCCAGCCGTCGTCGGAATTGTACCAAGCGCGACAGCCGATGAAGACGTTGCCCTGACCACAATGCATCTTGCAGCCGAAGCCGTCGGCATTGCCGCCGTGTGTTGCGTTGTCATAATTCAAGTACGAGTCGCAATTGATGATTGTGTTGTAGGCGGCCCAGGCTCCGCCGGGGTTTTCGTTCGTGTGTCCGAACCCGATCTGGAGACCCGTATCCTGATTATCGTGGAAGATGCACTGGTCGAAGGTTTCATGGCTGCCCTCGAGCTTGACGGCGTTATCCCCGCAATGGCAAATCTCCAGGCCTTTGAAATAATAGTAATTCGCATTGGTGTAGATGTGCATCCCCCGGGAGTCGTCGCCGATGGGCTGGCTCGAAAAATCCAACACGGGATGTTCGCCCGGGTACGCCAGGACCTGGATGGGCGCGTCCGCGGTGCCGGAGTTGGTCCGGATGTTGATGGTGTTGACGTAGGCGAACGTCCCGCCCCGCACGTAAATGATGTTGCCCGGTTGAGCGAGGTCGGTCGCTTTCTGCAGGCTGTAGAACGGGTGACTGAACGAGCCGTCGTTGGTATCGGTGCCCGTGTTGGAAACGTAGTAGTTGCCATTCGTCACAGGTTCGCCCAGGCTCAGATAAGCGACGGAACTGGTTACGGAGCCGGCGCTGTTCGCCACGATCACAGAATAGGTGCCGACATCATTGGACGACACGCTGGAGATCGTGTACGTCGCATTGGTGCCAGTTCCGAGCACTGTATTGGTGTCGAAATACCATTGATAGCTTAGCGGCAGCGAACCTTCCGCGGTGACACTGAACGACGCGGGCTGCCCGGGCAGAACCATCTGGTCACCCGGTTGCGAGGTGATCGACGGCGGAGTGCTCGTCGCGATGCTGGATGTGTAGAGGATGAAGAACTCGCTGGTCGTGCCGTCGGGGACCGGGTTGGTGACGTTGAAGTTGCCGTTGGCATCGAAATTGTACGTCCCAACGGTTGTCCACTGATCGGTGGTCAACGTCATGTCCGTGGAAGCCAGGATGGAGAACACGCCATTCGACGATCCGCCGATTCCCTGCATGACGAACCCCTGATCGGTCATTTGCACCGCGGTGACCACGGGAGCGTTGGTTGTCACCTGCGGCGGCGCCGGGGGCGTGCCGACGACCACGTCGTACCAGTTGGTGCCGATGCGCACTTCATCCATGTATAGTGTCGGGCCACTGCCGCTGATCGCGTAGATTCCAAAGTACGGAATCGACGCCGGATTGCTTCCCCCACTCGCGGTTCCCATCGACGCCGGCGCATTGGTCGCGCTGTAGGTTGTGTTGGTCGGGTCGACCCATAAATCCGCCTGATCGGTGGACGTGCCCGTAAACGTGTAGCGTACCACCACAAGGTGGGTTCCGCTACCGACGGTAATCGACGCCGCCGGGCTGCTGGATTTCTTGCCGATGCCGATCGAGCTGCTCGTCGCGAAGACCCCCAATTGCGGGCTGGATGGCTGCGAGGTGGAGGTGTCGAAGTAGGCAAACAGCTTCGTGCCCGAGACGGAGACGAGATTTACCAGGAACGATGCGTACAGCGTCGTGCCGGGGGTGTTGCTGGAGATCGCGGTGAATTGCACCATGGCGCGACGGGCCGTGCCGCTCGGAGTCCATTTCACGCCGTTGCCGGTCGAGTTGGTGAAGTTTGCCGGAGCTGTCAGGGCGGCGCTGTTGGTCACCAGGATTTCGGGACCGGTGTTGCCGCCCGCATCCCAGACGCCGGCGCCGACGGTGTACAGATTGCCATTGGCGTAGCTGAAATGGTCCGTGAATGGGAGGCTTTGAACGGCGGCGTGCGCGACGGAGGCGAACAACGTTCCCACGATGAGGGGGACAAGGATTTTCTTCATGGAATGCCTATTGCTCCTGTACTGGGTAGAACTCCTGTTGTCTGGGTAGAACTCCTGTTGTGTGTTGACAGCCGACGTGGGCTGGAACGCGCTGATGATCTGTGTCGCTGTCTTGTTCATGGGACAAGGCGAACTCGGTAGTAGCGGGCGGGCGTGTTCGTCGCCCCGCCGGCATCGACGTAGTTGGTCGTGGTGTCGCTGGCGCCCGGAATGATGATCGGGTCACCAATGCTGTTAAAGCTGCTCGCGTAATTGCCGCTCCCGTCGCCCGCACTGGCCTGCACGGCGTTGGTATGGCCTCCGGCGGTCGACCAGGTGATCACGACGTTGTTGCTGCTGTCGGCGACGATCGAGGTGATCCGGAAGATGGAAGCCGGGTTGGTCGGGTTGAGCCCGGCCAGGAACTGGTTGGTGTTGCTCATCCCCTTGCCATAAGGATCGGCATCCGGGTCCGCCTGCGAGCAATCCGTGCAACCGAAGTACTGCAATTGCCAGGCTTGGAACACGGTGACCACGCCGATCAGATTACTCGACACGATCGTGCTGGTCCCCGCGGAATTGCTAGCGGTGAGCGACACAGTGTACGTGCCGGCTGCATACGAATGGACGAGGACTGCGCCGCCGGCGGTGTTGGTGGTGAAGCCGTCGCCGAGGTCCCAGGACAGGCTTAGCGGTGGCGTCCCCGTCGATGTATCGCTGAACGTCACAGCCAACGGTTCCACACCATTGGTCGGACTGACTGTGAAACCGGCCGCTGCCGCCTGGATTGCCGGCGTCACAACGATCAGATTGTTAGACACGAGCGTGCTGGTGCCGGCCGAATTGCTGGCGGTTAGCGTCACAGTGTACGTACCCGCTGCGTACGAGTGGACGAAGTTGGCGCCGCCAGCCGTGTTGGTCGCGAATCCGTCGCCAAGGTCCCAGGACAGGCTTAGCGGTGGCGTCCCCGTCGATGTATCGCTGAACGCTACAGCCAACGGTTCCACGCCATTGGTCGGGCTGACTGTGAAGCCGGCTACGGCTGCCGAAGAAGAAGAACTGGGCACGAATTCGTATGCGCCCAGGTCCGGTGCGCTGCCGTTGTAGGGCAGGCCGACGTCCACGCCGGCATCGATCAGGTGGCTGCCCGCGGCGAGCCGCGCAAAGTTGTTGGTGGGCAGACTGTAATCGGAATTGCGCGCTGCAAATGCCAGCGACACGTCGAGGCTGGCAAAGTCATTCGAGCTCACGGTCAAACCATTCTGCCAGCTGTTGGAGACCATGGTCGAGCCGGGGACGATATTGATGCCATAGATGTTGGTGCTGCCGCTCATGTAGGAAATGTCGTTCTTGAAGACATCCGTCCCGCTGGCGGGCGCATCGTAGAAACTGAAGTTCGGATTGACGTTTCCAAATCCCGTGCAGTTGTACAGGGTGTGGGCTCCGACACCGAGGTTGTGGTCAAATCCTTTGCTGTGGTTATAGAAAGCGAGGCATTGCTTCAATACATGCCCGGCGTGCGTGCCGGCGCCGCCGAGTTTGAACCCGTTGCCGTTGCCCGAGAACGAGCCGACATTCCACTGATTCGAGCCGTTCATAAACGACCAGCAATTGAGAAGCGTGACGGTGTTGGAGTTGTTGTCATAGAAATCCCAGCCGTCGTCGGAATTCAAGTAGGACCGGCAGCCCTGGAAAACGTTGCTTACGCCACAACCCTGTTTGGCCGAGTATCCGTCCCCATTATTGCCGCCGCTGCTGGCCTGGAAGTTCCGATAGGAATCGCAGTTCAAGATGAGATTGTGGTGGGCCTGAACCGTCGTGCTCCCCAGGGTCATTCCATCGTTCTGGTTGTCGTGGATCACGCAGCCTTCGATGATGTTGGAGCCGCTGCCGATGATAATCCCGTTATCGGGGGCAAATCCCACCTCGATGCCTTTGACGTACCAGAAATCCTTGCTGATATAGATCCCGCGGTTGCCCGAGGCCAGATTCGTCGCGTTGAAAAACGGATGCTCGCCGGGGTACGCCCACAGGTTGCAGTAATTGGCCGCCGTGCCGGCCTTGGCGGTCTTGACCTGATTGGTGAGCATGTACGTCCCACCACGCACGTACAGCGTGTCTCCGGCAGTGACCGAGGCGATTCCCCGCTCCGGCGTTCGCCACGGTGTGTTGGTGCTGGTGCCGGAGGCCGTGTCATTCCCGTTGGTGGCCACGTAGTACGTGTTGGCGCCCGAGCTCGCCGAAAGCAAGAGCAGCGAGCCGATTACGAACGTCGTGGTTCGTCGCGCGATGGCAGTCATGTATCATGCTCCTATTGTTCATCCACTTCATAGAACTGTTGTATGAGATTTGTTGCGGCCGGGTCGACGTACGTCCATCCGCCCCAAACGGGCGCATTGGTGAAAACAGGGGTCCAGGTCACCATGTCTGGCGACGAGAAGACGATGATGGAACCGTCGCTGGTCAGGCCGGTCACATGGATATTCAAGCCCGTGGCCGTCATGGAGACGGAGTCGACCAACACCGTGCGCAGCGACGAGTATTCAAACGGGCCAAGGTCCGGCGCGGCGCCGTTGTACGGCAGGCCGACGTTCAGGCCCTTGTCGATGAGCACACTGCCTTTCACCAGCCGCGCAAACCCGTTATTGGGCAGGCTGCCGTCGGTCTGACGCGGCGCCTTGGCCGCTTCCTCGGTGAGAATCACGTAATCCGCCGTGGTGACGGTGACGACATTCGTGGGGTAATTCCAGCTGTTGTCGATGTAGATGTCGCTGCTGCTGCTGTTGCTCGAGACCAGCTTGCCGCCGGGGTAGGGCGAAAACGACACGCAATTCTCCACCGTATGCGTCCCGCCGCTGTTGTTGAGCGCATAGTTGAGGCTGTTGGAAAACGACAGGCAGTTGAGCAGTGTGATGGCGCCCTGATGGTCGTTCTGATGGAAGGCCTTGCCGCCGCTCGATCCGCCGTAATGATTGTCGAAGGCAATACACTGCTTCACCAGGCGCGGTCCGTAGAAATCGGTGTCGCCGCCCAGCTTGAATCCTTCGGCGTTGCCGGCGGAATTCGTTCCGAAGCTGGCCGGGTCACCGTTGTGCCACGTCCAGCAATTATCGAGCGTGACATCATACTGGTTCTTATAGAGGTCCCAGCCGTCATCGGAATTCTCCCATGACCGGCATCCGCGGAAGACGTTCCCGGCGCCCGGATGAAGCTTGCAGCAAAAACCGTCCGCATTGCCGCCGCCGTGACGCGGATCGTAGTTGAGATACGAATCGCAATTCAGGATCAGATTGGAACAAACACGAGTCGCGATGTCCGCGTCGCTGTCGCCCAGTCCAATCTGCAACCCGCTGTCGTGGTTGTGATGAAAGGAGCAGAACTCGATGATGTTGTCGCTGCCCTCGATTTTCATCCCGTTGTCGCCGGCCCGATAGACCTCCAAACCCTTGATGTGCCAATAGCAGCCACCAAGTCCCGATGCGGCGTTGGTGGTGATGCGAAACCCGCGATTGGCGTCGTTGTCGGCCATCGCCGAGAAATCGATAACCGGATGTTCGTTCGGGTAGGCAAACAGATTGATCGGCGCCGCGGCGGTGCCGCCATTGGTGATCAGTATCGTGGTCGAATAGGTGTACGTTCCGCCGCGGAGGTAAATCGTGTCGCCGGGCCCCACAAGATTCACGGCGGCGGTGATGTTGGACAACGGCGAATCGATTGCGCCGGAGTTGGTGTCGTTGCCCGAGGGAGACACATAGTACATAGCCGCGTTCGCAACGGGCAACGCAAGTAGAACACCTGCGTAGTACCTCCACCTACCCATTTCGGGTGCCTCACAGCCTCAATGTAAACAAAATCCCGCCCCTCTGCGTAGCACCTGACACCAAGCTCTCAGCAGCAAATACTACACAGCATATCGTATTTATTATTATTACCGCCGAAGACTGTCAAATGTCGATCCTATACAAGGAGCCGAATCGCTCAGTTGAAATAAACGCTATATCAATTGAAGAACACGCACATATTTGACCGCCGTTGCCAGCGCCCCTGTCCGACCCGATTTCCGGTTCGGCCGCAGCGCGGTAACCGCCCACCTGGATGGAAAGAGGAACTCTCTGTCAATCACGGCATGGCCCGCAAGGACCGGCTACCGACGCAATCGCCGACCACCAACCACGAAGCCGGCAATCGCCAAGCCGACCAACGCGAACGTGGCAGGCTCGGGAATATTCTGCAGCTCAACCTTAAACAGGCTGGTGTCGAATTGGCTGGCGGCTTGGGTGAGGTCGTGTGGCCGGACGCTGAACGTATCATACGTCAAACTGTTGGGCGTGCTGTCCGTGTAGACCAGCGACTCGCTTCCTGACCCGTTGAGGCCATCACCCGACATGGACGCCGAAACCTGGAGATTGGTTCCCCCAAGGCTGATGCTGAGGAGCGTGAACGTCATCACGTAGGTATAGCTCGTGCCGCTATCGAAACCGTGATTGCCACTGGTGCCCCCGTTGGCGAGGCCGGCGTTGGAGGTGCCGTTGGCGCCCCAATTGCCGGACGTGCCGAGGAGCGAGGAACTGCTGTCGGTCCATTCTCGAAGTTGAAATGGATTGCTGTTGTTGAGAGTGGCGCCCATGTTCATAAACATGGCGTAGCCCGCGTATGCCTCACTGGCGGGCGACCCGTCGGCAGTCAGGCGGCTGCCGGGAGTACGGACGATGGCCAGGTTGAAGCCCTGGCTCGTATTGGCCGCCGCCACGCCGGTCGGCGTAAACACCCATGTCACCGTAAGTTGATCTCCGGGATTTGCCAGTGTCACCGGCGTCGCCGCCGGCGTGAAATAGGTCGTCCACCAAGAGTAACCGGAACCCACCGTCCCGCGCAGGTCACCAGCGGTGGGAACGGTCAGGTTGGCACTGGGATTGGAAAACCACGCCGACTCCAAATCGCCATCGTGATCGGCATCGGTGCCGACGACGCCATTGTTTTCCGCGTAGGTCGGCGATGCGGGATCGGTCCGCGTGCCATCCTTCCATGTGTCGTTGACGAGTATGGCCGCTCGACTGGAGACAGCGAAACCGCTGGCCGCGGCGATGGCAAGAACCAAGCGTGAGCAACGTTGGATGGACTGCTCCGCGCACGAGACTACTCGCTTCCGCTCGATCACACTCATGCCTTCACCTCACTTCGTAAATGGCAAATGCCTGTGACAACAACCGACGGTCGTAAAAGCTTGTGTCTCCGTCTCAAGCGCCGACGCCAAGGCGCTTCCTCACTCTGCGAGGTACTCGTATCAAAACGATCTCGGTTAGTCAAGCAAAATCGCAGCTGGCGAATGGCAGCATGACTCGAATCGAGTTCTGAATTCCAGACACTCCGAGGATCCGATGCCATGCGTGAGGCAACAACAAGGGGTTGCTTGTGGTCAACCGTTCCACGCCGACATCGATTGCCAGTTCCACCCGATGAGCCGGACATTGCTTGCGGGATGCGGCTACGGGGGCGCACCTCAAGCAAAGGGGCGAACAAGCCGATAAAAAATAGAGGAGGGGAAGCTTATACGCATGAGTGCGGAGGAAAGACTCAGTGTCGGCGGCGGTCAATCCAACCACCAGATGTCAGCCAGCAGGTGGCCTTATTCTCGGCCCAGACTTCTCGGACCAATCACAAGGGGGATGCTGCTGTGCATCGTGGCAGGCTTGTGGCTGGGGCCGGGAACGAGTGGCGTCACAGCCGCGGAGATCACTTCATCTTCCGCGTCCAACGATTGGCGAGACCTGACCGTCGAGCAACTGCTCAGCGCAAAGGTCGAAAGCCCCGCCGGACTTACAGAATTCGATCCTCGCCGGGCGCCCGTCGACATGACGACGCTGGACGCCAAGGACATATACGGATCAGGCGCCAAGGACATGAATCACCTGTTGGAGATGTATGTTCCGAACGCGCAATTCCTGGAGCACCAGCAACTGGGGCCGCATCTTGGGTTTCGCGGGATTATCAGCGACCGCGAAGACAAGTATCTCTACCAGGTGGACGGCATCACGCTGAACAACCGCACGCTGATGGGGGCGGACATTGAGCGCGACCTGCCGCTGTTTGGAGACATCCGCTCGGTGAGCGTCGTCCGGGGGCCCGCCTCGGCCACCTACGGTTCGGGCGCATTGATCGGGGTTATCGACGTTGAGCCATACAGCGGATTGACGTTTCAAGGAGCAGACGTGAATGTGCGCGAGGGTCTCGTGGATCAATACACGGCGGCGGAAGCCCGTTATGGGTACAAGTTCAGCGACACGTCCGGCCTGTTTCTGTATTACGGCATGACTGACATGATCGGAGCCGATTCGCCCTATTACATCGGGCAGTCGTATCCAGCAGGAAACGGTCTGCCTCCCAACAATGCCGGCCACCCGTTCGGCGGGCCTGTGGCCAACCTCGGTGCCGCCGGATTTGGCGACCTCTGGCACAAGGCCTACGCGAGTTACGTGACCGGGCCGTTTGAGTTTTGGGCCCGCTATGTGCAGGACGGCGAACAGGACCGGCCGATGCGCGATATTTACACCAAAACGCGGCCGCCGGACATTTCGTTGGATGAATGGACGACGGGGCGCGAGTTTCGGAATCAGGAAATCACCGGCACCGGGCGTTTCAAGAAGGACCTGGCGCCGGAATGGAATCTGGAGCTGGTCCAGAGCGGCCACATCTGGTATTACGACGACCAGTTGATGGGCGATCAACCGGAGCCTTTCCAGCACGGATCGGAGTCGGAAGCCTTCAGCCGCGCCCTCGTTTCCTGGATCCCGAATGAGGAGCAGTCCCTGGTGCTGGGCATGGATTATTCCCACGAATGGTTTGATGACCCGCCGTTTTCGTATGCGTTGGATAGCGCGCCTGTGGTTTCGCAGCGGACGTGGCAGTCCGACACAATTTCGTTCATGGCCGAGGACCAGTGGAAAATCAGCCCGTCCTGGACAACGTTCCTCAGTTTTCGGACCGATAAGAACAGGTTTTCAGGCTGGTTGTTGTCACCGCGAGCAACGGCGGTGTTCACGCCGACCGACCAGGACACGTTCAAGGTCATCGCGGGACAATCGGTCCGTCGCGGTTCGGACGAGGAACTGTGGGGCCAATGGGAACGCGACGGGACCACGCCGAGCCCGGAAACATTGCGAACCTACGAGGGATCATATGAGCGGAAATTGACCGATCAGTGGCGCGTGAGCGGCAATGCGTTTTTCGAGGATTACAATGCCATTGGCTGGATTCCCAGTCTGTATCATTCCGCGTCCATTGGCCGCTTTCAGATTGCGGGCGGTGAACTGCTGCTGACGTTCAGCAACAACACCACGCGCCTGACGTTGTCCGAGGGCGTCGCGGAGCTCGTGCACGCCTCTGTCCCCACGACGTTGCCGCCCGCCGGGCAGGGAATCACGTCCGCCCCGTACGGATTCGGAGACGACCTGGCGAACTGGGCGCCGTCGATCACCAAGCTGGCTGTCGTGCAGGACTTCGCCAGGAAGTGGAGCGTGAGTTCCTCGGTGATTTTCTACTCGGGATATCCCGGGGCGCAGGATTATGCCAACTACGCCCGCACGCTTCCGAATCCGCCGTCGGCGGTGCCGCTGAGCGATCCCGGGTACACGAAGCCGTACGGACCGGATTTGTTTGTGAACCTCGGCTTGGAGTACCGTCCGTCGCCGGAATGCACGATCCGCCTGGACGGCTACAACCTCGCCGCGCTGGCGGATTCGACTCTGTCCAAGCGCAACTACGTTCTCCGCACATCCGAATTCAGCATCGAGCCGGCATCCGTCACAGCATCCATTCGCTATCGGTTTTGATGCGTAGCAGGCTACATAGGGGCGTTCGGATTGCCGCGGCAGGCGGTGTGACGACGGCAAGCTGGATGGCCGTGCTCGGCGCGGCGGCTGCCGCTGCGCTGGCGTTGGCCGCCGTGGAACCGATCATGGCCACGCAGGCGCCCATTCTCTCTGAACGCCAGATCAAGGCCGCCTTCATTTACAACTTCACCAAGTACGTCGAGTGGCCGGCCCAGCGGTTTGCCAGCGATGATGCTCCCCTCGTGATCGGCGTGTTTGGCCGGAGCCCGTTCGGCGCCGAACTGCAGGAGATCGCCCAGACACGCAAGGTCGGTGGCCGCGATGTCGTGGTGAAACAGATCGAGACGGCTGAGGAAGCCACCGCGGTGCACGTGGTGTTCTTCGGCGCGGCCGACGACGACCATGTGGCGGAAATGCTGGCCGCGCTCCGAAACGTTCCCGTGCTCACAGTCGGCGAGTCCGCGAAATTCGCCGCGGCTGGCGGAATGATCACCTTCGTGCGCAAGACCGACCAGGTGCGGTTCGAGATCGCCGCCGATTCGGTGGAACGGGCGGGACTGAAAATCAGCTCCCAGCTTCTGAAGCTGGCGAAACCGGGGCTCAAGCAGCCATAGAGGGATCTGCCATGCGCTTGCTTCTCAACATCCCCATCAAGCGCAAGCTGATCATCATCACAATGCTGGCCAGTGGCATCGCCCTGGTGGTCGCTTGCCTGGCCTTTGTCACCTGCGAACAGGTGACATCCCGCAAACGAATCGCGCAGGACCTGTCCATCACGGCGGCCATGACCGGGTACAACAGCACGTCGGGCCTGACGTTTAACGACGCGGACTCGGTGCAGCAGACCCTGAAATCCCTGGGCGCCCAACCGAGTATTGTGCACGCCTGCGTGTACGACAAATATGGCCGGCCGTTCGCACAGTATCAACGCGCCGACCTCGGGGGAGTTTTCTCGCCGCCTCCCGTTCAACGAGACGGCTACCAATTCGGCCAAAACCGGCTCGGCCTGTTCCAGACGATCAGCTTTGACCGGGAGCGGGTCGGTACGGTGTATATCGAAATGGACCTCAGTGAGATGACCGCCCGCGTCTGGCGCTACACGCTCATCGTCGGCGTGGTGCTGCTGGCGTCCTCCGGCCTGGCCTTTCTGCTGTCGACCAGCCTGCAAAAAGTCATTTCGGAGCCGCTTGCGGGACTGGCCCAGACGGTAAGCTCGGTTGCCGAGAACAAGAATTATTCCGTACGCGCCGTCAAGCAGGGAGAGGACGAATTGGGCCGCCTCATCGACGGGTTCAACCATATGCTCGCCCAGATTCAGGAACGCGATGCCGCGCTGCAGGAATCGCAAACCGAATTGGAGAACCGCGTGGCCGAACGCACCCGGGAACTGGCCAATTCCCTTTCGATGACCCGCGCCACGCTGGAATCGACCACGGACGGTATCCTGGTGACGGACGGCCGTGAAACGGTGACCAATTTCAATGAAAAATTCGTTGAAGTCTTCTGCTTCCCCCGCGACCTCGTCCGATCGATGGATGACCGAAAGTTGTTGGAGGCGGCCACGTCCCAAGTCGAAGATCCTCAACAATTCCTCTCGCGAATCAGGGAAATCAACGCGAATCCCGAAATGGACAGTTTCGATCTGCTGGAGTTCCGTGACGGGAGAGTCTTCGAGCGATACTCGCGACCGCAACGGGTCGGCGACAAGACCGTGGGCCGTGTTTGGAGCTTCCACGACGTCACCGAGCGCAAACGGGCGGAGGAGGCGCGAGCCCAGATGGAAATCCAACTGCGTCACGCCCAGAAGTTGGAATCGATCGGCCAATTGGCCGCCGGTATTGCCCACGAGATCAATACTCCCACCCAGTTCATTGGCGATAATCTGCGATTTATCCAGGACGCAGTCCGCGAAATGAATCCGGTACTGGAACAGCACCGGCGGTTGCTGGAGGCTGCCAAAGGACAGGCCGCGACCGAACAAATGGCTCAGGAGTCTATCGCCACGATGCAGGCGGCCGACTTTGATTACCTGATGGCCGAAGTGCCCAAGGCCATCGAGCAATCGCTCGATGGAGTCCAGCGCGTCGCCAGGATCGTCCAGGCGATGAAGGAATTCTCTCATCCCGGCTCCGAGAGCAAGACCTCCGTGGATTTGAACCACGCCATTGAGAGCACGATCACCGTGGCCCGCAACGAGTGGAAATACGTGTCCGACGTGGTGACGGATTTCGATCCCGAGCTGCCGCCCGTGCCCTGCCTGCCCGGCCAGTTCAACCAGGTGATCCTGAACATCTTGATCAATGCCGCGCATGCCATTGCCGATGTCGTCGGCGATGGCCGCAACGGCAAGGGAACGATCACCGTGAGTACGCGGCGCGACAATGGTTCCGTGGAAGTGCGGATTACCGACACGGGCACGGGCATCCCCGAGGCGGCGCGCGGGAAAATCTTCGACCCGTTCTTCACCACCAAGCCCGTCGGCAAGGGCAGCGGGCAGGGGCTGGCCATCGCCCACTCGGTGGTCGTGGACAAGCACGGCGGCAGCATCCGGTTTGAAACCGAGATGGGCAAGGGCACCACCTTCATCATCCACCTGCCGTTGGGTGCCCAGCCGGCTCCGAAGAAGGACGGCAAGAACCAGGGAACGAGTTCTGTTCGCTGATGGGGATCTGTTGATCCTCGATGCAGTCAACGTCTGCCGAGACACCGCTCGGCTCACCCAGCGCGCTGCGACCCGGGATAATGGAGGCGCGAAAGCGCGAGTCCCTCCTGCAGAGCCAGTTTGGTCAGGACGCTCCGGTCACGCTGTTTGTTCGCACCCGGCGGCGGTCTTCGTGGTCGACGTTTCTGATGCGAGCGGGAGACGAATGATGAAGGTGGTTCCCTTGTTCAGTTCGGTCTCGAATGTGATTTCGCCGTGATGTTTGTCCACCACGACCGAACGCGCGATGGCGAGGCCCTGCCCGCTGCCCTTGCCGACGGGCTTGGTGGTGAAGAACGGGTCGAAGATTTTCCCGCGCGCCGCCTCGGGGATGCCCATGCCCGTGTCGGTAATCCGCACTTCCACGGAACCATTGTCGCGCCGCGTACTCACGGTGATCGTTCCCTTGCCGTTGCGGCCATCGCCGACGACATCGGCAATGGCATGCGCGGCGTTGACGACGATGTTGAGGATGACCTGGTTGAACTCGTTGACCAAACACGGCACCCGCGGCAACGTGTCGTCGAACTCGGTCGCCAGATTGGCCACGTACTTCCATTCGTTGCGGGCAATGGTCACCGTCGTCTCGATGGCGTGGTTCAGATCGATGGACACCTTCTCGCCCGAGCCCGGATGGGAGAACTCTTTCATGGCGCGGGTGATCTTGGCGACGCGGTCGACCCCTTCCAGGGTCTGCTCGATCGCCTTGGGAATTTCAGCCTTGAGGTAATCGATATCAACGGCGTGGGTCACGGCATCGATGTTTGCCAGCAAGTTCGGCGGCAGCCCTGCTGACCCGGCCGCCTCCCGCAATTCCGCATACGCGGCAAGGACGCGTTGCAGGTCGGCAAACGATTCCTGCAGGAACCGGGTGTTGTCGCCGATGTATTGGTTTGGCGTATTGATTTCGTGAGCGACACCGGCCGCGAGGCGGCCAATGGCCTCGAGCTTCTGAGCGAGCTGTAACTGAACTTCCATCTCCGCAAGTTCGCGCTCCGCGTGCTTGTCCTCGGTGATGTCTTCGGCAATGCCGGCAACCCGATATGTCTGACCCGATGGATTGCGAATCCGGAAGCCCCAATCCCGAATCCAGCGCGTCTGCCCGTCGGGACGCACGATCCGGTATTCGACATCGTAATCCGAGGCCCGGCCGGCAAGCCAGGCCCCGAACGATTCGGCCACACGCGCCCGGTCCTCGGGATGGATGCCGTCGATCCAGGCGTGGGCGTTGCGGTAGATCTGCTCCGGCGCGACGCCCCAGATTTTCTCGAACGCGCGGTTGACATAGAGGATTTCCGAACCGTCCGGGCTGGCGATCCAAAACACCAGGTCCACATTCTCGGCGAATTCACGAAACCGCTCTTCGCTTTCCAGGAGCTTGAGGTTCGCTTGTTTGCGCTCGGTCACATCCTGTTTCACGGCGATGTAGCGCTCAATGGCTCCATCGATCCCGCGAATCGGTGTGATCGTCATCTCTTCCGTGTATTCGCTGCCATCCTTGCGGCGGTTGACCATCTCCCCGCGCCAGACCCTCCCGTCGCTGATCGTTTCCCAAAGATTGCGGTAGAAGCCGGCGTCATGTTTGCCCGACTTCAGTAGGTGGGGCGTCTGGCCGATGGCTTCGTCGGCGGTGTAGCCGGTCAACTGGGTGAACGCGCGGTTTACCCAGACGATCCTCCCCTCCCGGTCCGTGATGACGATTCCGTTGGCGGCGGAATGAAGTGCGGCGCTCTGTAAGCGCAACTGACTCTCGGACTCTTTGCGCTCGGTGATGTCCCGGGCGATGCCGGCGGTGCCGATCACCGCTCCGCAATTGTCGAGAATCGGGGTCTTGATGGTCTCGATCCAGGTGCGGTGGCCGGTGGCGTCTTCGAACGGCTCCTCGATTCGCTCGCGTTTACGTGATTCCATGACGCGAAGGTCATCGGCGCGGTAGCGCTCGGCCAGCTCACGCGGCACCATGTCGAAATCGGTGGAGCCGACGACTTCGCCAGCGGTGCGTCGATAGGCTTTGCACAGGGCGTCATTGACGGCCAGGTATCGACCCTGCCGGTCTTTGACCCAGGCAATGTCCGGGATGTTGTCGAGCAGGGCGCGTTGCTGTCGCTGCAGGTCCAACAGGGACTCCTCCGTGCGTTTGCGCTCGGTAATGTCCTGCATGGAGCCAGCGACCTTGACGACCTTGCCGTCTTCCACAATGGGGTGGCCAATGGTCCTGACCCATTTGACGTTGCCCTTTGCGGTCCGGATCGCCAGTTCCAAGTCGTATGATTTGCCCAGTTCGATGGCTTCTCGAACAGCGGTCTGAATTCGAGAGCGAGATTCGCCCTCGTAGAACTGGATCCCCAAATCCACATTCGGTTTCACCGACGGATCGAGCTCGTGAATCCGGGCGACTTCATCGGTCCAATGTCCCGCGCCGGTGGCCGGATCAAAATCCCATCCGCCGACCTTTGCGGTCCGGCCCGTTTCTTCCAGCAGGGCCTTGTGGTAGTTCAATTCCTTCTCGGCCTGCGTACGGCTCGTGATGTCCGAGAATGTGACCACGGCTCCCACCAGCCGTCCCTCCTCGTGAATCGGCGTGGTCGCGTACTCGACGATGAAACTCGTGCCGTCTTTTCGCCAGAGAACCTGGTCGGATCCTTGGCGGGGAATTCCATCCCGGACAACCGCGACAATTGGGCATCCGTTTTCCAGATTGGGAGTGCCATCCGGCTTTCGATCGTGCCAGAGCGAATGCGCGGGCCTGCCGATCAGTTCCGCGACGTTGTACCCGAGCATCTCCGCCGCGGCACGGTTGGCAAATGTGTGGTTGCCGTCCCGATCGATTCCCAGGATTCCTTCCGCAGCCGACTCCAGGATCAGCTCGTTCTGCCGGCTCAGCCGCAGCACGGCGGCCTCGGCCACTTTGCGTTCCGTGATCTCGTGAACAAAGCCGTGCCACAAGGTACTGCCGTCGGCCTCGCGTTCCGGCACCGAGCGGCCCTCGAGCCAGATCAGTCCCCGTGCATGATGCCAGATGCGGAACTCGGCCCGCCATGGGGTGAGGTTCTTCGCAGAGTCTCGTATCGACTGGTTGAGTCGGTTGATATCGTTGGGATGAACCAACCGGAAAAGCGGGGAGGCATCCGCCGCGAGTTGTGCGGGACGCAAGCCGGATAGTTCCTCGATGCCCGACGCGACATACGGCATGCTCACAGAACCATCGTGTTTGAGACGGAAAGAATAGATTACCCCGGGAAGAGTGGTTGCGAGCCGGGACAGGTGCTCCTCCATGGGGAGTCTTCCTTGCGCAACCTCTTCCGCGGCAGGCTCTTGCTTTGGCTGGTTTGCCGTGTGCGTCACCTGCCGGATTTTGGTTCGAAACGACATAAGCCTTCTGCGTCCCGAAAATGCAAGTCACATGCCATCTTCGCAGAAACCGATACCAATGTAATCGCGCGCTGTGGCCAAATTTGTGCGAGGGAAACACGACGCCGCCGCAGAGGGGGCCAGCCAACGAACGCGGCAACGCCTCGAGAACTTGGCATTATGCCATGGCCTGCGGAGCCAATCTCCATGGCTCGTGGCTCCAATCCGCTCGTGTTATCGGGATGATACAGCCGTTCCGTCGTGCGAAGAGATAGTGCTTGAGTCGTCTTCGAAGTGTTTTGTATAAGGGCCCGAAATCTTGGAGACACGGCGAGTGCCTTCACGTCATTGCGGCGAGCGAGAATGCGGCGAAAATATCGACGTCTCTACCCGATAACATCCGATGAATAGTCCTCTTCACCACGTCGTCCGTCCGGGCATCATCCACTTCATGGCGTTTCCCGCCACGATGAAGGGCGAAGGCCCGATCCTCGAAACCTGCCGCCAGATTCTGGCGGACGACTTCTTCGAGGTCATCGAGATCACCTGGATCAAGGATCCGGCCGTCCGCGCGAAAGTGAAGTCGATGCTGGCGGGCGCGGGGGTCGAGGTGAAGCACGGCGGCCAGCCGCGGTTGCTCACCCAAAAGCTCGATCTGAACAGCGCTGACGAAACGGCGCGCCGTCGGGCCATCGACGAGATCAAGCGAGCTGTCGATGACGCCGCCGAGATGGGCATCAAGGACGTCGGACTGCTTAGTGGTTCTGATGTCGCCCCGGCGCAAAGGCCCGCCGCGATGGATCGGCTGGAGAATTCATTGGTGGAACTGTGCCGGTACGCTGGCGGATTTGGCTGCAACATCGTGCTGGAAGTGTTCGACCGCGACATCGACAAGAAATGCCTGATTGGCCCGGCGGACACGGCCCGAGAAATCTCGGAGCGTGTGAAACGCTCCTGCCCGAATTTTGGGCTCATGGTCGATCTGAGCCATATCCCGCTGTTGGGCGAATCGCCGGCCCAGGCTCTTCAACCTGTCCGCGAACACATCCTGCATATTCACATCGGCAATGCTTACTTCAAGGACCGGAAGGACCCGGCCTGGGGCGATCAGCATCCGCGCTTCGGTTATCCCGGCAGCGCCAACGATGTCCCCGAGATCGTCGAGTTCCTGCGCGAACTCTTCAAGATTGGTTATCTACGGGCCGATGGCTCGCGGCGCGGGGCGGTGTCCTTCGAGATCAAACCGGTCGGCGATGAAGACCCGACCGTCATGATCGCCAACTCCAAGCGCAAGCTGCTCGAAGCGTGGGCGAAATTGGTCATCTGAACGACGTACGGATACAATGAACATCACAGTCCTGGACGGTTACGCGCTCAATCCTGGTGACAATCCGTGGGATAAGGTTTCAAAGCTCGGGACGTTCGTCTGTCACGATCGGACGCCGGCCGAACTCATCGTCGAGCGCGCGAAAAACGCCGAGATCGTCCTTACCAACAAGACGCCACTCTCCGCCGATACGCTCGCCAGATTGCCCAAGCTGAAATTCGTCAGCGTATTGGCCACCGGCTATAACGTGGTCGACATCAAGGCGGCCAAAGCGCGCGGCGTGGTGGTGTCGAACGTCCCGACCTACGCCACCGATGCCGTGGCCGAATATGTGTTCGCGTTGTTGTTGAATTTCTATCGCCAGCCACAGTTGCACAGCGAGCTGATCAAACACGGCGAATGGCCGCGCCGCGAATGGACGTTTTGGAACACGCCGCTGACCGAGCTGGCCGGACTCACCATCGGCATCGTCGGTTTCGGTCGGATCGGTCGTCGCGTCGGCGAGATCGCCGCCGCATTCAAAATGAGGGTCCTGGCCAACGACGTGTTCCGCGGCAACCCGCCATCGTACCCGTTCGCGTGGCGCGACGTGCCGGAGTTGTTTGCCGAGTCCGACGTGGTCACGCTGCATTGCAACCTGACGCCCGAGAACACCGGCATGGTGGACAAGACCCTGCTGGCACGCATGAAACCCACCGCGTACCTGATCAACACATCCCGCGGCCCGCTGGTGAAAGACGCTGATCTTGCCGAGGCGCTCTCGAAAGGCAAACTCGGCGGTGCGGCGCTGGATGTCGTCACGACCGAACCGATTCTCCCGGATAATCCTCTGTTGAAAGCCCCCCACATCACGATCACGCCACACATCGCCTGGGCGGCGCTCGCCGCGCGCCGGCGGCTGATGGATGTCACCGCCGAGAACGTCGCGGCGTTTCTGGCCGGGAAACCCGTCAATGTGGTGAATTGAAGCAGGGTTCATGACGCAGCGGGGTCGCCACCATGCAGCCTGAAATGCAACCCGCTCACTTGGCGGTCCTCCGAGAGACGGACCGCCAGCGCAAGTCCGCGATGCTGCAACGGCTCGCGCAGGAATTCCGAATCACCGTGCTGGATATCCTGCACGAGAGAGGGACCGGGCACTGGGGCGGCGCGGCGTCGGCCGCGGAACTGCTCGTGGCGCTCTATTTCGACGCGCTGAATGTTCGTCCGGAAGAACCGAAGTGGCCCGAGCGCGACCGGCTCGTGGTGAGCAAGGGCCACGCGTCCTGCATGCTCTACACTGTGCTGGCGCACCGCGGCTACTTTCCCGTCGATGAACTCAAGACGTTCCGGCAAATCGACAGTCGGCTTCAGGGGCATCCATGCATGGTGAAGACTCCGGGAGTCGAGATGTCCACCGGCGCGTTGGGACACGGCACATCTGTGGCTCTGGGCATGGCGCTCGCCGCGCGGCGGCTCGGGAAAAGTTGGTGGACGTATGTGCTGATCGGCGACGGCGACCTGAATGAAGGCCAGACGTGGGAAGCGATCATGGCCGCGGCGAAATTCAAACCGCAGCGCCTCGTGGCGCTCGTCGATTACAACAAAGTCCAGCTCGATGGCCCGAGCGATCAGATCATGCCGATGGATCCACTGCCGGACAAATTCCGCGCGTTCAACTGGAACGTCGCGCCGGTGGTGTACGACGGCCACAACGTCGCCGCGGTGCTGGAGTCGATCGATTGGGTCAAGAGCCAGCGCGAGTGGCCCGTGGCCGTGATCTACAAGACGCACAAAGGGCGCGGCGTGTCGTTCATGGAGGACAACGCTCATTGGCATGGGGCGCTGATCGACGACGCCACGTATGTGAAAGCCCGCCAGGAACTGCTCAAGACGCTGGAGGCGCTGCCGTGAGCGTCGCAAGCGTGGCGATGAGGGACGCATTCGGCGAGGCGCTGCTGAAACTCGCGCCCGAATTTCCCGAGATGGTCGTCTTCGACGCGGACGTGGCCACCAGCACCCGCACGGCAGCGTTTGGCAAAGAATACCCGGACCGGTTTTTCAACGTCGGCGTTGCGGAGGCAAACATGGTCGACACTGCGGCGGGCATGGCGACGTGCGGGCTGCGTCCGGTCGTCAGCACCTTCGCGCTGTTCCTGACGCTGAAAGGGGCCGATCAGTTGCGCAACGTCGTGTGCTACAACAATCTGCCCGTGGTGCTGGCCGCCAATTACGCGGGGCTGTCGGATTCGTACGACGGCGCCAGCCATCAATCGATCCTCGACCTGGCCGTGGCGCGGGCGATGCCGAACATGGTGGTCGTCGTTCCCGCCGACTGCGTCGAATTGGGCCAGGCGCTCGCCGCGGCTCTGCGCCGTGACGGCCCGACCTACATTCGCATCTGTCGCAATCCGACGCCGGTGCTGTTCGCCGACGCTCCGGCTCTTGAGATTGGAGTCGCCCGCAAACTCCGGGATGGCGGCGATCTGACGATTGCTGTCTGCGGCGTCCCGACGAGCATGGCCATCGAAGCCGCCGACCGTCTCGCGCGGCGCGGCGTGTCGGCGGATCTGCTGGAGATTTCCACGATCAAGCCGATCGATGCCGAAACGCTGGCCATTTCGGCCCGCAAGACCGGTAAGGTGGTGACCGTCGAAGAACACAACATCCATGGCGGACTCGGCAGCGCGGTCGCTGAGGTTTTGTCACAGCGCGCGCCCGCGAGGATGAGCATGATCGGAATCGAAGACAGGTTTACGGAATCGGGCGCCTACGACGCTCTCTTGCGCAAATACGGAATCTCCGTCGACCACATTGAGTCCGAGGCGATGCGTTTGCTGAGCCCGTAGGACAGGCATGCCGCCAAATGGCTCCATATGGCAACAAGATTATGCGCCGGTGGCGCACAGCATCGGCTGGTCGGCCCTGTTCGCGGCAATGCCGATGTTGGTGCTGTTGTTTCTGCTGGGGATCCGGCGCAAGCCGGCGTGGATCTCGGCCATCGCCAGCCTGGTCACGGCGATCCTGATGGTCTGGTTTGTGTACCGGATGCCGCCGGGTAGAATTTTCTCCGCGACAACGTTTGGAATGGCGTTCGGTTTGCTCCCGATCGGCTGGATCACCTTCAACGCGCTTCTGCTTTATCGGGTCACGGTGGAGACGGGGCAGTTCGAGGTGATCAAGAATTCGCTGGCGATGCTGACCAGCGATTGCCGGCTCCAGGCGTTGCTGATTGCGTTTGCCTTCGGCGCGTTCATCGAAGGCGCCGCTGGTTCCGGCGTGCCCGTGGCCGTGTGCGCCGCGATGCTTGCGGGGATGGGGTTCAATCGCCTGAAGGCTGCCGGCATTTGCCTGTTGGCGAACACTGCCCCGGTCGCATTTGGCGCCATCGGCCTGCCGATTCTCGTGCTCGCCAAGACCACGGGGCTGCCGCTCCTGAACCTGAGCGCGACTGCGGGCCGGATCTGCGCGCCGCTTTCTCTGTGCGTGCCCGCGTATATGGTCGTGCTCGTCACGGATTGGAAAGGACTGCGGGGCGCGCTGCGGGCGGTGCTGGTTTGCGGCGTGTCGTTTGCCATCGTCCAGGTGACGGTCTCCAACCTGATCGGGCCGGAGATCACCGACATTCTGGCGGCCATCACGGCCATCACCAGCCTCGTCCTTTTGTTCCGCGTGTGGCAGCCAAAGGAACTACTCGCGGCTGGCGGGACGAACGCGTCTTCGGCGGTGGTTGAGCACCGCTACCATTCCTCCGAGATCGTTCGGGCGTGGTTGCCGTACGCGCTGTTGGCTGTCTGCGTCCTCTGCTGGGGCATGCCGGGCCTCAAGACGGTGCTTCTCGACACCAGCATCTCCATCGAATGGCCGGCGCTTCATCGCCTCGTGATGCGGATGCCGCCGGTTGTTCCGACCGCCTCACCGTACGACGCGATCTACAGTCTCGACTGGCTTGCCAGCGCGGGCACGGCGTGCCTGATCGCCAGCGTGCTGGCCGCGCTCTTTGCCGGCTTGTCGCCCGTCCGTTTCGCGCGCGTGTTCCGCAGCACGCTCCACCAGATGTTTCTGCCGCTGGTGACCATCGTTTCTGTTTTGGGCATGGCGTTCCTGATGAATTACTCCGGCGCCACGGCCACGCTCGGACTCGCGTTTGCCGCCACGGGCGGGTTGTTCTCGTTTTTCAGTCCGCTGCTGGGATGGATGGGCGTATTCCTGACCGGCTCGGATGCTTCCAGCAACGCCCTCTTCGGCAACCTGCAAACGACGGCGGCCCGACAGGTGGGCTTGAATCCCACGCTCATCGCCGCCGCCAATTCCACCGGCGGCGTGATGGGCAAGATGATCAGCGTCCAAAGCATCGCCGTTGCCGCTGCCGCCACCGGCATGAAACCCACCGAAGAATCCCGGCTCTTCCGGTTCACCTTCTGGCACAGCGTCCTGCTCGTCTGCCTGATCGGCATCGTGACGACGCTGTATGCGTACGTCATGCCGTGGATGGTCCGCTGAGCTTTCTTCGATACGCAAAGAAAAAGTCGTCACGGCAGACCGGTTTTTGTGCTAGAAGTGCCATTGTTATGAACCGCTTTGATGTGTCTTCCAAAATTGCATTCGTCTCCGGCTCGTACCGCGGGCTGGGGTTCGCGATTGCCGACGGGCTCGGCCAGCACGGCGCGCGGGTCGTGCTGAACGGGCGCAACGCCGAGCGAGTGGCGGCATCCGTGGCCGCGCTGAAAAGCCGCGGCGTCCAGGCGGCGGGCTATCCGTTCGACGTGACGGACGAGGCGGCCATCGCGGAGAATGTGGCCCGCATCGAGGCCGAGGTCGGCCCGATCGACATTCTCGTCAATAACGCCGGCATCAACCTGCGCGCTCCCGCGACCGAATTCCCGACCGAGGACTACCGGACGGTCATCGCAACCAACCTCGACAGCGTATTTTTCCTGTGCCGTGAAGTTGGCCGGCGCATGGTCGCCCGCAAACGCGGCAAGGTGATCAACGTTGGCTCCGTGTCCGGCCAGGTCACCCGCGCCAAGATCGCGCCGTATTGCGCCAGCAAGGGAGCCGTGCATATGCTCACGCGCGCGCTGGCGACCGAATGGGCCCGATCCGGCATCCAGGTCAACGCCATCGCCCCGGGGATGATGGAGACGGAAATGACGGAACCGCTGAAGAACGATCCGGAATTCCTGACGTGGTCGTTGTCGCGCATTCCCGCGGGCCGCTGGGGGAAACCAGAGGATTTGATCGGCGCGGCCGTGTTCCTCGCGTCGAGCGCATCCGATTTTGTGACCGGCCACGTCCTCTTCGTCGACGGCGGTTGGACGGCGAATTACTGATTGAATCCATTTGTGGCCGCGAAAGTCTTTCGCGGGATTGCCGTTCTCCGATTGTGCGCACGTGGGAAACGAGATCGTTTTTTTCGTCCGTGAAACGGCACTCGCGAATTCGCGACCGAGACGAGGGCATTTCCCGCGTGATTCGTTCGTGGCATGGGTCTCGCTGCAATTGGCGCCGATGAAGGGTCGCGTCGTACCTGCTGTAATCTCCCTCGTTGTTGCCACAATGGTCGCAACTGCTCCGCGTCAAGCCGTCGCGTAACAAGTCATTGCCGGCTGCGCCCTGTTCCCGAGCAACAACGTGTGGAATGTGCCGGTCGACCAGCTTCCGCTGGACGCGAATTCCAGCGCGTATGTGAACACCATCGGCACGGGCTCGTTCGCCCACGCCGATTTTGGGTCGGGTCTGTGGGATGGCGGACCGATCGGCATTCCTTATGTCGTTGTCGAGGCGACGCAGGCACTGGTTAATGTCTCCTTCGATTACAGTGACGAAAGCGATCCGGGTCCGTACCCGGTCCCGAGCGATGCGCCGATTGAAGGCGGCGCGAAGAGCGGGGGCGACCGGCACGTTCTCGTGCTCGATCAGAGCCGGTGTTTCCTCTATGAACTCTACGCCGCGTATCCCCAAAGCGGCGGAAGCTGGCACGCCGGTTCCGGCGCGATTTACGATCTGGGTTCAAACACGCTGCGGCCGGCGGGCTGGACTTCGGCGGACGCCGCCGGATTGCCGATCCTGCCGGGGCTCGTGACCTATGACGAAGTGGCCTCGGGCGAAATCCATCACGCGATTCGCTTCACCACGCCGCACACGCGGCAGGCGTACGTCTGGCCGGCGCGACATTACGCGTCGAGCCTGACCGGCACGCAATATCCTCCGATGGGACAACGATTCCGGTTGAAAGCGGATTTCGACGCGTCGTCGTTCGCGCCATCGGTGCAGGTGATCCTGCAGGCCCTGAAGACGTACGGGATGATCCTGGCCGACAATGGCTCAAGCTGGTACCTGTCGGGCGTTCCCGACGAGCGGTGGAACAATGACGAATTGCATGAATTGGGGCAGGTGCCCGGCTCCGTGTTCGAGGCGGTGGATGTTTCGTCGCTGATGATCGACCCGGATTCGGGGCAAACCTCCGGCATTGTGCCGTCGCCGTTGCCGCCCGCCGATCCTGTCACCACGCTCGACGACGACGATCCGAGCATTGAATACGCGGGCAAGTGGAAGGTGAAAGCCAATCGCGCCGCGTTCGGCGGTCACTACCACATCGCCAGCAACGCGGGCGCGACGGTGCAATTCTCGGTCAATGGCCCCGGGTTTACCTGGCTGGCGGCGCGCGGGAAATCCTACGGCGCAGCCAGCGTCCTCGTCGACGGCCTGCAAACGACCAACGTGGATCTCTACAGCCGCGCAAATCAATTCATGTACCCCGTCACAATCACGGGGCTGACCAATGGCGCGCACAGCGTCGAAATCGTCGTCCGCGGCACCCGCGACGCCAAGCCGATCAAAAAGCAGATCGTCTTTGACGGCGTCACCGTGCCGTAAAACGGCTGGAAAGCGGACCGCGAGAGAGGCGTTTCAGGCCGGGGGCTGACCACTATTTGCTTGCAGACCAAGAGATGGGGGAGCTATGATGGCCCGGCTCACCCCGTTTGGGCCGATGTTCAGGCTCGTGGTAATGCTCTATTCGAAAGGGATCTTATGAGGACGGGTTTCCGCTGGTTTGTAATCTCTCTAGTCACGCTTTTCTTTACGGCCTCGGCGCACGGGCAGAATCCGTCCTTGTCGGATTTCTCCTTCGCCGAAACCATCGACATGAGTGGCCTCGATATGATGGGTATGACGACAGATGAGACAAATCTCTTCGTTCTCAACAATGTGCTCGGCCAACCTGACCAACTTCTGGTCTGTGGCACGGATGGCGTGGTGCGGAAATCGTTCAGTTCACCGTCCATGATCACAACAGGTTTGGCATTTTCCAACGGGCGCCTAGTCCTGGCTGCTGGACAGTCTGGCAATGACGGCCTGTACGGACTCGATGTTGCTTCCGGTTCGCTGCAGGGGCCATTTTCGACGCCAGTGTCCTCGCCCTTTGGAGGGGTACTATCCATGGGCAAAACGGATGACAGGGTGCTCGTATTGGCTACGCCCAATGGGTTTGATGGCGGGCAGGACAAAGTGCTTTTTGTCTGGAGCACTTATGACCCCGCGTCGCTCCAATCGAATGGAACATTCAGGCTGACTCTGCCGACAATCAACGGCGACGTTGGAATCCCCGAGTCGGTGGAAATGTACAATGGAAAGTTGTACGTGGCTATGGACTTTGCCGGCGATGAATCAGATCAACTGTACCAAGTGGACACGAATGGGAATGTGCTCGATGATCTGGCGCTGCCGCAAAGTGGAGACGTGAGCGGCTTTGCTTTCGTTGGCAGCAGTTTGTTTGTCGCCGAGCGCTCAACCGAATCGATCCTGCGCTACGACGCCATCCCCGAGCCGGCTTCCTGGAGCCTGGTGATGCTCGGAGCCGCCATTGCTTTCGGCCTTCGCCGACGCAGTTCTCAGTAGCATCGCCGGCTCGGCCTCCAGTAAAATGTCTCGGCTCTGACAGCAGCTATGTTGCCGAGTCTTTTCGGACCGAGGCGGCCTCACTTCGCTTTGGGAACCGAGCTGGCCCCCAGCAGCCATTGGGCGAGGTTCATGGCGGCCTTGCGGTTCTCGATGGTCAGCCCCGGGGAGGTCACATCGATGTATTCGTTGTACAGCCATGGGTCGCCCACCGCAAACACGAGCCCCTTCCCGAATTTCGACGTCGCCATGATGATGTCTTTGCCTTCGCCGTGCTGTTTGGGGGCTACCAACAGCGCCTTCGCGGGAGGCTTCACGCCCAGCGTGCAAATCTCTTTCATGTAAATCATGTTCACGCCCATGAACAGCGGGTGATCGGGGAAATCCGCCGTCGAGAATGTGCCCGGCCGACGGTCATTCTTGTCGGGCACCTCGTTGCGCAGGTCCACGTTGAATGTGATGCCGAACCGCTGCGAGAGCTGGTTGAGATGCTCGAACTCGCAGTTGTTCTTGTCGTTGGCGAACAGCGCCAGCACGCCGCCGCTTTTCACCCAGGCCGCGATCGCGTCGATGTCAGCAGGTTGAATGTAGTTCGGCTTGCCGCCCGCCGCCTTGGCCGGGGTGTTCGGATTGACGATGATGTACACGGAAAACTTGCGGAGATCATCGACGGTCGGCGCTTTCTCCAGCGACGCGAGCGTCGCGCCGTATTGTTTCCACACGTCGCCGAACTGCGAGTAGCCCGAATTCGCCGTGTCCTCCCAGATATAATGGAACGGCTTGCCATCTTTCTCTTGATGATTGAAGTAGTGGTCCAGCCCGACCACCTTGCCGTGTCCGAGAGGTTCCTGCGCCGCCAGACGGCGCGCGCCCGCCAGCAGACAAACCAACGCCACAACGCTTACCAGTGCTTTCTTCATCGTCTTGTCTCCTCCGTGTTCATTGCGCCTTGATCGGCTTGACCGTCAAGTACAGGAACGGATGGCTCACCTCGGTGTACTGATGTGGCAACCCCGCCGGCACGACGATCACGTCGCCTTTCTTCAGGTGATGCTCGACCCCGCCCGTGATGGTCGTGCCCAGAAGCTGGCCCGGCCCGACAACCTTCGCGTCGGCGCACGTGCCGCCCGTCACAAACGTCGCCGTGCCGTCGATGATGTAAAACACGTCCGTCTCGTAGGTGTGAATCTCCACGCGGCCGGGCGTCTCGCGCCGGCTCGCCATGACCTTGTAGCCTGGCGTCTGCACCATCGTCCCTCCTTTTTCGAACAGGGCCGTGACCTTCGCGCTGTCAATATACGTGGCCGCGCCCGCCGCCAACTGCGCGTTCGTGGATGCGGCGGCCTGATCGGCGGCGGACACCGGGCTCTTGTCCGCGTTTTGGGCGCGGGCCGTTCCCACCACGACGGCCAACAGGACGATGCTGACGAGTATTCTCATCGGAAGCTCCTTTTCAAGGTTCGCCCCCGATTCTATTCGATTCCCCGTCCAGCCGGCAAGCAGCGGAACCGGTTTCGATTCTGAATTTGCGCGGCGGCGATCTACGCGAGCAATTCGGCGGCTTCGCTCATCAAGGACGCAATGGGCAAACCGTGCGGGCACGCCCGCTCGGCCGGCGAATAATCCAACGCCCCGAGCTGTTGGCGCGTCGCCGCGGGCAACGCCTCGAACGCCGACCGGGCCAGCTCGCGGTTGCCGTAGCCGTGATAGTACATCAGGCTACGCATCACATCGCCGACCGGCACTCGACCGCCGAGCGCTCCTTCGCAGAGCCGCGTGCAGCCGGCGCAGTACGACGAACGCGTGGCTTGCGCATGCGCCTCCAGCGCCGCTTTGTCCGCCGCGGCGAGGCTGGTCTTGTCCAGCGCGGCGGCCACGTTCGAGGACAGGACGCTCAAGCTCGCCATCTGCGAGCAGACCGAGCCGATCTGCGGTTCTTCCCACACGGCTTTCAGGCAGGCTTGCTCGTGCGTGAAGCCGCGACCGAGAAAATGCGTCAACAGATTCGCCTCGGCTTCGCTCGGGTCGCCTTTTTGTCGCTTGGCCTGCGTCTTCATCGCGGTCAGGCCGATGCCCGCCTTCGACGCCGCGTCCAGTGCCGATTTCATCGCGTCGGTGTTCATGACGCGGTAGTTGTACGTCAGCATGATCGCGTCGATCCAGCCCAGCTTGGACGCGTCCGCCAGGCATTGTTCCATGTTGCTATGCGTGCTGAACCCGAAAAACCGGATTTTCTTCGCGGCCTTCATGCTCTCCGCCCACGCCTTGACCTCGGGCGTCAACGGCGCGCTGCTGCTGATCCCGTGCAGGAAATACGTGTCCACGTAATCGGTCTTCATGCGGTCGAGCGATTGGTTCAGCATCTCGGCCATGTCGGGCACGCCGTGCGCCCCGCTGGCCTTCGTGACGAGGAACACGGATTTGCGCGCCTCGGGGTTTTTCTCGAAGTACGCGCCGATGCCGGCTTCGCTCTTGCCGCCGTTATACCCGGACGCCGTGTCCCAATACGTCACGCCCCACTCCAGCGCCTGTTTGAGCATGAGCTGGTTGGACACGATGTCGAAAATCCCGCCCAACGCCAGGCACGGGACCTTCACGCCCGTCTTGCCAAACGTCCGCGTCGGCACCTTGGTGCTGGCCGCTTTCGGCGTCGGCGCCGACGGCGTGGCCACCTGCGCCAATACGCCCGCGCTCCCCACGATCGAGCCGACCCCGACAACGCCCACCGTCTTCATGAAATCACGCCGCGATACCTGCCTCTCATTCATTTGCTGATCCCCTTTCTGATCGAGATTGTGTTTTCATCTACAACAACAAAGCATGTCTCCGATCCCGCGTTTCGTTCTCCGCGGTCACGCGGATCGCCCGCAGCCCGCTGACCGGGCATTCATGTTCGCAAATTCCGCAGCCGATGCACAACTGTGGATCCACGCTCGGCTGCAACAGCCGCACTTGAATTTCCACACGGCTCCCGGATGGCTGCGCGGTGCTCCAGGGCGTCGCCGGATCGATCGTAACGCTGTTGGCCGTGCTCTCGACGATTTTGCGCCGGTCACTGTCGTCGCCGTTCGCCGGCTTGCAGAAATAATCGCCCGTCGCAAATCGTCCCGGCGTCAATGCCGCGCCGTCGAGTTCCACGCTCGTCCCGGTGGCGCTTCTCACTGCGAGCACGCCGTCGCGGACGGTGATGAATTCCTCGTGAAGGTAAATGGCTTTCGGGCTGACCGGACAATTCTCCTGGCAGACGATACATGGTTTTTCCATCGCCCACGGCAGGCATCGGTTCCGATCGACAAATGCCAGCCCCATCCGAATCGGCCCGGCGGATGCAAATTGGTTTCGGCCGAGCTTTTCATCCAGCGTGAGCGGACGAATCGCCGCGGTGGGGCAGATGTGGCCGCACGCGACGCAGTTGAGCTGGCAGCCGCTGGTGCCGGCGCGAAAATTGAGCACGGGGGTCCACACACCTTCGAGGCCGGCCTCGGTCGTGGCCGGCTGAATCACATTCGTCGGGCACACCCGCATGCACTGGCCACACTTCAGGCAGCGCTCGACGAACTCGGCTTCACCCAAGGCGCCCGGCGGACGCACCAGCCGCGGCTGCCAGTTCGTGCCGAGCAATCCGCTCAGACGCATCATCGGCACCGCCGCGACACCGCTGGCCGCGGAAATGATGAAGCCGCGTCGGGACAGGCTCGGTCCGGGAACTTCGCCCGCCGCCGACCGCTCGGTGCTGTAGGTCATCTGTGTCTGCCGGCAGGCATCGAGGCAATTCATGCACAGGAGACATTCGCTGGAGCGGATCTTCTCGAACGGTTCGCACGCGCCCTCGCAATCGTTCTCGCACAATTCGCAGTTCGTGCATTCGCCCTCACGCTTGCCGACGCGCCACAGCGCCGGTCCGCTGAGCACGCCGAAGAGCGCCCCGAGCGGACAGACGAACCGGCAGTAAAATCGCGGGATGACGAAATTCAGCAGCACCGCCGCGAGAAACACCACGCCGATCGTCCATGCGCCGACGTAGAACCGCGGGCTGGCGGAGAGAGCGCCCAGCGCGCGGTCGGCAACGGGCAACAAGACGAGATTGACGGATCGATGGACCAACGGAATCGGATCGAGCCAGCCGGATTGTAGCGATGTCGCGAACCACGTCTCGGTGCGGAGAGATTTGGCTAGTACCAACCATCCGACGACCAGAGCGGCGAGGGTGATGAGCGCCCTGTTCAGGTTGGACACGACTTTTCGAATTGCGAGAAAGGAAAGCGTCACCAAGCCGATGGCGAAGACCAGGCCGGGAATCACCGGCCAGCGTCGGGCCACGGCAAACAGGTCGGCAAAAATGCTACCCGCCGCCGACGTGAGCAGGCCGATGAGCAGGTAGTATTTGATCGTTTGCGCCGGGCGATATTGATTCGCCGCCACGCGCTCGGCGAATTTCTTTTTCCGTCGCCCGACCCAGCCGAAGAATTGGTGGATCGTTCCGAACGGACAAAGCCAGCCGCAGAAGAATCGGCCGAGTAGGACCGTCAGCGCGATCGTCACGCCCGCCCAGGCCAGGCCCGCGTACAGCGTCCGCGTCGTCAGCACGGTGCCGAGCGCCACCAGCGGATCGAGTTGGAGAAACCAGTTCACCGGCCAACCGCGCAACTGCCACCAGTTCTCGCCGAATGAGGAGACGAGGCAGAACCAGAGGAACAACGCGAGGAAGAAGATCTGGCTGATGCGGCGGACGGTGATGATGTTCATGGTCGCTTCACCAAATCCTCAGTCCACGTGGTCCAGCGCCGGTTTCAGCGATTCGTAATCGGGCGTGCCGCGTCCCGCGGCGGCCGCCTTGGCGATGTAGGGGAGATCCGCGGCTGTTTTGCCGAGCAGCGTCGCCCCGAACGCGTCCGCCGCAACCTGGTCGGTGCTGACGATCATCATGTTGGTCGGCTTCAAATCGTCGAGCGAGCCGCCCGTGGGCCCGTTGGACATCATGGTCATCGTGCCATCGAGCACCACCAGCGTCGGGCTGACCAGCATCGCCAGCTCCTTGATGATGTTGTGAATGTCCTGGTGAAAGACGTTCCGCCGCCCGCCCATGAGGCCGTACCAGTTCTTCATCGACATCGACGCGCCGCTGCGATGGTGGTCCTTGACGGGCGCGATGCCGATGACCTTGTTCACGTCCCGAAACGGCTCGTACAACAGCGGCCAATCTTCGATGAGCGTCCCGCCGCGGACCGAGGTCGGCTTGAAATAATGTTCCTGCGGCAACATCAGCCGCGCGCCGGCGCTTTCCGCGGCCTCGGCGATGCCCGTGAGGCGGAAACAGCTTTGCGGATCATTGATCGGATTGTCCGACACGATGACCGACGCCGCGGCGGCCTGGAGGCAGAGACGAACGATTTCCGCGACCAACTGCGGATGGCTCGTGGCGCCGAGCGCGGCCGGGGTGGCGAACGCGGCGTTGACCTTCAACAGCACGCGGTCGCCCTTGCGGATGAATTGGTCGATACCACCGAGGCTCGCAAACGCGCGCTGGATCGTCTTCACCCGATCCGCGCCGGTGACGATGCTCATTTTGTGGCCGAGTTGCGGCAGGGAATAATCTGGAAGCGACACGAGATCGGTCACAATTTCCGCCTTCGGACCGGACCGGTCGTACAGCCAATAGCCGACGACGCCCGTGGCGGCAATGGCCGCGCCGACCGTCGCCGAGCGAACCAGAAAATCCCGGCGGCTGATGGCCTTGTTGTCTTGAGGATCGATCATTTTGTCGCCTTGGAGATTTTTGCGTCGAGGAGGGCCGCCGCTTGCTCGGCTGCTTCTGCGTTCGGCGCGGCATGGACGCCGCCAACGACTTTGCCACGAGCGAACACCAACTCGACACTGCCCATCATCTCGGCGAGTTTGGCGGTCGGCACTTTGCCCGAGCCGGCGAGTTCATGTCCGCCGTTGGTGAGGACGAACTGCTGGTACGCGGCGCTCAATGCCGCCGCGTCGCCCGCGCTGGGCTGGATGGTCAGAAACGCCATCACGTCCGCGCCATTGATCGTGTACTTCGCGCTGAAAACATTCTTGAATTTGTCGAACCCGAACGCGTTCTCGGGCTGGAACATGTAGCTGTTGGGCGCCTGGTGTTCACGCGGGAAGAAATCGAGTTCCGCGACGCGGATTTCTTGCGGCGGGTGTTTCGCGACGAACAATTTCGATACCGACACCATTGCGGCCATCATCGCTTCGGTGGGCGCCGCCGTGACCGCTTCGATGTAGTAGCGCCCGCAGCAGAAGAACAGGGCGTTCTTCGTCTTGTAGGCGTAAGTTGCGAAGTCGAGCGGCTGCGCGTCGGCGCGCTGTTGCATGCTGTACACGGCAAACGACTGGCGGAGGTTGTCCATATCGTAGACGAAGAACTCCATCCACGCATTCGGGTCGTTTTTCAGGGCGAGCCGCTGGCAACGCATGCCGACGACGCCGGCCGATGTGTACAGTTCCGCTTTGCCGTCGATCTTGTCGTAGAGATTGTCGGGCGTGAAGGTTTCCGGGGCGCTGAGTGGCTTCAATGCGCCGGGTAGATCAATGAAAGCGGTGGTGGTAGTCTCGGTCGGAGCCGAGGGCGCAGGTGCAGATGATTTGACCACGCTCGTGGACGGGGTCAGCGCGACAAACATCGCGCGGTCGTAATGGAACTGCTTGACGAACACCCCGGCCGCGACGCTCAACAACACCAGCAAGATGATCGAACCGACACAAGTCTCGGCCAGCCCGTGCGGGCGGACATGGCCCTTCATACAACGCTCCTGCAATACTGCCGGGGTGAACGGTTGGAGTCTGCGCTCGTTTCGCGCCGTCGTCAAAGAATAAATCAGCGGTGCGCGTTTCCGCGCTCAGCTCCACACGCCGGCGATCTTCGCCCCGCAGAACTTGCATTTGCCGCCGACGATGTCGAGGCGGGTGACGGCGAAAATGTCGCGCTCGACGATGGCGCGGTGGCAATTTGGGCAGAACGTCGTCTCGGCATCGGCCACACCGCGGACGTTGCCGACGTAGACGTAATGCAAACCGGCGTTGCGCGCGATGTCGCGGGCGGCGACGAGCGTGTCCACCGGCGTCGGCGGCAGATCCTCGAGCTTGTGGGCGGGATGAAACCGTGAGAAATGCAGGGGGTGATCGGGGCCGATGTCTTTGGCGAGCCAATCGCACATGCGTTTGATCGTATCGAGGTCGTCGGTATAGGTCGGCACGACGAGGTTGATGATCTCGAACCACACGCCCATGTCCTTGAGCGTGGCCAGCGTGTCGAGGATTGGTTGGAGGTGGCCCGAGTTGAGGCGTTTGTAGACCTCGTCGTCGAACCCTTTCAGATCGACGTGCGCGGCGTCGAGGTGCGCGGCGAGATCGCGTAGCGGCTTTTCATTGATGAACCCGCAGGTGACGAAGATGTTCTTCAGATTGTGCGCGTGAGCGAGCCTGGCCGTATCCGTCACGTACTCGTAATAATCGACCGGCTCGGAGTAGGTGTACGAAATCGACGGGCACGCCAGCGCTTCCGCCGAGGCGACGACGTCCTCGGGGAACATCGTCAGCCGCCGCATGTCATCCAGCGTGAGTGAGTCGGGCAACGGCGGACGCACCCGTAGCGAGGGGCCGGTCGGATCCTTGGTTTCCTCGGGCTGCTTTTGCGAGATCTCCCAGTTCTGGCAATTCAGGCAACGGAACCCGCAGCCGGAGGTGGCGAGCGAGAAACTCAGCGAGCCGGGATGGAAATGGAAGAGCGGCTTTTTCTCGACGGGATCGACGTGGAAGGTGCACGGGTCGGCGTAGGCCATGGTGTAGAGCGTGCCGGCGCGATTGACCTTGTTGCGGCAATGGCTGCGGTCGCCGGGCGCAAGCAGGCAGTTGTTGGGGCAGAGCTTGCACTGGACGTTGTTGTCGAGCTTGAGATAGTGGGCAGCTTCCCTGACCCAGCCGCGCTGTTGCCAGAGGGCCCAGACCTTGTCGCTCGGGCCGCCGCCGCGAAACACGCCGGTGAGCGCGACCTCCTCGCGGGCCTGATGGTACAGGTACCACGCCAGCCCGCCGACGCCCGCGACGCAGGCTAGCCCGGTCGCGCCGTAGCGGATCGCTTCGCGCCGCGTCATGGGGCGGCGCGGTCCGTCCAACGACGCCGAGTCGAACGGGTCTCGGTCGTCCGGTCCCGTCGGTTTCACCAGCGGATCCATCGTTTCCTTCGCATCGCGAGGTAGACACCCGCCAGCGCGTGCAGCCCGAACATCACCAGCAGCGGCACGTGCAACGCGCGGTGAACGGCGAGCGCCAACTTCGGGTCGGCCGAACCGCCGAACGTGAACTGGCCGCTCATCACGTACCCCGTGATGATATACGTTAGTACCAGTGCCAGCAAAAACCAACTCGTAAACCGCAACGTGCGGATGACGATGTAGCCGATGCGAATTCGTCTGGGACGTGTGCTCATATTTTCTTCCGCGTGGCCAATAACCGCACCGCGCCCACGGCATTCAGCCCCGCCGCCAGCAGGCACGTCGCCATCACTCCCAAGAGCGGGATGAGCAGCGTGCTGGCCAGCAGCGCGCCGAGACAGGCCCCGATGAAATCGGCGGTGTACAACCGCGACGCCGTTTCCGCCACGTCGCCAGGCGTCGCTCGCGTCGCGACGGGAAACTCCATGCCGACCATGAACGCCAGCGCCAGCGTGAGCAGGGCGATCATTGTTTGGGTGGTCGACACGAGAACGCATTCGAGGGATTTCAACGCGACAGGAAGCGCCGCCGCGAGAAATGCGATCCCGACGGCCAGCCCGGCCAGGGTCGAGCGGCCAGCGACGGGTCGATACCGCGTGGCGACGAATCCGCCGACCGCCAGGCCGGCCATGAACACGGTGATGATGACGCCGACCTGTCGGTACACCGAGCCGCACAGGATTTGGAAGCCGAGCAGCAGGACGACTTCGAGCGCCGAGGCGGCAAAGCCGGAAGCGAAAATCGCAAACGGCACGGCCCGCGTCCGCAGCAGGTACGCCACGAGGCCCGCGACCAAGACCGCAATCCACAGAACAGGCACCTGGCGGAACTGGCTCATCCAATGTCGCAGGTGATAGTAGTACAAGACGGGATTGAAATCGGTATTCAACGCGGCGGGCGCGGCGGTGGCCCGCTGCATATCCGCCAGACGGTCGGGCGTCAGCATCGCGTCGAGATAATGGCGGTTGACGAGGCGGGTCGACACGCCCGACTGCTCGATGCGCGCGGCGATGTCCGGATATAGTTCGCCGTCCGACGCGAGGAAGAAAATGCGTCCACCAGGGATCACGAGTTGATGGCGGAACGATTGCTTGAGCGTCGCGGATGCCGACGCCAAGACACGGGCTAATTCGGGGCTGACGAAGTTTTCATAGTGTCCCAACGAAAACGCGAGTACGCCATCGGATGCGAGCACGTGTTTCACCTCGTCGAAGAACTCGGAGGTGAAAAATCGGTTGATCTGCGACGTGGACGGCGGCGGCATATCGATAATGACCACATTGAACGTGTCCTTGGTGAGCCTCACGTAGTGCCGGCCATCGGTGTTTTCGAGGCGGATGCGCGGATCGGCGAGACTTTCCGGCAGAAAGCGGCGTCCGGCGGTGATGATTAACGGGTCGAGTTCGACGTAGACCACCTGCGCGTCGCCATACTTGAGGATTTCACGGGCCGTTCCCGAGACGCCGCCGGCGATGAGCAACACGTGCCACGCGTCGGGTCGTTGCGCCATGGCGTAATGCACGGTCTCCTCGATTTCCTCGGTGTTGTGCGTCGCGATCACCGGGAGCCCGTTCTCAAAGAAGTTCCACTGGCCGGCGGAATCGGTCACGACGAGTCTGCCGTAGGGCGAGTTGCCGCGAAACGCCACGCGCTGGCCGGGAAACAGCCGTGCCGTGGAAACGCTGTCCACGTCCACCGCGACCAGCACGACCAACCCAGCGGCCAGAATGCCTGCCGTTCCCAGCAGCCAGTATCGGTGTTCCAGCCAGGCGATCCAGACGGCAACGACAAGACAGGCGAACGCCGGCACACACAACAGCGCAATGTGATCGAGCCGCCGCACCAAGACGAAGGTGAACAACACGCCGCCGAGGACGCTGCCGATGCTGTCGGCGACGTACACGCGGCCGATCGTGTCCGCGCTACAGGCCAGCGTCAGCATGTAACCGGACACGATGCAGAACGGCGCCAACCACAGAAAACTCGCCACGACGGTTTCGGAGAGTCCGACGGCCGCGCCGCGCACGAAGATCACATTGCGCAGTTCCCGCAGCGTGAGCACCTCGGCCAACGGCAGCACCGCGACGAGCACGAGCAACAGCGCCAGCGCGCGTGGCGGATGACGCACGCGGCTGGCCGTCCGTCCGATCCACGAGCCGAGGCCGGTCAACAACAGCCAGTTGCCGAGGATGACGCCGAGCGCGAGTTCGTTGCCGCTGAAGACGCCGAGCATCTCGCGCAGGAGCGCGAGCTGGGCCATGACCGCCATGACACCCAATGCGCCGACCGCGAGCCCGACCCGTCGATTCACTTCTCCGATTCCTTGAACGATTCCACGTGGTAGATGAACACCTGCGTGCCGGGCGCCCGCCAATCGCCGGGAGCCGCGCCGGCCTTTTCCGCGAGCGTGTCGAGAAACTGCGTCTTGTCGGGTATCTGCTCCCACACCTGCGGCAGGTAGGTCGCGCCCAGGCTGCCCATGCGCAGCACCACCCCGTCGCGATTGGGCTGCAATTTGGTCAGCAGGTCGTCGGGCGAACTGAACGCCAGCGGCTCGGGGACGGTCAGGACGCTGATCTCGATGTTGATCTTGCCGAGTTCGTCGGGGCGGACCGGCAGGAATCGCGTGTCGCGCGTGGCGGCGTTGAGCGAGTTGTCCATCACGGCCTTGTAGAGCGACTCCTGCGGATAAATGTGGCCGATGCACCCGCGCAGGCGACCGTGCTCGGTGAGCGTGACGAAACAGCCTTTGGGGTCGACGAATTTCTGCGGAAACGCGTTGGTGGTCACTTCCGGCAGCCGGTCGTTGGTCACGACCTCGGTGAGGCTGCGACGGGCGAGGCGCAGCAATTGCTCGCGTTCCTCGCCGCTGAACACCTGCGGCGGCGGCGAGCAAAACGCGATGGCGGCGTAACCGACGACGCGCTCCTTTTGTCCCGAGGTGTCGCCGCTGTTTCGGGCATCCAGCAAGGTGGCCTTCCAGCCTTTGAGCCGGGCCAGATGCAGCAGCGTCAGCACGCCGGTCTTGCCGCAGGCCTCCTCGTTCTGCATCCGCGCGGGATCCAGGTCGCAAATGGCGGACACACAGCGCGCGTCCTTCTCGCGGGCGACGTCATAGGGGTAGTAATGGCTCAGGTCGGTGCTCACGACCAGCAGCGTCTTCTCGTCGAGATATTTCGCCAGCGCCTCCGCGAGCTTCGCGGGATCGACTTCGCCGGTAATGATCGAGACCAGAGAAAATCTCGTCAGCGTCTTCTGCAGGAATGGCACTTCGACTTCCGCCGCGTGCTCCCAGGTCTCGGGCGTGTCCTCGCCAAACGCCGGTTCCGGGTGCGAGGCCTGCTTCGACCACCCGGGACGCTCCACCAGGCACCGGGGTTCAAGCACGAACGGCTCGGTCTTGGCCCATTCCCGGGCGCGTGGCAAAACGCGCACGACCCCCAGCGGCGTGCGGTACGCATCCGCAGCGATTACAGAGGCGCCACGGAACAGCGCGTAGTGGCTTGGCGCGAGGATCACGACGGTGTCGTAGGCGCGGCCCTTGACCAGTCGGTACGCCTCCGCGGCGACGGGGCCGGAGAACTCGTAACCGGCGTGGGGACAGACGATGGCGTGCAACTCGCCCTCGATGGTGTGCGATTTCGCTGCGGCCAGAAGCGCGTCGACCGTCTGGGAGAGCTGCGTGGAATCACGCGGATAGAACAGCCCCGCCACGGCCGGCTCTCGGATGACGGGCACCGACGTGAGACGCACCGCCGATCCGGTCGGGCTGGTGGTGGACGGCGCGAGATTTTGAATTCTGGTGGTGGCCGTGTTGGTGCCGGGATCAGCCACCCCGGCCCATGATGCTCTGGCGAGAAGGGTTGTGACAATGGCGGCGAGGCAGAAGGCGCGCCGGAAAGTCCCGGCGAAAGCGATCTGTTCACGGTCACGAGGTTTATTCATTTCACATCCACTCCCGCGCGACCCGAAGGCGCCTGCGCCTGCCGACCTCGAGAGTTTTCGCCCCGTGCCCGGCCCGGGTCAAGAGGGAAATCCACGTGCTTCAGGGCGGCAGCGGTTTGCCGCGGGTTTCCGGGGCGAAGGGCAGGATGAGGAGGCCGAGGACGTAGACGAGCGCCACGGCGCTGGCGCCGCGGCCGAAACTGCCGAGGGCCGTGACGAGCCAGCCGGTGAGGAACGGGCCGGTGGAGGCCAGCACGCGGCCAACGTTGAAACAGAAGCCCGCGCCCGTCGCGCGGATCCGCGTTGGGTACAGTTCCGGCAGGTAGATCGGGAACCCGCTGAAGATGCCGCTATTGAAGAAGCCGAGCAATGGCAGCAGCAGCAGCACCTGGCCGTACGAGCGCGGGATGAGAAACGTGATCGGCAACATCACCAGGCTGCCGACGCACATCGCGGCGAACACCGGGCGCCGGCCCACCCGGTTGGCCAACGGACCGAAGCTCAGGTAGCCGAAGATCGCTCCGACGTTGAGCATCATCGTCGCGTAGCTGACCCGGCTCGTGACCTGCGACGGGGTCAGATTGCGCAGATCGGGCAATGCACGGATGAGCGTTGGCGTCCAATTCGTTGCGCCCCACAGGCCGAACACGGCGACGAACGCGAGCCCGGACCCGACCAGTGTCGAGCGCGCCAGCCCCGGCGCAAACAATTCGGCCAACCGTTGCCGTCCCCCGATGCGCGATTGTCGTTCCGCGGCGCGGGCGGTGACCCAGCGTTCCGGCTCCCTGACCCACAGTCGCACGAGGAGGGCCACGACCGCCGGCGCAATGCCGACCACAAACACCGGCCGCCATCCATGGTCGCGCAGCACCAGCGTGATGATTGCCGCCACGAGAAATCCGCCGGCCCAGGCCGATTGGAGGAGGCCGGCGGCACCGGCCCGTTTTTCTTCGGGAAACACTTCCGCCACGAGCGCGGCGCCGGCCGCCCATTCGCCGCCGATGCCCAGGGCGGTCAGGAACCGGAACAGCGCCAGCTCCCACCATGTCTGGGACAGCGCCGCCATGCCCGTGAACACCGCGTAGATGAGGATCGTAAGCACCAGCGTCTTGGTCCGGCCGAAGTTGTCCGCGACGACGCCGAACAGGACGCCACCGAGCGCCCAGCCAATCAGGAAAACCGAGAAGATGATGCCGCCGTACCAGCCGATGACGTCGGCGGTGACGGGTCCGGCTGGGGGCGCGCGCAAGAGATCGTGAAGCGCCGGCTGCATCACCAGGGCGTAGATCGTTGCATCCATCGAGTCGAACACCCAGCCGAGCCACGCCACAAACAGCACGAGCCATTGGTAGCGCGTGATGCCGTCCCGCCACGAAGTCGGTCTCACGAAATATGGACTCTAGCTTCCATGCGGCAAGGCTTCAATGCCGATTCGTGGTGGCCTCGTAACAGGGACGCGCTTGCCGAGCGTGGAAGTTTTCGTCCCGTGACCGAGGCGGGTCAGGTGGGAAATCCGGTTCCGTTTGAGCGGTAGCGATCTGGGTTTGGCGGGGCCGCGCGATGAGCGATTTCACGCATCCGATGATGTGGACGGTTGTTCGGTCGGCCCGTCGACACGACGGACCGCAGGCGGCTGGTACATTCTTGTACGAAGGGGTCAACGCGATTGGCCGGAACACAGGTCCACTCGTAATCCTGGCTGAACCGATGCCAATTTTGTCCGCGGGCACGGAAGCTGCAATTCATTCGGGGAAATGCTGTCCAAGACCGTTAGAGGGACAGGCACGGCGCGCAGCCACATTGTGTTGGCGTGTCGGCTGTGGGCGGGCTGTCGCGTGGCGGACTTGCCGGGGGGACTTGTACGAAGACTCAGCGCCAACGATGGCGGCGGTTTGTCGACGCCACGGGACTGTTGCGCGGTTCCACAGCGGTGATGATCGCATGATCGTTTCCTTTCAACATCTGCCGATCAAGCGCAAGCTGATGGCGGTGATGATGCTGGCCAGCAGCACGGCGTTGTTGCTGGCGTGTCTGGGGTTTGTGACCTTTCAGATGATCGGTTTCATCCGCAGCGAGAAGCAGAACCTGGCGACCCTGGGCGACGTGATTGCCGCGAATTCGACGGCGGCGCTGTCTTTCCACGACCAGGCCTCGGCGGTGGAAACCCTGCATGGCCTGGGGGCGGAGCCGCGGATCCTGAGAGCGTGCCTGTATGGTCGGGACGGCAGCCTGTTTGCGACGTATTACCGGGGCGGCATCCAGCCGTCCTGCCCGGCGATGGTTCCGTCCGGCAGCGCGCAACTGATTGAGCACGGTCGGCTGACCGTATCCCGCGACGTGGTGCTCGATGGGGAACGAATCGGGACGTTGTGCCTGCAGGCCGACCTGGCCCCGGAAGTTATGGCTTATCTGAGACGGGCGGCGATTATTCTGGTGTCGGTGATGGGAGCATCGTTGCTGGCGACGCTGGGGCTGTCCCGAAAACTTCAACGGTTCATTTCCGACCCGATCCTGCGATTGGCCACGGTGGCGCGGATCGTGACCGACAAGAAGGATTATTCCGTCCGCGCCGAGCAGGAGAGCCACGACGAAACCGGTTTGCTGACGGCGGTGTTCAACGAAATGCTCGGCCAGATTCAGCAGCGCGACGGGGCGTTGCGCCTGGCCAATGAGGAGCTGGAAAAACGTGTCCTGGAGCGCGCCGAGGAGCTCCGCGCCAGTGAAGCCACCATCCGATCGGTGTTCCTCGCGGCGCCCGTGGGCATTTGCATCTTGAAGGATCGCGTGATTCAAAGCGCCAACGAGTATTGGAGCGAGACATTCGGTCACCCGAAGGAAAGCATCATCGGCAGGTCTCCCCGCTTGTTCTATGAAAGTGACGAGGAATTCGAGCGGGCGGGACACGAGCTCTATGACCATTTGAAGGATCGGGGAGTCCAGTGGATCGAAACCAGGCTGCGTCATGGTGACGGATCGTTCCGCAACGTGGTGATTAACGCCGCTCTGCTCCGTCGTGGGGATCCGTCCGCGGGCGTGGTTGTCGTCATTCACGACATCACGGAGGTCAAGCGGGCCGAGGAGGCGTTGCACCTGAGCGAGCAGCAATTGCGTCAGTCCCAAAAGATGGAAGCGATGGGCCGGCTGGCTGGCGGCGTGGCGCACGATTTCAACAACCTGCTGACGGTCATGGCCGGGTACTGCGGCATTTTGCTGGACGAGACCGACCCCGCGCATCCGAACCGCCGGTGTATCGAGGAAATCCAACAGGCCGCGGAACGGGCCGCGGCGCTGACGCGGCAGTTGCTGGCGTTCAGCCGCAAGCAGGTGTTGCAGCCCAAGGTTCTCGATTTGAACGAGGTTGTGTCCGGCCTGGACAAGATGCTGCGGCGGCTGATCGGCGAGGATATTGAGTTGCGGACCGATCTGCAACCGGATCTGGATCACGTCAAAGCCGACCCCGGCCAGATCGAACAGGTCGTGATGAATCTCGCCGTCAACGCTCGCGACGCGATGCCGCGCGGCGGAAAACTGACGATCCAGACATCGAATTTGCTGCTGGATTCGTCGACCTTCGAGGGCGATCGCGAGCTCGTCGCCGGTTGCTACGTCATGCTGGCCGTCACCGACACGGGCATCGGCATGGGCGACGATGTGAAGGCGCATTTGTTCGAGCCGTTCTTCACCACCAAGGGCGTGGGCAAGGGAACAGGCCTGGGGCTGGCGACCTGCTACGGAATCATTAAACAAAGCGGGGGAGATATCCGGGTCTACAGCGAGCCCGGGCATGGGACGACCTTCAAGATCTATTTGCCCCGCGTGTCGGAGAAGGCGGCGGGGGCCGGCGGCGCATCCAGGACCGCCGCCCTTCCGCGTGGCACGGAAACGATTCTGGTGGTCGAAGACGAGCCCGGGGTGCGGAGGCTGACGTGCGCCACGCTGCGGACGTGCGGCTACAACGTCATCGAATCGTGCGACGGCGCCGACGGTCTGCGCGTGGCCCGGGAGCATGACCTGCAGAAGATCGACCTGGCCGTCAGCGACGTCATCATGCCGAACATGAGCGGCAAGGAGTTGGCCGATCAATTGCGCGTGCTTCGTCCCGACATGAAGATCCTGCTGACCTCGGGGTACACCGACGACGCGCTGGCGCACCATGGCGTGTTGGAGGCCGGGCTGGCGTTTTTGGAGAAGCCGTTCTCGCGCGCCAGCCTCGCGCAGAAGGTGCGCGACGTTCTGGATGAGAGGCAGTGAGGGGGGCGTCCGCCTACGCTAGGGGCTACGGCGAGACACGCGGGGCGAGCCACAGACTGACACGGATCGGCACGGATGGACACCGCGAATAGCACGAAGAAGACACGAATGGGCACGAAGAACTCGAAGAAGAGACGAAGCCCGAGCGCTTTCGGGGCGAGGGGCCGGGGGCGTCGGGTCAAATGTTGCGATGGTGGGACCCCAATTTCCTGCGCGGGTTCACCAAATGCGCACGTCAACTTGTGAGGCGAAGTTGTCTGGAAGAGTTATGTCTTTAGTGCCACCTAGGATCAGGTGTTTGAGATTTGTTAGACCCGCAAGCGGGCGCAGATCCAGTGGCTGATCGTGGCACCAGATGGTAAGGTGCGTCATGCTAGTCAGACTCGCAAGCGGTGAGTAGTCGGCCTTGCAAGCCAAGCTCTCGATGTGCAGTTGCCTTAGCCCCGTCAGCTGGCCGAGCGGGGACAAGTCCGATACAAGGGCGAGGCCCCTGATGTAGAGTGCCGTCAGTTCCCGTAATTCGGCGAGGGGAGCGAGGTCGTAGGTGAGCATCATGTCGAACACGTTGAGCTCTCTTAAGTTCGTTAACTGCTTGATCGCCTCGAGGTCTGCCCCGATTGCGCTCACAGTTAGCTTGCGTAGGTGCTTCAACTTGCGGAGCTGGCTCAGGTCTAGCCTCGCATCGTTAACTTCAAGCGATAGGTCTACAAAGTGGTTTAGCGGACCTAGGCAGCCGAGGTTCTTCGGAGTCAGCCGGGTTGAGGTAATGCTCAGTTTGGCTAGGTCGTTCAGATGGCTCAGACAGCTGCAGTCGACCTCGTAATCGTCCGCCCATGTCCTGAGTTCCGTAAGCCACGCGACATCCTGAACTACTTGGATCACAGTGGGCCAGTCTAGGCTCAGATCCTTGATGCGGGAAAGCACTTGTGATCGGAAATCGCCCTTGTCGAAATACTCCTTTGCTTTCAGCAGAGCTAGAAGGACGGTCTTCCTATAGTCCCCCGCGTATGTTGCGAGCGCGGACAATGCCGCGTCGCCGCCGATTAGCGACAGAGCTCGGATACAGGTCGCGGCCGTGTACGAGTGACCGCCGGGTTCTATCGCCAGATACGGTACCGCCAGTTCGCCTGCGGATGCGAGGGCCTTGGCCTCACTCATATTCCGCGGAGGGACCAGTTGAGAAAGTCGTTCAGTCAGCTTCGCCTTAACAGCTGGACTTAGCTCGACCGACGTTTCGAGTGTAGCGACCGCGAGCATGTGCAACTGGTGTTGGTGCATCGGTTCCGATTCGCCACGTGCAAGGAGTCCGCTGATTAGCTCCTCGCGTTCTTTCTTATTCGCCAAGCCTGCGGCCAGAATAATAACTTCCCTCCACTGGTCGTCCGTGGCGTTCTTTAGGAGGACACCGACGTCACCTTCGTTTACTGCGGCCTGTGCGGCGAGAAACTCTTGGAAGGTACGATGCGTAAAGTCAGCCTTGTCTGGAGCGGGCTGACGCATGAGGCCGCTACGCTCCACGAAGTACCGGCGGACGTTCGTCTCGTCCGCCTCTTGTGGCAGGCCTTCAATGGTTGGCAAATTGAACGCCAAACGCTCTTGCATTCGCTGGAATGAGATCATCGGCCAGGCGTTCTGTAGCATGTGGTATGAAAGGTCTTCCAAAAGTGCGCGCTTCTGCCGATATTTGAGTTGCGGGTAGTCTTTGAGATTGATGCGGCGCTCCAGGTCCCTTCTTTCCAGCAGCATGTAGCAGCATGCCTCGTACAGTTCGACGCGATCGGCAGGTATGGCTTCGAACTGTCTTCTGGCCTGTTGCTGGGCTATTACGTCGGTCGTGCGTGACTTAATTGCGTCGACCAGCGCTGAGGCGGCATCGAGAGTGATATGCTCGTCTTTTAGCCAAATCTTGAGGATGGCCTTGGCTATGGCAGGACCGACCGCAAGTGTTAGCGTCTCGAGAAGCGTCATAGTCTGCACCGCTGGTGGTTCTCAGGCACCGGCGCACCCATCGCGCATGTGCTGCCAGCAATTTTGGGAGAACGTTGCAGTTCTGAATGGAGGTTGCGCCGCAAACTCGTGCCGCAGCGTCAACGCGTTCCTGGGTGCCTCCTTGGCAGCCCAACCCAACGCCCTTATACGCCTAGGAAGAGGGATGGTCAAGAATTGGGAAGATGCCCTATGGGGTGGGCGTGATCCTGATTTCGGGGAGCGTGCAAACCCCGAAAGTCCGAGAAGGACCCGCGATAGGAAACCGGGGCGGGTCGGGGTGGGGCGGACGGCGCGAAAAAGCAAACAGGCGGGACGCGTGTTCAACGGGGGAGAGGCGAACGGGCGGTGAACGGGCAAGATGCCCGTTCCACTTTGGGGCGGGGGGTGACGGCAAAGCGGCGACAAGTCGCCGCACTCCAAAGGGCGGGGGGATGTTCAACGGAGAAAGGCACACGGGCGGGACGCACCGTTCTACGAGGGCGGAGATGAACGGGCTGGAAGCCCATTCCACTTTGGAGGCGAGGAGACGCCGGTGGCGACGGGTGTTTTTCACTGGCGGGGGGGAGAGGGGGGGACGTATAAGGCGGGCGTGGAAACGGGTGTGGCAGAGGAGCGGGGACGCGGAGGCGAACTCGGGGCGGGGGCGCGGCCGGCGAGGTCGGGCGGGAGGTTGTGGGCCGGGGCGGTTCTCATTTTTCTCATCACGTTGACCGTCTACTGGCCCGTGCTGCGCGGCGGGTTTGTGTTCGATGATTGTCCGTTGATTGTGGACAACGGGATGGTGCGGGCGGGGGACGGGGTGCGGATGTTTTGGTCGGGGCGGGGCGTGGCGGATTATTATCCATTGACGGGGACGATGTGGTGGTTGGAATGGCGGTTGTGGGGCGAGGAGGCGACGGGATGGCACGTGCTGAATGTGTTGTTGCATGCGACGAACGCGGTGCTGGTGTGGGTGATTTTGCGGCGGTTGAACGTGGCGGGCGCGTGGCTGGCGGCGGTGGTGTTCGCGATTCATCCGGTCAATGTGGCGACGGCGGGGTGGGTCAGCGAACAGAAGAACACGTTGTCGATGCTGTTTTATTGCGCGGCGATTTTGGCGTGGTTGCGGTTCGAGGCGGGAGGGCGGTGGCGGTGGTATGGGGCGGCGCTGGGTGCGTTTGTGCTGGCGGTGTTGAGCAAGACGGCGGTGGTGATGTTGCCGGTCGTGCTGCTGGGATGCGTGTGGTGGATGCGGGGCCGGCTGCGGCGGGAGGACTGGCTGAGTAGCGTGCCGTTCTTTGCGCTGTCGGTGATCTTCGGGTTCATCACGGTTTCGTTGCAATATCATCGGGTGTTGAGGGGAACGACGTTTCGGCCCGAGGGATTTCTGGTGAAGGTGGCGGAGGCGGGGTGGGCGGTGTGGTTTTATGCGGGGAAGGTGGTGTGGCCAGTGAATCTGTCGGTGATCTATCCGAAGTGGAGCGTCGATGCAGCGCGGTGGACGGCGTGGCTTCCGTTGTTGTTCCTGGGCGTCGGGCTGGTGGGACTGGGGAGAGTGCGAAGGGGTTGGGGGAGGGCTGGTTTGTTCGGTCTGGGATATTTTGTGGCGATGCTGTTTCCCGTGTTGGGATTTTTCGACCAGGGCTTTTATGACTACTCGCTGGTAGCCGATCATTGGCAGTACTACTCGATCATCGGGATCATCGCGCTGACCGTCGCGGCGGGGGCGGGGCTCTGCCGGCGCATCGGCGAACGAGGCGGGGCGTTCGGTGTGGCGGCGAGTGTGGCGGTGTTGGTGGCGTTGAGCGTCGCGACGTGGACACGGGCGGGCATCTACGCGGCGAGCGAGACTCTCTGGCTCGATACCGTGACGAAGAATCCCGACGCGTGGATGGCGCAGTACAACCTCGGCCTCGCCCTCGGCAAGGACGGCAAGATCGAGGCCGCCATTGCGCACTTCCGACAAGCGGTGCGGCTCAAGCCGAATTTCGCCGAGGCCCACAACTACCTCGGGACAGCTTTGCTGCAGGCGGGGAAAACACAGGACGCAATCGAGCAGTATCGACAAGCGCTGTGGATCAGACCCGACTACGTCGAAGCGCAGGTCAATCTGGACCGCGCCTTGTCCATCCAGTCCTCCGCGAGCCGGTAGGATCGGGGTCAGTTGCCGCGAGTTGCCGCTCGATAGGATTGACACCCGCCGCGCCGCACAGGGCAAAGGCTGACAAATTGTCATGCAGGCTTAAGGACATCCGATATCCTGCCGATACAGGATCCTGAGAGGGGCGGTTCGACCACGCACCATGCACACACTCGACGACTACATTGGCTCGGCGCATCATTTGGTTCCCGCGCCCCAGGTGCTTCCTCAAATACTGCCGCTGCTGAATCAGCCCGATGTGGATGCCAAGAAGGTCGTCGACCTCATTTCCTACAATCAGTCGCTCACGGGGAACGTATTGCGTGTCTGCAACAGTGCCTTCTTCAGCGGGGGGGCCAACATCGACAATTTGCAGCACGCCGTTACCCGACTCGGCTTCCGCCAGATTTACGAGATCGTCGTAACCGTCCTGTCCTCGGTGACGCTGTCCCAGCCCCAAACGGGGTACGGAGTGGAAGCCAACGAGCTGTGGGAACACTCGGTGACCACGGCCGTGGCGGCGGAACTCGTGGCGGCCGACGCCCAGGCCGACCAACAGGTGGTGTTTACCGCCGCGATCCTCCACGATATTGGCAAGATCATTTTGTCCCTCGCCCTGGAAGATGTCCGCGACAAGGTCGCCGTTGAAACCGAGAAGAACGGGCTGTCCCCGATCGAGATCGAGATGAAATTGCTGGGAGTGAACCATGCCGAGATTGGGGGCCGCCTCTTGGAACGATGGAAGCTCCCCGAAAACCTGGTCGCTGCCGTCCGCCACCACCATCATCCGTCCGCCGCCGAATCCAGCCAGCGGCTGGCCGCTTGCGTGTACCTGGGGGATTTCGTCGCCTACTTCTTGGGGCACGGCTACGGAAGACATTCCCTCGACCTCAAGGCGCGGGACGAGGCGTTGAAGATCCTGAATCTGTCCACGGAATGTCTGCCCCAGTACATGAGCGCGGCGGTCGAGAAGTTGAAGCAGGTCAAGAGCATGTACAATCTGAGCTGACCACTTCGGGCGAGGGCTTCGCGCGGAAGAATCTGCCCGAGGCCCGCGGAAAACCTTGCCGAGCCGGTCGACGTTCAAAACATGCCTCCCAGTAAAACGCAGCCTCCGGCGTCGCCTCCTGTCGCCGGGGTGACGTTGGCATACGGACTGCAAAGGCGCCAACCATGGCAGCAACCATACTCGAAGCAAAGGCGGGAGCAAACAAGGCATCCAGGTCGACGCCTCCTACCAGCTCCAACATTGTCCAATTCCCTTCCGGCCTGCTCGGATTTGAGCAATTGAAGACGTTCGCCCTGGTCGGGCGGCCGCAGGAAGAGCCGTTCCTCTGGCTCGAGGCCCCGAAGGATTCCCGCATTTCCTTTATTGTCGTGCCCCCGAAGCAGGTGGTGCCGGACTATCAGCCCGACTTGTCTGACGACGACGTGAAGTTTCTGGGGTTGAAGTCTCCCAACGAGGCTCTCGTGCTCACGATCGTGACGCTCCGCAGTGAGGGCCGGGCGTCGATCAACCTCAAGGGGCCCCTCGTGATCAATGCCCGCACGCACATCGGGAAGCAGATCGTCCCGGTCAATGCTGCCGATTACAGCACCGAGTACCCATTGCCCGTGTCGAAATAAGGACGGGTCCGCCCATGCTCGTCCTGACACGGAAGGTCGGCGATAGCGTGGTGATTGACGGGCGCATCCGGGTCGTCGTGTTGCGCGCGGAGCGCGATTCCATCCGACTGGGAATTGATGCCCCCAGCGAGATCGCCGTCCATCGCCAGGAGGTGTACGAGGAAGTTCAGCGGACCAACCAGCAGGCCGTCACCACACACCAGACGACCGTGCCGAAACTGCCGTCGCGCAAATCCGCCAGGCAGCAAGCCCGGTCCGAACCGTCCGTTCCGGAACAACAGGTGAACACATGAAACCCGCTGGCATTTTGGAGATCACAACGGCGATCGGCTACCCGGTCGCCTGCAGGACCTGCCCGCAAGGCCGTCTGGTGAGTCGTTATCGCGACACGTCCACCACCACGCCCGCAGGTGCTGAAATTGGTTCATGTGGCGCGCTACGTCCCGCGAATTCCGCCTGGAGGCACAGTTGATGGATCGGGCGGGCAATCTCTCGGATGAGAATATGAACAAATTCAATGTCCCGAAAACAGAATGTTTGCACGGACCGGTTGAATGCGGGCATTGCCACGTGGCGACGCCCCTGTCGACGGAACTACCCAAGGGCGCCCCGGTTCATCGCGTGCGCCGGCTTGCTGTTGCGGACAGCCGCAAGCAGCGATGGCAATCGGCTGTGCCTGAAGAAGTCGCCTATTGGGAAGGGTGGTGCAAGACGAAGGGACTGAAATGGAAGGACGATTTTGAATTCCGCTTTCAACCGGACACAGAGCTCGGGCGCGACATCACAAACGACCTCGACATTCCGTCAGGCGGTACCCTGCATCTGCTTGATGTTGGCGCCGGACCGGCTACGTCCCTTGGCAAGCGCTGGGAAGGACACACGGTGGAACTCACCGCGGTGGATCCGTTGGCCGACCACTACAATGCTCTTCTGAGCCGATACGGCCTCACTCCGCCCGTGCCCACTTCATTGGCCAGCGCCGAGACTCTTGTGAACAGTTTTCCGCTCAACCACTTTGATGTGGTTCATGCGCGCAACTCCATCGACCACAGCTTGGACGCTCCTCAGGCAGTAGATCAGATGTTGGCTGTAGCCAAATCCGGAGGCTGGGTCATTCTGGCGCACTCAATCTCTGAAGCCACTGCTGCGGAGAATAACGGATTCCACACCTGGAATTTCTTTACCCACGATGGCGACTTCATCATCGAGAAATATGGCGGGGAACAGATCAACATCACGCGGCGCTACGCCGGCATCGCTCAAGTCGCTTGCGACGCCATGCTCGACAAGCGGTGGCTCACCGTCCGCATGAAGAAACTCGTCGCGTCGGTTGCGGGCGATTCTGAATCGACGCCGGTGGAAGTCCCAGAGGCTCTCGTCGAGAATTTAACCGAAGGTGACGTTGTCTATGTGCTCAGCCAAGTGCAGGCGGCGTTTGATTCCCTCAACCAGTCCCGATACGCGCTGGACCAGATCCGGCATGTCCTCTCCCGGTGTTCCTCTCCGAACACCACCACCGGTCCGCGCAGGACGCAGCACTCGGTCGAGACCTTGCCGGCAGTCGATGAGGGGTTGCGCGCGAGAGCCGACGCTCACTACGGCAACGCCGATTGGGCTGAGGCCGGGCGGCACTACCAGGAGCTGACACGGCATTATCGCGACGACGTGGAAATCTGGCGCCGATGGAGGGACTGCGCCCGGCGGCAAGGCCACAAGGTACTGGCCAACCTGATTCTCGGGGATGCCTTGCGGATTCATCCCGAATGGAAGCATCAATTCGAGGAACCTCTCCCCGACCCTACGGAGACAGCGGCCGCTGACTTGGTCTGCCGATAGCGGCTCAGGAGGCGACTTCCACCCCATCCGCTCCCATGATAAACCCAGGAAAACCGGATTATAGCAATACGCCCGCATCCGCTTCCCGGGCGCAGTTCGGCTATCGTCTCACCGACCCGGCCGCGCCCCCGGCGGTGAGTATCATCACGCCGTTCTTTCAGGGCGGGGCGGTGTTTTACGAGACCGCCGAGTCGGTCTTTCGCCAGTCACTTCAGCAGTGGGAATGGATCCTCATCAATGACGGTTCGACAGAAGCCGAAGCGTTGCGCATCCTGGACGAGTATCGCCGCAAAGACCCGCGGATCCGCGTCGTCGATCATTCCCAGAACAAAGGCTTGAGCGCCGCGCGCAACACCGGCTTCCGCGAAGCCAGGTCCGAATTTGTGTTTCAGCTCGATGCCGACGATCTGATCGAACCGACTGCGCTGGAGAAGATGGTCTGGCATCTCATGGCTTCGCCCCATGCGGCGTTCACCAAGGGGCTCACGGTCGGATTTGGTTCCCAAGAATACCTTGGGCCACGCGGATTTGAAAGCCGCACCCTGTTTCTGCAGGAAAACCAGGTCACCGCCACGTGTATGGTGCGACAATCCGTGCACCAAGCCGTTGGCGGCTATGACGAAGAAATTCGCGGCGGTCTGGAAGATTGGGATTTTTGGCTCAAGGCAGCGGCCCATGGCCACTGGGGCACCACGATTCGAGAGTTTTTCGATTGGTACCGACGCCGAGACACGAATCGAGAACATTGGGACAATCTGCTCCAGAAGGAGAAATTAGACAAATTCCGCACCCGTCTGCAGCAGAAATATCCGAATTTGTGGCGGGGCGAATTCCCGGATCCCACCCCGCGGAAGCAATCTTCGCAGGTCTTTTCGCCATTGCCGTCCGAACTGCCGTTCCAAAATCGGTTGATGAAGGACAAGCCGCGGCTGTTGTTTATTGTCCCATTCTTGGAGCTTGGAGGCGCCGACAAGTTCAATCTTGATCTCATTCACCAACTCCAGAAAAACCAAGGGTGGGAAGTCTCCGTGGTCAGCACCCGACGAGCCAAGGATGTCTGGCAGCACGAATTTGAGAATCTCACGCCGGACGTGTTCGTGCTCTACCACTTCCTGCCGCAATCCGATTACCCGCGGTTTCTTCGCTATCTGATCAGCAGCCGCGACTTCGACGCCATTTGTGTCAGCAACAGTCACCTCGGGTATCAATTGCTTCCGTACCTGCGCGCTCACTTCCCCGACCTGCCAGTGGTGGATTACTTGCATATGGAAGAGAAGGGCGGCGGGGGTTACCCATCGTGCTCGCAACTCTATGAGAGCCAGCTGACCAGAACCGTCGTCAGCTCACAGCATCTGAAAGATTATATGGTCGAGCGCGGCGGAGATGCACAGAGGATCGAGGTCTGCCATACGAATATCGACCCTGAACTCTGGTCGCGCGGCCGTTTCGATCCTGCCGCTCTCGCCAAGAAATGGGAAGTTGATCGTAGCGTCCCTACCATCCTATACGCGGGACGCATTTGCGATCAGAAACAACCGATGGTGTTCGCAGAGGTGATGCGCCGGCTAGCCCAACAATACCCGAAATTCCTCGCGTTGGTGGCCGGCGACGGCCCCGATCTGCCGCAGTTGAAGGAATTTGTCGACAGCGAGCGCTTGCACCAAGTCCGTTTCCTCGGTGCGGTGCCCAATAATGTCATGAGTGAGCTGCTGGCAATCGCCGATGTTTTCTTCCTTCCGTCGCAATGGGAGGGGATTTCGCTTGCTCTCTACGAAGCGATGGCGATGGAAGTGGTGCCTGTCGGCGCGGATGTCGGCGGTCAGCGGGAGTTGGTCACACCGGAATGCGGTTTCCTGGTGGCCCATGGGCCCAACGAGGTGGCGGATTACACCAACGCGCTGCAGAAGCTCCTGAAATCGTCCGAACTGCGGAAACGCATGTCTGCGGCGGCTCGGGAACGCGTCCGACAGCACTTTGATATCATGGACCTGGGGCGGCGCATGAGCGAGAGCTTCGCTGCGGCTCGACAATCGATTTCCAACCGTGATCGCGCCCAGGTTCCCAATGTAACGTTGGCGACGCTTCACGCAGCTGAAGTCATCGAGCAGGTGGGTGCGGTCGAGTATATCGGGTCGCTGGAACTCGAGTCGCAGCAATTGGTGACATTTGCCAAATACTCGGTCGAGTGGCAATCGGCCATGCGAACCGGCCGCGCCCTCGTCGAGCTGAACCAGCCTGCGGCAGCGGTCCGCTCATTCCAGGAGGGAATCCGGTCGGCAGTTGCCAGCCGCAATCCGAAGGTGGAACTCTCCGCCCGAATCGAAATTGCCAAAGAATTGGTCCCCCTGGATCACGAGTTGGCCGAAGCAACACTGAATGGCGCGTTCCCATTGGCCGACAAGTTCTTCGACCCCAAAGCGCGCCAAACCGTTTACGATGGGCTGACGAAACTCGTGGCGGTGTTGAAGAAGGCGGCGCCGCCGCGACCGAAGGCCGATGGCGTCCCGCTGGTGACGGTGGTCGTCCCCTGTTACAAGCATGCGCACTTTCTGCCCGATGCCGTGGAAAGCGTCATCGCCCAGACGTTTTCCGACTGGGAAATGATCATTGTCGACGATGGCAGCCCGGATAACACAAGCGAGGTGGCCAACCGCTTGATCGCCAAGTACCCTGACAAACAGATTCGGTTGATTCAGAAACCCAACGGCGGTCTCGCCAGCGCCCGCAATGTGGGCTTCAAGGCCGCCCGCGGCAAGTACGTCCTGCCGTTGGATTCCGACGATAAGATCAAACCAACGATGTTGGAGAAGGTCGTACCGATTCTGGACACACACCCGGAAGTCGGTTGGGTCTACACCCACATTCTGCACTTCGGCGACGTTGATACGGAGTGGCCGATGCCCGACTTCGACCGCGAGACGCTGATTTACAAGAACAACATCTGCCTGTGCTGCTCGCTTTGCCGCAAGACCATGTGGGAACAGGTCGGTGGCTACAATGAACAGGTCCTGGGCTACGAAGACTGGGATTTCTGGGTCGGCTGCGCGGAACGCGGGTGGAGCGGTTACTGCGTGCACGAACCCCTGTTCCTGTACCGCAAGCACGGCCACAGCATGCTGACGGAAGGCGACAAGATGCGCGAGGGGTTGATTGCTCACATCGTCGTCAATCATCCCAAGCTTTACGACCAGGCGACGGTGGAAAACTCGAAACGGATTCTCGAACGCCATCTGGCTGGCAGGTCCGCCAGGGCGGCTAAGCCCGCCGCCGGTCTCGCCAATCCGACACCGCCGGCTCCCGTCGCGCCCGCCCCAACGGCGGTCGCGCCCGCGCAGCGCCGGTTGCGCATCACCTATCTGATCAGCAGCATTCTGGGTGTCACCGGCGGCAATCAGACGCTGTTGCGTCAAGCTGAGGAAATGCGCCGTCGCGGCCACGATGTCACGATTGTCACCTACTCGCCCAAGCCGGACTGGTTCCGGTTTGAGACCCGCGTGATTCAGGTGCCCGCGGGCCGCACCCTGGCGTCCTCCGTGCCGGCGAGCGACGTGGTGGTCGCCACCTACTTTGTGAATGCCGGGGAACTGCGCGCCGCTTCCGCGCCGGTGAAGGTGTACTACGCCCAGGGCGATCAATATGTGTTCGCCGACAGGTCCATGGCTGACAACGAACAGAACCGGAAGTTCCGCGAGCTGTCCCGCGCTTCATACCAGATGTCCGGGATCCGGTTCGTGCCCAATTCTCACAATCTCGCCCGCGCTGTCGAGAAGCTCTGCGGTCGCAAGGCGGATGCGATTCTGCCGGTGTGCACGGATCAGACGATCTTCCGCCCGTTGCAGCGGTCCGTGCCCGGCTCGCGGTTCCGGCTGTTGATCGTCGGACCCGATGCGCGCGGCACCGAGGCCGAGCCGTTGCTCTTCAAGGGCATTCAGGATATCCACGACGCGCTCCAAATCCTCGGCGGGCGCTATCCGCATTTCACCGCCGTGCGCATGTCGAGCACGCCCCCGGACATCTTCGCGCGGTATCCGTGCGAGTTTTACATCGCTCCGAGCGACGAGATGAAGACCGTTCTGTTCGGCACCTCACACGTTCTCATCTACGCGTCGCACTACGATTCATTCCCGCGCCCACCGCAGGAGGCGATGGCGGCCGGCTGCGCGGTCGTTTGCACGGCAACACCCGGCGCGATGGAGTTTTGTCGCGACGGTGAGAATTCGCTCCTGGTACCCATCCGATCACCTGCGGCGATTGCCGACGCGGTCGAGCGGCTGATCCGAGACCATGCCCTGCGGGACAAACTCATCCAGGGCGGGCTGGCCACAGCGCGCGAGTATCCCCGGGAGCGTGAATGGGACGAATGGGAGACGATGCTCCAGCGTTTTATGGATGAGGCTGCCAGCCAAACGGCCAAGTCCCTGGCACCGACCGCCGCCACACCGAAATCGTCGAGATCTTCTGCCGCGGTGAAACCCGCCAAGGCCGCGCCCATCGAGCTGCCGCCATGCGGGTTGGTTGGTTATATTGGAGAGGCACGCAACCTGTTGCAAAAGAGTAAGTTCCGCGAGGCATGGGAATCGACGCTGGCGGCTCTCGCCATGCGCCCGTACCATCCAGAAGCTTATCTGCTCCTAGCCGAAATCGCCAGGACTGCGGGAGATTCCAACTCGGCCCGAGTCTGCGCCGAGCACGCGAAGCGCCTGGCGCCGGACTGGAAGCCTGCCCGCCAGTTCCTGAACCAACGCCTCAAAGGCAACACGCGCCTCGATTGGCTCACGTTGCCCGAGACGCTCGCAAAGCAAGCGCCGTCCTCCGCCAGCCGCCTCACCGTCTGCTTGATCGCCAAGAACGAGGAGAAGTTCCTGGATCGTTGTCTGGCTTCCGTCCGCGGGTTCGCCGACCAGATCGTGGTGGTGGACACGGGATCGACGGATCGCACGGTCGAAATTGCAAAGGAGCACGGCGCCGAAGTCCATTCCTTCGCCTGGTGCGACGATTTCAGCGCGGCGCGCAACGCCGCCCTGGAGTACGCGCGGGGAGACTGGGTGTTGATGCTCGATGCGGACGAGGAATTGAGCGCGGAGGGCCGCGAGGTGCTCCGTCAGGAAATGCAGGCGGAGAATGTTCTGGCCTGTCGGCTGCGCATCATTGATGTCGGACGGGAGGACGAAGGGTGCAGTTACGTGCCGCGCCTGTTCCGCAACGCCCCCGGATTGTTCTACGTCGGGCGGATTCACGAACAGGTGTTCAGCAGTGTCGAAGTGCGCCGCAAACAGTGGGGGTTGGAGAACCGGTTGAGCGCCGCCACGCTCATACACCATGGCTACACTCACGAGGTGGTCGTGGGGCGCGACAAACGCGCCCGCAACCTGCGATTGCTCGAACAGGCGATTCAGGAAATGCCCGACGAACCGAATCTCCTGATGAATTACGGAATGGAGCTGGCGCGGGTCGGACGCGTCGAGGACGCGTTGACACAATATCAGGAAGCGTTTCGGTGTCTTCAGGCGAAGCCGGCGGAGCAGGTCGTCCCCGAGTTGCGCGAGAGCCTGCTGACCCAGATCTGCACGCAATGGATCGCCGCCAAACGGTTTGACGAACTGATCCATCTGATGCACGAACCCCTGGCCCAGCGCGGCGGGCTGAGCGCCTCCGTGCATTTTTCGTTGGGGCTGGCGTACACGCAACTGGGGCGACACGAAGAGGCTATCGGGCAATTCCGACAGTGTCTGGCCAAACGCGACCAGCCGTGTCTCGTCCCGACGAACCGCGATATTCGCAGGGCCGGGCCGCACCACTGCATCGCGCTCTGCCATATGCACATGCAACAATTTGACGCTGCGGAAAAGGCCTTTCACGAGGCCCAAGCGGCGGATCCATCCTCGGTGCCCGTCAGGTTTGACTACGCTGTCTTTCTCTCCCGTCGCGGCCAACCATTGGAAGCCCTGAAGATTCTCCACGGAATGCTGGCGGAGCAGGGGAACCTGCCGCCGGTGTGGCTGCTCGGCGGGCAGATCGCTCTTGCCGAGCCGCAGTTTGCAGACTTCGCCTGCAACTGGACCGGCGAAGCGATCAAACATTTTCCCCAAGACACGAAGGTGGCATTGCAGCGAGCCGAAGCGCTGCTGGCGTGCGGGCGCTTCGCGGAGGCCCTCCCGTTCTGGCAACAGGCCGGCGAGAAAGACAACGCCGTGCACCAGGCCGCGCAAGTCCTGTGCGAAGTCGGAGCCGGCAAGCCGGTCAGCCCCGTGGGCCGCGCGGTCGAGCCGCAGGTGAGCCGGGAGTTTCTGAAATGGTATCAGCGCCTTCTGGCTGCCGGATCGACATCCGCACTCGCGGCGGTGGACGAGAGATTGCCCGAGTTAAGCGACTTGCTGCCGAATGCGGTGAACACACTGGACACAGCCAAAGCGTCGATGGAACCGGCCGCGGTCGCCTAGGCCGCGCTCCGTTTCGTTCCGCGACTTGCCCCGCCTGCCGTCGTCAGGACTTGCACGCCAATTCCTCGCCGACCAGTTCGCGCAAGGCGTCGGTCAGGCGGCTCAACTCGCGTTCCAACTCGGCGAGGATCGCCGGGGCCTCCGCCGGGCGCCCGTCTCGTCCGGTGATTTCCAAGCGATGAAGCAGATCGAAGGCTGTATCGGCATGGAAGGCGCCTACCGCCCCTTTCAGCTTGTGAGCCGAGCGCACGAGGTCCTTGGCGTCCTGACGCTCCACAGCCTGGCGAATGGATGCCAGCATCTCCGGCAGGTCGGCCAGCAACGCCCTGGTGATCTCATTCAGCAGTTCGCGGTCATCACCGGTCATGTCGAGGGCCTTGCCGAGATCGAATGCAGGCGCGTCAGGCAGTTTTTCGGGGATCACGGGCTGCGGATCAGCCGGGTGTTTGACCTTTCCTTCTATCAACTCCAGAAGCGCCGGCGCATGGATCGGTTTGGAAATGTAGCTGTCCATGCCGGCATCCAGGCACCGCTCGCGGTCGCCCGCCAGCACATGGGCGGTCATGGCGATGATGGGAACGTGGGCCCCTGTGGCCTTCTCCCGTTCGCGGATGCGCGCCGTGGCTTGAAGCCCGTCGAGTACGGGCATTTGCACGTCCATGAGGATGACGTCGAACGGCTCGCGTTGCCACGCCGCGATCGCTTTCTCGCCGTCATCGACCAACACGGACGAGTGGCCGCGCTTTTCGAGGATCCGTCGGACCAGTTTCTGGTTCACCGGCGTGTCCTCGGCGAGCAGGACGTGCAATCGGCGGACGGGTGCGGCGCCAGCCACCACCGCGCCGGCTGTCGGCTGTGGCGGGGAATCGGTGGTGGTGTCGACCGGTGTCGACACGGCGGTCTTTTGGGAGATGCCAAACGTCAACGTGAAATGGAACGTGCTGCCCCGACCCAGTTCGCTTTCCAGCCAGAGTTGTCCGCTCATCATTCGCACCAGGCTCATGGAAATCGACAGACCCAGCCCGGTGCCGCCGAATTTGCGCGTCGTCGAGCTGTCGGCTTGCGTGAAGGCTTCGAAAATGAGCTGTTGTTTGTCCGCGGCAATGCCGATCCCGGTGTCACGGACGGCCACGTGCAGCGTGGCGGTCTCCTCAGCGTGAGAGTCCAGGTGGATCGTTACCGTCACTTCGCCTCGCTCGGTGAACTTCACGGCGTTGCCGACCAGATTGATGATGATCTGGCGGAAACGGACGACATCGCCGACAATCGCGTCGGGGACGTCCGGGTCGACATCACAGCGCAACCCGATGCTCTTTTGGCGCGCCCGCAACGCCAACGGGCTCAACGTACGGTTCACGGTCTCGCGCAGGCGAAATTCCGTCGGGTCAAGGACCAGCTTGCCGGCTTCGATCTTGGAGAAGTCCAAAATGTCGTTGATAAGCGCGAGCAGCGTATCGGCGGAATCTTTCACCGTGAGCAGATAATCACGCTGCTCGCCGGACAGGGGAGTATCCAGCGCGAGGTCGGTCATGCCGATGATGCCGTTCATCGGCGTGCGGATCTCATGGCTCATGTTGGCGAGGAATTCACTTTTGGCCCGCGTGGCGTCCTCGGCCCGTCGGCGGGCGTTGCTGACGGCGATGTCGCGCTGTTGGATGCGATCGAGCATCTGGTTGAAGTCATCGATCAACTCCCCGGTCTCGTCATTGGAGGACTTCACGGCGCGAACGAAATAGTTGTTCTGCTCCTGAATCTGGCGGGCGGTACGGATCATGTGTCGGATGGGGTGGGCGATGGCGCGTTGCATGCGCCATGCGAGCAGGAAGGCCGCGCCCCAGGCAATGATGACGATCAGCGAAGCGTATACGCAGACCAGTTTGTCGCTGACACCCAGGCCCTGCTGCTCGGCGCCGGAGCACCATAGCTCATAAGCGGAAAATGCTATGCAGGCCAGCGCCAGAGACGTCGTGCTGGCGAACAAGGCCAAGAGCATCAGTTTGGCTCTGATGGACAGGTCCGAAGCTCGCTTCATTGGATTGGGCTACAACAGGCCAATATGGTTGACAGCTCCCCGAGTACATCGGCAACGGTCGGCGGGGCTGTAGGGTTTCCCCCCATGGGCAGCATTTATCGTACTAAAGTCACCACCGGGGGTTGCCGATAACCCTCTTGTCAGAAAACAACAAAGGCGGTTGGCAACCTGGAAGAGCCAACGAGGACGAGGGGCGCCTCAAGAAACACCCCGCGCCAGCAAGGAAGCTGGCTGAAAAGCAGAAGAAGACTCACGGAAGGAGTTAACATAGTATGGTTATTAATACCAATACCGCTGCGAACAATACCACGTTGTATTTGGCGCAGTCTACATCCTCATTGCAGAAGGCGCTGGCGGAGTTGTCCTCGGGTTCCAAAATCACGAGCCCTGCTGACGATCCCGCTGGAAGCGCTGTTGCGTTGAGGTTGACTGCGGAAATCGGCCGTGTGTCGGCAGCCAGCAACAACATTGCCGATGCAAACTCGTACAACCAGACGCAAATCGGGTTCCTGACCCAGATTGGTACCGCCCTGAGCCAGATGTCCCAGTTGGCGATTCAGTCACAAGACGTGACCAAGTCCAACACGGACCGCCAGCAGTACCAGTCAGAATATTCGGAGTTGGCGCAGTATGTCAGCAACGCCGCCACCCAGAACTTCAACGGTGTGTCGCTGTTCAACGGCGCCGCCTTGAACGTCACGATCGACGCCGAAGGCAATAGTTTCGCCATGACCGGTATCGATTTGACGCAGACCGTCTATCAAACGGCCACATCTGGCGACGTGTCCACCACGTCCGGCGCGGCCACGGCGTTGACCTCGGTTGAAAACGCCATTAACACGCTGTCAGCCAATACAGCGACGGTCGGCGCGAACTCGATTCGGTTGAGTTTCACCGCCAACCAGATGTCCGTGTTGAACCAGAACCTGCAGTCTGCCGTGAGCACGATTCAAGACGTGGACGTGGCCACGGAGAGTACGCAGTACGCCAAGTTCAACATCCTGGTGCAAACTGGTACGGCAATGTTGGCGCAGGCCAACACGATCCCGAACATTGCCTTGAAGCTGCTCAGCTAGTAGCGCTTCGCCGCTTTACAAACCAAGCGGTTCCTGGGCCCGGACGACAGGGGTGTCGTCCGGGCTTCAGTTTTTCTCAAAACTGCCGATGTAGGAGTTAATGGGAGGAAGCTAAGCAAATATGGCCGTCTCCTCGGTAAGCTCTTCGACGTCGCCCAGCATTTACACACTGGGCAACACATCGTCCACGACATCCAATAGCTCCTCATCGTCCTCGTCCAACAGCTCCGGCACCAGCCAGCTCAGCCTCGCGCTATCCGGGCTGGAATCGGGACTGAATTGGCAGACTCTGGTCACCGAGATCGAGCAGGCTGATCGCGCCCCCGAGACCACGCTGCAGAACCAGCAGACCACGATTCAGTCGCAGGTCACCGCCCTGGGCACCCTCATCTCCGCATTGAAGACAGTGCAGAGCGACGTGACCGCGTTGAAGCAATACGCCCTGTACGACGCCCGCTCGGCCAGCGTGGGTGATTCCAGCATGTTATCCGCCTCGGCCTACAACGGCACCAACACCGGCACCTACACCATCAATATCGGCCAGCTTGCCACAGCCAGCGTTCAGAACGGCACGACCAATATCGCCGGAACGCTGAATTCCAGCAACGATGTATCCAGTCTCGTGCTGGCCAACGCCAGTTTTTCCCAACCCATTACCGCCGGGACGATCACCGTTAACGGCAAGCAAATCACCATCAGCACCAGCGAAACGCTCCAACAGGTGTTCGACGCGATCAGCACGGCCACCAATGGGGCGGTCACCGGCAGTTACAGCGCGACCGGCACCAACGCCGACGAAATCACCCTTTCGAGCAGCAGCCCGATTACGCTGGGCAGCACGACCGACACCAGCAACTTCCTCCAGGTCGCCCAACTCTACAACGGCAGCAAGCCGTCGAACACCATCACCAGCGCGAACAAACTTGGCTCGGTCCAACTGAACGCCACGCTGGCCAACGCCAATCTGGCCGTGCCCATCACTGGCAACTCCAGTGGCAACGGCTCGTTCAGCATCAACGGCGTGACCTTCAACTATAATATCAACTCCGACACCATCAGCGGGTTGTTGAATGAGATCAATTCCTCCAACGCCGGCGTCATCGCGACGTATGACAACGTCAACAACCGTTTCATCCTGACCAACGCCAGCACCGGCAATCTGGGCATATCGCTGCAGGACGGCGCCAACAGCAACTTCCTCGGCGCCACCGGGATTTCCGGCGGCACCCTCACGGCCGGTACGAATTTGCAGTACACAATCAACGGTGGCGGCCAGCGCGTCAGCTACTCGAATACGATCGATCCTACCAACAGCGGGATTTCCGGTCTCACGATGACGGCGCTGAACAAAGGCATAACCACCGTGCAGGTCCAAGCCGACACCACCGCGCTCAGTTCGGCGATTACCCAACTGGTCACCGATTACAACAGCGCCCAGTCGGCCATCGCCACGCAAACGGCGATTACTACGGATAGCTCGGGCACGGTTACTTCCGCGGCCCTCGCCAGCGACCCGACTGCCATGAACCTGGGAACGCAACTGCGGCAGGCTCTGTTCGGTCAGCTCAGTGGTCTGAATGGGACGATCAATCAACTGAGCCAATTGGGGTTCGAGAGCAACAGCACCGACAACACGCTTACCCAGAGCGACCCGACCGAGCTGGCCAACGCCCTGAGCAACAATCTCAGTGCTGTTCAGGATTTTTTCACCAACTCGACCAACGGTTTGGCCACCAGCCTTGGCAAGACACTCACCAGCCTCGTGGGCAATGTTTTCGGCGCGACCGGCAGCCTGGTCAACGAACAGAACAGCTTGTCCAAGCAGTCCAGCAACATCACGGGTCAAATCAACACCATCGAACAGAGCGTGCTCGCGGAGGGCCAGCGGTTGACCAATGAATTCGTTGCGATGGAAAATGCCATGGCCCAGGTCAATTCCAACCAGCAGTTCCTGACGCAGGCCCTCAACGCAGGCACGCTATGAAGCCTTCAATTGCCTCCGCGCTGATGCTGACCGCGGTGTTGTCGTCCGGGTGCGCATTCATCCGCCTCACCGGCCAGACGGATTCCGCACCCAACGCGAATGTCTATTGCGCCGCCAATCGTCTTCCGGCGAACCTCCGCCGCGTCGCCGTGCTGCCCGTGACGTGCGATGACAACCTTCAGGCCGAAGCGGGCCGGGATGCGCTTCAACCGGTCCTGCTGGCCGAGTTGGCCAAGACCGCCGCGTTCGAGGTCGTGCCGCTCGGCCGGGAACAACTCCGCGCCATCACCGGACAATCCGAGTGGGCAGCCAATGAAGTCCTGCCCGGCGATCTGCTGTCACGCCTACGCGCCGCCACGGGTTGTGACGCCGTTCTGTTTTGCCACCTCAGACAGTTTCGGGCCTATCCACCTCTCGCCGTGGGCTGGGACCTGAAGCTGGTCGATGCCGGTCAGCGCTCGGTTCTCTGGGCGGTGGATGAAGTGTTCGACGCCGGTGACCCGGCAGTCGCTCGCGCCGCCGCGCAATATTTCGCGCGGGCCGAGCAGCGTTCCGCCATCGCCAGCGATCCCGACTCCATTTTGATGTCACCGCGGCTGTTCGGTCAATACGCCGCCGCGTCGAGTTTCGCGGCGTTGCCGGCCCACTAAAGCATCGTTGAGGACTGCCGATATGCAAGGTATGGAAGTCAATTCAAACGCCGGCACGAGTCCCGTTCAAGGTGTCACGGCCCGAACGCCCGTTACGCCTTCGACAAAGCCGCAGGGCAGTGATTCGGCTTCATTTCAAGGGGCCGATGCCGTGAATTCCGCATTGCAGCAAATACCCGACGTTCGCCCGGAGGCAGTCACCCGGGCGCGCACGCTGATTACCAACAGTCAGTATCCAACCGAGTCAGTGATTCAGTCAATTTCCCGGCTGTTTGCGGCGAGGCTGAATTTGGATGAGAGCCAGCCATAGCTCCCCTCGGCCACTCGGGCACCGTATGACTACTCCGGCCAACATCGCAGGATCCTATCAAAAGATCGCGACCGAGACCGCCACGCCCGGTCAATTGATCGCGATGCTGTTTGATGGCGCCATCCGTTTCCTTGATCGGGCGCTGGTCTGTTTCGAGAGCCCCGATCCCCTGGAGTTCAATCAGGGAATCCACAACAACGTCCGTCGCGCCCAGGCCATCATTCACGAATTGAATGCCTCGCTGAACATGGAAGCCGGCGGGGAATTGGCTCGGGTGCTGCGGCGTTTGTACCTGTATTTCGACATGCGGCTCCACGAAAGCAATATATACAAACGACCCCAGGGCATCCGGGAAGTCATCGAGCGCCTGACGGTCCTTCGCGATGCGTGGACGGAGATGCTGCAGCGACGCGAAAACGCAGCGTCAGGAAGTTGACCCCGTGGATGAGACTCCCCAACGGTCGCGATGGCACGACACGCTTCGCGCGCACTATGAACAGTGGCGCGTCCTCACGGAAGCCGAAGGCGCCGCCATTGCCGCCGGCGAGCAGGGCTCAGTCGAGCAGCTGCAACAGGCCAAACGTCAGCTTCAAGCACCGATCACGGAAACGACCCGCAGGCTGCGGGAGGAAAATGAACGCCGTGGCCTGGCCCCAACGGCTGTGGAATGGGAGTTTCAACCGATCATCCGCAAACTGCTCGATCTGGAGAGAGCCAACATCGAGGCCCTGGCAGCACGGAAACGGAACGCGGCGCGCAAACGGGAACAGTTGGATCAGATCGCTTACAAGCTTCAACAGCTTCGCCGCGCCTACGCGCACAACCGCTCGCCCGTATGGCAAGCCTACTCGTGAGGCGTCATGAGTGCTCTCGATTGCCCGCCGTCGAAGCGCGTGCTCGTTGTCGATGACGAAGCCAATATCCGTGCCTTGGTGCAGTTGACGCTCGAACGCGCCGGCTACACGGTGAAGGTCGCCGAGAACGCGCCGCGAGCGTTGGAGCTCGTCCACGCGGAAGAATTTGCCGTTGTCATCACCGATTACGTGATGGAACCGATGAACGGCCTGGAGTTCCTCAAAGCTGTCCGCGAGATTCAGCCACAGTGCTCCCGCATCATGATGACCGCGTTCGCGGCCGTCGACCTGATGACCAACGCGATCGACGAGGGCAAAATCTGTCGGTTCCTCGTCAAACCCTGGGAACGGGACGATCTCCTCGCCGCCGTCCAGGAAGGCAGCCAACACTACCTCGAGGCCTGCCAGGGAGCGGCGTACGAATTGGAGGCCGCCACCACAAACGAAAGGCTGAAGAGGCAGAACGCTTCACTGGAAGCCCGATTGAAGGAGAGCGAAGCGCAGAATCGCGAGTTGGAACGATTGCATCGCACCCTCCACGAGAACCTGCAGCGCAGCGTCGAGCTGTGTTTGCACGCGATGCAGATCTTTCATCCCAACCTGGGCAGCGAGGCCCGGCGCGTTCAAGCGCTGTGCGCCGCCATGGCCGAGGACCTGAAGCTGCCGGCGGAGCAACGCCGCGTTCTGGAAATCAGTGCGCTGCTGCACGACATCGGGTTGCTGGGGATGCGCCGTGATTTGATCGATCGTTGGCAGAAGAACCCCCGCGAGTTGAGCGAAGCCGAGACAGCGGCGATCCAGCGGCATCCGGTCGTCGGGCAGGAGTTGGCCAATTTCACCGAGGACCTCAAGGACGTGGGCACGGTCATCCGCGCCCACCATGAGCGCTTCGATGGCACGGGTTACCCGGACGGATTGCGTGGCGACGAGATACCGTGGCTGGCGCGGCTGCTGTCGGTCGCCATGGGGTACGCGGCATATCAGAGTGAGGGACGGGATGCGGCGGCCGCCGTCACCGCGGCGCGGGCAACGGACTTCGATCCCGAGGCGGTGCGGGCGTTGCTGCGGTCGCTTCCCCAAGCGGCTCTCCCCCGGCAACAGAGAGGGCTTTTGATCGCGGAGCTGAAACCGGGGATGGTTCTGGCTTCCAACGTGTACAACTCACAAGGGATGTTAATCATACCGGGCGGGCGCCCGCTCAACGAGAATTGGATTGCCAAGTTGAAGGCCCACGACCGCGTCAGCCCGTTAAATCAGTATTTTCAGGTGTACACCTGACGGCTCCGCCGTCTGGCCAAGCCACGGCTCAAGCCGGTGACCGATTCTGCCGATTAAATATCTGGTAAATAATGATTCGACCACTTTTTGCTCTGGTGGGGCTGCTAATCATCGCGGGGGCAGCACCGGCGGAGCGGCCGGGCTATCTGACAGCGGGCCGCGTGGCTCCGCTTCGGTTTGCCGAAACCACGGCTGCGGCACGGTTCGTACTGCCACCGGCTTCCGAGGATACGAGTTCTGAAACGATCCCGATGCCGACGAACGGCGCCATGGGATGCGAGAGCCAAACGACCATCGTTTCGTCACCCGGACCGGCCGCCAATGATGAGACGCCCGAGACCAACGACATCGCGATGACCCCGCAACTGCTGATGGGCTACTACCACAACGAGCTGGCCGCGACCAACCGCAACGGCGGTGTCGTTGTTCCGTTCGGATTCGTGCCGCCGTCGCCGCCTCCGCCGCCATCCAGCTCGGCCAGCTACAGCAGCCCCTGACATACACTGTGAGACCGAATCGACACGACTGCCTTCTTCTGCTGCCGGCCTTCGCGCTGATGGTGATGCCAACCCTGGCATCCGCCACATCCACGGAGATCGATTCCGCCCTGAGTCAGTCGCAGACTGACGTCGCCAGTTCGAACATGACATCGGCCGCGGTCGCCGACGCGCAGGTCAAACTCGATCTCGCCCTCCATCAACGGCAGGCCCACGAGTTCGAGCAGGCCAACCAGACGCTGATCTCGATGATGAAGGCCGACATCCCCTACGACCTCAAGCGGACCGCGTTGCTGGAGCTGGCGCTGACGGCGCAAGACTCCGGCAAGCCCGCCCGCGCTCTCCAGATCTTTGCCCAATACCTGCAACGGTTTCCCGATGATCCCGGGGTGCCGGAGGTGATGTTGCGCCAGGCGCTCCTGTACCGTGAGATGGGCGCCTACCGAATGGCACTGTCGAAGTTCTACGCCGTGATGACCACAATCCTAAATCTGAAGCTCGATACCAACGGCTATTACAAACGGTTGGTGTTGCAGGCCCAAACTGAAATCGCCGATACCCACTATCTGCAGGGGAACTTCGACGAGGCCGCCGATTTTTTCAATCGCCTGCTGAAACTCGACGCGCCGGAACTGAACAAGCCGGAAATCCGCTTGAAGCTGGTTCGCTCGTTGTCGGCCTCGGGCCGGCACGAGGAAACGGTCCGCGAAGCGCAAGAACTGCTCGCCGCCAATCCCAACAATGCCGAGGCGCGGTTTCTCTTGGCCGTTTCCCTCCAACATCTGGGTCACAAACAGGAGGCCATGCGGCAGGCATTGCTGTTGCTGGAAACGCCCGAAGGCCAGCAGTGGAAGCAATTCATCGGCAATCAGATCGCCAATACGTTCTACGCCGAAGGTGATTATTCCGACGCCCTCGTGGTGTATCATCAGCTCGACCAGGATGATTCCTCCCCGGAGTGGCGCATCCCGATTCTTTATCAGATTGGACTCATTCAGGAACGGCTTCAGAAGACGGACGAGGCGATCGCCGCCTACGGTCGGGTGGGGGACCTCGCGCCAGGTCTCGGGAAGACGATCAACCCGGCATTGCAGGTTGTGCTTGACATGAGCCAGTGGCGGAAAAAATATCTGGCATGGCAAGCTCAGATGACGCAAGCCCAACCGGCAGTATCTTCCCTGCCGGCACCCGCCACGAAGCCCTGAATCCCGCCCAGGCGGCCCGCGCCTTGCGCGAGCACCTGGCCTTGTGCCGGGAGCTGCTCTCCCTCATCCAGCGCGAAAACCGGGCGCTCCAGAACCCCGAGCCGTTTGACGCCAAGGAGTTCGCCGACGCGAGAAAAAGCTTGCTTCCCGCCTTGTCGGAAGCGTACAAGAGCCTCAAGGAGGTTAGTTCCACCTGGCAGCAACTGGGTTCGGCGGAACGCCAGCCGTATGTGGAAGTGTGTTCGCTGATCCGGCAAAACCAGGAGGTTATTATGAATGTCGTGCTCTTGGACCGCGAAAATGAGCGCTTGATGCTCCGTCGCGGGCTCGTTCCAGATGCCAACCCTCCCGCCGGAATCCGACCGCGACCGCATTTCGTCGCGAACCTCTACCGCGCCCACGGAAAACCCCTGTGAGGAACCACCGATGTCCATCGAACGAATTTTGATCTTGGAAGACGACAACTCGCTGCGCAAGTGCCTGGAAGAAGCGCTGCGAGGCAAGCGGCTGAGCGTGTTTCCGGCCCAATCGTTGGAAGCCGCGCGCCAGCTCCTGGCCCGCGAAACATTTGACGTGCTCCTGACGGACCTGCGGTTGCCGGACGGCCTGGCGATCGATTTGCTCAAGGAACTGGAAGCGCGCCCACAGCGGCCCCTGGCCATCGTGATGACCGGCCATGCATCGGTCGAGTCCGCGGTCGAGTGCATGCGCCACGGCGCGTTCGAGTATCTGGTCAAGCCGTTCTCGCTGGATCAACTGGATATCGCCATTGAAAAAGCCGGCGACTACACCCGCCTGGTCACGGTCAACCGGTTTCTCAGCCGCGAGGGCGCGGACGATGAACAAACCGAGTTGTTGGGCGACAGCGCGCCGATGCAGCAACTGCGTCAGTTGATCCGCAAGGTTGCCCGCACCGAGGCCACGGTCCTGATCCAGGGTGAGAGTGGCACCGGCAAAGAGCTTATTGCTCGAGCGATCTACCGGGAAAGCTCCCGCGCCAACGCCCCGTTCATCCGCGTGAATTGCGCCGCCGTGCCGGAAAACCTGATCGAGAGCGAATTCTTCGGCCACGAGAAGGGCGCGTTCACGGGCGCTCTGAACAAACGTGAAGGCCGCTTCGAGCTGGCTCATGGCGGTACCATTCTCCTCGACGAAATCAGCGAGATTTCTCCCAACATCCAGGCCAAACTGCTCCGCGTATTGCAGGAGCGCGAGTTCGAGCGGATCGGCGGCACTCGCACCATCAAGGTGGACGTGCGGATCGTCGCCACGACCAATCGCAACCTGCAGGAATGGATCGACAAGGGGCAGTTCCGCCAGGATCTTTACTTTCGCCTCAACGTGGTGCCCATTCACGTGGCACCGTTGCGCGAACGGTCCGACGATATCCCGCCCCTGGCCAGCCAGTTTGTCGAACGCTTCTCGCGCAAGCACGGCGTTCACGTGCGCGGTCTTTCGACCGAGGCCCTGCAACTGTTGCGCGACCATCCCTGGCCGGGTAACGTCCGCGAGCTGCAAAATGTCGTCGAACGCGCCGTGATCCTTTGCGGGGAGGACCAGATGATTGAACCGCAGCATCTCGGAGTCCTCGCCGCGGGTTCCGTCCCGGTGGTGGAATCGCCCCGCAAATCGCCGCTGGCGGTCGTGGCAACCAATCCGGACGACCCCGATTTCCCGTCGATGAGCGAATTGGAGCGGCGCCATATTCTGGCGGCTCTGGCGCGGTGTCACAACAATCGGACGCACGCGGCCAAGCTTCTGGACATCAGCGTGCGTACGCTTCGCAACAAGCTCAACGAGTACAGCGGCAAGACCGCGGGAGTGCCCGCGAATGCCGGAACGGATTCGTGATACGCGAGTGATTGTTGCCGGCGGGTCGCGCGGCCCAGCGCGGTAACGCGACGACGCAGGCCGAAGATGCCCTGAAGAGGCGGGAGCGGCCTGAGAAGTGTTTCGGCGACAGTCTTGTCCTACGGGACATTCCTTCCAGTCCCTCTTTGGTCTTACAGGCAAATCCTTCCCACTGGCCGTTGTGTCGCACATGCAACATGTTGTTGGAAAAGCACTTGCGTTATCTGGCATACGCCAAGCTAATTGGGCGATACGAAGGACGAGCAATGATCGACGCCCTGTTCAACGACATCAATTACATTGCGGCGAAAAAAATGATGGATGCCACGACGCTTCGGCATGAAGCGATCGCCAGCAACCTTGCCAACGTTGACACACCCAATTACAAGCGCCTCGATGTCGATTCGTCCTTCAGTTCGGAGTTGAGCCGGGCGCTCGCCTCCGCCAACGCCGACCAACTCGACGGCTTGCAGCCCAAACTTTCCGTGGACACCCACGCCATTGCCCAGTCGCGCGATGGCAACACTGTGAACCTGGAAGCCGAACTGGTCAACCTCCAGCAGAACACGGTCGCGTACGCGGTCGAGACGCAAGTGGTCAACTACGACCTGACTCACCTCCAAACCGCCATCACGGGAAAAACGAGTTGAGGACTAGACCATGATTGATTTTCTCCCCGGGGTTAACTCGACGACGGCGGCCCTGACCGCGGAACGCATTCGCATGGATGTGATTTCCCAGAATATCGCCAATGCCAATACCGCCCAGGGCCCGGACGGCAAGCCGTACCAGCGCCAGGAAGTCGTGTTCGAGACCGTCCTCGACCAGCAGTCGGCGGATCCTTCCAACCCGCAGGCGCAGTCGGTCCGGGTGGCACGAATCCAGAGCGACAGCCGTCCGCCGCAGATGGTCTACAGCCCGGGTCATCCCAACGCCGACAAGAACGGGATGGTGGCCATGCCGAATATCAATCTCCACGAAGAAATGGCCGACCTGATCGCCTCGTCCCGAGCGTTTGAAGCCAACCTGGCGGTGATCAAGAACGCCCACGCCATGGCGTTGCAGACCCTGTCGATCGGCAGGCGCGTCTGATGAGATGACCTGATGAGCCCGCTTTCTTCCATCAGCGCCTACCTTCAGCCCAACGGATTGATTCAGTTTCTGCCGCAGGCCAATCAGTTGAAATCGGCCATCCCGGCGGCCGAAACCCCGACGACCCCGGAAATCAAGACGGTATCCGGCACGGATTCGACGGGGTCGTTCAGCAGCGCGCTGAGCCGGGCGGTGGACGAGATCAACGCCAAACAAACAGCCGCCAGCGATGCCGTCAATGGACTGATCAGTGGCCAGGGCGTCTCGCTGCACCAGGCAATGATCTCCATGCAGGAAGCCAGCGTGTCGTTTCAACTCATGGTCGAAGTGCGCAACAAGCTTCTCGAATCATATCAGGAATTGATGAGGATGCAGGTATAACCTATGGCCCAACCACTTTCTCAATTGGGGCGCCAGCTCTCCGCGATGTGGAAACAGCTCGGTGCCGGTCAGCGCGTCAGCGTCGTGTTCTCGGCGATCGCCGTTATCGGCGGCTTGATCGCCCTGTCGATGTGGTCGAGCCGGTCGGATTACGCGCTGCTGTACGGCAAGCTCGATGACGCCGAAGCCGCCCGGGTCGTTGCCGCCTTGGATGACGCCAAGGTGCCGTACCGGGCCGCCGGCGGTGGCAGCGTCTACGTGCCCGCCGACAAGGTTCATCTCATGCGCATGCAACTGGCGGCCAAGGGTATTCCCAAGGGCGACGGCGTGGGATTCGAGATTTTCGACAAGCCCAATTTCGGGATTTCCGATTTCGTGCAGCGCGCCAACTATCTGCGCGCTCTCCAGGGAGAATTGGCCCGCACGATCAGCCAGTTGGACGAGGTCGAAGCCGCGCGGGTGATGATCGTGATGCCCGAAAACCGGCTGCTGACGGACAATCAGCAGAAAACGACCGCGTCCGTGTTCGTTCGATTGCGCGGCAACAGCGAGCTTTCTGCATCGGCTGTCAATTCCATCCGGTTTTTGGTCGCCAATTCCGTCGAGGGTCTGAAGCCCGACGCGGTCACCGTCGTGGACAACCGGGGCACGGTCCTCTCGGGCAGCGAGGAGGAAGGCAGTGTCGCCGGACTGACCGCCGGGCAAATGGCCAGCCGCCGGGCCATCGAGCAATACCTGGGGCAAAAAGCCCAGGGCATGTTGGAAAAAGTCCTCGGCCCGGGTCAGGCCGTCGTGCGCGTCGCGGTGGATGTCAACACCGAGACGGTCAATCGCACCGAGGAAAAATTCGATCCCGATGGCCAGGTGGCCCGCTCCACCACGACCAGTGAGGAGGATAACAACTCCACCACCGCCAACAGCAACGGTGGGGTGGTGGGGGTGGCCCCCAACGCATCGGCCCAGAGCAACGCCGCTCCGGTGATGGCCACCGCAACGACCACCAAGCATAAGACCGTTAACAACCAGTACGAAGTCAGCAAGACGGTCAACACCATCCTGGAGTCGCCGGGCGGTTTGAAACGGGTGTCGGCGGCCGTATTCGTTGCCGCCAAGTTCGAGGGAACGGGTCCCGACCGCAAGACGGTGGCGCGCACCCCCGAGGAAATGGACAAACTGCGCAAGATCGTGCAGAGCGCCCTCGGGCTCCAACCGAACGACGCGACGCGCAAGGACGAGATTACCCTCGAAGAGATTCCGTTTAACGACGCGTTCCCGGTGGACGTCGCCCAACAAATGCAGAAGCAGCAGACGCACGAGATGTGGTGGGAGATCGGGCGGAACGCCGGGTACGTCCTGTTGGCGCTGGGCATTGTGGTCATCTTCCTGAAGATGCTCAAGAAGGCGTCGGCGGAAAGTGAAGCGCTCGTTCCCCGTGCGGGAACCGGTGGCAACGGCCAGGCGAGGACGGAGGAGGGCGTGGTGACGGTGGAAGTATTGAATCGCCTGATCCGCGAGAACCCGGCGAATATGAACCAGGCCGTCCGCACATGGCTGAGCCGCGGATCCGCCACCGCTCCGCGAAACTGAGTATCGACCATGGCTGCCACGTTAAATGCGCCCCCAACCGCCGGACCGGATGTCAAAGCGCTGACACGGCCTCAGAAACTCGCGGCGTTGCTCATTATTCTCGGGCCGGATAGCGCCGCGGAAATGTTGCGGGGGTTGGATGAACGGGACATGGCAGCCGTCACAGCGGCGATGGCGGAGTTGCCGGTAATCGACCAACGATTCCAGCGCGAAGTGCTGCGCGAGTTCTCCGACGTGGCGGTCACCGCCAGCGTCGGTGTGGCAGGCGGCGCCGAATTCGCGCGGGCGGCAATCGAGAAAGCGCTGGGAACGACGGGCATGCGGCAGTTCATGGGGCGGTTTGCCGTGGGAGGCGCGGTGTCGCCCATCTATCTTCTCGCCGAAAAAGAAGTCCGCCAACTCTATAACGCGCTGAAATCCGAGCAACCGCAAACCATTGCGCTGGTGGTCAGTTTCCTCGATCGCCGAAAAGCCTCCGAGTTGATCGGCACGTTCCCGGAAGAGACGCGCGCCCGGATCGTCGAGCGGCTGGCCTCGCTCGTGCCCACGCCGGTCAGCGTCGTCGACACAATCGCGCAACGGTTGCTGACGAGGATTGGCACGCACACCGCGCTGCCATTCAACCAGACCGGTGGCGTCCAGCCGACGGCCACCGTTCTGAAAGCGATGGATCGCAATACGAGCAAGGCGTTGATCGAAGCCATCGAGCGGAACAACCCGGAGCTGGGCAAATCCATCCGCAATCAGATGTTTACGTTTGCCGACGTGGCCAAACTCGACGTCGCAGCCCTGCAGAAGATCCTTCGCGAGGTCGATTCGCGGGCGCTGGCGACAGCGCTGTCGAACGCCAACGACGCGCTCAAGGCCAAGATTCTTTCCGGTCTGTCGAAACGCGCCGCCGAAGCGATCCAGGAAGAAATGAGCTTCTTGGGCAAGGTCAAGGCCAAGGAAATCGAGGTGGCGCAGCAGGGCATCATCGAAATCGTTCGCCGGCTCGAGGCCGAAGGGCAGATCGAAATCCCCGAGGAGCAACCAACCTGACATCATGGCTCAGACCGTCCATTTGCCGCAACCACTCCACGGTGTTCGCTCCCAGACGCGGGCGCCGGTCTCGCGACCGCTGACGGCCACCGAAACCATCGAACGCGCCGCATACGAGCGCGGCCGTCAGGAGGCCGAACGCGCGTTGCAGGGGCAGTTGCTGGCGCAAGGCAAGGAGTTTCTGGAATTGCAGCGCGGGGTGCTCCAGGCCATGCGCAACGCGATGCCGCAGCTGGTGCGGGATTCCGAGACGGCGTTGATCCATCTGGCCATCGAAACCGCCCAGAGGCTCGTGGCGGGCCTGCCCGTCTCCGCCGAGATGGTGGAGGCCGCCGTGCGTGAAGCGCTCGCGCAGGTGGCGGATACTTCCGAGGTCACCGTGCTGCTGAACGCCGAGGATCTGGCATTGCTGGAGAAACATCCGGACGGCAAATCGGCGCTGGCCCGGGAACAGCCACAAATTGTCTTTCGCAGTTCTCCCGAAGTCACTCGAGGCGGATGCCTTGTGCAAACCCGGTTCGGTGTGGTCGACGGACGACGGGAAACGAAAGTCGAGTTGCTCAAGACAAACGCGGTCTCATGACAATGCTGGCTGACAAATCCAGTCCGACTTTGGAGCGATTCTCGCGGGTGATCGAGCGGACCCGGACCGTGCGGGCCGTCGAATCGCGGGGCCGCGTCGTTCAGCTTATCGGTTTGGTGATCGAGTCGGAGGGCCCGGCGGCGTCCATCGGGGAAGTGGTGCGCATCCGCTCATCGCGTCAGGACGACGTGACCTACGCGGAAGTTGTCGGGTTTCGCAACCATCATCTGCTGCTGATGCCGTTGGGGGAGACTCACGGGATCCACGTCGGCAGCGAAGTCATTGCCACGGGAGCCCCGCTGCAGGTGGCGGTCAACCGGGCGCTGATGGGCCGGGTCATCGATGGACTGGGCAATCCGCTGGACGGACGAAGCCCGATTCCGGATGGAGAGTTCATCAGCGTCAAGAGCCTGCCGCCTCATCCGCTAAAACGGCAGCGCATTTCCCAGCAATTTCAAACCGGCGTCAAAGCAATCGATACCTTCATCCCGTGCGGGCGCGGCCAGCGGCTCGGGATTTTCGCCGGGAGCGGCGTGGGAAAATCGATGTTGCTGGGCATGATCGCCAGCCAGGCGGAAGCGGATGTCAACGTCATTGCACTGATTGGCGAGCGCGGCCGCGAAGTGCGCGAGTTCCTGGAGAAAGATCTGGATGAGATCGGCCGACGGAAATCGGTGGTGGTGGTGGCGACATCCAACGAGCCGGCCCTGGCGCGGGTGAAGGGCGCCTTTCTGGCGATGGCGGTGGCGGAATACTTTCGCGACCAGGGTCTGAACGTATTGCTGATGATGGATTCGGTCACGCGGTTCGCCATGGCCCAACGCGAGATCGGGCTGGCGGTCGGCGAACCGCCCGCGACACGCGGTTACACCCCCAGTGTGTTCTCGCTGCTGCCCCAGTTGCTGGAGCGCGCGGGAATGGGGGAGAGGGGGTCGATCACAGGATTGTTCACGGTGCTCGTGGAAGCCGATGATATGAACGACCCCGTGGCCGATGCGACCCGCTCGATTCTCGATGGGCACGTCGTGTTGACCCGCGAGCTGGCCACCCAAAACCATTACCCGGCCATTGACGTCTTGGAGAGCGTGAGCCGGTTGACGCGTGACCTGTTGACCCCGGAACAAATCGAGTTCTCCGCGGCGGCGCGCGAGCATCTGGCGATCTACCGCCGGAACCAGGACCTGATCGCCATCGGCGCGTACCCGGCGGGCAGCAACGCGGCCATCGATGAGGCGATCCGGCTGCACGAACCCCTGCGCCTGTTTCTGCGCCAGCCGGTAAACCAGGGACGCACAATCGCGGAATGCTGGCAGGAGCTTCAGGCCGCCGTGGCGCGGAAGGAGAAGGCCAGGTGAAGCGATTTCGGTTCACACTCCAGGCGCTGCTGATCCTGCTCGAACAAAAGGAGCAGACCGCGCTGACGGCGTACGCCCGAGCGTTGGAGGACCAGCGCCGCGCCACCGAGCGATGGCGCGAGGCGCAACAGATGTGCGAAGAGGCGTTTCGGCTTGGCCGCGAACGCGCGGCCGCCGGCGCTCCGGCCGCGCATCTGGCGCAACTGCAGGAGTACTGCCGGTCCGTGAAGCAATTCGAACAGTTCCGGTTGGAAGAAGCGCGGCGCGCGGACCAGGTCGTGGAAAACGCGTTGGCGCGATTGTTGAGCGCGCGCCGATCCCGCGAATCCGTCCAACGGGTGCGCCGCGCACAACGGCAGCGATACGACCACGAGGCCCGCCGCGAGGAACAGAAGCTTCTGGATGATCTGGCGCAACACGCCGGAGCAGCGACCGAAGGGTCATCCGGCGAATTTGAGGAGTAACCGGCGATGATCAAATTTCTCCAGTCCAATTGGATGGCGGCATTGATCGGGGCGCTCACCTATCTGGGCGTGACGGTCGCGCTCTGGCACACACCGAAGATCGTGTTGCCGGCCGTCGCGGCCTCGGCAGCCAAGGCGGCCGCGCAGCTCCCGTCGTGGGAATTTCAGAACACCGAAGTGGACGAACTGGTCACGGACCTGCAGAACCAGAAGCAGGCGATGGGGGAACGCGAGCGCCGGCTCACCGAATTGGATTCCCGCCTCAAAGCGGAGCGCCAGGAAATCATCGTCATTACCGAGAACGTGGAACGCATGCAGAAGCAGTTCGATCACGACGTGGTACGCGTCCACGACGAAGAGATCGCCAACCTGAAACGGTTGGCCAAGATTTACGCCACGATGTCACCCGACGGGGCCGTCAGCATTCTCAAGGAAATGAAGGACGATGATATCGTCAAGATCTTCACCTACATGAAGGACGCGGAAACGGCTCCGCTCCTGGAATTGCTGGCCCATGGCAGCCCCGCCGACGCCAAGCGCGCCGCGCAGATCTCCGAGCGGCTCAAAGTCGTGATGTTCCGCCCGACCACGAACAATCCATCGTAACGGCCATATGATGACCCCTACTGCCACCGCACCTGCAACCGCGCCCGCGTCAACGGTAACGAATGGCGTCGCGGCGAACTCGGTACCTGCGCTTCCCGCCAATCCGCAGAAAACAGTCCCGCAACTCTCGTTTGCCCAGGTGATCACCAAAACCTTGGGAGCACAACAGGAATCGGCGTTGGCGACACTTTTGGGGTCGGGGTCCGGGTCTGGCTCGAAAGACACCGGCGCCAAGAAAGCCAAGGCTCCGGACGCAAGCGCGGCGGCGACGACATCATCCGCAGCGGCATCGTTTCTGCCGGTTATGAGCGTGACGCCGGAGCCAACCGCGGCCACCGCTGTGCCAGGCCAAACGGCTCAAACGACGTCGTCGCCAATGACCACCCCGATGTCATCGAATACACCGGCAGCGCCGCTGGCGACAAGTGCCAGCCAAACCACCCTCTCCATTACTCGGGCATCCACGGAAGCCGTGACGGTCAAGGGTTCACCCGTTGGCGCCGCGTCACCCGCTCCGGCGAGGGAGTTGGGCGCGGAGAGCAAATCAATCGCCGAAGACCAAACCACCGGTCCCCAGCGGCAAGGGCAGGCAGCCAGCGACCCACCCGTGACCGCATCCGCCTCGGCGCCTTTGCCGAATCATCCCAAGAGCGTCAGCATCGCCACGCAGTTGTCTTCGGCTGTCGCGGAATCAGCGGCGCGGCCCGCGACGGACAGCGTTGTTGGCACGGCGGGTGCAAAACACTCCGTGGAAATGAAATCGCAGGGAAAAACGGAAGGAACTGCCCGGGGCGGGGAGAAAAATCTGCCGCGTGGGAGTTTCCTGCCCGATGCCGGCAAGGCCGAGACTGTTGGAGCAGCGCACCGTGGGACAACGACGCCCACACCGGCGGCGACACAAACAACCGTCAGTACGAGTGCCCCCATGTCCGTGCTCGATGGCACCGGCAGCGGGAAGACGACGGCGGCTCTCGGCAGTTCCCGAGTGGAACAGGCATCCGCTCCCCAATCAACCAGGGTTATTCACGACGTGACGGATGCCGTCGTGTCCTTCAAGCGGACGGGAGCCAACTCCGCCGACGTAAGCCTTCGGCCCGACAAGGGGACGGAGCTCAGTCTGCATCTGAGCCTCAACAACGGTCAGGTGCAGGTGGCGGCGCGACTCGAGCAGGGGAATTTCGATTCGCTCAATTCGCGATGGTCCGAGCTGCAGCAGTCCCTCGCGCAACAGGGAATCCGCGTGGGGCATCTGGATCATGCGTCGTTGAACCAGAACGCAGGGAACAACCAACAGAACAACCAAGCCACATCTTCGCAGACGCCATCGGAGGGATTCGGCAACGGCCAGGGCCACCGTTCGGCCGAGCGCGCGACGGATGGCGTCGAAGAATCACCGCTCACGACGAGTGTGGTGACGACCCAACGCGCCGACAGCAGCCGCAACATGTCGCCGGTGCGCCGTGGTTGGGAGATGTGGGCGTAAAGGAACACACCATGCAAGTTGGCACCGTCAATTCCGCCACCGTGTCCGCGACCGATTCATCCTCGACTTCATCGAGTTCGGTGACGACACAGACGCTCAACCAGCAGGATTTTCTCAATCTGCTGGTGACACAATTGCAGAACCAGGACCCGATGAATCCGATGTCGGACACGGAATTCATCGCGCAGATGGCGCAGTTCTCGACACTGCAACAGGCCCAGCAGACGTATGAATCGATTTCGGAGACCCAGGCGGCCAATCTGATTGGCGCGAACGTGACCATTCAGGCAACGAACAGCACTGCGATCACAGGCACCGTCAGCGCCGTGCTGATGAATTCGGGCTCGCCGGAAGTCGTGGTCAATGGCACGGCGTATCCGTTGAGTGACATCCAGGCGGTCACGCCGCCGGCGAATACCAGTACATCAAGTTCCACATCAACATCTTCATCGTAACCGAGCAACGGAAATGGAAAACAAGGAGTAAACCATGCTTCAAGCACTAACATCCGCAGTGAGTGGCCTCAATGCGTTCCAGCAGGAGATCGACGTAATTGGTAACGACATTGCCAACGTTTCGACGATCGCCTACAAATCCGCGTCCACGGATCTTGCCGATTCGTTCAGCCAGACGCTGGCCAACTCCGACCTGGGCGGCGATTCATCGGTCCAGATCGGGTTGGGCGTGGTCACAGCGGGGATTTTCAATCAATTCAATCAGGGCGCCATCAACCCCACGGGCGTGGCCACCGACCTGGCGATCTCTGGAAACGGATTCTTTGTCGTGAAGAATGCGGTCAGCGGCGAGGAATTCGTGACCCGCGCGGGCGACTTCCAGTTGGACTCCAGCGGCTACTTGGTGACGCCCGGCGGCCTGCGCGTGCAGGGATATACCGATCCGACATTAACGGCGATCGGCGACATCAAGATCGATGCCGCCAACATGCCGGCGGCGGACAAGGCGGTGAATGCGACCATGACATCGTATGCCATCGACCAGCAGGGTCACGTCGACATTACGCTGTCGGATGGCACCACGTACGTCACCGGTCAGATTCTGATGCAGAACTTTTCCAACCCGAACGGTCTCATCAAGGAAGGCAACAACCTGTACGGAGGGATCGGTGTTTCCGGCCCGTTGGGGGGAGCCACCTCACCCACGCCCGCTGCTCCCGGCACCAACGGCATGGGCACCATTCAGAGCGGTGCGCTGGAGCAATCCAACGTGGATCTGTCCAGCGAGTTCGCCAACCTCATTCAGACCCAACGCGCGTTTCAGGCCAACGCTCGGATCATTACAGCCAGTGACGAGATGCTGCAAGACCTCGTCAACATGAAGCACTGATGAGCCATGGCTACTGACCAGGAAACTCCGGGTACCGAAGCCCCGCCAGCAGGCGAGCCGGCTGCGCCGGAATCCGCCCCGAACTCCTCAACGGGCGGGGGCATCAAGGCGTGGCTGCCGCTGATCGTGACGATCATCACGATGCCGGCGCTGGCCTACGTCACGACCGTGTTCGTGCTCATGCCCAGAATGCGAAAGGCCGTGGCCGCCGCGACGGCCGCCGCCACCAACTCGACAGCCGCTGCTGTGTCCACCACGGAGGCTCCTGCGGCCGAAGCGAAGCCGGCGCCCGCCGCCGCGGAAAGCAAGGGAAAGGGCAACGAAAAGGGGAAGGATAAGGAAGGGGGAGGAGTGAATGCGACGCTGAAAGAGGCGGGCGTCAAGATCACCACCGATGGCAAGATTACCGTGCCGCTCACCAAGATCCTCGTCAATCTCTCCGGCACAATGGGGTCACGGTATCTGCTGACCAGCCTCACGCTGGCGGGCGACAAGCAGGATTTTGCGGATCAGATCCTGAATAATCAGGCGCAACTGATCGATCTCGCTTCCGGCATCCTGAGCGCGAAGACCATTGCCGACCTCGAGAAGCCGGAGGCTCGCACCGTGATTCGGTCCGAACTGAAAACCGTGTTCAACAACGCGCTGGGAAGCGGCACGGTGAAGGATGTGTATTTCACGGAATTCGCCATTCAGTAACCCACGGTACCCGACCCGGTATGAGCACCTCCACCCCCACCGCCACCGCCGAACCGCCGCAACCGGAAGCACCGCCGACTGCATCGGCCGCTCCTTCCGCAGGCGAAACCGGGGCGGCGGCAACCGCGGCTGCGGCGGCGACTGCGGCTGCGGGATCGAAGGGGGGACTCGGGCAAGGAGGGCTGCTATCCCAGACGGCTCTGCGCAAGCTACGGTCCCAGCAGGAGGAGTTCGCGCACAACCTCGAAGCGAGGCTGTCCGTCAACTTGCGATTGGATCTGTCGATCAGCCTGGCGGGACTTCAGGCCATCAGTTTCCAGAAATTCGTGGAACTTGCCGGGACGCCACTGCATTTTACGTTGTTCAAGCTCGACCCTCTCCGCGGCATCGGGTTGCTGGAGATCCCGCCGCAACTGGGGCTCAACATCGTCAACCGGCTGTTGGGCGGCACCGGCGCGCTGGAGAATGCCGCCCGGGCGCTGACCGAGATTGAAGCGGCTGTGTTGGACCAGGTCTCGACCGTGCTGCTGGCGGAATGGGTCGCCCCATGGAGCGGCCTCCAGGAATTGAAGCCATCGATGTTGGGCCACGAGATCGACGTGCGCTTCTTGAATGCCATCTCGCGCGATTCGCTGATCCTCGAAATCACTTTCGACGTTGGGATCGGCGAGACCCAGGGACGGTTTCGGATTGGGCTGCCCTACGCCAGCATGGAGCCGCTGATTCGGCGCCTGTCGGGAGAAGCCAATGAAACAGGAGGCGGGCCGTCGGCAGTCGGCGCGGTGGCGGTGCCACGCTGGAACGCGCAATTGGACGACGTGCCTGTGAAGCTGACCGCGGTTTGCAGCGGACTCAGCCTGAGTCTGCAAACGCTGGGCACCATCAAGGTGGGGGATACGGTGCCCGTGGACGCGCAGCGATTCCACGAAGTGGAAATCCGTCTGGGCGAACTGGCCAGGTTTGTGGGACTGCTCGGCACCAGTGAAGGGCGCTGGGCCATACAAGTGACTGGAAAACTGGAGGCTTGAACGTATGAGTGCAACCGCCGCGACACTTCCCAATCTGGATGTGCTGCTGGATGTCGGGGTCAAGGTGACCGTCGAACTGGGCAGTTGTCAGATGCAGATGCGCGACGTGCTGCAGCTGGCGACGGGTTCGGTTGTGCAGTTGGACAAGGCGTCGGATGCGCCGGTCGATCTGTACGTCAGTGGAAAGCTCTTTGCCCGGGGAGAAGTGGTCGTGGTGGACGGGCGCATCGGCATCCGGATTACGGAGATGGTCGGAGCCAAGGCATGAACCGGAGTGCATGGATCGGCGGGATTCTGGCGGCGACCATGGCGTGGGATCGGCCCACGCTGGTGTGGGCCGAAGCCGTCAATTCGCCCGGTCCAACGCCGCTGCCGGACCTCGGCGTCTCGGTCCTTCGGGTCTTCGGCGGCTTGGTGCTCGTGCTGGCGCTGTTTCTGGGCGGGGTGTGGCTGTTCAAGAATTCGCAGAAGGCGCTCGGGCGCACGAACGGGGTCAATAAACTCCGCGTGGTGGAAGTCAAGTCGCTCGGAAACCGCCAGTCGATCTGCGTGGTCGGTTACGGGCGCCAGCGGATGCTGGTGGGCGCCTCGCCCGCCGGCGTCTCTCTCGTGAGCCAGTTGCCGGAAGCATCGCCAGAGGAGGAAACGAGCACGGCGACTCCGAGCTTTGCCGATGCCCTGCAGAGCGTACTACAGCGGAAATCATGAACCGACGGATCGCCCAGATATTGAGTGTCGTGGCGCTGATTCTCTGTTTCAGCGCGGCGGGTGCTCATGCGCAAACCAATCTCGCGTCCACCGCAGGGACTGGCGCGGCGCTGCCGTTCAAATTCAATTTCGCTGTCGAAAGCGGGCAGCAACAGAACACGGACGTGGCCATCAAGATCCTGTTCGTGATGACGCTGCTGACGCTGGCCCCGTCGATCATCCTGTTGATGACCAGCTTCACCCGCATCGTGGTCGTCCTCTCATTTGTGCGCACGGCGCTGTCTCTGCAGGGCACGCCCGCCAACCAGGTCATCATCGGGCTGGCATTGTTCATGACGTTTTTCATCATGGCGCCGACGTGGGAACGTATCAACCAGGATGCGCTCCAGCCATACTCCGCCAATCAGATTTCCAGTTCGGTGGCGATGGAACGGGCGTCCACGCACATCCGCACGTTCCTGCTCAAGCAGACCCGGGCCAAGGACGTGGAGTTGTTTGTCACGCTCGCCAAGCTGGGGCCGGTCCGGCCCGACCAGTTGCCGTTGCGCGTCGTGGTGCCGGCGTTCATCATCAGTGAATTACGGACGGCATTCCAGATGGGGTTCCTGTTGTTCGTGCCGTTCATCCTGATCGATCTGGTGGTGGCGACGGTATTGATGAGCATGGGGATGATGATGATGCCGCCGATGACGATTTCGCTGCCGCTGAAACTCCTGCTGTTCGTGCTCGTGGACGGTTGGACACTGGTCGTGCAATCACTCATCCAGAGCTTCGCAACCTGATTATGGACGCTGCCTTTGCCGCCGAACTCTTGAAAACGATGGTCTTCGAGGCCATCACGCTGGCCGCGCCATTCTTACTGACCGGGATGGTGATCGGACTGGCCGTGAGTTTGTTTCAAGCGGTGACGTCGATCCACGAACAGACCCTGACGTTCGTGCCGAAGGCGCTGGGCGTGGTGGGGGTGTTGCTGTTGCTGCTCCCGTGGATGATCCGCACGTTGACGCAGTTCACGATCGTCGTCATCCAGAAGATGCCCCAGATGGTCCACTAGCGAGGCGGCCATCATGACCTGGAGCGAGCCAATCGTCTGGATGCTGGTGTTCGCCCGCATCACCGCGCTGCTGGCCATCCTGCCCATGTTTTCCGCCGCCTATCTTCCCGTGCAATTGCGGACCGCGCTGGGCGCGCTGCTGGCATTCTTCACGGCGTCGGCGTTGCCGCCAGTGAATTTGGCGGGTATGGGGGTTGGCTCATTGGTGGGGTTGTTCGCGATGGAGATCTGCGTCGGCCTCCTGCTGGGGTTTGTCGGACGAATGCTGTTCTACGCGTTGGACGTCGCGGGAAACATCATGGCCACGCAGATCGGGCTGATGATGACGCAGGAGTTCAATCCACTGGCCGCCGCGCGCGAGCAAGCGCCGGGTGCGATACTGAATTTTCTGGCGATCACCTTGTTCATGAGCCTGGATATGCATCACTGGCTGCTGATCGGGTTCCAGCGCACCTATGATCTGCTGCCCATCGGCGCGGCCCGCCTGACCGGAGCGTTATTCACAGCCACGATTGCGAAGTCGACATGGATGTTTGTGGCCGCCATCCAAATCGCGGCCCCGCTGATCGCCGTCTCGTTTGTCATCTCGCTGGTGTTCTCGGTGCTCGGCCGCGCGGTCCCGCAGATGAATGTGTTCGGCGAGAGCTTTGCCTTTCGAATCCTCGGCGGACTGGCGGTCTTCGGGCTGACCCTGAACTTGATGGCCCAGCACATCAGCAATTACCTGCATCAATTGCCCGAGGACATCCTGCGGGTCGCCCAATTGCTGTCGGGGAAATAATCCATGGCTCTCTGGGACCAAGACACCGGGGAAAAGATACACCCAGCGACGCCGCGGCGGATGGAGGAGGCTGCCAAGCGTGGTCAAATTGCCCATAGCGCAGAAGTGCAGACCGTGTTCGTGCTGATGTCGGGACTCATGGCGCTGACGTTCTTTGGACGTGAAATCTGGCAGACCCTGGAATTGACGGTCGCCCAGTCCCTCGGGCACCTGCACGAAATCCCGCTCTCCGCCGGTATGATGCAGGGATACGCGATCAGCGCCGCCCTGCTATTGGCGAAGATCGTCGCCCCGATTCTGGTCACGGTGCTGCTGAGCGCGCTGTTGGCCGGCGGGTTGCAGAGCCGGTTCAATACCGCCTCCGAGGCCTTGACTCCCAACTGGGAACGACTCGATCCAGTCGCCGGATTCGGCCGCATCTTCTCCCTGCGGTCGGCGACCCCCACAGCCCTGGCAGCGGCCAAGCTGACGCTGATCGTCTTGCTCACCTACTCAGTCGTCAAAGAGGTCCTCTCGGACCCCATTTTCTATACGTCGGTCAACGCGGCAAGAATTGCCGGGTTCCTGGCAGCTTCTACCTCCAGGATCTGCCTGCGGGTGGGGATCGCGATGATCCTGATCGCCATTGCCGACTACGGCTACCAGTTCTGGCAGACCAATCACGACCTGATGATGACCAGGGAGGAATTGAAGGAGGAATTGAAGCACTCCGAAGGTAATCCGCAGGTCAAGAGTCAGCAACGCCGCCGCCGGTCGGCGATCACGCTGCGCAAACAGCTTTTGGAAGTACCTAGGGCCGATGTGGTTGTGACGAACCCCACGCATTATGCCGTCGCGCTGCGCTACGACCGCAAGACCATGAAAGCTCCGAAAATCGTCGCCAAGGGCATTCGGCACAACGCGCTACGTATTCGTGAGATCGCGGCCCAAAATCAGGTGCCCATCGTGGAGAACAAATCGTTGGCACGACTCATGTATCGCTACGGTCGCGTTGGGGCGGAAATACCTGCTCAGCTCTACGCCGCGGTGGCGGAAGTGCTGGCCTGGGTCTATCGCACCAACCGGTACCGCTATTACGCGGAGCAAATGGAAATGAGGCAATAAACGATGCCGCCAAGCAATTCACACCTTGGACGGTTCTTTCGCTACAGCGACCTGTGGCTGGTGACCGGGTTGCTCGGCACCGTGTTGTTACTGATCCTGCCGATCCCGAGCATGCTGCTGGACATGCTGCTGGCCATCAGCATCTCGCTCTCATTGCTCACGCTGCTGGTGATCCTCTACTTGCGCGAGCCGTCGGACTTCACCGGGTTTCCCTCGTTGCTATTGTGCCTGACGCTCTTCCGGCTCGCGCTGAATGTTTCGTCCACCCGCCTGATTCTGCTTGATGGATATGCCGGTCACATCATCGAGGCGTTTGGCAATTTCGTCGTTCGCGGGAACTATGTCGTCGGCCTGGTCGTGTTTCTGATCCTCGTCCTGATCAACTTCATCGTCATCACCAAGGGTGCCGGCCGTATTGCCGAAGTCGCTGCCAGGTTCACGCTGGATGCCCTGCCGGGCAAACAGATGGCGATCGACGCCGAATTGAATACCGGGTTGATCAAGGAGGATGAAGCACGGTCGCGGCGCCGCCAATTGGAGCAGGAATCCGACTTTTACGGGGCCATGGACGGCGCCAGCAAGTTTGTGCGGGGTGACGCCATCGCCGCCATCCTCATCACGGCCATCAATATCATCGGCGGGTTCGCCGTGGGCGTGATGCAGAAGGGGATGACAGTCGGGGAATCGCTGCAGCGGTTCACGCTGTTGTCCATTGGCGACGGCCTGGTGTCACAGGTTCCCGCGCTGATTACATCGACGGCGGCAGGTATTCTCGTTACCCGGGCCGCATCGAAGGAAAATCTCGGACGCGATCTCTCCCGGCAATTACTGCTGTACCCCCGCGCCATCTGGGTGTTGTCGGCCATGACGGGCTTCATGGCGGTCGTGCCCGGGCTTCCGATGCTTCCGTTCCTGGTGATGGCCACCGGGAGCGCGGCGGTGGCCTACAGCCTGAACAAGCACGGGATGGCCATGGTGCCGGAACCGGTGCCCGCCGGCAGCGCTGGCGAAAAGTCGGCCGGCCGTGAGAATGCCCCGGTCGGGGCCGCGAAGACCAACAACGGCACGGGGGAGAAACTGGAAAGTCTTCTGGCGGTGGACACGCTCCAAATCGAGCTGGGTTATGGATTGGTGGGATTGGCGGACCAGCGCAAAGGCGGGGAATTGCTCGACCGCGTAACGGGCGTGCGCCGGAATTTCGTGTCGGAAATGGGGGTTATCATCCCGCCGATTCGGCTCCGGGACAATCTCCAGCTCGGCGCCAACGAGTACCGATTCCTCCTCAAGGGCGAGACCGTCGCTCGCGGCGAATTGCGGCCCGGCCTCTGGCTGGCCATGAACGCCACGGGCAGCAAGACCGAGCTCAAGGGCACGCCGACCGTCGAGCCGGTCTTTCGTTTGCCGGCCACCTGGATTACCGAGACCGAACGCAAAAACGCCGAGATGGGCGGATACACCGTCGTGGATGCGCCGTCGGTGCTGGTCACGCATCTCTCGGAAACCATCAAGCGGCACGCCCATTTGATTTTGACCCGCCAGGATGTCCAGGTCCTCCTCGACAATCTCAAACTGACCCATCCGACGGTGGTCAACGAGCTGATCCCCAGCCAACTCAACGTCGGCCAGGTCCAGCGCATCCTGCAGAATCTCCTCGCCGAGGGTGTCTCGATCCGCAACCTGGCCGGTATCCTCGAAAAGGTCAGCGATTACACCACCACAACCAAGAACCCCGACGAACTCAGCGAGCAAGCCCGCCGCGCGCTGGGAGCCCAGATCACCCGCCCATACCAGATGGAAAACGGCGGCCTGCGGGCCATCACCCTCGACCCGAAACTCGAACAGGAAATCGCCAAGGGCGTGCGGCAATCGTCGACCGAGGTCGCTCTCGTCATGGAACCGAAACTGGCGCGGCATGTCATGGAAACAGTCGGGAAATTTGTCCAGCAAATGATCAGTGGCGGCCAGCCGCCGGTGTTGCTGTGCGCTCCCCAGATCCGGCTCGGCTTCCGCCGGTTCTTGGAAAGCACGTTTGGCGATCTCGCTGTCCTGTCCTATGCCGAGATTCCGCCCCGGATCGAGATCCAAAACGCAGCCATGGTCCCGTGTCCGGAATAAACCATGGAACTCGAACAATTCATCGCTTCGTCTGCTGCTGACGCGGCGCAACAGATTCGCGCCAGGCTCGGCGCCGACGCCGTGGTGGTGAATATCCGCCAGATTCCCGGCCGCTGGTTCCGGAAATCGTGCATCGAGGTCCTGGCACACGCGGCCGAAGGGGTGAATTCTCCCACCGGTCATTTGCTGGATACGACCGACGAAGCCACCGCGCCCGTTCCGCAACAGCCCGAGCCGACAGAGACAATCACCGTCGTCAGTGAACCGGTGGCTTCCGCGGTTGACGATCGCGCCGAGGTCGCAACGAAAAGGCGAGATGCGTCCACGATGCTGGAATCTCTCGGTTTGCTGCCGCTGTACGCCGAGCAAGCGCTGCAGCGAGTGCCAACCACGCAGCCCAAATGGCTGTTGGATGATCTCAAACAAGCCCGGCAGGCGTTGATGGCCACCTGGATTCCCTGTCGGCCGGCATCCGGCCGGCTCCACGCATTTGTCGGCGCGCCCGGTGTTGGCAAAACAACCACCCTCTGCAAATGGCTGACGCTGTCCACGCTGCTGGAAGGCAAATCCGCCCGCGTCTGGCGCTTGGACGGAGCAATCGCCAACACCGCGGAGGCGTTGACCGTCCATGGCGATGTCCTCGGCGTGCCGGTCGAACGGACGTGGACCGGTGCCCGGATCGACGAAGACATCGGCTTTCTGGATTTGCCCGGGGCCGTGGGAGCCGATGTGGAGGGGGTTCGAGCCATCGTGGAGCGGCTACGCGGAGCGTCGGAAATCCAGGTGCACCTGGTGCTGAACACAGCGTATGACACGGCCGCGTCCCTGGCGCAGGCCCGTGCCTGGATGCCGCTGCCGGTTCACGACCTGATAGTTACCCATCTGGACGAGGAACCCCGATGGTGCAAGCTGTGGAATCTGATGCTGGGAACGGGTTTACCGCTACGGTTCCTCTCAACCGGGCAGAATATTCCCAGCGACTTCATGGAGGCCAATGCTGAACGCGTGTTATCACGTGTTTTTCCGCGCCTGTAGAACGTGGCAGGTCACATGCTGGAGAACCGGGCGCGAATGAAATTGCTGCTATTAACCGGAGGCCTGATCGGGTTCGGAATGGGGTTCGGCCTGGGGTTGGTTCACGAGCAATCCCTGCCGCACGCGCTCGCCCACGCCTGTATCGCGCTGTACGTCGGCGCGCTGTTGATGAGGTGGTGGGGCCGAGTGTGGATCAAGGCCCTTCAGGATGCGCAACGGGGGCATTCGCATGAGTAAGTCCAGTGCACCAGACTATATCGACGCCCCGTGCCCGGACCTGAACCAGGTACGGCGGCGGTACCATGCCGTGCAGGGCAGTGCCGCCGAGGACAGGCTTGTCCGCGAGTGTTTGCCGCTGGTCAGAAACGTGGTGGGGCGAATCGCGATGACGTTGCCGCCGCATGTCGATTTGGATGACCTCCACAGCGCCGGGGTAATCGGGTTGTTGAACGCCTTGAGGAATTTTGACGAAAACAACGGGGCCAGTTTTGAGACCTACGCGCGGATCCGTATCCATGGCGCCATCATCGATGAGCTGCGACGCATGGATTGCGTCAGCCGCACGATGCGCAGCAAGGCGCGCCACGTGCAGGACGTCATCGCCCAATTGGAGCAGCGCAAGGGTGAACCACCGACCGAAGAAGAGGTCGCACGGGCCCTGAAACTCTCCCTGGCCGAGTACGAGGCGTTGCTTGACGAAATCCGACCGGTGACCTTCGTGTGCCTGGATGCGGTAATCGGTGGGCGCGATGGCGGCGAGCAATACGAGACCATGGCGGACGACAACCAGGAAACACCGGTGGAGACCGCGTCGAAACGGGAGTTGGCCCATCTGATCGCGCAGCGAATTCAACAGTTGCCCGAAGTGCAGCGCAAGGTGCTGGCGCTGTATTATTTTGAAGATTTGCGGCTGCGGGAGATCGCCGAGGCGTTCGGCGTCACGGAGTCCCGCATCTGCCAGATTCACACACAGGCGATTCTGGGCATCAAGGCCTGGTTGCGAAATCGAGAGTCAAGGACGACGACATGATCGTAATCGTTGGGGTGATCGTGGTGCTGGGAGCGGTGCTCGGCGGATTCACCATGGCCGGCGGCAACGTTGGCGCCCTGGTGCACGCCTCGGAATTTGTCACCATCGGCGGCGCGGCGACGGGCGCATTGATCGTCATGTCGCCGAAGAAGGTGTTGATGGATATCGTCAAGGGGCTGCTGCAGACGCTGAAAGGCGCGCCCTACGGCCGTCAATCGTACGAAGACCTGATGAAGGCCCTCTACGAGATGTTCATGCTCGGCCGGCGCGAAGGCATGATCGCGTTGGAAGAGCATGTCAACAATCCGAAACAAAGCAGCATTCTGTCCAAATACCCGTCGGTGGTGGGCAACCACCACGCCATCGAGTTTCTGGTCAACGCCCTGCGGCCGATCGTGGACGGACGTGTCAAACCCGACCAGTTGCGGGCGTTGCTGGATATCGAACTGACGGCGAAGGAAGAGGAACACCACGCGCCCATCGGTGTGATGTCCAAAACGGCCGATGCGCTGCCCGGGTTCGGCATCGTGGCGGCGGTGATGGGAATCATCGTCACCATGGGCGCGATCGCGGGACCGCCCGAACAGGTCGGTGAAAAGGTGGCGGCGGCGCTGGTGGGCACGTTTCTGGGCATCTTGCTTTCGTACGGATTTGCCCATCCCCTCGCGTCAAATATGGAGTTCATCAGCATTGCCGAGATGTCCTATTTGCGCTGCATCGCCTCGGCCGTCGTCGCCTTTGCGAACGGGATGGCGCCAATTGTTGCCGTGGAGATTGCCCGCCGCGGATTGAACAGCGAATTGCGACCTTCTTCTGAGGAAATGGAAACGATGCTCAAGTCCCTCAACACACCGGCGAAAGGGTAGGGCGCCATGGCTGGCAAAGGAGGCGGCGGCGCTTGGAAGGTGGCTTACGCGGACTTCGTAACGGCCATGATGGCCCTGTTCCTGGTGTTGTGGATCACCGCGCAGGACAAGAAGGTCAAAGAAGCCATCGAGCTGACGTTCAAGCATCCGTTCATGCGTGGGCCACGCCAATCTTCAGGCATCATTCCCAACACCCTCGATACGATGCACGGGAAGACGCTGGAGGGCCAGTATGACACGCCTTCCCCGTTGGAAATGGACATGCTCCGGCACCTGAATGACGATCTGCTCAAAGTTCTCGGAACCAATCCGGAATACCAGCGCAATCAGTCCGTGCAAATCGAGTTTACCGACAAAGGGCTGAATATCAGTGTGCTCAACCGTGTCCAGAAGCCGGTCTTCGAACCGGGGACGGACACCTTTACCGAGTATGGCCATTGGGTGTTTTCGACGCTGGCCTGGGAGATCAGCCGGTACAAAGAATTTGCCATGGAAATCGAAGGCCATAGCCCGAGAGGGGAAACCAATCGGGTCGCCACCCTGGACAAATGGGACTTGACGGCTGGCCGCGCCAACGCCGCCCGCCGGGTCCTTGTCGGCAACGGCGTCGACCCCGACCAGGTTGCCCAGGTGACCGGATTCGCTGATACCGAACCCATGCGAGGCTCGGATGCGTCCGACGAAGTCAACAGTCGCGTGACCATTGCCCTCGTGATCCGCCCCAGAGATCAACTTCAAGCGCTGAAATCACAATGACCAAGCCCTTCACCCCATTCCTCACACCGGACAAACTCGCCTCCGCGACATCGGCGGCGACCGGCGAACCTCACGCGGCGCATCCCGGCTCGGAGCCGACGGTCACTCTGAAGCGCGACGGCGAGCGTGTCACCCAGATCATCGTTCAGTGCAGTTGCGGCCAGGTGATCGAACTGGCGTGCGAGTACTGAGCGTTGGCAAGCGGAAAAAAAGTTCAACCCCAGCGGCATGTTTTGCCAGTGATCTCGGCGCTAGCATGCGCAACCAATTGATAATCAACGCCATCAGAGCCGTGGCACGCGATTTGCCATGTCGTAACATGCGATGAATGTAAGCCTTTACCAGGCAGCGGCGGCCATGAACGCCAATCAGAACTGGCAGGATGTGATATCGGAGAACTTGGCGGCGAACTCGGTGCCCGGCTTCAAGAAGCAGGACGTTCTGTTCAGCACACTGGTCGGAGCCCAGGGACAGAGCGGGTTGATGCCAACTTCGCAAGCCGTCACCAATTTCCAGCAGGGGCCGATCCAACCGACGAATGTGCCAACCGATATCGCCATTGAAGGAGACGGATTCTTCGAGGTTCAACTGGCGAACGGTCAGACCGCCTATACGCGTGATGGCGAGTTTCAGTTCAATGCCCAGGGCCAGCTTGTTACCAAGCAGGGATATCTGGTGCAGACCGACAGCGGCCCGATCCAGATCGATTTGAAGCAGCCCATGCCGGTTTCCATTGCCGCCGACGGCACCATCAGTCAGGGCGGCAATCTGCTGGGAAAACTCAAGATCACCACGTTCAACAATCCGCAACTGCTGTCGCAAATCGGCAAGAGCTATTTCATCGCCAACAACCCCGCCTTGGTGCCCTCCGCAGCCACCCCGAACACGACGCAGGTGCGTCAGGGGTATCTGGAAAGTGGCAACGTGTCCCCGGTCTCGGAAATGGCCAATATGATTACGGCGATGCGCCAATTCGAGGCGAATCAGCGGGTCCTGCAGATTCATGATGATCGGATGGGACGCGCGATCAGCGATCTCGGCAACCCCAACGCCGCATAAGAGGTTAATCCCCCATGCTTCGAGCCCTCTATTCCGCCGCTTCGGGAATGAACGCCCAGCAGGACAACCTGGACATCATTTCCAACAACCTGGCCAACGTCAACACCACGGGCTTCAAGTCGAGCAAGATCGAGTTCCAGGATCTCCTTTACGAGACCCAGCGCCAGGCGGGCACGGATCAGGGTTCGGGAGACCAATTGCCCACCGGCATTCAGGTCGGTCACGGCTCGCAGGTGGTGGCTACCGAGAAGGTCTTCAGCCAGGGCGAATTGAGCAGCACCGGCGAACAACTGGACGTCGCCATCCAAGGGGACGGATTCTTCGAAGTGCAACTGCCCGACGGCACACTGGCCTATACCCGCGATGGCGGGTTCAAGACGAACTCCAACGGCCAGGTCGTCACCAGCAATGGGCTGCCGGTCCAGGGGTTTCAGGCCGTGCCCCAGGGCACGACCAACATCACCATCTCCTCCAATGGCCAGGTGTCGTACACCACGCCCACCGGCACCACGACGTTCCAGATACAACTCGCGCGATTCGAAAACGAAGGTGGCCTGAGCGCCCTGGGCGGCAATTTGTACCAGGAGACGACGGCCTCCGGTACCGCCGAGTTGGGGACTCCGAGCACCAACGGCTTCGGCTCGCTCGCGCAGGGGTATCTGGAGTTGTCCAATGTGCAAATCGTCAAGGAAATGGTCAACATGATCGAGGCTCAGCGCGCTTACGAGGTAAACTCCAAGGCGGTCCAAGCGGCGGATGAAATGATGCAGATGAGCAATAATCTCCGCCGCTAATCCATGAGATTCTCCTCCTTCAGATTGACCGCGATGGTCGCCATCCTCACCGGCGGAGGGCTCGTACTCCCGGCATCTGCCGCCGAGCCCTCTGCCTCCGTATCTTCCACCAACGACGTTGCCAGGGCCGTGCCCGCGCCCCTCACGCTCGATGAGGACGGACTGAGGGGATTGCTGACCGCCTCGCTCCAGCGCGATTACGTGCGCGACCTCGGGGAACTGGAGCTAACTTTGGGGCGACCATGGACCGCGTTGGTCATCTCCAATGCGCCGGTCACCCTGAAGGTCACCGAAGTGCCGACCATGGGCGTGACGGAGAACTTCATTGTCCGGTTTGACTTGATGGCCAACGGCCAGCGTTTGGGCTCCTGGCAGATGCCGGTGAGCGCGCGCATCTGGCGCGACGTCTGGGTGGCGCAATCCGCCCTGCACCGCGGGGAACTGTTCGCCGCCAGCGATTGCCTCCGCGAGCGTCGGGACGTGCTGACTTGTCGCCAGGCCTATCTCGGCGACGCGGATCGGACGACCCGGGAAATCTCGGAAAACATTTCAGCCGGCGCCGTCATTCTGGAACGCCACGTGCGGCCGCGCACCGTGGTTCGTCGCGGACAGGTGGCGGAAGCCGTTGTGCGGGACGGCGCCATGGAGATCTCGTTAAAGGTGGAAGTTCTGGAAGATGGCGCCCTCGGCCAGCAGGTGCGGGTGCGCAATCCGCAATCGAACCGCGAGTTCCGTGGAAAGGTGGAGAATGAAGGCACCATTTCGGTTTCTTTGTGAAGTGTCCGTGGCTTGCGCCCTGGCCATTGCTCCGGCCCGGGCCGATTCGCTCTGGCGCCAGGCCACGGCGCCATCGATGTTTGCCGACCATAAGGCGTTTGGGATTGGTGACATCGTGACGATCCTCGTCCAGGAAAACAGCACGGCCACCAAGAACAACGAGACGAAGACCTCCAAGCAATCCTCGATGAAGGACGCCTTGTCGGCGTTCCTCTACAGCCCGGCCGGCAGTGCCTTCCTGACCAAGAACGGAGCGCTCCCGGCGTTGCAGTACAGCCAGGCCCACGCCTTTGACGGAAGCGGCCAGATCAATAACAACGAAACTATCGTCGACGAAGTCCCCGTTCGGGTGGTGGATGTCCTCCCCAATCGTAACCTCGTCGTGGAAGGTTCGCGGCACACCTCGTTCGCCGGAGAACAGCAGGACGTCGTGTTGCGGGGCGTGGTGCGACCGGACGACATCACCGCCAACAACACCGTCTACAGTTACAATGTCGCCGACGCCACCATCAGGATTGTCAACAAGGGCACGGTGACCAACAGCCAGAAGAAGGGCTGGCTCATGGAACTCTGGGACAAGCTCACTCCCTTCTAGACCGATCGGAATCATCATGCGACGGAGAATCCTTCTCGCTCTTCAGATCATCGTCACGCTCCTGAGCGGTTTGCCGACGGGATGGGCCATGGGGGTGCGGCTCAAGGACCTCGTGACCGTGGCGGGCGCCCGGGACAACCAGCTCGTTGGTTATGGTCTGGTGTCGGGCTTGAACAACGAGGGCGACCAGAACCCCGTTCACACGCTGCAGAGCATGGCCAATATGCTGCTGCGGTTCGGGATCAATGTCCCGTCTTCCACGCTGGCGGCGAAGAACGTCGCCGCCGTCATGGTCACCGCGGATGTGCCGGCGTTTCAGAAGCGCGGCGCGAGACTGGACGTAACCGTATCCTCCCTGGGCGACGCCAAGTCGCTCCTCGGCGGCGTGCTGCTGCAGACGCCGTTGCTGGGCGCGGACGGCAAGGTCTACGCCGTGGCGCAGGGCGAGGTCTCCATCGGCGGATTCTCCGCAGGGGCCGAAGGTGGCGGCGGCGCGACCGTCCAGAAGAACCATCCGACAACGGGGCAGATTATCAACGGGGCGCTGGTGGAAAACGAGATACCCGCAACCATCGTGCGCAACGATACCATCGAACTGATGTTGCGGGAGCCGGATTTCACCTCGGCGGCGCGGTTGGCCGAGGCCATCAATGAGAAATTCACCAATTCCGCCGAGGCCGTGGATTCGACCTCGGTGCGGGTGAAACTACCGGAGAACGCGCAGCAAAGCCCCGTGGAGTTCATCGCGTACTTGGGGTCGATCGAGGTCACGCCGGACGCGCCGGCCCGCATCATTATCAACGAGCGCACGGGCACGATCGTGGCCACCTCGCGCATCAAGATATCCAGTTGCGCGGTTTCCCACGGCAATTTGACGATCACCATCGCGTCGACGCTGGATGTCTCCCAGCCCAACCCGTTCAGCCAGACGGGCACGACGGAGGTGACACCGCGCACCGAGACCAAGGTGACCGAGTCCAAGGCCCGGCTGGTGCCGCTCCCCGAGTTGCCCACGGTGGAAAAGGTGGCCAGCGCCTTGAACGCACTGGGCGTGACACCCCGCGACATGATGGCCATTTTTCAGGCGATGAAACAGGCCGGCGCGTTGCAGGCCGAACTGCTGATCCGGTGATTCCATGGATATTTCGTCTGTCCAATCGAAAGTCAATCCGGCCGATGTTCCGGTGGAACGGCTCGCCAACAACCATGCCCTGACGGAGGAGCAGAAAATTGGGGAGGCGGGCCGGCAGTTCGAGGCGATTCTGTTGCGGCAGATCCTGACGGAAGCACAAAAGACCACCATCAAATCAAAGTACAGCGATGAGTCCACGGCGACCTCGATTTACCGCGACATGACGGTAAGACAATTGGCCGACAGTATCAGCCGCGGCGGGGGACTCGGGCTGGCGAAGGCGTTGAACGAGGAATTGACGAAACAATTGACCGGCCAATGAATGAATTTATCGAACAGTTGATCGGCACGTTGCGGGAAGAGCTGCAGCAATACGGGGAAATGCTGGCCCTGTTGGAGCAGCAGCAGCAACACGTGATCCAACGGTCGTCCGCCGCGCTGTTGGAGAACCTCGCGGCCATCAATGCCCAGACCGCCGTCATCGTGGTGGCGCGACGGCAACGGGAGCAAGTCCAGGGTCAGCTCAGCACCTCGCTGCAGTTGCCGGCCGACGCAACATTTCGCACCCTCCTCGGCGCAGTGCCGGAGCCGCATCGGGGGTTGATCCAAGACCTCGTCGATGAGATCAACCGCTGTCTGCGCCGCGTCCAGCAGCAATCGCGGCAAAACCATCTGCTCCTGCGCTGCTCGGTCGAGATGATGCAGCGGTTCATGGCGCTGCTGTTTCCCGCCAGTTCCGTCACCACCTACAATCAGGCGGGGAAGTCCTCCGCGGTGGTCACGGGACGACCAGGGTTGTGTGAGGTGGTGGGATGAGCCTCGGCCTGCTTCAAGCGCTGAGCATTTCGTCCCGCGCGATGGACACGCAGCAGGCGGGCATCGCCGTGACGGGGAACAATCTGGCCAATGTCAATAACCCCAATTACTCGCGGCAGGTGCTGCAGATTTCCACGTCCATCTCCGTGCCGACGAATATCGGCATGGAGGGCACCGGGGTTCAGGCCACGGGTGTCGAACAGATCGTCAGCCAGGCGCTGAACAGTCAAATCCAGGCGGAAAACAGCACGTCGTCGTACTGGCAAACCCTGCAACAGGCGCTGCAGTTTGCCCAGTCCGACCTCGGCCAGCAGGTCACCAGCGTCAGCAGCGGCAGCTCGGATTCGTCCCAGGGAATCGCCAGCAGCCTGTCCGATTTCTTCAACGAATTGCAGAACTTTTCAGCCGATCCCACTTCCTTGTCCGAACGACAGGTGCTAATCGGAAAAGCCAGCACGTTGGCGAGCCAGTTCAATCAGGTGTCGTCACAATTGAGCTCGCTGACCTCGCAATTGAACGACCAGTTGCAGACCGACGTCACCAACGCCAACCAGCTCCTGAGCGATATCGCCTCGCTCAACAATCAGATCTACACCGAGAAGATCAATACCAACTCAGCGCCCAATGATCTGATGGATTTGCGCGAGGAGAAGCTCGAGGACCTCTCGAAGCTGGTCAACTTCACTGCCAGCCAGGAGGCCAACGGCAGCGTGGACATCAGCATCGGCGGGGTGCAGATGGTGTCGGGCTACAATGTGACCGACACGATGAGCGTCTACAACGCTGGTGGCGGGCAGATGTTGGTGAAGGCGACGACGGCGGGCACGCAGCTGACGCCGACGAGCGGCAGCATCGCCGGCGAGATCGACGCGCGCGACGGTCCCGTCGCCACGCTCAACACGAACCTCAATACGTTGGCGAATCAGTTGATCACGGCCGTCAACGGGGTTCACGATGGCGGGTACGGCCTGAACGGAACCTCGAAAGCCCAGTTCTTCACCGGCTTCGATGCCAGCGATATCGCCGTCAACACCGCCCTGGTGGACGATCCGTCGTTGATTCAGGCCAGTGGCACGAAGGGCGTGACGGGCGACAACACGGTGGCGCTGGCGATGGCGCAATTGGCGAACCAGCTCAATCCCGGATTGAACAATCAGACGTTTAGCCAATCCTACGACAACACGGTTGCCACCTTGGGACAATCGTTGTCTTCGGCCAACAGCGAAGTGACCGACCAGGACACTGTCCAGCAAATGCTGACGCAACAACGAACATCCATCAGCGGGGTTTCGCTGGTGGAGGAGATGGGCAATCTATCCGCCTACCAGAATGCCTATGAAGCGTCCGCGCACCTCTTGAGCGCGGTGGACGAAATGCTCAAGGAATTGGTGAGCGTGTTGACCTGAGAAAGAGGAGACTGACCATGCGCGTGACGAGCAGCTCGATTTTCGATTCGTTGATCTACCAGATCAACCGGGTGTCGGCAAACCAGCAAAAGTTGGAAAACGAAGCCACCACGGGCTTGGCCGTGCAAAACCCGTCGGACAACCCCGGCGCGATGCGGAGCATCCTGGATCTCGAGGCCGAATCCTCCTCCGTCGGTCAGTACCAGGCAAATATCACCCAATTGCAGCAACAGGCCTCGACCGCCTCCAGCGCGATGCAGTCCCTGCAAACCATCCTTTCGCAGGCCAGCACGCTCGCCACGGAAGCCGATGGCACGAAGACGCAAAGCGAGCTGAATGACTACGCCACCCAGGTAACGCAACTCATTCAGGAAGCCGCCCAGGCGGTGAACACCCAGTTCAATGGGAATTACCTGTTTGGTGGGACGCTCAACACGCAAGCCGCTCCCTACGTGGTCAATCAGGACTCCTCGGGAAATGTCACCAGTGTCACATACAAAGGCAACACGTCGGTCCCGTCGGTGGAGATCGCCGCGGGCGTCACGATGTCGGTGTTGCCCGTGGGCGAGAATACGACCGGCAGCGGCCCCAGCGGGTTGATCACGGATAGCCGAACAGGCGCCGACCTCTTCAATCACCTGATTTCCCTCCAAAACGATTTGCTGTCGGGTAACACCACGGCCATCAGTGGCACGGACTTGGGCAATTTGCAGAAGGACTCCGACAACATCACCCAGCAAATCGCCACCAACGGCGCGGTGCAGCAACGGATGACGGCCGAAGCCAACATTGCGTCAGCCCAATCCGCATCGCTGTCGAGTCTGACCTCGTCCCAGGCCGACGCTGATCTCGCCACCGTAATGACGCAACTGACGCAGACCCAGACGGCTTATCAGGCTGCCGTCCAGGCCACCGTCGGGTTTCAGGATCTGCAGATGTCGATCCTGAGTTTCCTGCAGTGATGCAACCGATGCCTCCGAGCCTCTGTGGTCACAGTGAAACCTCAATCGGCCTCAGCCCGCCGACTCATCCGGGTATTGGCGCTGCAGGTCCGTTCGGATGCGTTTGCCCCGGATCTCATGGAGTTGCGCGCGCGCGGGCGAGGTTGCTCTGGGCCTGGGTGAAATCGGGTTTGATCCGCAAGGCCTGTTCATATTGGCTGATCGCCTCTTGGACATGGCCCGCCTGTTCCAGAGCGACCCCTAGGTTAAAGTGCGCGTCCGCGTAGCCGGGGTCAATTCGCAGCGCTTCCTCCCAACGCGCCATCGCTTCCTGACTCCGCCCCTGTTGGATCAACGCGAGCCCCAGATTGTTGTCGGCCTCGGCATAATCAGGCTTGATCCGCAAGGCCTTCTCGTAATGGCCGATCGCCTCGGAGACCGCGCCGGCCTGAAGCAACGCATTCCCCAGGTTGTTGTGAGCCTCGGCGAAATCGGGTTTGATCCGCAGCGCCTGTTCATATTGCCGAATCGCCTCGCGCCCGTTGCCCAGATGGATCAGGGCCAGCGCGAGGTTGTAGTGGGCATCGGCAAAACCAGGTTTGATCCGCAACGCGTGTTCGTAGTGGCCGATCGCTTCCTGCGGTCTGCCCAGCCCCATCAACGCAATCCCCAGATTGTTCTCCGCGTCGGCGAACTCCGGTTTGATCCGCAGCGCCTGTTCGTAATGCCGAATCGCCTCCGTCACCCGGCCCGCTTGCGCCAACGCAGTTCCCATGTTGTAGTGCACCTCCGCGTAATCGGGCTTGAGCCGCAGCGCCTGTTCGTACTGGGCGAGCCCCTCCGGCAATTTGCCCTGTTGAACCAGGACGACGCCCAGGTTGTAGTGTGCCCGAGTGTTGTCGGGGCATTTCGCCACGGTGTCTTGCCAGATCGTCAACGCCGAGTTGTAGTCCCGATTGCGTTGGATGGTCAGGAGTCCCAGAACCACCACCAGGGATCCGCCTGCCACGCACCCGAGCGCCACGCGCCACTGCTCCGGGACCATGCGCCGGCCAAGCGCGACCGTGCCGAGGACAACCAGCGTCACCACGGACGCCAGCGGCAGATACATGCGGTATTCTGCTATCGGTGAGCCCAACAGCGGCACCACACTGGAGGTCGGCGCCAGAACCACGAAGAACCAGGCCCCGACAAATCCGATGCCCGGCCACCGCTTGAGCGCGAACAAGACGCCGCTTGCCAACGCGGCCAGAATCAACGCGCACGGCGCGATCGCGGTTGGATCCCATCGGGGCACGTATTCCCCGTAGTCGAAGATCAGCGGGTGCGGCCACAGGGCCAGCCGAAGATACAACACGAGCGCGCGGCATTCCGTCAGGGCATAGCCCCACCACGTAATCTCCGGGCGGTAGCCGACGCTGCGGTCGCCCACGTCGGTCATCAAACATGCCAGCAGCAACCAACTGGCCGCCAACCCCGCGTACAATCGTCGGTGACGGGTCCAAGCTTTCCGAAAGCTCCCACTGGCGAAAATCGCATCATACATCAGCACGATCACCGGAGTCGTTATCATGGATTCCTTGCTGGCTGTGCCCAGGAAGCACGCAGTCACCGATGCGACGAACCACGCAGTTGATCTCCGTGATTCCACGCCGCGAATGAACGCATACAACGTCAACAGGCAGAACAAGCCCATCAACGACTCGCACCGCTGCCAAATGTACGTCACCGCCCCCGTTTGCAGCGGATGAACTGTCCAGATCATCGCCACCGCCAGCGCGATCCACTCCGCCGACGCGCCGTATCGCTCTCGAAACACTGGCCGCAGCAATGTCCGGCGCACGATGCCATACAGGGTCAAGCCTGCCAGGATGTGCACAGCGAGATTGAAGGCGTGATATCCCCACACACTCGTTCCCGCCAGCGCATAGTTGGTGGCCAGAGTCAGGTTCACGATCGGGCGACCACCCACCTGCGAACTTGGGGGCGGCGACAGAACCTTCCAGATCGGCCACAGATTCCGAATCGTTGGATTGTCCCCGATCACCGAGATATCATCCAATAGAAAGGGGACCGCGAAGCTGTTGTGGTACGCCACCAGGGCTGCGAAGACAATCATTCCGCTGGCCAGAATGATTTTCCATCGGGGCGGTGAGGCAGCAGGTTCTGCGGTTACAGCCGGATCGAGTGACGTCGTGCCCCCCAACATGCTGCCAGCGTAACAACGGCGCACCGGCAAGTCGAGCGGGCTGTTGACCGACTGGCCAACTCGGATCAGTCCACTTCAGTCGAGGTGGAAAACGATCTGCAGTTCGGTGCTGACAGGACTATTGTCGGGATGAGAGGGCATGATGTCCTTCATGTACGCCCACCACTTCCGGCAGTCCGCTGTGCGGGCAATCGCGTCCCACCGCTTCTCGTCCTCGATTTCCACGTATCCGAATAATTGTCCCGTCTGGCGATTCAGGAAAATGGAGTAATTATGGACGCCGTGCCCTTTGAGCACCGCCTCCAATTCCGGCCAGATGGGATTGTGACGCGCCTGATACTCGGTCTCCTGTCCTTTGTTCACCGACATGACAAACGCTTTTCGAATCATGCGTGCCTCCTGATTGCTCAACCGAGCCGACTCTAGGGGAGCTTCGGGCTCAGGACAAGCGGGACAATCTGTAATTTACATTCCCCCCCGGAGCAACTCTTCCAGAAAGTGCTAGACAAACCGGTTGGCATTTTGTAGCAAGGCTGCTCATTGTCCGATGGGAAGAACCCGAAGACACCTCCGGAAGAGTAATCCTGTATGAGAATTGAACTGCACACCATCGACTATGTAATTCTCTGCGTATATTTCATCTTTGTTCTGGGCATTGGCTGGGCCCTGAAACGCTATATAAAGACCGGCGGCGATTTCTTCCTCGCCGGCCGGTCGATCCCCGCGTGGATCGCGGGATTGGCGTTCATCTCGGCCAATCTCGGCGCACAGGAAGTCATCGGCATGTCCGCCTCCGGTGCCAAGTACGGAATCATGACCTGCCATTTCTATTGGGTCGGCGCGATTCCGGCGATGGCGTTCGTGGGTATCTTCATGATGCCGTTCTACTATGGCTCGCGCGCCCGGTCCGTGCCCGAGTATCTGAAACTGCGCTACGACGAAAAGACGCGCGGCTTCAATGCCATCTCGTTCGCGGTGATGACAGTGTTTTCCTCGGGCATCTCCATGTATGCGCTGGCGAAGTTGTTCGAGATTCTCTTGGGCTGGAATTTCCACTTTAGCGTGTTCATCTCGGGCATTATCGTGCTGGCCTATATCTTTCTGGGGGGGCTGACCTCCGCCATTTACAACGAAGTCCTGCAATTCTTCCTGATCGTGCTCGGTTTTTTGCCGCTGGTGCTCTTGGGGCTCAAAGACGTCGGCGGCTGGCAAGCGCTCATCCAGCGGTTGAACGACGTTTCCGTGAGTAAAGGGTTCGCCCCTGGCACGTTTACGCAGTCGTGGGCGCACACCGGCTCGGCCGCAGCCAACCCAATGGGCGTGGAATGGTTCGGGGTGGTGTTTGGCCTCGGCTTTGTGCTGTCGTTCGGCTATTGGTGCACCGACTTTCTCGTGGTACAACGAGCGATGGCTGCCAATTCCATGTCCGCGGCGCGCCGCACCCCGCTCATCGCCGCGATTCCCAAGATGGTGTTTCCGGCCCTGGTGATCCTGCCCGGTTTGATTGCGATCTCGATGCATTATCAGTCCAAGGGCGGATTTCTGCCGATCGAGCATGGCGAGCCGAATTACAACATGGCTATGCCGGTCATGCTCGGTCACTACTATCCGTCGGGGATGTTGGGACTCGGCTTGACGGCGTTGATGGCGTCGTTCATGTCGGGCATGGCCGGCAACGTCACCGCGTTCAACACGGTCTGGACGTACGACATCTATCAAAGCTACATAAAGCCCGGCCAATCCGACCAGCATTACCTCCGAATGGGCCACGCCACCACGGTTGTCGGCATTCTCCTGAGTGTGGCGTGCGCGTATGCGGCGACGCGGTTCAACAACATTCTGGATTTTCTCCAGCTCGTGTTTGCCTTCGTCAACGCGCCGCTGTTCGCGACGTTCATGCTCGGCATGTTCTGGCGCCGGGCCACCGGCCACGGTGCATTCTTCGGCCTGCTGGCCGGGACGGCAGCAGCGGCGGTCCACCATGGCCTCACCATCCCCGCCGGCGCCACGTCGGGCATCCATGGCGGCTGGCTGGGGTCCATCGTCCATACCTATCCCAGTGACATGGCCCAGAATTTCTGGACTGCTATCTTCGCCTGGACAGTCTGCTTCGCGGCGACCATCCTGATTTCGCTGGCGACGAGCCGCAATAAGACCGACGACCAGCTCAAAGGCCTGGTCTATTCGCTGACGCCCAAGATCAAGGACCACGACGTACCGTGGTATAAGCAGCCCGCCACGCTCGGCATCATCGTCGTCGCGGCGGCGGTGGTGTTGAACATCATCTTTTGGTAAGGGAGAACCGGTATGAAACTCGACATCCGAATGCCCATGGGGGTGATGTTTGTCCTGGTCGGTGTCATTCTGACGGTGTTCGGTTTGGCAACTTCCTCCGACGCGGCGCTCTACCAGAAATCGCTCGGGCTGAATATCAATCTGATTTGGGGATTGGTGCTGGCCGCGATTGGTGCGGTGATGGTAATTCTGGCGCGCCGCGCGATGCAGCGTTCTCCCGATACGACGACGCTGCCGCATGAAGGTGAGAACAAACCGTAAGCAGTTTCTTGAACGAGGGAATTGGACTATGAAGCGAATGAACTGGCTGTGCACGGCGGCAATTGCAGCCGCGTTGATCACCGGCTGCGGCAAATCGGAGCCGCAGGGCCAATCCGAGACCGCCAAACCGAAAGCCCGGCTCCGCCTCGCGTTCGTCAGCAACAACGCCGCGGATTTCTGGGCCATTGCCCGCGCTGGCTGCAACAAGGCCGTGGCGGATCTGGGCAATGTTGACCTGGATTTCCGGATTCCGGCGGATGGCGCCGCCGCCACGCAAAAGAGCATCGTGGAGGATCTGCTGGCCAAGGGCGTGGACGGTATCGCCATCAGCCCGATTGATCCCGCCAACCAGACGCTGCTGCTGAACGACGTGGCCAAGCACGCTCTGTTAATTACCCAGGACAGCGACGCTCCGCAAAGCGACCGCGCGTGTTATCTCGGCACGGACAACGTAGCGGCGGGCCGGCAGGCCGGTGGACTCATCCGCGAGGCGTTGCCCCAGGGCGGCAAAATCATGGTCTTTGTGGGCAATACCTCGGCCCAAAACGCCCGCGACCGGCTCGAAGGCATCAAGGAAGCCATCCAGGGCTCGAATATACAGATTCTCGATGTCCGCACCGATGACACCGACGCCGTGCGCGCCAAAGCCAACGCGCTCGACACCATGGTGAAATATCCCGACGTGGCGTGTCTCGTCGGCCTTTGGAATTACAACGGCCCGGCCATCCTCAACGCCGTCCGCGACGCGGGCAAGATCGGGCAGGTCAAGATCGTGTGCTTCGATGAGGATGCCGAGACGCTGGCGGGCGTCAAAGAGGGTGCCATCTATGCCACCGTCGTCCAGCAACCCTACGAATTTGGCTACCAGGCGATTCAACTGATGGACAAAGTCATCAGCAGCGGCGACAAGTCCGCCATTCCGGCGAGCAAGAAGATCATTATTTCCACGCTGGCCATCAAACAGGACAATGTGGACGCGTTCGCGGCCAAGCTGAAGACGATCCGCGGTCACTAGGTTGGATGAACGCGCCGCCGTTGCTCGAGCTGAAGGGTATTACCAAGCGTTTCCCGGGCGTGCTCGCGCTCCACGACGTGAGCCTGGCGGTTGGCCAGGGTGAGGTCGTCGCGCTGATTGGCGAAAACGGCGCGGGCAAGTCCACGCTGATGAAGATCCTCGGCGGCGTCCACGCTGCCGATGCGGGGACGATCGAGTTCGATGGCCGACCCGTCACCATCCGAAATGTCGCCGAGGCGATTGCGCTCGGAATCGGGTTCATCCACCAGGAACTGAACGTCCTCGACAATCTGGACGTCGCCGGCAACATCTTCCTCGGCCGCGAACCGACCTGGGGTGGGGGACTGCGGTTGATTCGCCGCCAGGAGATGAATCGCCTTGCCGAGCCTTATCTGCGGCGCCTGGGATTGGAGGTTTCGCCCCGGCGGTCGTTGCGGGAGTTGTCGATCGCGCAACAGCAAATGGTCGAGATCGCCAAGGCGTTGTCGCAAAACGCCCGCCTGCTTATCATGGACGAGCCCACCAGTTGCCTGACATTGTCGGAGACGGATCGGTTGCTGGCCGCGATCAAAGACCTGCGGGCCGATGGCGTCAGCATCATCTATATCACCCATCGCCTCGGCGAGGTCCAGCAATGCGCCGACCGCGTGGTGGCGTTGCGCGACGGAAGAAACGTCGGCAGCCTGGAGGGCGACCAAATCCGTCACGATGCCATGGTGCGCCTGATGGTCGGACGCGACCTGCAGAATTTTTACGTCCATCCCAAAGGAGCGAAAAAGCCCGGTTATTTCCAGGTGCGCCGGCTCCGCACACGGGCTCATCCACGATGCCGGATCAGCTTCGACGCCGCGGCGGGGGAGATTCTCGGATTTGCCGGGTTGGTCGGAGCGGGCCGCTCGGAGATGGCCCAGGCCGTCTTCGGAGTGGACACGCCGCTGGAAGGCGAGGTGTTGGTGGAGGGCAAGCCCGTGGCCATCCGGTCGCCGCGCGAGGCCATGGCCCACGGCATTTACCTCGTGCCCGAGGACCGGCGCAACACCGGGCTGGTAACGGAGATGACCGTGCGCGAGAATGTGACCTTGCCCGGCCTGCGGCGGTACGCGACCGCCGGTCTGATTCGGCGCGCCAGCGAAGTGCAGGTTGCCAAAAGGCAGTGCGCGACGTTGAACGTCAAGACGCCCAGCGTTGAAGCCCGCGCCCTGAACCTGAGCGGCGGCAACCAGCAGAAGCTGGTGCTGGCCAAGTGGCTGGCGCTCGAGCCGCGGGTGCTCATCTTCGACGAGCCGACCCGCGGCATCGACGTCGGCGCCAAGGCGGAGATTTACCGGCTCATGCGGGACCTCGCGGAAAACGGCGTGACGCTCCTGATGATCAGTTCGGACATGGAAGAGGTTCTCGGCGTGAGCGACCGCGTGATTGTGATGCATGAGGGGAACATCGCCGGCATCCTGGAACGCGATCAGTGCCGCGAGGAAGCGATCATGCAACTGGCCGTTGGCAAAACTGCGGAGAGCGCGTCGGCATGAAAAAAGAAGCCGGTATCTCGGTCTTGTTGGTCGTGTTGTGCGCGATCGTGGCGATCAAGAATCCGCGGTTTCTCGGCGCGGCGAATCTGGAAAACATGGCGCGGTTGATCGGCATGTTCGGCATCTTCAGCATCGGCATGGGCCTGGTGATCATCACCGGCGGCATCGATCTGTCCGTCGGGTCGGTATTCGCGCTGCTCGGGATCGTGCTGACGATGATGCTGCGCGAATGGCACTGGTTCTGGGCCGTCGCGGTGCTCGCGGTCATCGCCGGAACGATGGCGCTCGGCTGGTTCCACGGGCTGCTCATCACGAAAGCGCGGATGCAGCCGTTCATCGTAACGCTGTGCGGGCTGTTGTTTTATCGCGGGCTGGCCCGTTACATCGCCCATGATGAAACCAAAGGATTCATCAACGAGAACTTCGGCCCGCTGCGTGAGCTGGCCACCGGCAGCGTGCTGGGTTTGCCCATGCCGTTCGTGCTGTTCCTGGTCACGGCGGTGGTCATGTGGATCGTGCTGCATCGTTCCGTGTACGGCCGCTATCTGTTCGCCGTCGGCCGCAACGAAGAGGCGGCCCGCTACTCCGGTGTCAACAGCCGCGCCATCATCGCCAGTTCGTACGTCGTCTCGGGCGCCCTGGCTGGTATCGCCGGAATTCTCATCGCGTTTTATACGAACTCAATCTCACCCTCGACGCACGGGAATTTCTACGAATTGTACGGTATCGCCGCGGCGGTGCTCGGCGGCTGCAGCCTGCGCGGCGGGGAAGGCTCGATCCTCGGAATCGCGATCGGCACCGCGTTGCTCCAGGTGCTCCAGAATCTTGTCAATCTGCTGGGCATCGACAGCTCGCTGAATTTTGCCGTGATGGGAGCGGTGATCCTCATTGGCGTGCTGGCCGATGAACTTCTCAGCGCGCGCCGGCAGGCCCGCAAAGTTCTCGTCGCGGCCGACGCCGCCAAGGCCCGGCCCAATCCATCCGATTGACGAGTGGAAACCGCGCGAACGATCAGGCGCGACCGGCGGATGGTCGCCCCAGCCGCCGTGACAGTGTCAGCCGCAGCTTCGCCATGTCGGTCATGGTCGCCGCGATCACATCCAGCCGGCGGATGTGTGACGCGCCCAACTGCCGTTGCACAAACGGCACAGGGATCTCCTTCACGCGAAAACCAAGGTACTCCGCCTGCACGAACAACTCGGCATCGACAAACGGGCTGCGCGATCGCAATTGCAATTTCTCCCAGGCCGATCGCCGGATGGCTTTGAACCCGAAGTTGATGTCCCGTAACCGCAGCCCGAACAGCCCGCGCACCATCGCATTGTAACCCAGGGAAATCACCTTCGATTTCCAGTTGGCGTACTTGGCGCCTTCCGCGGAATAGCCGGTCAGCACGTCCGCGTCCGAAAACGCCTCCAGCAACTGCGGCAGGCTCTCCAAACGGATGGGCAGATCAAAATCGGTGTAGACGAGGAAGTCCTTTTGGGCGCCCCGGAGCCCGGCACACAACGCGCCTCCGAACCGCTGGTTGTGCGAAAGCCGAACCAGTCGGATTCGTGGGTCTTTTCGCGCCCAACGTTCCACTTGTTCGGTGCAGCCGTCTGTGCTGGCATCGTCCGCGACGATGATTTCGAAATCCGCGAACCGGCGTTCGAGACATTCCACGGCCTGTTTCAACGTCACGTCAACGGCCGGGCCTTCGTTGAACATCGGCAACACCAGCGAAATGGGCGTGGAAACCAACGACCCGAACCATTGCGAATCCGTTTCGCTGCCCTGCCGGTCGTCGCGGACCGCCGCTTCGTCGGGAAAGTTCATCGTGATTTGACTACCGCTTCGATCCATCCCCCGATGCATAATCCTCCTTGCTCTGTTCCTCCGCCTCTGCGTGCACTTCCTCGCGCCAGAGGTCATTACGAACCGCTCATTCGTGCCTGACAAACCACAACCGTCAGCGGCACGCCCCACAGTCCGATCATTGCCCAACACAACAGGCCACTTGCTGCTGCGGCACAAACCCGATGGTCAACAGGCTTGCCGCCGCAAACAACGTGCGCCGCTCGTCCCACCCAGCGGGTTACTGCGCCCGCCCATAGGCTGCCACAAACACCAATGCCATCATTGGCGACAATAACACAAGGAAATAATGGAGACTCCGCAAGTGGCGCCGGCGTCGTCACGACTCTGGTGCCGTCGATTGTCTCCGCCCTTCGTCCGCTGGGATTGTAACGACTTCCAACATTTCGCTCGGGGCCAGGTCAGTGCAGGCACACGTGAGGGGTTTCACCGTCATGCCACTTCTGACCTTTCTCTCGGGGCCAGGTCAATGGTATAGAACATGCCTGCCCATGACTGATCCATGGCTATCCCGCGCGCGGCCGCCCAACCTCGGCAATGCCGAGGCGCACCTCTGGGTCGCAGTTGTCGATACCGTTGCGGGTAATCTGCCGCGTTTTCCGTCGACCCTATCAACGGATGAGCGAGAACGGGCCGCCCAATTCTTGAAGGACGCGGATCGCCGTCGTTACATGGCGGCGCGAGCCCTGTTGCGGCACCTGCTCGGGGCATACGCCGGCGCCGATCCCGGCCAATTGCGCTTCACCTACGATGCGGCGGGGAAGCCCGGACTGGCTGCCGACGCCCCGCACGGTTCGGTCAACTTCAGCGTTTCCCATTCGGGAGATCTGGCGCTGTTCGGATTCGCGCGGCAGCATCGGATCGGTGTCGACATCGAACGCATTCGCCCGGATATCGACGTGCGGCATTTGGCGGAACGTTTTTTTTCCAAGAATGAATTTGGGAAGCTGAACGGATTGCCGGCCGATCAGCAACGGGACGCCTTCTTTCGTTGTTGGACGCGCAAGGAAGCGTATCTGAAGGCGCGCGGGGGGGGCATCGCCCATGGTCTGGATCGTTTTGAGGTCACGCTGGGGCCGGCCGAACCGGCGGCGATCTTGAGTGCCGATGATGACCCGGATGCGCCCCGGCATTGGACGCTCGCGCATCTGACACCGGCACCGGGTTATCTCGGCGCTACGGCTGTCGAGGCGGTCACGGTCACCTTCCAATGCTTTCGGTGGGGGACCGGCTAGGCGCGGTGCGCGCGGTCGAGGCAGGACTTCAACTTTTCCGCGACGCCCTCGACGTACTGGCTGTCAAACATGGAGATATTGTCACCCCCGGCGTCGTAGATCTCGATGCCCCCGTTGATGAGCGGGGTCCAGCCCTCCTTCGGGCCGAAGGTGTACAGCGACGGGGCCTCCGCCGTCAGAAACAGGATGGCGTTGCCCGCGTACGGGCCGGGCGCGTAGGCTTTGGCGGCGGCGATGTTGATATCCGGCACGCTCAACATGCTTCGCGTCCATTTCCCGGCGCCGCCGAGGGGCGCTTTGGAGGAAATTTTCCAAAGGGTTTCCTTCATGCTGCCCAGGGCCAGACGACCCAACCCCATGGTTTTGGTGCCGAGCGCCGCCAGCTTGTCGCGCATCCCGAGTTTGCCCAGCTTCTTCAATTCGTGCGTGATCTTTTTGGTGAGATAGGTTTGTCGCAACGGCCAGCCTTCCAGCGAGCCCGGCGCGGGGGTATTGAACAGCGCCAACACCGCGACGCTCTCTCCCTGGGCGTTCAGTTGCCTGGCCATGTCGTACGCCACCATGCCTCCAAAACAGTATCCGCCCAAATAATACGGACCGCGCGGTTGGACCGAGCGGATCTCCCGAAGATAGTGGGCCGCCATCTCCTCAATGGTGTCGTGCGCGGGTTCTCCACTCAAACCCCGCGCACGCAGCCCGTACAAGGGCTGGTTCATTCCCAGACACCGCGACAGGTTCCAGCAGTAGAAGATTTCGCCTGCGTGACCGTGCACGCAGAACAGCGGGGGCTGTGTTCCCTTGGGTTGCACGGCGACAAGACATGAGTTGGATGGGTGCGCTGATGGAACGGAGAGAATTCCTGCCAATTCCGCAATCGTGGGGGATTCGACAAGCGTCGCCAGGGGCAATTTCGTCTTGAAGGCCTTTTCGATCTGGGCAAACAGCCGAGCCGCCAATAACGAATCTCCGCCCAACTCGAAAAAGTTCTGGTTGACGCCGATCGGTCGCACGCCGAATGCGGCCTCCCACAGTTCCACCAGTCGCGCTTCGACGCGCTTGCGTTCCCCGGTATCGGCTGCCTTCTTCCCGATGGAGTCCGGCAGCCCCTCGATGGTGGTCGGAGCCGGCGCCGGCGAGACCGCAACATCGCGGACGATGGCTCCGGGATCCTTGGCCATCGCCATGAGAATCGAGCGGTAGTCATCGAGGATCCGCTTCATCGTCCCCGCCTCGAACAGATCGGTGCTGTACTCCAGTGTGACCTCAAGCGCGGGTTCGGTCTTGAGCCAGACGATCAAATCGTGCTTCGCCGTTCCGGTGGGCAACGGCAGCCAGCTCACCGTCAGGCCCGGCAGTTGCCAGGCGTCCTTGGGGGCGTTTTGCAGGATGAACATCGTTTGGAATGGGGGGTGGTGATGGGCGTCCGAGCCGTTCGCCGTTTCCTCCGTCAATATTCCGAAGGGGAGTTCCTGATGCGAATAGGCGCTCAACGCGACCTCGCGCACGCGCTTGAGCAGTTCACGGAACGTCGGATTGCCGGCCAGGCTGGTGCGTAACACCATGTCGTTCCCGAAGCGGCCAATCAATCCTTCGACTTCCACCAACGGCCGGTTCGCGGCGCAAGACGCGACGCCGATGTCCTCGTCATTGGAGTACCGGTGCAGCAGACACTGAAAGCCGGCCAGCAACACCATGAACAGGCTGACCCGCTCCTTGCGGCTCGTGGAAACGAGTGAAGTCGCCAGGTCGGCCGGTAGCATCATCGTTTCCCGCGCCCCGCGATGGGTGGGCGCGGCCGGACGCGCATGGTCCATTCGCAGATGCTGAAAGCCGGTCGGACTGGTAAGCTGCTGTTTCCAGTAGGCCAACTCCGATTCCAATGTCGTGCCCTGAAACCGATCCTCCAGCCAGCGGACAAAGTCGCCGTACTGGTAGGACGGAATCTCGCCTGGCGGCGTAGCGCCTGCGGTGTGCGCCTGATAGATCTTGGACAACTCGCGAATCAGAATTCCGGAAGACCAATCATCGTAGACGAGATGATGGCTCGTCAGTTGCAGCACGCGGTTGTCCGGCGAGAGCCGAAACAATTGCGCCCGCAACAGCGGTCCGCGCGCGAGGTCAAACGGACGGGTGGCCTCTTCGAGGGCGAGTTGCTGGACCCGCGCATCACGGGCGGATTCCTCCACGCCGGACAAATCCGTGGCTGGCAGGGCCAACTCCGGCGCGGGGACAACAATTTGGACCAGTTCGCCATCGATCACGTGGAAAACGGAACGCAGCACCTCATGCCGTCGAACGATCTCTTGGAGAGCCCCTCGTAGCGCGACTTCGTCCAGCAACCCACGGATGCGGAGAAGCAACGGGTAGTTGTAAACAACGGTGTCCGAGCGTCGTGAATCCTCGAGCCATGTCTTCTGTTGAGAGAACCACGGCGGCACGACGAACGCATCCTCGGCCTGCAATTCCGGATTCTCTCTTTGAACGCGGCTCAGAAGATCCTTCGACACGAGTCTCGCGCTGCGTCCGTCGCCGCGCGTGCGGACCCCGGGGGAAATTGTTCGTGGGAGGCTGCTACCGCTCATAGGGCCTCACCGCGGATAATTGGGAAAGAAGTGACTCGGGCGCGTTAACAAGCGCTTCCAGCATGGTCTGCCAGTCGCGGAGCAACCGCGCGACGCTGGTCGGTTCGAACAGGTCGGGATTATACTGCGCACGGCCGAGCAGACCTTCCGGTCCCTCTCTCAACTCCAGATACAGACCCCATCGAGCGCCACCGCTTTCCACGTCCATGAATGTCTGGGTCCAGCCGGCACTCAGGGGCGTCAGTTCCGGAGCCAGCGAGAGCACGATTTCAAACAACGGCTTGGCGGTCGGGTCGGACAACAGCCCCAGCTTCTTCAGCAGCCATTCCATCGGCGCGTCGTCGTTGGCGATGGCTCCGGAAACGGTCTCCCGCGTCCGCCGGAGCAACTCGTGGGCCGATGGGTCGCCGGATAGATCCATCCGTAACGGCACGGGATTCAGGAAATAGCCGATGAGATTCTGAACCTCCGGCCGCTTGCGGCCCGATGGCGCGAGCGTGCCGATGACGAAGTCGTCTTGATTGGTGTATCGGTGGAGCACCGCCGAACACCCGGCCAGCAGGCCCATGAACAACGTGATGCCCTGGTCGCGACACAGCGCCTTGAGTTGTTGCGTCAGGCCGTGCCCGATGACGAACGGACGGATGACGCCACGGTAGGTCGGCGCGTGCCCGGCACGACGGTTCGGCGGCCAGTCCAGTGAAGCGGGAGCCGGCAGCAATCGCTCCCGCCAGTAAGCCAGTGGGGATGACGCAGCTTCGCTCTGTAGCCACTGTTGGTGCCAATACGCATAGTCGGCATATTGGACGGGCAATTCGGCCAGAGGAGACGGTTTGCCTGCGGCAAATGCTTCGTATAGTGCGGCTAATTCGGAAGGGAAGACATTGTTGACGGTCACGCCGTCCACCACGCTCTGGTGCATGGTCACAAAGAGTCGATGATCGGCTTCCGTGAGGGTGACCAGCCTGGCACGCACGAGGGGGCCAGTTCTCAGGTCGAATGGTTTCCGCGCATCCTCGGTCGCCAGACGAAGGGCTTCCGCTTCGCGCTTGCCAATGTCCAGGTTTCTGAGGTCGTCCCAGGGAAGCGGGGCCGCGGCAGGCGCCGGGCGAGTCACCTGAACGGGTTGTCCATCGACCACCTCGTAGCCGGTGCGCCAGACCTCGTGCCGGCGAATGATCTCCGTGAAACAGCGTTGGAGAATATTGGCATCCACCGGGCCGTGACGATGAATGGTGATCGACTCGTTGTAAAACGGTGGTACGTCAGCCGCCGCACAGGCACGTCGCCAGACCTCTTCCTGCACCGGGGCCAGCGGGGCCGGCGTTGATGCGGGCCGTGGTGTAATCCTGGCGGTATCCGTGGCGGCTTTCGAGACGTCCCCGTGCAGGTATTTCTCCAGCAGCCGGAGCTTGGCTGCGGAAAGCATCGTGGCATTCGGGATGGACTCGGTCTTCGTCATGTTCTACCCCGGTTTGCCGCCCGAGAAGTTGACGCCCAGGTACGTCAGGCCACGCAGGCCGGAATTATTCCGCCATGTGAGAGGCCCGGGTTCCAACGACCAATGCGGGAAAAATCGCAGCATCTCCTCGAAGGCAATCTGACCTTCAATTCGCGCCAGTGGCGCCCCGAAACAGTAATGCGCGCCGTATCCGAACGCCACGTGGCGGTTGTCCTTTCGGGTAATGTCCAGACGGTCGGGATCGGGGAACCGGTCCGGGTCGCGGTTCGCGGCCGCCATGATCGCCATGACGGCCTGCCGCTTGTGGATTCTCTTGCCCCCCATCTCCGTGTCCTCGGGGCAGATCCGTCCTGTATGCTGGCTGGGGCTTTCATAGCGCAGCAATTCTTCCGTGGCCGACGGAATCAGCGATAAATCTCCGCGCAGCTTTTCCAACTGGTCCGGATTCCGCAACAACGTGAGCGTGCCGCTGGCGATGAGGTTGGTGGTGGTTTCCTGTCCGCCGATCATGGTGACGATGGAATTGGCGACGACCTCTTCTTCGGTCAGGCGGTCGCCGTCGACGCGCGCATTCATGAGCGAGCCGACCAGGCCATCCGGCCGCAGCCTGTCCCAGTGCATGGCGCGACGAAAGTAGGCCGTCATATCCTCGGTGGTCCTGAGGAGCTTCGGGACGCGGTCGGGGTTGTGTTGGAAGTTGCCGAGCATCTCCGCGAAATCCTGGGACCAAAGTTTCAATTGCCGGTGATCTTCGGTCGGTACGCCGAGCATTTCGGCCGTCACGATGCACGGGAGCGGTTCGGCCAGATCGGCAATCAGATCCGCGCGTCCCTTCTCCTTCACCTTCTCCAGCAACTGGCGCGTAATGTCACGGATGTGACCCCGCAGCACTTCCACGCGTTGGGGTGTGAAGGCGGCGGAAGCCAGGGCGCGGATGCGCGTATGGGCCGGCGGATCCAGAAACAGCATCTGCTTCACCATCACCTTGGCGATGGGATTCATCGCCGAAAGATCCATGGCGGTCAGTTGCTCGGGGGTCGGTGTGCGGTCGGCTGAAAAATCGCGCAACACCCGAACGACATCATCATAACGCGTGACGACCCAGGTGTGCATGTAGGGGTCCCAGTGCACGGGGTCTTCGCGGCGAAGGCGATGGTAGAGAGGATGGGGATCGGCTAGGACCTCGGGATCGAGCAATTGGAACAGGCTCAGTTCCGAGGCAGCCTTCTTGACGCCAGACGAAGCTCGAGTGTTGGTGATCACGGTGACCGAGTTCCGCCGTCCGGCCGCGGACTCGAATCCAGAAGACGTTGCACTTCGCTGTCGCTCATGGCCTCGAGTTTGGCGACCAGCCGTCGCTCGATCTCCGCGGACAATTCCGCGATGGTCGGGGCCTCGAACAACGTGCGCAAGGGCACTTCGACTCCAAACGTGTCGCGGACGCGGGCCATGAGTTGCGCTCCCAAAAGTGAGTGGCCACCCAGCGCGAAGAAATTCTCCTCAACATCGACATTTTCCAGCCCCAGCAGGGGTCCAAGGATGCTGGCGACGGCCTTCTCCATGTCGGTCCGCGGAGCCGTGGAGGCGCTGTCCCGCAGCGTATTGGAATCGTCCGGTGCCGGCAACGCCGCACGGTCGATCTTGCCATTCGCGGTGAGCGGCAATTCTTCCAGCTTTACGAACGCGACCGGTATCATGTAGTCCGGCAGGGTCGCTCCGAGAAAATCGCGCAGGTCGCGTGCGGAAGGGTTCGCATCGGGAGCGGCGACGAAATAACCCGCCAGACGAACGTCGCCCGGCGCCGGTTCACGCGCCACCACGATGCTCTGCCGCACGTGTGGATGCCGATTCAGGGCAGCCGTCACTTCATCCGGCTCCACGCGGTGGCCGCGCACCTTGACCTGGTCGTCCATGCGGCCCAAAAACGCAATCTCCCCATCCGGCAAAAACTTGGCCCGGTCGCCCGTCCGGAACAGCCGTTTTCCCGTATCCCCATTTAACGGGCTGGGCACGAATCGTTTCGCCGTCATCTCGGGCTGATTGCGATAACCCCGCGCCAGGCCCACGCCCCCAATGTAGAGCTCGCCCTGTGTTCCGGTGGGTACTGGCCGACCGGATTCGTCCAAGATGTATACGCCCATTCTGTCAATTGGGCGACCGATGGACGGGACTCCGTCCCCCGCGCCGTTCGGAGACACCAGACCCGAAGTCGTGACGACCGTGCACTCCGTCGGGCCGTAGTTGTTGATCAGCTCGAACGGGAGGCCGGCCGGTGGATAATAATGCAGCGTGTCCGCGCCTGTGAGCATGGTCCGCAACGCCGTTCCCGCCGGCCACGACAGCGTCAACAGACGTTCCGCCATCGGCGTCGGGACGAAACTGATCGTGATGCCCTGGGCCACCAGCCAATCGCGCAATGAATCCGGGTCGCTGACGGTCTTCTCGTCGGCAACATACAAGCTGGCGCCAGCGGTCAGGTATGGCCAGATCTCCCAGACCGCCGCGTCGAACCCGACCTTGGCAACCTGGCTGGCGCGGTCCGCTGACGTGACGCGGAACGCGCGTTGATGCCAGTGCACCAGATTGAGCAATCCTTCGTGCGTCACCTCCACGCCCTTAGGTTGACCCGTGGACCCCGACGTATAAATGACGTAGGCCAGATTCTCCGGTGAAAAATCCACTTCAACTTCCACGGCAGGCAACGTCGACGGGGATTCAATGATTCGCCCGGCATCATCGATGGTGATGGTCCTGTGGTCGCCCGCGGGCGCCTGATTCTTTGCGCAATGCGCCGCGATCAATACGGGAACTCCCGCATCCGCGAGCATGAATGACAACCGCGCCGAGGGATAGGTGGGGTCCAACGGCAGGTAGGCGCCTCCGGCCTTGAGGACTCCCAGGGCCGCCACGACCATCGCCGGCGAACGGGGAATGCATAATCCGACCACGACGTCCGTGGTTACGCCAAGACTCCGGAGTCGCGCCGCCAGCGCATCGGCGCGGGCATCGAGTTCCCCGTAGCGCAGGACGCGGGAGGTAGACGCTACTGCCACCGAGTCGGCTCGGGCAGCCGCCTGCGATGACACGAGGTCCGCAATCGATTCAGGCCGCGTCGGGGTTGCGACGCCGCCGTCGCCCTGTGCAGCACGCGCTATCATGTCGTCGTTGTCCATTTTGGTCAGTGGCAGAAAGACGCACAGCGGGCTGGGGACTGGTCACCAAGAAACGACAAATGCTGCCCGGCCACGATCGAATCTGCTCACCTCTCACGCTCTTCTAGGTAACAAAGTATACCAGCACTTTCGAGCTTCCGCAACGTCAAAGCGTGATTCTAGTTGACTTGGATTGTCATAACGTATGCGCCCATTGCCGCTTGGAGACACGGACGTGCGAAGTGTTTTCGGTCACTGGTAACCACTTGACAGATGGGGGGGGCCACCGCGCAACGGGGCTTTCCCTCTCATGCCCGGAGGATCCCATCCAAGTACGCTGTAAACAGCACGGGTTGGCTATCGGGGTGTTGCGGCGACGATTTGCGCGGCTTCGGCAGTCAGTTCGCGAATCCGAGACCAGCTCTTTTCGGCGATGAGTTTTCGCTCAACCATCCACGAGCCGCCGATGGCGGCCACGATTGGCAACGCCAGATACTCGCGGGCATTAGCGGCATTGATTCCACCGAGAGGAATAAACTTCACGCCCGCCGGGCCGTACGGACCCGCCAATGCCTTGAGCATTTTCACGCCGCCGGCGGCTTCGGCCGGGAAGAACTTCTGAAGTTTGCAGCCGAGGGTCAGCCCGCGTTCGACGTCCGATGGGGTCATCACGCCGGGAACGAACGGCAGTTTCAGCGCCAGCGATTTCGAAACGATCGTCTCATTCAATCCGGGAGCGACGCCGAATTGCGCGCCGGCATCGATGGCCTGTTGCAGTTGCTCCGGCTCCAAAATCGTGCCGGCCCCGACCAGCATCGACGGGAGTGACTGGCGCACGTTGCGAATCGCCGCAGGGGCCGCGGCGGTGCGAAACGTCACTTCCATGACATCGATACCGCCAGCCATCAACGCTTCAGCCAATGGTTTGGCGCTTTCCGCGTCGTCGATGACGACCACGGGGACAATCCGTTTCTGGAGAATCTGGTGCATGAAAATGCTCCTTGATTGCGCTTTCCATACAGTGTGGGAAGCGTTTTCATTCCGCGCAAGAGAAAAGTCGTCGCATGACGGGATCTTGCTGCCGAACATTCCGAATAGTGGTGTCGCTGGTCGCCTTGGCCGGGAGCGTCGTCTTCGCGGAAGACAAACCGGACATCGAATACGGCCGGGCGTCGGGCACAAGTCTGCGGCTGGATGCGCACGTGCCCGATGGCGCGGGGCCGTTCCCCGTCGTGCTCATGGTTCACGGAGGCGGTTGGAGCAGCGGCGACAAGCACAAAGACGTTACGGTCGTCCTGGACCCACTGACGAAGACCGGGGAGTTCACTTGGTTCTCGATCAATTACCGGATGGCGCCGACGAACCACTGGCCGGCGTGTTTCGAGGACGTTCAAACCGCGATTCGCTGGGTCAAAGCGCACGCCGCCGAGTACAAGGGCGACCCGCAGCGGATGGCCTTGATGGGATACTCGGCCGGCGGACAATTGGTCTGCCTGGCTGCGGTGCTGGCCAGGGACAACACGCGCGTGCAGGCCGTGGTCGGCTTTTCGCCGCCGACGGACATGGTCGCCGACACCGAACGTCGCAACGGCCTCAGCAAATCCCTCCAAATGCTGTTCGGACGGGACACGAACACAGTGGACGCATCGGCGAAAGAGCTGTTGAACGAAATGTCGCCGATCGAGTTCGTCAAACCGGGGTTGCCGCCGTTCTTGTTTGTCCAGGGCGATGCTGATAAAACCGTCCCATATGAGCAAACCCTTGCCTTTATGGCCAAACTCAAGGAAAACGGCGTCACCAACGAGATGATTACGATCAAGGGGGCGCCGCACCGAATCACCGAGTGGGACAAGTTCGACCCGGGCTACCACCAGAAGCTCTTGGCGTGGCTTGAGCAGAAGTTGGCCGTGAAAAAATAGCCCGACGTATTCGAGACAAAGGAGTTAGGAGGAGAAATGAAGACCACGAGCGTTTCCATGAAAGCCAGGCGGGCCGTTGGTCCGGTTCTGTGCGGGTTATTATTGTCGGCGGGCTTGTTCGCCAGCAGGGGACGGGCAGCCGACAGCGCCGCGCCGGCCTCTGGCAGTTCGAGCAAGGTGTTCAATGTTCGGGACTTTGGGGCGAAAGGCGACGGCAAGACTCTCGACACTGCCGCAATCCAGAAAGCGCTTGACGAATGCGGCAAGTCCGGCGGCGGCACGGTGGAATTCACGCCGGGCACGTACCTGAGCAAACCGATTGTCGTGCGGACCAAGACGACGGTGCAACTCGACGCGGGGGCGACACTTCAGGCAACCGGCGACCAAGCGGCCTTTTTGAAGTCGGGCACGAACTGGCTGGAAGCAAGGAGTAGTGGTGACTTCATTCCGTTTGTCTCCGGGAAGGATTTGGTCGATGTCACCATCACGGGTGGTGGGACGATCGATGGCGCCGGCCAGAACTGGTGGGGGGCGGCCGAAGAAGCGCGCCAGAAGAAGCCGGGGTACACGTTGCCGCGCCCGAACCTGATGGTCATTACCCGTTGCAGGAATTTGCGCGTCGAGAATGTCACGCTTCAAAACTCGCCCAAATTCCATTTGGTCCCGACAGACTGCAATGGCGTCATTATCTCGAACGTAACGATTCTCGCGCCGGCGCACGCGGCCAACACCGACGCGATCGATCCGAGCATCTGCCAGAATGTGCTGATTACGAAGTGCCGGATCGACGTGGGAGATGACAACGTCGCGATCAAGTCCGGTCATGAGGCGGAGGGTCGGGAATTTGCGAGTGAAAACATCACCGTAACGGATTGTACGTTCCTGCACGGACACGGCATGTCAATTGGCAGTGAGAGCGTCGGCGGAGTCCGCAACGTGACGGTGCGGAATTGCACGTTTGAAGGGACGGAAAACGGGATCCGCATCAAGTCACAGCGCGGGAGGGGTGGACGGGTCGAGAACGTCAGCTATCGTGACATCACGATGAAGGACGTTGATCCGGCGATCACGTTCACGTCCTATTACATGTACAACTCGGCGGGCGATGCGGTTCAGCGCTCGACCCCGGAACAAGACGTTGCGGAACCCGTTACGGAAACCACGCCGGTCTTTCGCAATATTCAGGTTCAGAATCTGCGGGCCACGACCAAGCACGGAGCGGGCATCATCTGGGGTTTGCCTGAAAGCGCGATTACAAATGTCGTGCTCGAAGACGTGCAAATCGCTGCGGCGACCACGGGTCTGAAGGTCAAGAATGCGAAGGGCGTTCTGTTCAAGAACGTGCAGGTGACCTGTAAGGAAGGGCCTCCCGTCATCGTAGAGAACGCCGAAGTGCAGGGCTTGGGGCCAGCGACAAATCAAACCGGGCCCCGGGCGGCCGGTCCCGCCACCGTAGCGGGTAAGGTGTTCGATGTCCGGGCATTTGGCGCCAAGGGGAATGGCACAACACCCGACACCACGGCGATCCAGAAAGCGCTCGACGAATGCGGCGCCTCCGGCGGCGGCACCGTGGAGTTTTCGTCGGGCACGTACCTGAGCAAGCCGATTGTCATGCGCAACAGCACGACCATGAAACTGGATGCAGGTGCGGTTCTGAAAGCGACGGATGAAAGAGAGGACTTCGTGAATCCCGAGCAGACGAATTCCTTCATTCCGTTCGTGGGTGGGAAGGACATTCACGATGTGGCTATCGTAGGCCCCGGCACGATTGACGGTTCGGGCGGCAGATGGTGGCCGTCCGCCGAGGAGGCGCGGCGCAAGACGCCCGGCTACACGCAGCCCCGTCCCAAGCTGGTGGTCATCACGGGGTGCACAAACCTGACCGTGCAAGATGTCACACTGCAGAATGGCCCCTGTATGCATCTGGACCCGACCGATTGCGAAAACGTGATCATCTCGAACGTCACGATTGTCGCGCCAGCGCATTCGCCGAACACGGACGCAATCGATCCCACAGACAGCCGGAACGTGCTGATTACGAAGTGCCGCCTCGACGTGGGCGACGACAACATTGCGATCAAGTCGGACCACGGAGCCGTGGGCCGCGAGTTTTCCTGCGAGAATATTACCGTGACGGACTGCACGTTCCTGCACGGGCACGGCATGTCCATCGGCAGCGCCGTAAAAGGTGGCGTGCATGACGTGGTGGTGAAGAACTGCACATTTCAGGACACTGAAAACGGGATTCGGATCAAATCGGACCGGCGCCGGGGCGGGTTGGTGGAGAACATTCATTACAACGACATCGTGATGAACAACGTTGACCCTGCCATCACGTTGACGTGCTATTACATGAACAACTCGTCGGGCGATCCCGTTCCGCGGCCGCCGCCGGTGGTTGATGCCGCGCAAGCGAAGACGGAGCACACGCCGGTCTTTCGCAACATCTACTTCAACAACGTACAGGCCACCTGTCAGAAATCGGCCGGCATCATCGTCGGATTGCCGGAGAGCGACATATCGGACGTGTTTCTGGAGAATGTCCAGATCAGCGCCGCCACGACCGGGTTCCTGGTCAGGAATGCCAAAGGGATTCAATTCAAGAATGTCCAGTTGAACAACAAAGAAGGCCCCGCGGTTATCACCGATAACGCCGAGGTGATCGGCTGGAAAGATACGGCCCGGCAATGACGGCGTCAGGATTCCGTCCACCCCTGCAGTTGGTTGGCATCGCGGCGGCGCTGGCCGTGCTCGCCGGTTGCGCGACGGATCGGTTCATGCCGTGCAAGTTTGCCGGCGCCACTCCCCTGCAATGGTCGGTCCGCATGGCCGATTCGGAGATGGCGCGGCGTGGTGATACGCTGGCTTGGAAAGAAGGCGGCAAAGCGAAGTGGGATTACACGTCAGGTCTGTTTACGTTGTCGCTGCTGAAGCTCAACGAGCGCGTTCCTGATCCGCGCTACGTGACATACAGTGAAGCGGTGATCGGTTCGTTTATTACAACAAACGGCGACATCCACGGTTACAAGTTCGAGGATTACAGTCTCGACAACATCGACCCGGGGCGGACAGCGCTGGAGTTGTACAAGTTGACTGGCGATGAGCGGTACCACAAAGCGGTGGATCGGTTGCGTCAGCAGTTGAACGTCCATCCGCGAACGAGCGAAGGCGGCTTCTGGCACAAACAGCGGTATCCCCACCAGATGTGGCTGGATGGCTTGTACATGGCCGAGCCGTTTTACACGGAATACGCGAGCCTGTTTCGCGAGCCGGCCCCCTCCTTTGACGATGTCGCGAAGCAAATCCGGTTGGTTGCGGCGCACACGTACGACCCCTCCACTGGGCTTTTCTATCATGGCTGGGATGAGAGCCGTCAACAGGGGTGGGCCAACAAGGAGACCGGACGGTCCCCGAGTTTCTGGGGGCGGGCCATGGGCTGGTATGGGATGGCGTTGGTGGATGTGCTGGATTATTATCCCGCAGACCACCCGGCTCGGACGGAGATCATTGCCACGCTGAGGGAGCTTTGCGCGGGGATTGTGAAACACCAGGATCCGGCCAGCGGTCTCTGGTACCAGGTGGTCGATCAGGGAGGACGGCAGGGCAATTATCTCGAAGCATCGGCATCGAGCATGTTTGTGTACACGCTGGCCAAGGGAGTGAACCACGGATATGTGTCACGTGAGTATGTGCCCGCCATCGTGAAAGGCTACCAGGGCATCATCGAGAAACTCATCAAACTTGATGATCAACAACGAGTTTCGTTAACGCATGTTTGCCTCGTGGCTGGTCTGGGCGGCCAGCGGGATGGATCCTACGAGTATTATCTCAAGGAACCCGTGGTGGACAACGACCTCAAAGGGGTTGGACCATTCATTCTTGCGGGGATCGAGGTTGATAAGCTATCCGATTCTATTGCGAGTGAAGCACTTAAGGCCACGATTGGCACGAGGTAAGCTGCTGACTTCTCCGCCGTCTTTGTGGCGGTTTTACACTTCGAGTCCCAGTGCTACGTTTTTGGTATCGACACCGGGACCACCGTTTTATATGATAATTTCAGTCGCTATGGGTCCTGCGTCAGGGAGTTGACGGGGAAGTAGCTGTTGGTCGGTAGGTTACGACGGATGTAAATCGAAGGAATGCACGTCACGTTTGCGTACATGAAGGGTCTTTTTTTTCCATGAAACATGTTATTCGCAGTCTCTTTGTCGTTGCTGCAATACTCAGCTTTGCCACACCCAGCCGAGCAGTCGTCATTCTGGACGATACGTGGGCTGACGGGAACCGTAACAATACCAGTTTGCCAACCAACGCCGCTTGGTACACCTCCACCAGCGGGTCGCTCACGGCGACAACGGGGTCGATGACTCTCTCGCTGGGAAGCGGCGCAAACCTGGCCGTGTCGTATTTTACGACGAATGCCAGCGCTCCTGTCCAGCTGTCGGTGGGCGACACGCTGCTGACCACGATCACGTTTGTATTCAATGGGCTGGCGTCGCAAAACTCGTCGCTGGGTTTTCCGCTTGGGATCTACGAGTTTGGCTCGAACCGGGTCAGCGCGGATTTCAGCGGCAACCAGACCCAAGGAGCCGGCGTGCAGGGCTACGCGCTGTTTCAGAACATGGGAACGACGTTCAATAACGCTTCGCCGATGAGCGTCATGGAGCGTACGAGCGTCTCGGATTCTGATCTTCTCGGCCATTCAGCCGACTACACCTCGCTTGGAACCGGCCCCGGCAATACGAACAATTTCAGCGGATTCGTCAATGGAACCACCTACACGCTGCAGCTCTCCCTCCAGCGAACGACCACCAACGCAATGGTGATTTCGGTGACGTGGGTGAACACCAGCACTGGGGCATCTTTGTCCACCGCTGCAGTCGACACCAGCGCTACGAATTTCAATTTTGACGGCATCGGGCTCCGTCCAGCATCCGCAAGCAAGGCGGCGAGCACCATCCAGTTCGAAGAAGTGAAGGTTGAGTATATCGCCGGGTCCACTCCTCCATCGATCACTACGGATCCACAGGACCAGCAGGTCTATACGAATCAGCCGGCGTCTTTCAGCGTGCTGGCCAGTGGAACCCAGCCGCTGTTTTACCAGTGGTTATACAACTCCAATACGGTGCTGACAAATGCGACCAGTTCTTCCCTGACGATCAGCAACGCGCAACTGACGGACGCGGGCGGGTACTCGGCAATCGTCTCCAACGCCTATGGCATTGTCACCAGCGCGGTCGCGCAGTTGTCGGTGACTATTCCGGATCCGCCGACAATTATCATGCAACCGCAGGACCAGACCGTAATACCGGGCGATACCGCGACGTTCACCGTGCAGGCCGGCGGCTCCGAACCGTTCAGCTACCAGTGGTATGACAACACGAGCACGTTGATCGCCGGCGCCACGGACAGTACGTTGACGTTGACCAACGTTCAGCCGAGCGCGGCCGGCCCGTACTTTGTCGTTGTCAGCAACCTGGCGGGCAGCATCACCAGTTCCAGCGCCATGCTCAGCCTCAATACCAACCCGGTAGCGCCGGTCTTCACCTCGCAGCCCGTTTCGTTGACGGTCGTGGCAGGCAGCGTCGCGACATTTGGCGCCACGGTGATTGGTACCGCGCCGATTTCCTATCAATGGTACACCAACGGCGTCGCTCTCGTGGGAGCCACATCGTCCACACTGACCCTGTCAAATGCTCAAGCTTCCGCGGACGCCGGTTACACGCTGATTGCGGCGAACAGCGCGGGGAGCGCGACCAGCCAGGTGGCGGTGCTCACGGTGACCGCGACCGTGCCGATTCCCAACAGCGCATACAATCTCGTCGGGTTCGGCCAGGGGACGACGGGCGGGGGCGTTTTGGCGGACACAGACCCCAATTACGCCAAAGTGTACACGGCAACGGATCTGGCCAACGCGTTGAGCAGCAAGACGGTGAAGATTATCGAGATCATGAACGATCTCAATCTCGGCTACAATGAGATCGAAGCCTCGGCCAAGGTCAATAGCGAGCCGTTCCGCGCAGATACCACGCCCAAGCTCCACCCGGTGCTGATCCAAACAGGAGTCAGCCTGATTGACGTCCAAAAGAAGAACGGCCTGACGATTTTCTCGGCCAACGGCTCGACGATCCGCCACGCCCACTTGAATATCAAAAACGGTTCCAACATCATCGTGCGCAACCTGCGCTTTGACCAACTGTGGGAATGGGATGAAGCGAGCAAGGGCAACTACGATGAAAACAACTGGGACTTCATGACCATTGGCGACTCAGGCTCGATTACGGGCCTGTGGATTGATCATTGCACGTTCACGAAGGCCTACGATGGCATCACGGATATCAAGAATGGCAGCGCCGGCATCACGATCTCCTGGTGCAAGTACACCGGCGATGACGGGGCGACCAATCCGAACAGCTTTGTGTGGCAACAGATCAACGCACTGGAATCCAACCGGACGAGTTACGCGATGTATAACGCCCTGCGGACGGCTGGATTCAGCACCACGGATATCGTCACGATCATTCAAGGGCACGACAAGACGCACCTGATCGGAGCCAACGATCTCGATTCCAATAACGCCCTGCATACGGTCACACTGCACCACGAATGGTTCATCAATCCGTGGGATCGTCTGCCGCGCCTGCGCGCCGGCAACGTGCATGACTACAACATTTATGTCGACGACACGGTGGGGCTCGCCGCCAAGAACTTGCGCAATCAGCACACGTTCAGCAGCAGCTACAGTTTCAATCCGTTCCTCAATGGCACGATTTCGACGGAGAACGGCGCCACGCTGGTCGAAAAATCGGTATATATCGACTGCGTCACACCGTTGCGCAACAATCAGACCAATCCGTCGGACCCCAGATATACGGGTAAGATCGAAGCGATCGATTGTATTTACCACTTCGACAATTCGAACGGCACGACGACGGATTACCGCGGCGACAGCACGAATGCCACAGGGTTCGCATTGTTTGGCCCGGCCCAGGCGCCGGTGATCGCGTTCTCGTGGAACCTGACCGGCAACCAGTTGCCGTATACCTATTACCCGGACGATCCGAGCCAGCTCAAGGCGATTGTTACCAGCCCGACGGCCGGTGCCGGCGCGGGTGTGCTCACGTGGAACAAGACGAATTGGCTGGTCACATCCTACGCCCCCACGGGCCCGATCATCGTCACCAGCCCGCAGAGCCAGACCGTGGCGGCCGGCCAGAGCGCGTCATTCACCGTGGTGGCCAGCGGCAGCGCGCCGCTGTTCTATCAGTGGTATTTCAACTCGACCACGCCGATCAGCAATGCGACCTCCGCGTCATTGACCGTTACCAACGTCCAGTCGGGTAACGTGGGCTCGTATTCTGTCGTGGTAAGCAATGGCGTGAACGCAGCCACCAGCAGCGCGGCGGCGCTGACGATCCAGTCGTCGGCAACACCGCCCGTGGCTAGCTTTACGGCCACCCCGACCTCCGGTTTGGCCCCGTTGGCGGTGAATTTCACGGATAACTCGACCGGCTCCATCACCAGCAGCGCATGGACCTTCGGGGATGGCGGCACCGCCAGCTTTGCGGCGCCTACCAACATAACGTATACGTATGTTTCGCCCGGCACCTACACGGTAACCCTTGTGGCGACAGGCCCTGGCGGTTCCAACACGTCTACGCAGGCCGGTCTGATTACCGTCCTGGCTCCGTTTACGGCGTGGCAGCAGTCCTATTTCAACTACTCGGGCAATCCTGCCGGAGCACCAAATGCCGATCCGCTGGGGAAGGGTATCAGTAATACCAACCAGTTCCTGCTCGGGTTGAACCCAACGAACCCGGCGTCGGTATTCGCTATTATTTCGGTCAGCCAATCGGGTGGAACCAACACGGTGGTCTGGAAGACGTCCGGTGGCGACGTGAACGCCGCGCTGTTCGGCGGTCCGACGGTGATTACCAACATCGTGCAGGGCGCCGTGGGCGCGGCCGGTGGTGGTTACAGCAACAATTTCAGCGATGTGAGTGGCCCCATGATCATTGTGCCCGCAGGTGACACGGTGACGAATTACTCGGACGCCGGCGGGACCAACTTGTACTATCGAATCCGTCTCGGGCCGTAGATAGGATGCGGATTGAACTCAACACGAATTGGATTCCCGGCACTAACAAACGCTAGAAATCAACGACGAGAGACGCGAGGGGGCTGCAGGCGATGGTCCATCGCTTGGGCGGGTCAGGCCCTTGTCCGGGCCGTGCTGATCCTGATCGCCCTGAGCGTATCGGCGCAGGCTGCCAGCTACTATGTTGCCACCAACGGCAACGACTCCACCGGCACGGGCAGTATCAGCGCTCCCTACGCCACGCTTACGAAGGCAGTAAGCGTAATGAGCGCGGGCGATGTCACCTACATGCGCGGCGGCAGATACTCCACGTCAGCGCAGATCAATATGACCGCGATTGGCACCTCAGCCACTCGCTACACCGTCACCAACTATCCGGGCGAGGTTCCGACCCTGGATTACACTTCCGAGGCGCGTGGCAGCTCGGAAGGGATCCGGATTACCGGCGCCTATTGGCAGCTTTACGGACTAGTGATTACCAATGCCGCTCACAATGGCATCAATATCCGAGGAGGCACCCTCACTCCGGGGCAGGGAAGTTTCAACTGGATCGAACGCTGCTGTTTTGTCGGTTGCAGCAATAGCGGCTTCATGGTCGGTTCATCGGGCAGCCTGACCTACCTTCCCGGCACCAACACCATCCTGAACTGCGACGCCTGGCTCAACTTTGATGGTCCCGTGGGCGGAAACGCGGATGGATTCAGCGCGAAATGGTACATCGGCACGGGCAACCGGTTCGTCGGCTGTCGCTCATGGAATAATTCCGACGATGGCTGGGATCTGTGGATGGGCCAATCCCCGGTGCTCATCTCGAACTGCTGGACCTGGGGCAACGGCAGCAATATCTGGAAAACCTCGTCGTTCGCAGGCAACGGCAACGGGTTCAAACTTGGCGGCAACAATGTCCCGGCCGCTCACCGGCTCCTCCGGGGTCTGGCCTACCAAAACGTTGGCAACGGCGGATACGGCATCGACGAGAACAACAACACCGCTGGCCTGACGGTGGATCAATGCGTGTCGTGGGGGAACCTGAGCGGGGACATTAACCTGAATCACTCCCCCTCCCAGAACGAGCCGCACCTCATCCGCAACAACGTCGCATTTGGGAGCGTTGCCACCAACAAATACTCCACGCTGCTCAGCAATAGCTGGCAGGTGATCTCCGGGGGCGTGACCTCCAACGATTTTGTGAGTATGGATGCCTCGCAGCTCGCCACGGCCCGACAGGCCGACGGCAGTTTGCCGGTGATCACCCTGGTTCATCCAGTGGCGGGTGGCAGACTGGTGGATAAGGGCGTCATTATCTCTGACCAGCCGTACTGCGGTTCCGCCCCCGATCTCGGCGCCTACGAGATATGTGGTGGCGGCTCGCCGCCTACGATCTCGCAGCAGCCACAATCCACAACCAATTGCTCTGGTGCTGCTGCTACGTTCAGCGTTACTGCCTCCGGCACCGCGCCGCTCTACTACCAATGGCAGACCAACAGCGTCAATCTGGTCAGCGGAGGCGATTACAGCGGCGTGACGTCCAACGTCTTGACTGTGTCGCCTGTCTCGAGTACCGACGCGGGGAGCTACCGATGCATCGTTACCAACGCGAGCGGTAGCGTCACGTCGTCGGTCGCCACGCTGACGGTGAGTGCAAAGTCCTCGGACCCGACGTCGGCCACAGCCACGGCGACGACCATTTGCAGCGGGCAATCGACGGCGCTGACGCTGAATGGCGGCGGAGGCGGGACCGGCGAGACGATTCACTGGTACAGCGGCTCATGCGGGGGCACGTCGGTGGGCACGGGCAACGGCCTGGTTGTCAGCCCGGCGGCGAGCACGACGTACTACGGGCGTTATGAAGACGGGGCGCCGTGCAGTTACGCCACAGCCTGCGCCTCGGTCACCATCACGGTGAGTGCAAAGTCCTCGGACCCGACGACGGCCACGGCCACGGCGACGACCATTTGCAGCGGGCAATC
>Ga0335069_10000069_pt1 | contig 174648 bp, 138 predicted proteins | sample Lox_Sample_11_FD_206714 | JGI IMG/M metagenome (GOLD analysis project Ga0335069, IMG submission 206714) | Soil microbial communities from Loxahatchee National Wildlife Refuge, Florida, United States - Lox_Sample_1.1 | ecosystem: Environmental > Terrestrial > Soil > Wetlands | place: USA... | reverse complement strand
CCCCTGCTGGGACGGAAACAGCGCCGGGAACGCCGCAAGCGGCGCCGCCGTCGTCGTCCCCGTCAGCACCTGCGGCAGCGCAGCCCAACACAAGCGCACAGCCGGGCGCCGCATCCCAGCCCAGTTCCTCGGCCGCCCCGAATTCTTCGGTGCCGGCAAACGGGACCGCGCCGAATTCATCCTCGCCCACGAATTCCACGCAAACCAACTCGACTCCGCCCGCGAATGGTCCTTCGCAAACCAGTTCCGGGCAGAGTTCGAGCTCTGCTCCGCCGAACCAGTAGCCGAACAGCGTTCAAGGGCTTTCGTTCGCTCCTGTCATTGCGCATGTACCCTCGTTTCTGCATTCCCGCGCTCTCGTGAGACGATAAATACGTCACCATGATTCAACTTTCAGGCGCGGGAAAGCGCTTCGGCCACAAGCTGCTCTTCGAGGATGTCGACTGGCTCATCACGCCGCAGGACCGCATCGGTCTGGTGGGCGCGAACGGTACAGGCAAGTCGACCCTGATGAAGATTCTCGGTGGGATGGAGTCGCTGGACTACGGTTCGATCACGACCGCCAAGGGAATCTCTGCCGGCTACCTTCCGCAGGATGGCCTCACGCTGAGCGGACGCAGCGTCTTTGCCGAGTGCATGTCGGTCTTTGATGCCCTGCGCGGCATGGAGCGGGAGATGGAGGAGCTTACCCAGAAGATGGCGGAGCTCCCGCACGACTCGACCGAATATCACCAGGTGGCCGAGCGGCATCAGCGGCTCGACCACGAGTTCCGCACGCGCGACGGCTACTCCATCGAGGCCAAGGTCGGGACGGTTCTCACAGGACTCGGCTTCGGCAAGCCGGATTGGGAACGTCTCACCGACGAGTTTTCCGGCGGATGGCAGATGCGCCTGGCACTTGCCAAGCTGCTCCTGCAGCAGCCGAATCTTCTACTGCTCGACGAGCCCACGAACCACCTGGATCTGGAAGCGCGCAACTGGCTGGAAGAGTATCTCGGCGACTATCCGTATGCGTTCGTCCTGATCTCGCACGACCGATATTTCCTCGACGTCACGGTGAAGAAGACGGTAGAGATCTGGAACAAGAAGATTTTTTTCTATACCGGAAACTACGATAAGTATCTTGCCGAAAAGACCGCACGCCGCGAGCAGCTCGAGGCCGCCTATCGCAACCAGCGTGAGCGGATCGAGCAGCTCGAAGTCTTTATCAACCGCTTCCGATACCAGGCGACGAAAGCCAAGCAAGTGCAGAGCCGCGTCAAGGAACTGGAGAAGATCGAGCGCATTGAGCTTCCGCCGGAAGAGAAGACGATCCACTTCTCCTTCCCGCAGCCGAAGCCGAGCGGCCGCATCGTGGCCGAGTTTCACAACATCGCCAAGAGTTATGGCCCGAAGGAAGTTTTCCGTGCCGTCAACTTCCTGATCGAAAAAGGCGACCGCATCGCGCTCGTCGGCGTCAATGGCGCTGGCAAGTCAACCCTGATCAAGCTGCTGGCGGGAACCGAAGCGCCGACCGGCGGCGAAATCAAGCTGGGCCATCAGGTCGAGTCCGACTACTTCGCTCAAGACCAGTACAAGGAACTCGATGTGGATTCTCGGATCCTCGACGACATCGGACAGGTCGCACCCCGGTCCACAGAGACGGAGCTGCGCAGCCTGCTTGGCTGTTTTCTCTTCCAGGCGGATGACGTCTTCAAGCGAATCGGCGTGCTTTCCGGCGGCGAGCGCGGGCGCTACGCGCTTTTACGGTTACTGCTGCATCCTTCCAACTTTCTGCTTCTGGACGAGCCGACGAACCACCTCGATATGCGCGCGAAAGACGTATTGCTCGAGGCGCTTGCGAAATACACAGGGACCGTCGTGTTCGTCTCGCATGACCGTTATTTCATTGATCGGCTGGCGACCCGGGTGTTCGAGGTCGGGGATGGGCGCGTCGAAATCTATCCTGGCAATTACGAAGACTATATCTGGCGCAAAGAAGGTGGCGTGGCCACCGTTGCCGTGCCCACGCTGGAGGATGTGCCGGGCTGGAGGCCGCGCGGGGAAGCTCAAAAAGCCGGGAAGGGAAGTGCGAACGGATCACGTCCCCTGCGCGACGATCCGAAGCCAGCTGCAGGCGCGTCAAACGGCCACGGTGCCCCCGATGCCGCGAAGCCCGAAGAAAACAAGAAGCGTTTAAATCCGATCAAGCGCAAGCAGATGGAAGACCGCGTTCACGAGATCGAAGAAGAGATTGCGCGCGAGGAAGCCGCCGTCACCCACTGCGAAACTGAACTGCAGACCTTCGTGAGCGCCGACGAGACGCAGCGGCTGAGCAAGGAACTAGAAGATCATCGGCGGTCTCTATCCTCGTTGATGAGCGAATGGGAAGAACTCTCCAGCGAACTTGAAATTGCACCGTAGGGTTCGTCCCTATATCCGCGTGCTGGATCGCCAAACAGCCAGACCACTCGTAGCGGCCCCGCCACTATGCGACCGCCGGACTGTCCTTCAGCAGGCGAAGCTTCACCAGGCTTTCTGCCGTCGCTACGATCGAATCCCCGTTGCTGCGTGGCTGCCAGCCAAGCACTCGACGGGCCTTCTCATTGCTGGCATTTTTAAATTTGCCCAGCTCCGGCAGAATGAGCTTCACCGCGGGATCGCGCAGGGCGGCGAGCCGCACCAGCCAGTCGGGAAGCTGCCGCGAGGGTACCCGGTTGGCGGCGGCGCCCATCCGCCGCTTGAGGATTCTGGCAAAGTCGAGCATCGACATGAAATCTTCCGCCACTGCCAGAAAGCGCTCGCCCCTGGCCGCCGGATGCGTCATGGCGCGAAGGTGCAGGTCCGCGACATCGCGTACGTCGACGGCTCCGAAATACAGGCGCGGCACTCCCGGCATCGCGCCGTCCATGATTCTTTGCACGATCAAAATCGAGGTCGAGTAGTCAGGCCCGAGAGCCGGCCCGAACACTCCCACCGGGTTGACCACCGAGAGTTCCAGCGCTCCGCCTTCGCGCCCGATGAAATCCCACGCTGCCCGCTCCGCCAATGTTTTCGACTTGGCATACGCAGTGACATCGCCACCACTCAAATCCGTCCAGTCCGCTTCCGTGAACGGTGCGGTTTGCACCTTGTGGCCATATCCGATGGCTGCGAAGGAAGACGTTAAAACGACGCGCTTCACTTTTGCGTCGCGGGCGGTGCGGAGCACGCGCAGAGCCCCTTCCCGCGCCGGCACGATCAGTTCGTCTTCATGGCGAGGCACAGTCTGGGGAAAAGGAGAGGCAACGTGCAGCACATAATCACAGCCAGAGATAGCTTCCTGCCAGCCGGCGTCGCGCTCAAGATCCGCCGCGAAAAAAGACAAGCGATTGCCCGGATCTTCGGCCAGGCCGCCTTCCCGCAGCATGGTTCGCACTTCGAGTTCGCGGTTCAGATTCCTGACAGTCGTTCGCACCGTGTGTCCAGCTGCCAGCAACTGGAGAATGGAATGTGCTCCGATGAACCCCGAACCACCCGTGACCAGAACCGTGCTCATAGACCTCTTTTTCTCCATTCTCCAATGGTTGGATAAGTGTCAAGGGTTGACGGGACGAAAGCGCAAGAAAGACATATCAGCTTAGATGCCTCCCGGGCTACTGGATTCATTGTCCGGAAGGTGTTCTCACGGGCGACGGAGCGCGCATATGCCTCGGCACTGGCAGCAAGCCGTTGCGGGGGTAGAAAATTCTGCCAATGGCCAAGCTCGAAAAGCAAGAAGTGCAGAAACCATCCTGGAGCACGTGGTGGGAGAACCGGCTGCTCGGCTGGGCGAGCCTGGTTTTGGTATTGGCAGCGATCCTGGCGTGGTGGCTACCCAGAGGCGCGACCGGCGTGCTCGATCTGGTCGGCGACGATGCTCGCAAGGTCCTGACGTTCACTCTCTTCATGATCGGCCGGGTGGCGGTTACGCCCATCTTCCTCATGAAAGGGCAGGCGTACCTCGCACTGTTGAGCTTCATCTCTGCCATGACTCGCAAGATACTCTTCCGGCGGGTAGAAGAAACAGGCGCCGGCGCGCAACGCAGCTTTGTGCTGGCCCGTTTTGCCTCGATCGTCGTCTACACATTGGGCCTCACGGTTGGCCTGGAATCGGCCGGCCTGAATCTGAATTCGCTGGCGATCGTGGGCGGCACGCTGGGCATCGGCGTGGGCTTTGGTTTGCAGCCCGTGGTGGCGAACTGGGTTGCCGGACTCGTACTGCTGGTGGAAGCGCCATTCCGCATTGGCGACCGTATTGATGTGGGGAATACGAGCGGGGTGGTGGTTCGGGTTGGGGGACGGAGCACCTGGGTGCGAACTTACGACAACGAAGTCATCATTGTCCCGAACTCAGAATTCACCACCCATCGCGTCACGAACTGGACGGTCGACGATCCCAGGGTGCGGCTTCACATTGAAATTGACGTGGACTGCTCCAGTAACCTGCAACAGGTGAAAGATTCTCTGGTGGCGATTGCCAAGCGGCATCCGGACGTCCTGCCGGATCCGCAGCCTGAAGCCGTGCTCGCGGCCATGGGCGACAGTTCCTTCAACTTTTATCTGCGATTCTGGACGATTATCCGCGACCACGACAACTACGCGCTCCTGAGCGACCTGTACTGCATGGTGATCGATGAGTTCGCGAAGCAGGGAATCGTCATGCCTTATCCGATCCAGGATATCAATGTGCGGTCGGTGGATTCGCCGCTGGTGATCAAAGAGCAGAAGGCAAGCTAGCTAGCGTCTTAATCTGGCGACAGGTTTGCGTTGGCGGGCGGGCGGGCGTCAGCCGAAGTCGTGGGACTGATCGGCGGCTGGCTTCCCTGGCGGAACGACTGCATGTCGGCGCGATGCAGGGCGTTGCGGCGGAATGCCTGCACCGTGATGCGCGTCAGGTCGTAGCCGGCGTACAGGATATTGGCGCGCCAAAGATCGCTGCGCACGGTCAGGATCTCCTTGCGGGCGTACCGGTAAACCTTGTTGGCTGGCTGGTACTGAGCCCGGTTGGAAAATCCGGCGCCCGCGTAATCGGTGCCGCACGGCTTCAGGTGAATGACCGTGAGCGTGCCGTCGGTACGAAAGATCTCGCCGGTAGCGTTCAGAAGAACGTGATCCAGGTCCGGACGCGCGATCGAGCCCAGCGACGCTATACAATCCGCCGCCAGCAGGTCCCGAACCACCACGTGCTGTGCTTCCGCGAGGTCGGGCGAAACGTGATGCATGAAGCCCTTGTGCCGCACCGAAAGGGTTGCGCCGGTTTCCCTGACCGAAGCGCTTGCCCACAACTCAGTGCCGTTAGCATCGGGCGGCAGCGACCAGATGCGGAGATGGTCGCGTTTCTCATAACTGTCGAAGGTTTTTTCCACCGTTAGATCGGGGGCCTTGCCAGCCAGCAGTTGCGCGGACATGGGCGCGCTCGAATAGTCGGTCTTGGCAAGAAACGCGTAGATCTGGTGGCGAACGGTTGTCTTTGAAATGTGCTCGCTCGGCAGCCAGCCGGCGGTAGCAAACGCCATCTCCAGCTCGGTTCGAGTACCGGTGAAGATGAGGTTGATGACGTCCGCATCCTTGCCCTGCCTGGTGGTCGTACGATCCGGCATCGTGCTGAGATCGCGCGCAACTTGCCGATCGCTGAGGTCGGGGTTGTCGGGCGTCGCTCCCTCGGCAACATGATCCGCGTGCGCCATCACCTCAACCGCGGGAGAGTTCCGGAGGGATGCGAAGTTGTCGGGCAGCGGCGCCGATGCCGTCAAGGCGACCTCCAGATCCGTTCCCGCCTCGAGGCAGATCTCGGCTTCCGGGAAGACCGGGAATAGCATTTTGTAGCCCAGCAGGAAGGGGTCAGGATAGAGATGGATCGACGGCATGTACTTCAGCCGGCTGCTGATGGTGCCCTGCAGCGTGTCGGTGGCGCGGATACCGCGAATCACGCCCTTCTTCACCTGCTCACGGGCATTGTCGATCTCCTGCACGCGACCATGGATATTAATGACGGAGCCGTCGGCGAGGGCAATGCGATCGAAGTCAAGGTCGATCGCAGCGGTTTCATGCCATAGCCCCAGGCCAACGCGATGAGCCGACCGGACGTGTCCTTCAACTTCCGTCCTGATCGGGAACGCGGTGGCGTTATCGCAGAGAGGCGACTCCAGCAGAAAACCACGCACCGGAGTGCCGGGCTTGGCGTTGTAGGATGAGACCGGCGAGGTGAGCCGAATCCAGAACCTTGATCCGGCCGGCAATTCCGTGCAGCCATAGGCGGAAGAGGCGGTTAGCAGCACTGCAGCCAGCAGCGAACTCATGCCACGGATGGCGGCCTTCGTCACCGTCTTTTGGCTACACTTCCGCAGAATGATGGCGTGCAAAGCTGGCATCCGGATGAACAGGGTTTTTGCCGCGAAGCATGATTACACCAAATCCGGCCGCCCGGGTCCAGAAGAAGATTGGGAGGTGTTTACTAACGTAATCTTGGGGCGTCTTGCCGGGACCCGCGCGGGCCGCCGTCTGCTGTTTCGCACTTTTTCACGAAACCGCCCGCAAAAAACGTTTCTATTTAGACTCGTTTTTGCGATGATATTCGGCTCGTTACCCCGGTGGAGAACTGATATGCGTGCATTCCTGGTGTGTTCGGTAATCGCGAGTTCGCTATGCCTGGCACACGTCGCGGCCGCACAGCAGACGGCCCCAGCGACGGAAGACGCGATCTGCAGCTTCGAGGATGGGCATTCCATCACCGCTCGTTACACGCCGGTACCGGCGGGAAGAGCTTCGGGACCTCCGATCGGCAAGGTGTGGACGGAAAACAATCCGACTTGGACACTTTTCACGGAAACAGAGGTGGCGCTGGGTAATACGGCCATCCCGACCGGCGGCTACACCTTGTATCTGCAGGCTGGGAAAAAAGAATGGACGCTCATCGTCAGCAAGAATACTTCGGTCGAAGCCAAGTACGACGAAAAGATGGACCTCGCTCGTGGCCAGATGGAAATTGGCGAGCTCAGCCAGCCCGCTGACAAGTTGTCGCTTTATTTTGGACACACCGGGCCGAAGAAGTGCGAACTGAATATCGATTTTGGCAAGCTGCGCGGCTGGGGCGAATTCCACGAGAAGTAATCCGCCCGCAGACGGCTGAGTGGTGGATGGCGAACACCTGGTTGCGCCACCCTTAATGCACGTCGCGAATCACCTGCTACAGAACTCTTCGCTGTGAATGCCGCGCTAAGTCGCAACCGGCGCTCCCGGCCCGGTTACGAAAACGGCGCTACTGAGCGAGGGAGATCGCCTGCGCCAGATTCAAGGTGACCACAGCATCCAACCGGCGCTCCACTTGGAAAAAGCGGGCCACGCGCTTGCCGGGCAGAACGTGAGTGAACTTCTCAAAGTATTTCTCCCTCAAGTTCAGCCGCTGTTGTTCGATTGAAAACCATTCGCGCGTCATGTCCGCGGCCTGCTGGTCGGTGAGGTCTTGGTAGTTGGCGCCAAAATCGGCGACCAGTTTGATCCCGCGGTCGCTTAACTTTGCCAGTTCCGCTTTGTAGTCGTCGTAGATCGGCCAGAAAACCCGGGCCTCGTCGTCGGTGAGATTCATCGCTTTTGCGACCAGCGGCTTGCGATCTGTTTGCACCTGGTCGCGCGTGACTCGTAACGCCTCTTCGTCGGAAATCGAGTCAGGCTTCTGAACGCTCAAATTCTGTGCGGCCGAGGTCGCATACAGCAAGACGAGGCACAGAATCAGGGAAGCGCCGGAAGCTGCGCATCGTGAGATTTGGATAGAAGTCATAGGGAACTCCAACGATGAAGTAGGACTGAACGGGCACACCACTTCGGTCGCTTGCCGGAGCGCGAGACGCTCCGACCAAAGTATTATCGAAAAAGCGCTCCTTTTTCAGGAGCTCGAACATCATAGTGGGAAGGCTTTAGCTGGTCCAGGGGGCGGGGCTGGCGGAAGGGTGTGGGGACTTTATGCAACTGGCACGAAGGGAGTGGACCGCCCAAAACTCTCTCCAGCAGCATTTGCGCGAAGCCCGCCGGCAAACGGACGAGCTTTTTCGGTTGGTGCGGCCGGAATTTCTCTACCAGCGTCCAATCGCCGAGCGCCATCGCATCATTTTCTATATCGGTCACCTGGAAGCGTTTGACTGGAATCTCCTAAGCGAACGCTCGCTTGGGCTCAAAAGCTTCTCGAAGGAGTTGGATCATCTATTCGCCTTCGGAATCGATCCGGTCGGAGGAGGGTTGCCCACCGATGTTGAGTCGGACTGGCCTGCCCGCGAAGAAGTTCAGCGTTACGTGGATCGCATTCGCGAGCAACTGGATTCTTCGTTGCGGGTTGTGCTGCAAGGCGGGCCGGCCAAGAATGATTTTTCGTTGGAGCAGTTACTACACGTCGCCATCGAACATCGCCTGATGCACGCCGAGACCCTGGGCTACATGCTGCACCAATTGCCGATCGAGCAGAAAATTCGTACCACGGCAGACCACGCCAGCCTTTCCGCGCCGGTTGAAGCGCGCATGATCCAAATTCCGGCGGGCGCGGTCACATTAGGTCTGCGCAGCGACGGCGAAGTTTTCGGATGGGACAACGAGTACGAGCAGCACACGCTGACCCTGCCGGCCTTCGAAATCGATCAGTACAAGGTCACCAACGGCGATTTTCAGAAGTTCATCGAGGCCGGGGGATATTCGGACCGCAGCTTCTGGTCCGACGGCGATTGGGATTGGATCCAGCAAAACAAGATTGCGCATCCGGGCTTCTGGCGGCAACACGGCGCGCGCTGGTTTCAGCGCACCATGTTCGAAGAGGTCCCTCTACCGCTTGCCTGGCCGGTTTATGTGAGCCAAGCCGAAGCGAGCGCCTACGCTCGCTGGGCGGGCAAGGAGCTACCGACCGAGGCGCAGTGGCAAAGAGCCGCATACGGCAATGCCAACGGTTCTGGCAAAGACAATGCCAACCGTGCTGGCGAGCCGATCCGGGGGAATTACGACTTCCGGCGCTGGGATCCCACGCCGGTCAATGCTTTCGAAGATGGCAAAAACACGCTGGGCCTCGCGGATTTTGTCGGCAACGGGTGGGAATGGACGAGCACCCGATTTGCTCCTTTTCCGGGGTTTGAGGCTTTCCCGTTTTATCTCGGCTATTCCGCCAACTTTTTCGACAACCAGCATTACGTCATGAAAGGCGGGTCGATGCGTACCGCCGCCTGCCTGACGAGGCCCACGTTCCGCAACTGGTTCCAACCGCACTATCCGCACGTGTATGCGGGATTCCGCTGCGTGAAGAATTAACCGCTCTGGCCTCAGGAGAACTCGAGTATGTGGACGCAGGCACTGGCAACGCTGCCATCTTCGGATTTTGCGGATGAAGTCCGCCAGGGACTTAACCAGCCGCAAAAGGAATTGCCCTCGAAGTACCTCTATGACGACGTGGGTTCGGCGTTGTTTGAAGTGATTTGTGTGTTGCCGGAATACGGATTAACCCGTGCCGACGAACGCGTGCTGTGCCGCAACGCCGGCGCGATCGTCGAGCAATTGCCGACGCCGCTGATCGTGGCCGAGTTAGGCAGCGGCAGTGGCAAGAAGACACGGCCGATTCTCAAGGCGCTCAGCCGGAGACAGCGCACGGCGTACTGCCCCATCGAGATTTCTCCGACCGCGCTCGCCATGTGCCAGCGCGAACTCGGCGATCTCGATTCCATCAGCATCCTCGGCTTCGAGCGCGAATACCTCGACGGTCTCGGCGAGGTGGCGGGACGGCGAAAGCCAGGCCAGAGCCTGCTGGTTCTGTTCCTGGGCAGCACCATCGGCAACTTCGACCGGCCGGCGGGGGTTCGCTTTCTGCGCGAGATTCGCAGCAAACTTGTTCCCGGAGATGCGCTGCTCCTGGGAACGGACCTGCTGAAGCCGGTCTCCACCCTGATCGCCGCCTACGATGATTCGCTGGGCGTGACTGCTGCCTTCAACCTGAATTTGCTTGCCCGCATCAACCGCGAACTGGAAGCAGACTTCGAGTTGTCGCGCTTCACCCATGAAGCTCGCTTCAACCCGCACGCCCGCAGCGTGGAAATGCACCTGCGCTCTCTGTGCGAGCAGACGGTCACCATCGCTGCCGCCGGACTCTCCGTAAAGTTCGATAAAGGCGAAACCATCTGGACGGAGAGCAGCCACAAGTATACGAAGGACGAAATTTGCGGCATGGCGATCGCGACCGGATTCGAGTGCCAGCAACAATGGGTCGATGCCGATTGGCCGTTTGCGGAAAGCCTGCTGATTGCCCAGTAGGCTGAGGGATCTTCTCTTCGCGAGCCCGGTCTTTCGATCGAATTTCGCCTGAACCAGCCCCGGGCGGGTGGCACCCAACCATCACCGGCGCCGGGATGCCTTACAATAGACGTTTCCTGTTTCCAAAGCATCAGACAACAGGCGGGGCCAAGGGACAGGAATGCCCTGCGTCTAAGGAGCCACTCAAGGTGTTCAAGCGAGCATTGCTGGCGACTTCCTTCTTTGTTGGCCTGGCGGGTTTAGCAGGCTGCGGAAGTTCGCACCATACGGCCTATGTAACTACTCCGCTGAACGGCAGCATTTCGGTGTTTCGCGTGGAATCGCACACCGGACGCTTCACCGAGCTTCCCGGTTCCCCTTTTCAGGGCGGGATTTCTCCGTCGGTCATTCTGGTGGATCCGGCCGAGAAATATGCGTATGTATCCAACGGCGGGGAAAACGACATCTCGCTTTTCAAGATCAATCGCAATTTTTCCCTGACGGAAATCATGCCGCGCGCGCCTGCCGGCACGAATCCTTCTTCGATGGCTATGGATTCCGGCGGGAAGTTTCTATTCGTGTGTAACTCGGGTTATATCGGTGGTGTGGCGTCGAACACCGTGTCGGTTTATACGATCGATTCGAGCACCGGCGTGCTGACGGTCGTTGGCAACCCGGTCGATGTTGGATATAACCCCGTCTATCTGAAAGTCTCTCCCTCGGACAAGTTCCTCTATGTGGCGAATGGGGCCGCCGGAACGTTGTCGGCGTTCGCCATCGGATCTTCCGGCGGGCTGACACAAATACCCGGATCGCCCTACGTCTTGACCGGCGGCATCGCAGGTCCGCAGGGGCCCGGTCCTAACTGGATTGCGATCGATCCCGGCGAGAGGTTTCTGTACGTAGCCAACTTGCTTGCCAACGCGATCGGAGCTTATACCATCAACTCCTCGACGGGCGCGTTGACCCCCATTGCGGGCCAGCCGTTTGCCAGCGGTACCGGGCCGAGTTCGGTGACAGTTGATAAAACCGGTACCTATCTCTATACGACGAACATCACGTCGAACAACGTGTCGGCCTACTTCATCGGAAATACCGGCGTACTGACCCAGCTCAGCGGCTCGCCCTATTCGGCGGGAACGAATCCGGCGATTGCTCAGCTCGATCCTTCCGGTCAGTTTCTGTACGTGGGAACGCAGGCCGCAACCGCTGGCGGGAACAAACAGATTTTGAGTTTCTACGTAAATCAGCAGAGCGGGCAGTTGACGCCGATCGAGGGGTCGAACCTGGCTTCGACGGCCACCTCGCTCTTCGTTCTGAAATAGACTCGCCAAATTCAACACAGGTTTTGCTGGGGCGCAGGACCGGGAGAGCGAAAAAATGAACCGGCGTACGTTTCTCGGCGTGATGGCGGCAGCCAGCGTCGTTGCCAACCGTAAGCTGTGGGCCGCCGACGACCACAAGATCGCGAAGGTCGGGCTGCAGCTCTACACCGTCCGCGACCTGATGAAATCCGACTTCGACGGCACGCTCGATAAAGTCGCCGCCGTGGGCTACAAGGAAGTCGAGTTCGCCGGATACTTCGATCGCACGCCGCAACAAGTCAGAGCATCCCTGGCGCGCACCGGAATGGTTTCGCCCTCCGCTCATTTTGGCTATGAGTACCTGGGAGACAAGTGGGCCGGCGTGCTGGACTCCGCCAACGTGATTGGGCAGCAGTATGTTGTCTGCTCGTCAATTGACGAGACGCATCGTAAGACGCTCGACGACTGGAAAAAGGTCGCCGAGAACTTCAATCGCGCGGGTGAGGCGGCGAAGAAAGCCGGCATCCAGTTCGGTTACCACAATCACTCTTTTGAATTCCAGCCGATCGATGGCACGGTTCCTTACGATTTTCTTCTGCGCAACACCGATGCCCAGTTAGTGAAAATGGAAATGGATCTCTTCTGGGCCGTCAATGCGGGCGCCGACCCCATCAAGTATTTCGATGCGAACCGCGGCCGCTTTCCGCTGGTGCACGTCAAAGGGCGCGCCAAAGATGGCAGCATGACCGACGTCGAGGCCAGCAACATCATCGACTGGAAGCGGCTGTTCGCCGACCGCAATGCCGGCATCGAGCACTACTTCGTCGAAAACGACCACCCCAAGTCAGCTTTGGAAAGCATCCGAATCAGCTACAACTACTTGTCCCAACTTCAGTTCTAAGTTCGTCGGATCGGCCCCCGAATCATGGTTTAAGCCGCGGGCCGGAGCTTGTGTCCTCGTACCCTTCACGCCGAGGACACCTTGCCTTGGTGATCTCCGTCACAACCGGAACGACGCAAGTCACTGCCCTCCGCTCCCGCATTTAGCAATAATTCAGTGGGAAGAATATGGAGGCTTACGATGTCGACCACCTGGATTTCGAGGTATGCGCAGCGCGCCAAAGGCGTAAAGAGCTCGGCCATCCGGGAACTGCTCAAGATCACGCAGCGCCCGGAAGTGATCTCATTCGCCGGCGGCCTGCCGGCCTCCGAGGTATTTCCGGCGGCGCGATTTCAGGAAGCTTGCCAGCGCGTGCTGCAAAGTCGCGCTCATCTTGCCTTGCAGTACGGAGCGACCGAAGGCTACGAACCATTGCGCGAGATGGTTGCGCGCCACATCAACCGCTACGGGATCCAGGCCCGGTCCGAAAACGTCCTGATCACTTCCGGCTCGCAGCAGGCTCTTGATCTGATCGGAAAACTGCTGATCAACGCCGGCGACAAGGTGCTCGTCGAGGCTCCCACCTATCTGGGCGCATTGCAGGCGTTCAGCATATACGGGGCGGACTACGTCGCCGTGCCCAGCGATGAGGATGGTCTGCGAACGCAACTGCTGGAAGCGCCTTTGCGCTCGGGCCCGAAGTTCATGTACGTGTTGCCCAACTTTCAGAATCCCGGGGGCACGACGCTCGCGGAAGGGCGCCGCCATGAACTGGTACTTCTTGCCGACAAGTTTGGAATCCCGATCATCGAAGACGATCCGTATGGCCAACTTCGGTTTGAAGGGGAGCATCTTCCGCCGCTGGTCGTGCTGGACCGCGAAAATCTCCGGGGCGATCACGGGTACTCCATCGGCAACGTCATTTACCTGAGCACGTTCTCGAAAACGCTCGCCCCCGGACTCCGCCTCGGCTGGATTGTGGCGCCGCCGGAGGTGATCTCGAAGTTGACGCAGCTCAAGCAGGGCGCGGATCTTCACACCAGCACGTTCGCACAGATGGTGGCATATGAAGTCGCGCGCGATGGCTTCCTGGACGAGCACGTCAAGCTGATTCGCCGCGTATATCGTGAGCGGCGGGATGCAATGCTCGAAGCGCTCTCGGCGGAGTTTCCGCCCGACGTTACCTGGACGCGTCCGCAAGGCGGCTTGTTCCTATGGGTAACTTTGCCGGAAGGCATGGATGCCCAGCAGCTTTTCGCGGCTGCGATTCAGGAGAACGTCGCTTTCGTTCCCGGGGACAGCTTTTACGCGCCGAATGGAGACGCGGAGTCGGCGAAGCGCCACTTGCGGCTGAATTTTTCAGCGTCCGATCCGGAGAAGATTCGGGAAGGCATCCGCAGGCTTGCCGTAGCGATCCGCCGTCAACTGGATGCGCTGCGGCCCCTGGGACCGAGCCGCCAATACTCCTGACCGAAGTCCATCGATCAGGACGCGGCGAAGGGCTGCTCGAATGACAGGCTTTGGGGGGTAAGTAATTCCGCGCCGTTCTCTGTAATGTGCATGATGTCTTCGAGGCGCACGCCGAACTCTCCGCGTAGGTAGATTCCCGGCTCGTCGCTGAAGGTCATGTTGGCCTGGAGCTTTGTCGGATTATTGCGCACGAGATACGGCCACTCGTGGCCATCCATGCCAATACCGTGGCCGAGGCGATGCGTGAAGTACTTGTAGCCGGGACCGTAGCCCGCATCCGTGATTACTTTTCGGGCAGCGGCATCGACCGAGCCGGCCTCGACGCCCGGGCGCGCTGCCGCTAACGCCGCCGATTGTGCGTGGTGCACAATCGCAAAGACCTGCTTCATCTTTTCGCTGGGCTTGCCCAGGATCATCATGCGCGTGATGTCGGATTCGTAGCCTTCCACGCGGCAACCGCCATCGATCAGCACCGGAACGCCCTCGCGAATCATTTGGGGCTGCGTGGAACCGTGTGGGAACGCCGAAAACTCACCCACCTCGACGAGAGCTCCGCCAGAGAAACCCAGCCGCGAGTGGGCGGTTTCGACCAGGGTGGCTACATCGTCCTGCGTCATGCCTTCCCGCAACGAGCGATACACAGCCTCGTAGGCGGCGAGTGTCACCTGGTTCGCAAGCCGCATGAGGTCGAGTTCGTGGCCGCTTTTTATCATGCGGCAGCCCGCCGTGACGGGCGTCGCGCTCACGAATTTCGCTTGTGCGGCCGCGTTCGTAATGCCGTCGCTGAACACGTAAGGCACGGTTTCTTCGATCCCCACGGTCCCGGTTGCCAGGCCACGCTCCTTGAGTCCCCCGGCGACCAGGGTGTACGGGCTTTCGTCTTCCTGCCACACGCGGATGTCCGCCGAACCGGCGAGCGGCGAGGCCGCAATCTGTTCCTGCGCGCGGCCTTCTTCAAAAGCTGGACAGACGAAGAACGCCCGGCCCTTGGCTGGAAGGATGGCGGCGAACAACCGTTCTCCGCCCCACCAGCGGATGCCGGTGAAGTAATTCAGCGAGATCCCTTCGGTCAGGAATATGGCGTCAAGATGGCTGGACGCCATCAGTTGCTGCGCCCGCTCAAGGCGCGCGGCACGTTCTTCACTCGAAATCGGCAGAGCTTGCGATCTGCGCGATTGAAGTGCCGCGATCGGGGCAGGCACGGGCGGTGCCTGGTTCTGCGGGGGCTGGTTCGCCGAGGCTCGGGCGATCGCGCTCGAAAGCAGCGTAGTGCCGGCAGCGACGGCGCTCGAACGCAGGAACAATCTTCGTGAAGGCATCCGTTCTCCTGATCTGACCCGCAAATTTACGAAGAAACCATCGGGCATACCGCGAAAGGCTGGCAGTCGATCGTTTTACGATATTTTAAGGCACAAACATAAGATCTGATTGGGAGTGGACCTGCACACGACGAAGCCTCCGCCCGAGCGCCAGGTTCTGTCGTGAGTGCCGCGATTGCAAATCACGCCTCTGCCGCAGCGCGCAACTGTCTCCAGCGTAATCCGTTTTGACGATGCGTTTTCTTCAGGCGCGTGAGAACCTTCACCAGATCCTCGTTCGCTGCCAGCTTGGTCCACGCCGGGTTGCTGGAAAACCAAGGATAGTTTTCATTTCCGAGGTAGATGGCTTTGCGCAGCCAATAAAGCGCTTCAGTGGCGTCGCCGTCCAACGCGAAATAGGTCGCCACGCGGTACGCCATCTCGCCATCGGCATCAGCGAATGACAACATCTCTTCCGTGATCATGGCCTCGGCTTCCTTACGCTGTCCGCTGGCGAGATAACACATGGCCAGGGTTGGATAGGCGAGCCGCAGCGACGAATCTTCGCGTAGCACAGACTCAAGTACGGTGATGGCGCTGTCGTACTCGCGATCGCGGAAATCGAGATAGGCAAGCGAAGTGCGCAGCAGGCGATGCTTCGGATCGAGGGTCAAGCCTTTCTGGATTTCCTGGCGCGCCAGTTCAATCTGCCCCTGGTAACCGTAAATGCGCGCCCGGTCGTTATAGACGAGCGTGGCCGCGGCCGGGTTCAGGCGTAGCGCGGTGCTCGATTCCTGCAAAGCTTCTTCATAGATTCCGTCGAGGCGGAGAATCGTCGCTGCCACCATGTGCACGTCAAAGTCGTTGGCGGCAGTTTCAAGCAGGTGCTGCACGCCGTGGCGTGCGCTCTCTTTCTCGCCGCGGGCAAGAAACGTATAGGCGCGGTAGATCTTCGCTTCGATCAGGCCGGGATCATACTGCAGAGCGCGCTCAAAACACTTCTGTGCCGTGCGGAGATGCGTCGTTCCGCCAAAGCCGTGGCGCACATACTGCAAATGGGTGATGCCCAGGCCGGAATGAGCGGCTGCAAATTCCGGATCACGCTCGAGTACCTGCGAGAAGCGGCGATATGCTTCGTCAAGATCCTGGCGATGACGGGAACGAAGCAGGAAGCTGGTCAGCAGCGCACGCGCTTCCAGATATTCCTCGGAGGTTGCGCCACTGGGATGCGGTTCGGCGGGCGCCGCCGCCTCGAGATGACCGGTGCCGCGCAGCGAGGCGAACACCTGGTCGCTGATTTCGTTTTGGATGGCGATCAGATCGAGCGCCGGGACATTGATCGTGCCGCCGGATCGCACCGCACCCGCGGCCACGTCGAGCAGTTGCCAGTTCAGCGTAAACTCTTCGCCCGAACGCATGAAGCTGCCGCGCAGCAAGTGGCTGACCAGCAAGCGGCGCCCGGCTTCTAACGGATCGGGCGGAAGCTTGGACACGGCCAGCGTGCTCGATGGCCGCACAATCAGCGACGGCAACCGTGCGAGCCGCGTGGCGATCGCGTCGGCCAGCGCGACTCCGTAGAACGACGGTCCATCGTCTCCGGCCAGTGGCGTGAAGGGAAGAACCGCAATCGAGTTGGCGGGGACGTCGCCCTCCGGGCCTCCCATCAGGCGCTCCGCCAGCATGGAGAACAGCCCGGTTTTGCGTTCGGGGTCGGCCAGCGCCACCGGCACCTCGACCGGCAGCAGCACTTCTTCCTCCTGCTGGATGCGCCGCATCACAGTGCGGAGCGCTTCGCGCATCTCGCCTGCCGAGGCATAACGCTCGGCGGGATTTTTCGCCAGGGCTTTCAGAATCACCTGTTCCAGTTCGGGGGGAATCTGTGGCCGCTTGCGCCGGGGGCTGGTCGGATCCGAATACTGAATGGCCCGCGCCACTTGCCATGCCGCCTGGTTCGGCGCCAGCATCTCAAACGGATGGCTCGCCGTTACCATCTCATAGATGATCACCCCAAAGGAAAAAATATCGCTCTGCTCGCTCGCCTTGCCGGTGACGAACTGCTCGGGTGCCATGTAGGCGAGCGTTCCCCCGCGGGTCGAATAGGATTTGCGTTTAGAGCCGTTGGTGTCGGGCGGAGGTGGATCTTCGACTTCTTTTCGTTTCGCCAGACCGAAGTCAAGGATCTTCACCAGGCCGCCATCGGTGATCATGATGTTGGCGGGTTTCAGATCGCGATGGAAGATGCCGAGCCGGTGCGCTTCGGCCAGTCCGTCGCTGATCTGCAGGCTGATCGAGAGCGCGAGTTGCAGGCTGAGCGGCCCCCCGGCGATCAGGTGCGCCAGGGTGCGGCCGGGTACATACTGCATCACGATGTAGCTTTGATCCTCGAATTCCCCAACTTCGTAGATAGCGCAAACGTTGGGATGCTCGATGGCCGACGCAAGCTGCGCTTCGCGCAGCACGCGATCCGGCGACGATCCGGAGGTCTTCTTGCGTAGCATTTTTACGACGACGGGCCGCAATAGCTTCGTATCGCGTGCGTAATACACGACGCCGCCCGCGCCGGAACCGAGCCGGCGCAAAACTTCGTATTGATTGATCTGCTTAGGCTTCATTCGTTAGAAACTGTTGTATCAGGCAGCGTGGGGATCACCAAGGAAGCCGCGCCGCATTTCTTCGATGAGCCGCATGGAAAGATTGACTCACGGCCTTATGAAAGCTTGATGAATTGGGAGAGGTGAGGCCGCCGGTCGTGGAAGCTGGTTTTCAATGCGCGGGTTGTGGCGAGTGGAACGGGACTTCGGTCGATGAATCGGCCGGCTCGCGCCAGTCCTATGTAGAAGATTGCCAGGTATGCTGCCGCCCAAATGTTCTTCGCGTCGAATACGACGTCGGGCTAGGCGGATATTTCATCTCAGCCGAGTTGGAGTCGAATTAGTGCCCGCTGGAATCGAGGTTGCGACTCGCCTGCTCTGGCACCGAACGCTATAGTTAGGCCCAGGCAATCCCGAACCAATGGGAATCCGCTTCGGAGAATCGCATGGGCACTTTTAGCGTCCCCCACGGACGGATGGTGGCACACAACATGGTGACCACGCAGTTTGAACTGGATGGTTTTCGGGTTACGCGGACCTTGGGCGTCGTGCGCGGCATTGTGGTGCGATCGCGTTCGATCTTCGGCACCATCGGCGCCGGATTGCAGACCTTGGTCGGCGGCAACATTACCCTGCTCACCAACCTGTGCGAGAAGACGCGGGGCGAGGCTTTCGACTTGATGCTCCAGCATGCGGCGGAGCTTGGCGGCAATGCCGTGGTGGGCGCCCGCTATGACGCGACCGAAATCATGCAAGGCGTCACCGAAGTGCTGGCGTACGGCACAGCCGTTCTGGTCGAGCCTGTGCCTCGCTAGACGTCAAGCCTCCCATCACGAACATCCTGCCCGTTGCGCATTTTCTCGCCGCAAACGCTCTCACATTTCCTTCGTGTCTACGTCTAACCTGCGTTCGATAGCCGATGAGCTTCGACCAAGCAGGGGCGCTGGCCGTGAAGCTGCAGTTTTCCAGACTCGTCATGTTGCTGGCTCTCGGGTGCATGACGACGGCGGGTTCATTCCTCCATGCGCAGAATGACGGGCAAAATATCGTCAGCCAGCCGGTCACGCAGGCCACGCCACCGAACCTGACCACGCTCCACATACCCCACCTCACCCGCGAACCGAAGCTGGAAGATTTTGCCAACATGCAGCCCTCGCGCGAGATCGTGGACAGCATGCTGAAGGTCGATCAGTTCACGCAACGCGATCCCAAGGACGGGACCCCCGTATCGCAACGCACCGAAGCGTACTTGGGTTACACCGACAAGAATCTCTACGTCGTCTTTCTCGCTTTCGATACGGCCATGGATCAGCTGCGCGGGCACATGGTTCGCCGCGAGCTCATCAATGACGATGACCAGGTCGGTTTTTTTCTCGATACCTTCCACGACCGGCGCCACGCGTTGTTCTTCTACATCAATCCCATGGGCGTGCAGCAGGATGGAACCTATCTCGAAGGCCAGCAGGATCCCGATTTTTCCTGGGACACCATCTGGACCAGCGAGGCCAGGATCCTGCCGCAAGGCTGGATCGGATACTTCGCCATCCCGTTCAAGTCGCTGCGCTTCAAATCCACGGATACGCCGCAGCAGTGGGGCATTTTGCTGGAGCGTGATATCCCGCACAACGGCGAGCACTCGTTTTATCCGCAGTTCACCAACAAACTGCAGGGGCTGCTGACCCAGGAAGGCGATATTGGCGGGCTGCAGCACATCTCGCCGGGCCGCAACTTTCAATTGATTCCGTATGCCTCGGTCCGCTCATTTCGCGCGCTCGACCAGCGGGATCCAGGACATGCCACCTTCGACAACGGTTCGATGCAGCCCAAGGCTGGAATCGATGCGAAGGCGGTCATCAAAGACAGCCTGGTTCTCGATGCCACCCTGAACCCGGATTTCGGGCAGGTCGAATCCGATGAGCCTCAGATCACCGTCAACCAGCGCTTCGAAGTCTTTTTTCCGGAGAAACGCCCGTTCTTCCAGGAAAATTCCAGTTACTTTTCGACGCCGATCAACCTGGTGTTCACGCGGCGGATTGTGGATCCGTTGTACGGCATTCGCCTCAGCGGAAAGTTGGGACGTTGGTCCGTGGGCACGTTGTTTGCCGACGATCAGTCGCCGGGAGAGAGTGTGGCGCCGAGCGATCCGTTATATGGCCATCAAGCCTACTTCGCGATAGCCCGCGTCAGCCGCGAGTTCGGCAGCCTGGGAAGCAACATCGGGTTGCTTTATACCGACCGCGAACTGCAAACCGTGCCCAATACGTCCTGCTACTTTGACGAATGCCTCAGCAGCATGAATCGCGTGGGCGGACTCGATTTCCATCTCAAATTCAATCAGAACTGGTCGCTCGACGGGCAGGCGGTCGAGAGCGCGAGCCGCTACAACGATGGCACGCGCGATTCGGGGGCGGCCTACTATCTCTACCTCGACCGCGGCTCGCGCAACTGGGAGATCAACTCCCTGTACAAAGACAACGCAGCCGGCTTCGTCACCCGTACCGGCTTTTTTCAGCGTCCTGACATCCGCTGGTTCAGCAACTTCGTGCAACGCCGCTTTTACGTGGAAGGGAAGCACCTGCAGTTTCACGGGCCCAGCATGCTTACGCGCAACATCTGGGACCACACCGGCTTGCGCATCGAATACTTCACCAACGTCAATTACAGATGGGTTTTCAATCGCAATACGAATTTTGGCTTTTACGGGAATTACGGGCATGAGCGGCTGCGGCCCGACGATTATTCGTCGCTCACCACAAATGTCGATTTCCCGCACGACCAGGTTGGCTTCTTTGTGAATAGCCAGTACTACCAGTGGATGAACTTGGCGGTGGAAGCGAACCTGGGCCGCGATACGAACTACGATCCGCAGTACGGACCGATTCCTCCCAATCGAAGCGGCGGGGCGGCCTCAAGCGCTTCTGGAATTCCGGTGGGCGGCAAATCACGTTTCGCCCAAGCGTCGGCTACGTTCCGCCCAACCCGCGGGCTCACCGTCGACAATACTTTTTTCTACAGTGCGCTGCGCGACGTGGTGACGAACGCCAGTTTCTTCAACGACTACATTTTCCGCACGAAGTGGAATTACCAGTTCACGCGGGCTTTCTCGCTGCGATTGATCGGCCAGTACAACGGAAACCTGTCGAATCCCGTTTACACATCCCTGCAGCACGCGAAGAACTTCAACGCCGACGTGCTTTTCACTTATCTCGTGCATCCGGGGACGGCGATCTATGTCGGTTACAACACCGACCTCGCTAACTACAACCGCGCGCTTCTTCCCGATCCCTACGACACGCAGAAATACCTGGTCCGGACGCCCAACAGTTTCCTCAACGATGGACGGCAGTTTTTCGTGAAGGTGTCGTATCTGTTGCGATTTTAAGGATGGTTCGTCAGCCCTGCTGCAGCAGCGAGGCGAGGACTTCCTGCCGATGCGCGAAGGTGCGCTGTAACTGCCGGGAGATGAAGAATCTCTCGGCGATCCGCCCGGCAGCCCCGAAGCCTGCTTCATACTCGATGAGATCGCGAACCGAAGTGCCCGGAGTTCCGCTTCGAGTCTCAGCCGCGAATTCATGGCGATGCCGCCATCGACGAAACGGTCCCCTGCGCTGCTCATCGGCAAAGTGGTGCTCCCATTCGAACTCAGTGATCACTGCGATCCAGGTCGCGCGAAAGGGGAGTGGAGGCAGCAGTTTGAAGGACGTGAAGATTTCTGTGCCCACTCCCGCCAGAGTCGCGTCGTGGTCGGGAGCGACTGGCGCGGTTGACGGAGTGATCAGCTTCAGGCGGTCGATGCGCGTGCCCGTCTCCGCCGGCATGATGCGTGGCAGGTTGTTCGGATCCGCAAAGAACCGGAACACCCGCTCCAGGGGAAAAGGAACCCACGTCTCGAACTCAAGCCGCGCTGCCATGCCTCAGCGCAATCTTATCTCTCCGTGTAGCATGAATTGTTTGTGGAGGCCGAGCCCAGGTGAACCTCACCCTTGCTGACGTTGCGCGCGCCCAGAAGATCCTGCGCCCCTATTTGCCGGTCAGCCGTCTGATTCCCGCGCCCTCTATCTCGCAAAATGGACACAAGGTGTTTTTCAAACTGGAGAGCGATCTGCCGACCGCGGCTTTCAAGGTTCGCGGTGCGCTCTATGCGCTTGCGGCCCGGCTTGCTCATCATCCAATCCAGGAAGTGACCGCGTCAAGCACCGGCAATCACGGCGCTGGCGTGGCTTTCGCCGCAAAGCAGCTGGGCGTCGCCGCTACCATTTTCCTTCCTCGAAATCCAAACCCAGTCAAGCGCGCGCGAATCGCTGCCTTGGGAGCGAAAGTCGTCGAAAGCGGCAAGGACATCACCGAAGCTTGCTCGGCCGCCATCGAGTATTCGCAGAACGAAGGGATTTATTTCCTCAATGACGCCACCGATCCCGAATTGCCGGCCGGACCGGCGACGATTGCGGCCGAAATCTTCGAGCAGCTTCCGGCCACTGACACCATCGTGGTTCCCATGGGCGACACAGCTCTGATCCGCAGCGTCGGCACAACCGCGAAACAACTGTCGCCGACCGTCAAGATCATCGGAGTTCAGGCTGAGCGCGCGCCGTCGTATTTCTTGTCCTGGAAAGCGGGCCGCGTAATTCCCACGGAAACTTGCGACACCATTGCCGACGGACTGGCGACGCGCATGCCGGAACTGGACAACGTTGAGACTATCCGCCGGGTGGTCGATGAGGTGCGCCTGGTTTCGGATCAGGAAATGCTCGGCGCGATCCGCCGCCTTGTACTCGATGAGCACATCGTCGCCGAGCCGGCGGGCGCTGCGGCGGTGGCGGCGATCCTGCAAGAGCCGAAATTACATGGCGCCCAAATCGTCGCGATCGTCAGCGGCGCGAACATCACGGCCGAAGTTTTACAAAAAGCGCTTGCCGCTGCCTGACGTCGGCTGCGGCGCAGGCCGCGTAGATCGAACAACCCGGATCATTTCTATCTCCCGTCACTCCAGAGCCCGGTAGTTCTTCTGCTCAAACCGCGGCGTGCAAAGACAATAAAAAATTAAATCGCGATCGTCGATGTTGCTGATCCGTTGCCGCACGCCTGCCGGGATCGTCACCAGGTCCCCGGGACCCACTTCCTGCGGAGGCTCATCGCCAATGCACATGCGGCCCCGGCCTTCGGCCATCACGTAGCGCTCGATCGTTCCATCGACCGAGTGCCAGGCCGTGGTCACTCCCGGCTCAACCCGCGCGCGAGCTACCGAGAGACTCGGCTGGCTCAGCGTCTCCACGATGAAGCAGCGCTCGGGCGTTGCGAATTCCGGGTGGTCCTGCAGGCGGGAGATGTTCGAGGAAGCCATCAGTCCGTCCATCCTTTCGAAACAATGAGTCCTGAGAATATTTCAGAGTTTCCACAGGATTTGCACGGGTAGGGAAATCGGCAAAATGCAAGGGCGAAGGCAAGGCGAAGGACTCAAGAGGGTCAACTCTATTCCTTGTGGTCATCAACGCGGTTAACTACAGCATCTCGCGCTTTTCAGAATGAGATTTTTTAGGGTCCCGACACTTATAAGTTTCGTGTTGACAATAAACCAGTTAGGCGTAGGATGTGGTCGAAAGTGGTACGAAGTGGTCGATGCGGTAGAGGTCGTGGGCCAAAGAATCTGAATCCGGAGCGCCAGTGGAATTTACAGCTGACACCCCCATCCAGAGCCCGAACCAACCCGAACTGACCAATTTCTGCGCCGCTTTTACCTCCTCCCTGGTTGCCGTGGTGGCAACGCTGAAAAGACTCGGCTCCCCGCTAAGGGGCAAACACACACATGTTTCGCGGCAATCACCCAACTCGCGTCGACGAAAAGGGCCGTCTCAAGGTTCCGGCCGAGTTCAAGCGGGTGATCGACGAGAAATACGGGCAGCAATATTACATCACCAGCCTAGATGGGAAAGTTGCCCAGATATATCCCTTCGAGGAATGGGAGCGGATCGAGCAGAAGCTGGCCAGTCTCTCCACTTTCAATCCAACGAAGAAAAAGTTTTTGAGTCGCGTGAACTACTGGGGCCAGGCAGTCGAAATGGACGGTCAGGGCCGGCTGTTGATTCCGCAGTTGTTGCGCGAGAGTGCCGAAATCAAGGGCGAGGTCGCGGTTCTCGGCAACCTCACCTACTTGGAAGTGCGCAACCTGGAGGCCTTCCGCAAGGAGATCGAGACCGAACAGTTCACGCCTGACGATGAGAAGACGCTCGACGAACTGGGCATCTAGTGGACGAGGGTTCAGCAAACACCCCTCAGGGGGTTGGACGTGGTCAACACGTTCCGGTTCTTTTAAAAGAAGCGATCGATTTTCTAGCCATTCGGCGCGGTGGAACCTACATCGACTGTACGGTGGGCTTGGGCGGGCACAGCTTCGAAATCGCAAAACGCCTCGGCGCACCGGGTCATTTGATTGCGGTCGATAAGGATCCGGCAGCGCTCGAAATCGCGCGGCAGCGGTTAAGCGGAGAAGGTCAGCAACCCGGTTCGGAAAACGACTGGCCAAAGGTTGACCTGATTCACGGTTCGTTCGCCGAAGCGATCGACCAGCAAGCGTCCTCAAGCCTCGACGGTCTTCTGGCCGATCTCGGAGTGAGCAGCCTGCAGTTCGACACCGCGGCGCGTGGCTTCAGCTTTCAGGCGGATGGGCCCTTGGACATGAGGATGAACACCATGTCGGGGCGGAGCGCTGAACAAGTGGTAAATCACCTCGACGAGCGCGAGCTGGCCGATGTGATTTACGAATTCGGTGAGGAAAGGAGGTCGCGGAGAATCGCCAGAGCCATTGTCCGGTCGCGGCCGATACGATCTACCGCACATCTTGCGGAGGTAATATCAGCCGCGGCCCGGCCAATGAATTCCGGCAAACACAGGATTCATCCCGCGACGCTGACCTTTCAGGCTCTCCGAATCTTCGTAAACCGCGAACTGGACGACCTGCGGGCGCTGCTCGAAGCGGCCCCGCAGAAGCTGAAACCGGGCGGGCGCATCGTGATCATCAGCTTCCACTCACTGGAGGACCGCATCGTGAAAGATGCCTTCCGCGAAGGCGCGAAGCAGGGGATCTACGAACTGCTGACCAAGAAACCGGTGACCGCCAGTGAAGAAGAAGTAGATCGCAATCCGCGGTCGCGCAGCGCGAAGCTGCGAGCCGCACAACGAATTTAGAACGAGCGATTGTAAGACATCGAGCGTAAGGCCGCCGCGGGCCTCAGAAAGTCGGGCGCGGCTGGGGCGGGACGTAAAGAAGACGGGCGGCTTGATACGACCGGCTGCCCGCACAAAATTAAAGGATCTTCCGGAGAACCCGCCGGAAGCCCCAGCGTCAGTACGGCTGTGCTGGGGAGCGAGTTTGCGATGGTGGCCCAGGTTCGCGAAGCGTTTTTTGCGACGCTAACCTGGGAACCGAGGGTTGAGTCGGGAGCCCGGCGCGCTTCAGGAAAGACGCGCCGGGTCGAGTTGAAAAAGGGGAGACGGGCCAAAATGTATACAGGCAACCTGATTGATGAATTGTTCGCCACCGTGGAGAGCGTGGAAGCTCGGGTTCAAGAGCATGCCCGCAGCCTGGCCAGCGAACCTGCGGAACTGGAACGCTGGTATGCCCGGCTTCACCAGCCTGAGGTCCAGCTTCAGCCGCGTCTCGAACAAAATCTACTTGGAGTTGCCTAATGGCCGCCGCCGCTCAGCCCATCGTCAGCCGCCGTCGTGCGCCCTGCTGGATCGGCACGCCGGAAATCTACTTCGCGAAGGCCATCGATAATTCGCGCCTGGTCAAGGTCGAAGATCCGCGCCGTGAGCGCGAGATGCGCCAGTTCGGCATCGCCCTCTCCTGCCTGTTCCTGCTGGTCATGACCTACGCCTGGCAGCACTTCAAGGCGATCGAGTACGGATACAAGATCGAGTCGCTCAAGATTGAACGCGACGGCATGGTCGAGATGAACCGTGCGCTGCGCCTCGAAGATGCCTCGCTGCGCGATCCGGAACGCATCGACGCCATGGCCCGCAAAATGGGATTGCAGTCGCCGCAGGCCGGGCAGATTTTGCGGCTCGAAGGTTCGGCCGATGCCGGCGGCCCGGTGATGGCGCGGGCAAGTTCCGATTCCTTGTTCGTGATCCGGTAAGCGCCGGCCCGCATCCTGCGGCAGCTTCCGGGTGAAGGGTCGGGCACAGTTTCCGCGGTGCCGCAAGCAAGGATGAGGGCTTTGGCTCCTGTGGCATCTCAAAACAGATGGCGGCCCGACTCGCAACGATGGGCCGCCATGTTTGTCTCTACTCGAGGATAGTGAATCGTGGCGGCGCGAAACCAGGGCAACCCACTCCGAATGTATCTGCTGGGTGGCTTTTTTCTTTTCTGGTTCGTCGTTATCTGTTTCCGCCTGGTTTACCTCCAGATCTTCCGCTACGGCGATTTCGAACAGCGTGCGCAGCATCAGCAGCAACGCACCATTGATGTCTCCTCCAAGCGCGGCATCATCTACGACCGCGCCGGCAACGAACTCGCCATGTCGGTGCAGGTGGATTCGGCGTTTGCCGTGCCCTCGGAAATCCCCGACCTGCCGCAGACCATCGCGCTTGTCAGCCGCGTCACCGGCGGCGACGCCCGCGTCATCCTTGCGGACTGCCGCGCCCACAAGACCTTTTGCTGGATCGCCCGCAAGGCCGACGCCGACCTGATCGAGCGCCTGAAGGCGCTGAACCTGCAGGGTATTCACTACCAGAAAGAATCGAAGCGCTTTTATCCCAAGCGCGAGCTCGCCGCCCAGGTGCTGGGCTATGTCGGCACCGACGACGCCGGCCTCAGCGGCATCGAGCGCCAGTACAACGACAGCCTGCAGGGCGAGCCCGGCCAGATGGTAATTTCCGTCGACGCCCGCAAGAAATGGTTTGGCCGCATCGAGAAGGAGCCCGCGCCCGGCGATAACGTGACGCTCACCATCGACGAGAAAATTCAGTACATCGTGGAGCGCGAGCTCGAGCAGGCCATGAAAGATACGCAGGCCATCGCCGGCACTGCGATCGTCATGAATCCGCACACTGGCGAGATTCTGGCACTGGCCAATCGCCCAACCTTCAATCCCAACGTGCGCAAGGAAATTCGCAACGAATCGCTCAAAAACCGTGCCGTAAGCGATGTCTACGAGCCCGGCTCGACCTTCAAGCTGGTGACCATTTCGGCCGCGCTCGAAGAGAAGCTGACCAACCCGAACGAGATGTTCGATTGCCAGATGGGCTCGATCGTTTACAACGGCATGCGCATCCGCGACAGCCGCCCGCACGGCTTACTTTCGGTGACAGACGTGCTCGCCGAATCGAGCGACGTCGGCGCGATCAAGATCGCGTTGCGCCTGGGTGAGCAGCGCTTCTACAGCTACATTCGCGCTTACGGGTTCGGCCAGCAAACCGGCATTGAGCTTCCCGGCGAGACGCGCGGTCTCACCAAGCCGATCAATCGCTGGTCGAAGGTTTCCATCGCGGCCATTTCGATGGGCCAGGAGATCGGCATCTCCGCGCTGCAGCTCGCGGGGCTGGTCTCTACCTTCGCCAATGATGGCGTTTACGTCGCGCCCCGCATTGTCGCCGCCAACACCGAGCCGCAAACCCAGGTGAAGCTGGCGGCCTTCCAGCCGCAGAATGCGCATCGAGTGGTTTCGCCCATGACCGCCGCCGAAATGCGCCAGATGATGCGCACCGTCGTCCTGCACGGTACAGGAGTGAAAGCGCAGCTCGATGGCTACACTTCGGCTGGAAAAACCGGAACCGCACAGAAAGTCGATCCCACAACCGGCGCGTATTCCCGCACCAAGTATGTCGGCTCGTTCGCCGGCTTCGCGCCTGTGAACAATCCCGAAGTGACGGTCGCCGTGATCCTCGACTCGGCGGTGGGACTGCATCAGGGCGGACAGGTAGCCGCTCCGGTTTTCAAACGCATCACGCAGCAAGTGCTCGAATATCTGCACGTCCCGCACGACATGGAACTACCAGCGAATCGGCAGGTTCTGCTGGCGCAGCAGCGCAGGATCAAAGACGCCGATCTCGACGAGACTTCGCCCGACCACCTTGGCTCGCCGTTGGATGCGGCCGACGCCGGCGACGACAGCGCCACTCTCGCGGGAACAGCTTCGTCGAATTCGACTCCCGCCATCAATCCGCCCGCGGCAAAACCTGCCGCCGGAGTGGCCGGGACCGTGATAGTTCCTGCTGCGATGACTTCGCGCGAACCGGTTTCCGGACCTGCGCCCGCCAGCGAGCCGGCAGAGCCGGCCGCGGCCAAGACCCCTTCGAACGGCACCGTGGTTCTCGATGTCGAGCAAGGTGGCATCGAGGTTCCAGACTTCAAGGGTAAGAGTGTGCGAAACGCGCTGGAGCTTGCTGAAGAGAATCAACTCGAACTCAGCCCCGTCGGGAATGGGCTGGCGCGCGAACAGACACCCGCGCCCGGAACCCACGTCGCCGCCGGCAGCCGGATTGTCGTCAAGTTCGAGCGATGACCCGCGCCATCTCGACGGCAGTCCTCCCGTCCGCCTGCCATGGTTTGCCCTTCGGCCGGCATACCCCTCTCGAGTCCTCGACCACGTTTCGTCGTCAGTTCCTTGCGGCTGATTGGACCTGTTCCCTTACACTAGAGGCATTCGCATGACCTTTGAGCAGCTATTGCAGGGCGCAGAGATCCTCGCGCGGCAAGGCGACGCGGCCATCGGTGGCTTGGCGTACGATTCGCGCAAGGTGCAGCCTGGTTTCGCTTTTGTCGCGATGCGCGGTGAGTCAAGCGACGGCAATCGCTTCATCGATCAGGCCATCGCCGCGGGAGCGTCCGCGGTCATTACCGACTCGGCCGATCAGGCTCCGCGACCAAATGTTGCGTGGGCACAGGTTCCCCATGGCCGCCGCGCGCTGGCCCGCCTGAGCGCCAACTTCTACAAGCGCCCGGCCGAGCGTCTTGCCCTCACCGGCATCACCGGCACCAATGGCAAAAGCACAACTACGTTTCTGGTGGAGTCGATTTTCGAAGCCGCCGGCCGCAAAAGTATTCTCGTCGGGACGATCGAATACCACGTCGCCGGAAAAGTTCTGCCCGCGCCTCACACCACGCCCGAGGCCCTCGAACTGAACCAGATTCTCGCCGAAGGTCTCGCGAACGGCGCGACCGAAGCCGTCATGGAAGTCTCTTCGCATGCGCTGGCGCAGCAGCGCGTCTTTGCCGTCCCCTTCGACGTCGCCATCTTCACCAACCTCACCCGCGACCATCTCGACTATCACCAGACGATGGACGAATACTTCGCGGCCAAGAAGATTCTCTTCGAGGGCTGCGGCACCGAACCGCCGCGCGCGGCCGTCGTGAACGTAGATGACGAATACGGACAGAAGATCCTCGAGATCAGCGCGGGCCGGTCCCAGATCTTTACGTATGGGTGGTCGCGCGGCGACTTGCACACCACGAAGGTCGAGATCTCGAGCCGGGGTACGCGTTTCGATCTGGTCACGCCCTCCGGCACGCTCGCGATTTTCTCCCCGCTGCTTGGGCGGGTCAATGTCTACAACATTATGGGAGCCGTGGGCGCGGCCCTGGCGCGCGGCTGCAACAACGACCAGATCACCCGCGGCATCGCCGCCCTGCAGCGTGTTCCCGGGCGTTTCGAGCGCGTCGATTGCGGCCAGCCCTTCACGGTCGTGGTCGATTACGCGCACACCGACGACGCTCTTCGCAACCTGACTGCGCTGGCGCGTGACTTCGTCACGCAAGGCGGCCCGCAGGGCAGAGTCATCACGTTATTCGGTTGCGGCGGCGATCGCGACCGCGCCAAGCGTCCGCTGATGGGCGAAGCGGCGGGCAAAGGTAGCGACTACGTCGTGCTTACCTCCGATAATCCGCGCAGTGAAGATCCGCTGGCCATCATCAACGACGCGACCGTCGGCTTGCAGCGTGCGGGCGCAAAATACGCCATCGAGCCTGACCGCCGCGCCGCCATCGCCCTCGCTATTCAACAAGCTCGCCCAGGCGACATCGTCCTGCTCGCGGGCAAAGGGCATGAAACGGTGCAGGTCTCGCGCGCGGGCACCGTTCCCTTTGATGACGTCGCCGTCGCGCGCCAGGTGCTTGCCGAAGCCGGTTATGAATGCCGGTCGGCCAAGGCGGTGAAGAGCGCATGAAGCTGCCGCTTTCCAGGATCGAAGAGCTGCTTTCGGCGACGGCTGGCGAATGCGAACTGAAAGAGATCGCGCAAGGCTACTCCATCGATTCGCGCACCGTTCAGCCCGGCGAGCTCTTCTTTGCCGTGAAAGGCGAGCGCCTCGACGGCCACGACTACGTGCAGCAGGCGCTGCAGCGCGGCGCGGTTTCAGCGGTCGTCCGAAAAGATCAGCTGGCGCGCTTCACGGTAAAGACCTGCCTGCTCGCCGTCGACGATACGCTGATCGCCTTGCAGACCCTCGCCACTGCCGTGCGCCGGCTGTGGGGTAAGCCCGCCATCGGCATCACCGGCTCGGTGGGCAAAACTACCACCAAAGACGCCGTCGCCCACCTGCTCAGCGCGAAGTACAAAGTTCACAGCTCAAAGGGCAACTTCAATAATCATTTCGGATTGCCGCTCGGTTTGCTCAAGCTGGAACCCGAACATGAGATCGCCGTGATCGAGATGGGAATGTCCCATGCCGGCGAGATCGCCGCGCTGGCGCGGATTGCCCTACCCGACGACGGCATTGTGACCACGGTCGCCCCGGTCCATCTCGAATTCTTCGAGTCGCTCGCCGGCATCGCCCGCGCGAAATACGAGTTGATCCAGGCGCTGCCCGCTGGGGGCACGGCTATCCTCAACGCCGACGACGAGTATGTCTCGCAATTCGGCCGCGATTTCAAAGGCAAAGTCGTGATGTTTGGCCTGAAGCCCAGCGCCGATGTGCGCGCCGAAAGCATCGAGCTCCTCGGCCCCCAGGGCACACGCTTCGATCTCATCGCCGACGGCAGCCGCGTCCGCCTGGCGAGTCCTTTGCTCGGCCGCCACAATATTTACAACGTGCTCGCCGCGGCTGCGGCCGCGCTCGAACATGCAATGACCCTCGACGAAATTGCGGCCGCGCTGCCTTCGCTCGCGCCCGCCGACAAGCGCGGGCAGGTCGTCCAACTGGATAACATCACCATCATCAACGATTGCTACAATTCCAGTCCGAAGGCGCTGCAGGCGGCGGTCGATGCGCTGGGGGCAGTTCCCGGCAAACGCCACATCGTGGTCGCCGGCGAGATGCTGGAACTTGGCCCGACCGGCGAGCAGTTGCACCGCGAGAGCGGCCGGTATATTGCCGGGAAGCAGGTCGATTTTCTGCTAGGCGTGCGCGGGCTGGCCGGGGCGATGGTCGAAGAAGCCAGGGCGCAAGGAGCCACCGGCGAGTTTGTGGCCACGCCCGAAGAGGCTGGGGCTTGGCTCGCCGCGAATGCGCGCGAAGGCGACGTCGTGCTCTTGAAGGCGTCCCGTGGCGTTAAGCTCGAGAAGGCGTTGGAGACCTGGAAGCCCAAACAGTGATTGGGAGGAATCGAAGATTCAAGCTGGGCCGCGCCCAAGCAATACTCCCATTCTCGGGAAGTCTTTGGAGAAGTTTGAAAGACGCGCGGAGCGCGTCAAAGTTTTCGCTAAAGCTGAAAGCTGCGAGCTGACAGCAGTACTTCGGAGGCGGATTGCTTTATTGGCTGCTGTTCCTGAAGCTTTACCATTACTTCCCGCCGTTCCGCATCTTCCGCTACCTCACCTTCCGTACGGCGTTTGCGAGCCTGACCGCCATGTTCACTGGGCTCATCGTCGGCCCGGTGGTGATCAATCGCCTGCGCGAATTCCAGATCGGCCAGTTCATCCGCGAGGAAGGCCCCAAGGCTCACCAGAAGAAAGCCGGCACGCCGACCATGGGCGGCCTGCTGATCGCCATCGCGGTCGTCGTTCCCACCCTGCTCTGGGCGGACCTCAGCAACCCGTTCGTCTGGATCGCGATCTTCGCCACCTGTGCCTTCGCCGCCATCGGTTTCGCCGACGACTATATAAAGGTGATCAAGAAGCGGAACCTGGGCCTGACCGCGCGCGCCAAGATGGGCCTGCAAATTCTTACCAGCCTGATCATCGCGTCGATCCTCATCGGCCTGCAGGCGCGTGGGCAATATTCGACCAAGCTGATCGTTCCTTTCTTCAAGCAGTTCCGCCCGGACCTGGTCATCGAGAAGTGGGCGCAGAATCCGCACATCTGGCCGCTGGCATTTCTGCCGTTCGTGGTCTTCGTATGTATCGTGATCGTCGGTTCGAGCAACGCCGTCAATCTCACCGACGGGCTTGACGGCCTCGCCATCGGCTGCACGGTGATCGCCGCCGGCGCGCTTACCGTCCTCACGTACGTCAGCGGCCACGCGACCTTCGCGAGCTACCTGGAACTGCAACGCATGCCGCAGATCGGCGAACTCACCATCTTTTGCGGCGCGATGGTCGGCTCGGCGATTGGTTTCCTCTGGTACAACGCGCACCCTGCCGAAGTGTTCATGGGCGATGTCGGATCCCTGGCGCTCGGCGGCGCCATCGGCACGGTCGCGGTCATGATCAAGCAGGAGTTGCTGCTGCCGTTTATCGGCGGCGTTTTTGTGATTGAGGCGCTGTCGGTGATCATCCAGGTGGCGTCGTACAAGTTGCGCAAGAAGCGCGTCTTTAAAATGGCGCCCATTCATCATCACTTTGAATTGCTGGGCTGGTCTGAGTCGAAGGTGATCGTGCGCTTCTGGATCGCGTCGCTGGTGTTCGCGCTGTTCGCGCTGACGACGCTGAAGCTGCGGTAGATTTTTCACCACAGAGGCACAGAGACACAGAGAAAGAAAAATGATTGCAACTTGTCATTCCGGGCGCGCACTTTGTGCGAGGAATCTGCTGTTTCTTTGCTGCGGCAGTATCCGTCGAGCCGGAATGTGAATTCTGGGCCGAGCCAAAATTTCTTACAATTGGTTTTCTCTGTGACCCTGTAACTCTGTGGTAAAAACGCTTTCGTGGACCTAGCCAACAAACGCGTGCTCGTGGTCGGCCTCGGCAAGTCGGGCGTGGCCTCGGCTCTCTTCCTGCAGGAGCGTGGCGCGCACGTCACCGTTTCTGACACCAAGTCTCCCGACCAACTGAAGGAAGAGATTCCGCTGCTGCTCGATCATGGCATCACCGTCGAGACGGGCGGCCACGGCGAGCGCACCTTTCGCGGGCAGGATCTGATCGTCGTCAGCCCCGGCGTTCCTTATGATGCGCCGCCCCTGGTGCAGGCCCGGCTGCAGGGCGAGCCGGTGATCGGCGAAATCGAACTGGCTTCCGAAAATCTGCACGGCTCCATCGTTGCCATCACCGGTTCCAACGGCAAAACTACCACCACGACTTTGGTCGGAGAAATCCTCGCCGCCTCGGGCATCAACACTCTGGTCGGCGGCAACATCGGCACGCCCGCAATCTCGCTGGCTGGCCGCGCCGGCGACGAAACCGTCACTGTGCTCGAAGTCTCCAGCTTCCAACTCGAAACCATCAAAACTTTTCGCCCCAAGATCGCCGTCATTCTCAATATCACGCCCGACCATCTCGACCGCCATCGCACCTTTGATGCGTACGTGAACGCGAAAGTCCGTATCTTCGAGAACCAGCAGGGAAACGACTTCGCCGTGCTCAATGAGGACGACGAGACTTGTGCCAAGCTGGCCGATGCGGTCAAAGCCCCGCTGTTCTGGTTCAGCCGCAAGAAAGAAGTCGGGCAGGGCGCTTTCGTGAGCGACGGCCGCATTCTCTTCCGCGACGCGCATGGCCAGTCCGAAATCATGCAGGTCAGCGAGATCCCGCTCAAGGGCGCTCACAACGTGGAGAACGTGCTGGCCGCCGTCTGTACCGCCGCGCTGATGGGCTGCCCGCACGAAAGAATTCGCAGCGCCGTCGCGAACTTCAAGGCGGTCGAGCACCGCATCGAATATGTCGCAACGATCAACGGCGTGGAATACTACAACGACTCCAAAGCCACCAACGTCGACGCCACCATCAAGGCCATCGAATCGTTTCCGCGCAACATTCATTTGATTCTCGGCGGCAAAGACAAGGGTAGCCCCTACACGGTTCTGCGCGATCTGCTGCGCGAGCGCGTAAAGCGCGTCTACACGATCGGCGCCGCCGCGCCCAAAATCGAAGCCGAGATTCAAGGCGCCACCGAAGTAGTCCACGCCGAAACCCTCGAGAACGCCATCAAGCGAGCTCACGCGGTCGCGCAACCCGGAGACATCGTCCTGCTCGCCCCCGCCTGCGCCAGCTTCGACCAGTTCAAGAGCTACGAGCACCGGGGACGATTGTTCAAAGAAGTGGTGAAGGGCCTGGCGGCAGGGAAGTAGGACTTACCAATCGCAAAGCTGAACGTCTCGCACCGAGAGGGTGGCCCAGGTCTGAGCCGCTTGTTGGCGCCAACCTGGGAACCAGGTCTGCCCTGCTTTCCCACCGCGGCATTTGTACCAACTCAGTCACCCTTATTTCACAGACAATCCTCAACGCCAAATCTCCGCGCCGTGCTCCAATGAATTCTTCCCATGGCCAAGCGCGTCAGTGTCGATCGGTGGCTGTTTACCGTCACGGCGATCCTCGTCTTCGTGGGGCTGGTCATGGTCTTCAGCGCTTCGGCGGTGATGGCCAAGGAGCGTTTTGGCTCTGCTTACACCTTCGTCTCAAAGCAACTCTTCTGGGCCGTTGCGGGGATCATCGCCCTGATCGTCGCCATGAAGATCGATTACCGTCGATATAAGCACCCGGCGGTCGTTTTCTCGCTGCTCGCGGTTACGACGATCCTGCTGCTCTCCGTCTTCGCCCTCGACCGCTCGCATAACACCCATCGCTGGATTCACTGGGGATTCTTCTCTCTGCAGCCCTCGGAACTCGCCAAGCCTGCGCTGATCCTGTTCCTCGCCTTCTTCCTCGAGACGCGCTTCAAGCAAATCGAAGACTGGAAGAACACCCTGCTGCCCGCGGTCGCCCCGACCGTGATCTTCTTATTGCTGATCGTCGCGCAGCCTGATCTTGGGACGGCGATAGCCTGCGCTGGTATCACCGCGGCCATCCTGTTTGTCGCCGGCATGCAGCTTCGCTATTTCGGCTACGCGTTTCTGGCGTCGATCCTGCCCCTCTATTTCCTGCTTTTTCACGTAAGCTGGCGGCGCGACCGCATTCTCGCCTTCCTTAACCCTTATGCCGATCCGCGCGGCACCGGCTTCCACATCATTCAGTCGCTCATCGCGGTCTCCACCGGAGGCCTGACCGGCGTTGGCCTGATGGAAGGGAAGCAGAAGCTGTTCTACTTGCCCGAACCGCACACGGATTTTATTTTTGCCGTCACCGCCGAAGAGCTGGGGCTGGTCGGGTCGTTATTCGTGGTGGTCCTGTTTGCGATCTTCCTCTGGCGCGGCACGCGCACCGCGCTGCGCACCAGCGATCCGTTCGGCCGCTTCCTCGCGGTGGGCATTACCAGCATGGTCATGCTGCAGGCCTTCATCAACATCAGCGTGGTGCTCGGCCTCATGCCCACGAAAGGGATTCCGCTGCCGTTCGTGAGCTACGGCGGGTCATCCTTATTTGTGACCCTCGCCTGCGTCGGCGTGCTGCTGAACATCTCGAAACAGGCGGAATAACCGCGAAAACTGGACGTTGATTTCGGTCGGCGCGGCTTGAGACTTGTCGTGTGCCGAGTACAGATTCTTGTCCAACTCGCGCAGAATCTTTTCTTCAGTATTCGCCCGTGGCAAAATGTCGTGGCTCATCCACTGCTCGCAAGAATCGACCGGAGAATTGAACGATGAACAGGAATTATCTAAACTCATTCTTACTGCTGCTGCTGGCGGCCGCGTGTTTCGCCCAGAAATCTGAGCCTGCGCAACCATCGCAGATGCCGCCCATGACTCCGGTCACAACTCCTGCCGACCTGGCCGCGAAAGTTCCTGCGCCGAAACCGGATGACGTCAAATCGCTCGATGCCATCATGCGTGCCGCCTACGACGCGATCTCTGGCCCAGCCGGCGACCGCGACTGGAACCGTTTCCGCTCGCTCTTCCTGCCCCAGGCCCGCTTCACCGAGGTCGGCAAAAAACCCGACGGTAAAACGATCATCATTTCCTGGGGTGTGGACGAATTTGTTCGCGATGCGGGAGCGATTTTCGCGAAAGAGCCTTTTTACGAGAACGCCATCGTCAACTTGCCGCAAACTTACGGCGGCATGGCGCAGGTGCTGAGCAGTTACGAGTCGCGGCACAGCCCCACCGAGAAGCCCTTCTCGCGCGGCGTGAATTCTTTCCAGGTGCTGAACGATGGCACGCGTTGGTGGATCGTCTCGATCTTCTGGGACTCCGAGCGTCCCGACAATCCACTGCCGGCGAATCTCGCGAAGAAATGATCGAGGGGATTGCCGCGGAAGTGAAAGTACCCGACGGTGCCCCATTCAAGCCGGGGTCTCCGGACATCGCGCTTTTTGCCGGCTGGGGTGGGAGCCGCACTTTGGCTTGACTCGGGAAGTGGATTCCGCCCTCATCTTATATATTGCACTCTATGCGAGTGATTCTTGCGGGCGGGGGCACCGGCGGGCACGTGATTCCCGCGCTGGCCATCGCCCAGCAGCTCAAAAAAGATTTTGGCGCCGAGGTGCTCTTCATTGGCACCTCGCGGGGCATGGAGAACCGTCTCGTGCCGCCCGCCGGTTTTGAACTGAAGTTGGTGGAAGTCGGGGCGCTCAACCGCGTGAGCCTCGCCACCCGCGTCAAAACGATATTTGCGCTCCCGCGTGCGGTGTTGCAAGCCCGAAAAATTCTGCGCGAGTTCAGAGCGGATCTCGTGATCGGCGTCGGCGGCTATGCGTCGGGTCCTGCCATGATGGCCGCTATCCTGACGCGCACGCCTACCATCGCATTCGAACCGAATGTCGTGCCGGGTTTCACAAACCGCATCATTGCGCGCTGGGTCTCGCAAGCGGCCGTCCAGTTTGCGGAGACCGGTCGCTACTTTAAGAGATTCAAAGTGACTGGCGTGCCTGTGCGGCCCGCGTTCTTCGCGATCGCAGGCCAGCGCACCGGCGATCCTCGCCCCACGCTTCTCGTTTTTGGCGGCAGCCAGGGCGCGCACGCCATCAACGAAGCCATGGTGCATGCGCTGCCGACCCTGAAAGAAAAGCTGCCCGACCTGCGCATCATCCATCAGACCGGCGAACGCGATCTTGCGGAAACGCAGTCCGCCTATCAGGGCGCGGGCATCGACGCCGAGGTCTCCGCTTTTATTCAGGATATGCCCGCATATTTTTCCCGCGCCGATCTTGTCGTCTGCCGCTCGGGCGCGAGCACCGTAGGCGAGATCGCGGCGGCAGGGAAGCCGGCGATCTTCGTGCCCTTCCCGCGCGCGGCCGACGATCATCAGAAAGTGAATGCTCAGGCGCTTGAGCGGGCGGGTGCGTCGGTGCTGCTCGAAGAATCGCTGCTCACCGCGGCCCGGCTGGCGGAAACCGTCACCGGGCTCTTTCAGAATCCTACGAAGCTCCTGCAGATGGGCGCTGCCGCGCGAACCCTGGGCCATCCGAAGGCCGCGGAAGACGTAGCGAGAATGGCAGCCGAGTTGGCCGCAAAGTAACCATCTCCCCCCGCTTAAACGAAGTGAATGCCCTCACAAAGCGATTTCTTCCCCAATCTGTTTGAGGGAATCCGCCCGTAGACGTCGCTTTAATCCTTGAACGACAAACTTCGAAAGAGATATTCATCATGAAAAACTTTGCGACTGTTCTGTTCAAATCACTGCAGCAAGCTGGACTCATGCTTCTGCTTGCCGCCGGGACTCTTTACGCACAGCAAGCTTCGCCCATGCTCCCGCTGCCCCAGCCGACGGTATCGACGATCCCGGCCAACGGAGATGTCAATCCTTACGGCCTGGCGTTCGCGCCCGCGAACTTCGCCCCCGGATACACGCTTAAACCGCATGACCTGCTGATCACAAACTTCAACAACGATCTGAACCTGCAGGGACTCGGCACCACCATCCTGCGAGTCAATTCGAATGGCCAGGCATCGCAGTTTTTTCAAAGTACCGCTCGCGGACTGACCGCGGCCATCGGCGTAGTACGCGCGGGCTATGTTTTCGTCGGGAACGTGCCGACTTTCGACGGCACATCCGCCACGATTCAGCCAGGCTCGATTCAGGTTCTCGACGGCAATGGCCAGTTTCTTGGCACGCTGGGCACGTCGAGTAACGTCAGTGGTCCGTGGGGCATGGTGGTGCAGGATAACGGCGCCTCCGCCCACGTTTTCGTTTCGAACGTGCTGGCGGGGACCGTTACTCGCTTCGACCTCAAGTTCCCGAGCCCGGGCGTGGTGCAGACTGTGCGGGCAGTGATAATCGGTTCCGGTTTCAACCACAGGGCCGATCCGGCAGCCTTGGTGGTGGGGCCGTCCGGGCTGGCCTTCGACAGTAAAAACGACATTCTGTACGTGGCTTCCTCGGTCGACAATGCGATTTACGCACTCAGCGGCGCGGCCAAAACCCTGACCACGATTGGTTCCGGCACGCTTGTCTATCAGGACCTCACGCATCTGCACGGGCCAATCCAGATGGCGTGGGCTCCGAACGGTGACTTGCTGGTGGCGAACAGTGACGGCTCGAATGCCGACCCGAATCAGCCTTCGGAGATTGTCGAGTTCACGACCGCCGGCCAGTTTGTGGCCCAATCCTCCGTCGATGCCAACAATGGCGGCGCGTTCGGCATTGCCGTTGACCCGATCGGAAAACTGGCGGCGCGCATTGCGACCGTCGACGACAACCAGGCGTCGGTCACTACGACGACCGAGATCGCGCACTAATCGTGGGGCGCAGGCGGGGCCACGCCCGTGGCCCTTTGTGCGACAGGCCGCCGCAACCAGGTCATGGAGAGATACGCCCCGATCCATGACCCTGCGGCGGCAAATCCCACGTAGACCCAATTCTTGGTGTAGCTGATCACGGCGAACGCCGAGAGCAAATACCACAGCGAACTCCAACTTGCAGCCGGCACGCGCCGTCGCGCCGAGACCGCCGCGTTGAACATCACATAAACTGCATCGGTTGCAGCCGTCGAAACCAATACGCCCAGCGCCAACCACGGATCGACCATCGTGAACTCCTTGCTTTTGCGCTGTCAGTTTTTGCTCTTAGCTTGACGGCGCGGACTCGAGTGTAACCAGCGTGCCCCTTCGAGTTGCGTGCTGCGGCTGACCAGCATTTCCCGCCCGCCCATTTTCGTTTATTCTCAGGTTTCGCGCAGATTGCACTGCTTCCGATGGAGTTTTGATGGTGCCCCGGGTTCGCGGCGCTCTTTGCCGCTAACCTGGAGCTGCTGTTCGACGAAGTTCTGATGGTGCCCCATTCAAAAGGGCGCCCCGACCAGCGCGCTTTTCGCCGGTTGGAGTGGAAGCCGGGGTCCGACTTGAGTGGGGAAGTCTGAACCATGTTTGCCAAAATCCAGCGCGTCCATTTCGTAGGTATCGGCGGCATCGGCATGAGCGGTATCGCTGAAGTGCTGCTGAACCTCGGCTACCGCATCTCGGGCTCCGACTTGAAGACGTCGGCGGTGACCGAGCGCCTGCGCAGCCTGGGCGCGCAGACTTTCGAAGGCCACGCCGCTGAAAACGTCTCTGGCGCCGACGTGGTCGTCATCAGCTCCGCCGTCACCGAAGAGAATCCCGAAGTCGTCGAGGCTCGCAAGGAGCACATCCCGGTCATCCAGCGCGCCGAGATGCTGTCGGAGTTGATGCGCCTGAAATACGGCATCGCCGTCGCCGGCATGCACGGCAAGACCACCACCACCTCTATGGTTGCCGCCGTCCTTGCCGCCGGAGGCCTCGATCCCACCGTCGTCGTCGGCGGCCGTGTCGACGCCATGGGCTCCAATGCGCGTCTCGGCAAATCGCAATACTTGGTCGCGGAAGCCGACGAGAGCGACCGCTCGTTCCTCAAGCTCTCACCTATCCTTTCCGTCGTCACCAACATCGACCGCGAGCACATGGATTGCTACCGCAACATGCGCGACGTGAAGCAGACCTTCATCGAGTTTATGGACCGCGTGCCGTTCTACGGCATGATCGTCGCCTGCAACGACGATGCTCTGCTGCGCAAGCTGCTGCCGCTGGTCCAGCGCCGCGTGGTCACCTACGGAACGCGCCGCGGCTCGGATTTCTGGATCAAAGTTGAAAAGCCCGAGTCGTCGGCACGCGAAGACACCAGCCACCAGCCGCGCAGCCGCTTCCACGTGCAGTATCGCGGAAAAGATCTTGGCGACTTCACGCTGCACGTTCCCGGACTGCACAACGTGCTGAACGCCACCGCGGCGATTGCCGTCGGCATCGGCCTTGATATCCCCGCCGACCAGATTCGCAACGCGCTCGAGAACTTTCGCGGCGTCGACCGCCGCTTTCAGCTACGCGGCGAAGCCGGCGGCGTCAGCGTCATCGACGACTACGGCCATCACCCGACTGAAATTCGCGCTACGCTCGCCGCCGCCCGCGACTGCGGCTACCGAAAAATCCACGTGATCTTTCAGCCCCACCGCTTTACCCGCACCCAGCAATTGATGGACGAGTTTTCGACTGCCTTCAACGATGCCGACTCGGTTTGCGTCCTTGATATTTACGCGGCCAGCGAGAAGCCCATTGAGGGAGTCTCGGGCGAGGTGCTCGCCGAACGTATCGCGGCTGGCTTCGGTCGGAAAGAACACCGGGGCGATCTCCCGGCGGTGGATTCTTCTGTGCGCTATGTAAGGTCTTTCGCCGAGGCCGTCGAGGCGGTGACGTCGGCCGCCGCACCCGGCGACATGATCCTGACCCTGGGCGCGGGTAGCGTTTCGCAACTTGGCCCAATGATTGTCGAGAAACTGCAATCGCATCAGGCACTTCCAGCGTAGGCGAGCACTCAGCAATCAGCCTTCAGCATTCAGCCAGCTTTGGATCATCTGCATGGAAACGATGGCCCTTAAATGCTTAATGCGTAGTTGGGTACAGACGGGGTTGATCCGTCTCAAGCGCGGCAAGCCGCGTGTCTACAAAAGCCTGCGGAGCGAAGGCCGTACGGCCAAACGTTTGACCCGCCTCCTGCTCTAGACGAGCTGAATGCTGACTTGCTGAATGCTGAGTGCTAACCACCCGCACCAAATGCCGAAATCCGAAAACTCCCTTCCCACGGAACAAATTTCCACCCCTCCCCGTATCTTCTCCCGATAACATTCGCAGCGTACCTCCGTCTAACGGGCATTAGCCGCTGAGGAGCAAGAAGATGGCATCCGAAAAAGCAATGTATTGGCTGGCTGTAGGGGTCTTCGCAATCGGGCTTACCAACTCCTACCAGCAGGGCCGCTTCGTCCGGGTGCATGAATTCGCGGACCACGTGGCCCTCTCGGCCGAACGTGCCGCGCAGAACGGCTTGTCGAAGATCGCCATGGCCGAGGTGATGATGGGCCGCAATCCGGTGGAGGTTTCCCGATTGCAGTCAGTCCTCGCCCAGCTCGAGGCCAATGAGGCCATGCGTTCCGCCCAGGGAGAAGAGTTAGTCCAGGCGCAGGCGCAGTTGCAGGATCTGAACGTCAAGTTGCAGGACCTGAAGAACTCTGCGGCTGCCTGGGAGTGTCAGCGTCATGCAAAAGCTCAGGCCCAGGCCGACCAGGAACAGATGGAAGCGGACGAACAACTCGCTGAGGTCCAGGTTCCTGAGATCAACGTGCAGGTGCCCGAGTTCGAAGTTCCCGAGGTGCGCATCCCCAAAGTGCATATCCCGGAGATCCGCGTTCCCGCCATTCACGTGAACGTTCCGCGAGTGGATGTTCGGGTCCCGGAATTCTCCGATCGCCGCGTGATGGTGAATGACACAGAAATCGATGTGCGCGGCTTGCCCGGAATGGAATCGCTGAAGGCGCTGCAATCCTTAAGGGGTCTGGCCCCGGTCGAACAGCTTCGAGCTTTGCAGGCCATGCAGTCGATGCATACCCTCGATTGCCCGCATCGGCAGTTGCACATCCAGGTGCACACCCAGGCCAAGCCCCACACTACGATCTAGGGACTCGGCTTCTGCTGGTTGGCCATCGGCATTTGCCCATTGATGCTGGTACCAGTTCTAGGACTTCCTCACCCAAGCGAACTTTTCGTAGCAGACGCAAACGCTAACTGCCAGGCGCTTGCTCTCCCGGTCAACCAGAGGCCGCTGCCAAAATGACTGAGTTTTTCCTCCCCCCGAACCAAGATTTTTTCTATCTCCCGCGCACAAAAGCCGTTATAGTGAAAAGGCTCAGCGATTCACCTCGACAATACTGTCCGGATGGCGCGGAAAAGCAGTTCCACCGCCGTACAGGAAGAGTTGTACCCACCTCTTAACGAGGAGCAGGAGCGCGCCTCGCTCGATGACGCGCGCCTGGTCGACCTCGACGTCGAGGAGGAATCGCCATTTCTACGCGGGCAGAAGCGCGTGTCGGCGCGCCGCGGCCCGCTCCCCAAAAAAGCCGTCAACTGGATCAAGTGGGCCGGCGTGGCCGTGTTGGTCGCCATCTTCGTCTCCATCGCCGGAGCCGCCGTCTACCGCTACGGCGAGCACTCGTGGCGCTTCCGCATCGACTCCAGCGACAACATCGAAATTCTCGGCACGCACAACGTGACGCACGCGCAGGTGATGGAAGTGATGGGCGGCGATATCGGCCGCAACATCTTTTTCATCCCTCTCGCCGAACGCAAGGCACAGCTCGAAAAAATTCCCTGGGTCGAATCCGCCAGTGTCATGCGCTTCGTTCCCAACCGCCTGCGCATTGAAGTGCACGAGCGCACGCCGGTCGCCTTTGCCCGCATGGGCTCGCGCATCCTGCTGGTCGATTCCGTGGGCACGCTGATGGAACTGCCCGGGCCCGGCAAGCAGAAATATTCGTTCCCGGTGATCGTCGGCATGAATCCCGGCGAGCCGCTCTCGACCCGCGAAGCGCGCATGAAGATCTACAACGACCTGGTGCGCCAGCTCGACTCCGATGGCTCCCGTTACTCGCAGGCGCTGAGCGAAGTCGATCTCAGCGATCCCGAGGACGTGAAAGTCGAGGCCAACGACGCCGCCGGCGCCGTACTCGTGCATCTGGGCTCGACCGACTATCTAAGCCGGTATCGCATCTACGTGACCCACATCCAGGGATGGCGGCAGCAATTTCAGAAACTCGAGTCGGTCGACCTGCGCTATGACAAGCAGATCATCGTGAACCCCGACATGGAAGGCATGCCAAAAGTGGCGCCGCTGACTCCGGCAGCCGCCAAGGCCGCCATGGCCGCAGGTGTCAAATCAGCCGCGCTGATTCACGCCATGACACCGAGGCCCGAGGTCACAACGGCGAAGCCGGTGGCGGCAAAATCAGTTCCCGCGAAAGCTCCGGCGAAGCCTGCCGGAAAAACCACGGCCCATAAGAGCGCCCGGACGACGCATCCGACGCACGCCAAAGCCGCGGCCAAGCCCGGTGCCAAGCCTCCGGCAACCCAGGCGAGCATGAAGTCGAATGCGCCTTCGACTGCCGTGCATCCCGGAGCAACGACGTCATCGATACAGCACGCGGCTAATACCGCGTCGCCAACTTCCGCCAGTAAGAAGCCGAGTGCTGGCATCGCCAAAATTCCGGATTCGACAACCCAGACAGCTCACGCAACCACAACCCAGGCTGCATCGACGCAGGCCGCGAAACCGTCGCCTGTACAGGATCATCCATAAGCATGCCGAGCCCGCAAGCCAATCTATTGACGGCCATCGATGTAGGAAGCGCCAAAACCTGCGCCCTGGTCGCCGAAATTACCGACAGCGGCCTGCGCTACCGCGGCCATGGCGTCGCCGAATCGCGCGGCTCGCGCAAAGGCGTGATTGTCGATCTCGATAAAGCCGTAGCTGCCGTGCAGAAGGCGGTCGAGTCGGCCGAAGACATTGCCGGCGCACCCATCGAGCACGCACTGATCGGCGTGGCCGGCTCCCACATCCGCGGATTGAATACCCACGGCGGCATCACCTTCGGTACCCGCCCGCGCGAAATCGCGCGCGAAGAAGTGCGCCAGGCCGTCGACAAGGCGCGCGGCATCCCGCTGCCTAACGACCGCGAGATTCTCCACCTGCTGCCGCAGGAATTCATCCTCGACGATCAGCCCGGCGTGCATGATCCGCTCGGCATGATGGCGGTCAAGCTTGAAGTCCGGGTGCACATGGTGACCTCAGCCTCGAGCGCCACGCAGAATCTGGTGACCGCGGTGAACCGCGCCGGCGTGCACGTCGATGACACGGTTTTCGAGCCGTTGGCCTGCGCCGACTCCGTGCTGCGTAACGACGAACGCGACCTCGGCATCTGCCTCGCCGATATCGGCGCGGGCTCGACCGAACTCGCCGTCTTTCATCAGGGCGCGGTAGCGTTCACCGGCGTGATCCCGATCGGCGGCGACCACTTCACCAGCGATCTTTCGGTCGGCCTCTGCACGCCGGTCAACGAAGCCGAGAAGCTGAAAAAGCTGTATGGCAACGCGATCGTCACCTTGATCCCCGAAGGCAACGAAGTCGAAGTGCCCTCGGTAGGCGACCGCCCGTCGCGCCTGCTTCCGCAGCGCCTGCTCGGCGAAATTCTCGAGCCACGCGCGCGCGAACTCGCGGAAATTCTGCGCGACACGCTGCGCCAGAGCGGCATGTTCGATCTCTGCCGTGCCGGTATCGTGCTGAGCGGCGGCGGATCGCGCCTGCCCGGACTGCTCGACATCGCCGAATCGGTTTTGCGCAAGCCCATCCGCCTTTCGTGGCCGCTTCCGCTCGCCAAGATGCCGACCGAACTGGCCGAGCCGGAGTATGCGACCGCTTTGGGCATGGTGTATTACGGCCACCGCGCGCGCATGGCACGCGGCATTCAGGATGGCCGTTGGAGTTCGCGCCTCAAGGCGTTTTTCGCGAAGAAGGGGGCGTAGAAAGCTGCGAGCTACGCGCCACGAGCTACGGGCTTCTGAACCTTACGACGTAAGTTTTCATCGCATTTGTTCGAAACACGCGGTTGGGGAAGAACAAAAGTTGATCGCAGCACACAAAGATTTTGCTCGAAGCCCGCAGCGCGAAGCTCGTAGCTTTTCGCTGAGCGCTGCAAGCCGACCGCTGAAAGCCATTTCGCCACTTCGTCACAACTTGAACTCGAGGTAAGCACATGAGCAACGACGCCAGCATCCGCATCAGCTTCAACGAAGAAACCCGCAACGACGCGAAGATCAAAGTGATCGGCGTGGGCGGCGGCGGGGGAAACGCGGTCAACCGCATGATTGATGCCGGCGTCGAAGGCATCGAATTCGTGGTGGCCAACACCGATCTGCAGGCGTTGCGCATGTCGCGCGCGCCGGTCAAGATCCAACTCGGCGTCAAGCTCACCAACGGCTTGGGCGCGGGCGCGAACCCGGAAGTCGGGCGCAAGGCCGCGCTCGAAGACTCCGACAAGATCATCGAAGCGCTCGAAGGCGCCGACATGGTTTTCGTCACTACCGGCATGGGCGGCGGCACCGGCACCGGCGCCGCGCCGATCATCGCCTCGCTCGCCAGCGAGATGGGTGCGCTGACCGTCGCGGTCGTGACCAAGCCCTTCAGCTTCGAAGGCAAGCGCCGCATGACGCAGTCCGAACGCGGCATCGCCGAGCTGATGGAGTCGGTCGATACCACCATCGTCATTCCCAACGAAAAGCTGCTCGCCGTGGCCGAAAACGCCGGCTTCTTCGAATCTTTCCGCGTTGCCGATGACATCCTGCGCCAGGGCGTGCAGGGCATCTCCGACATCATCACCATCCCCGGCATCATCAACCGCGACTTCGCCGACGTGAAAGCGATCATGGCGGCGATGGGTTACGCGGTGATGGGCACCGCGACCGCGCACGGCGAGCGCCGCACCATCGACGCCGCGCAGAAAGCGATCGCATCGCCACTACTCGAAGCCGGCGCGATCGACGGCGCACGCGGCATCCTCATCAACATCACTGGTTCCAGTTCTCTGAAACTCGCCGAGGTGCAGCAGGCCTGCTCGATCATCCAGGGCGCGGCCCACGAAGATGCCAACATCATCTTCGGCGCCGTGCTTGACGAGAAGATGAAAGACTCGGTGAAGATCACGGTCATCGCGACCGGCTTCCAGGAGATTCCTGGCGCGCGTGTGCGGCGCCGCACCGAGGAACTGCATCCGTCGTTCTCCTCGACTCACAACGACCGCATGGAGCGCTATCCCGAGCCCGCCGCCGAGCCCGGCCCGCGCTTTGAGCCCGATCCCAAGCCGGACATGATCATGATGGATGAGCACGCGGCCGAGCCTTCTTGCGAGCCCGAGCCCATGCGGACTGCACCTGTAATGGAAGGTGCGGCCGGCGAGACCGTTTCGTATGAAGCGGCGCGGAATCCGGTCGTGGCTACGTTTGAGCCGCAACGAAACTTCGATTCATCTCGAAGCTTCGAAGCAAATGACCTCGACGTCCCCGCATTTCTAAGGAAGGGCCGCGGGGAAATTATGTAGGCGCAGGTTTAGGAATTCCGTAATTGCAAAAGAAAAGAGCTTCAAGAGGCGAGCCGAGCGCTCGCCTTTTGTTTTAGCAATTGCCAGCTGCCGCGCTCCACTCACGCGGGTGCCCCATTCAAGCCGTACGTTGGCTTGAGTGGGGATTTTCAATGGCCATCGAAGCGAACGCAGGCGCGTCGCGGCGATTCTCGACGGCTAAATGCCCATTGCCAAATGCCATGTGCCAACGTCCCGGAGCCAGTAGCCGCTTCATCTCTCCGCCGCCTCCGCCAATCTCGCGATTCGCAGAAAACTTTTCTCCCGCGCGATCTTCGCCAGGCTTCGCAGTTGCGCTCGCCCTGTTTCCGCATTCTGCCGCATCTCGATCTCGCCCATCGCCAGCCGCGCTTCGAACTCGATTCCCAGGTATTCGAACTTCGTGGCTTCCGTCAGGACCGCTTGCAGACCGCGCAAAGCGTCGGCGCCCTGTCCGTTCGCTGCTTGCGCGCGGGCCAGTACGATCCCGGTCACCAGCCGCGGTGCGCGGTCCGCGCCTTGCTGGGCCAGTTTGGACGCGTTCTCGGCGTTGACCAGCGCCTCCGGCGCTTTGCCCAGCTTGAGCTGCGCCAGAGCGATCGTCGACTGCGCCAGCCCCTCCGACTGGTTCGACTTGATCTTTTCAAACGTGTCGATCGCGGGTTTGGCCAGGTCCTCCACCGTCCCGTACTGCTCCTGGTCGTACGCGATGGTCGCGATCTGCCATTGGCTGACTGCGAGGTTGGCCTGATCGTTTAACTCGCGGCGCAGGTCGGCGGCTTCTTCGGCCGTGCGCCGCGCTTCGTCCAACTGATCCTGCTCGCGCAGTACGTCGGCGAGCGCTTGCAGCGAGAAGCCGCGACCACGCCGGTAGCCAATCTCGTTCTGGATGTTCATCGCCTGCTGATAGCGCTCTTTTGCGCTCCGCAAGTCGCCGAGTTCGGCCATCACGTTGCCCAAATTGTTGAGTGTCGAGGACTCGCCCCGCCGGTCGTGCGCATCGCGGAAGGCTTGCAGCGCTTCTGCCTGCCGCAGACGCGCACCTTTCAGATCGCCCAGGCTGTCGAGCACGTTGGCCAGATTGCCGAGCGCGCTGGCGATGCCGCCTTTGGAATCCAGTTCGCGTTGAATGGCCAGCGCCTGTTCATAGTCCCGGCGGGCTTCGTCGAGTTGGCCGTTGTCGTACGCTACGTTGCCCAGCGAACTGACGGCAGTCGCCTCCCGAGCCTTGGATCCGGTCTCTTGAAACACTTTCAGTGCCTGCGCAAAGGCGGCCCGCGCCGCTACGAAGTCGCCCCGGTCGTACAGAATGGTTCCTTTCAGTTGCAGGGCGTGAGCCGCGGCCGTACGATCCCCGGAATTTTCAAAGAGAGTATTCGCCTGGTCGATCGCCGCTGTGGCGGCATCGACCGAGCCTTGCCGCTCCAGCGCCCAACTCTGTTCCATCAGCGCCTGCGCCGCCAGTTGCTGCGCGCCCGTGCTCTGCGCCTTCTGGAGCGCCCGGCTGGCCGCCTGTTCGGCCTGATGGAAATCCGACAATCCTTCGGCGGCCTGCGCCTGCATGATGTCGATCCGCGGATCGGCGCCTTCGGGGGCAGGCAGCTTGCGCAGTTGATCCAGCGTCGCCAGCGCTTCCTTCTGCTGATTCCCGCTGACCTCGACCGCCGCCAGCCGCAAGCCGTATTCCAGGTTGTCGGGGAACAGGTTCCACAGCGTGCGGTACGTCTCCCGAGCCTTGTCCCAATCATGCGTGGTCTCGTAGTAGCGCCCTTCGACCTGCAGGCGCGCCTCGCGCGGCAGGCTGGCGGAAAGCTCAAACGCTGTTCGCGCCTGGTCGCGCGCCTTCGCGTCATAGCCCAAAGCGCTCCACGCCGCCGCCAGAGCCGAATACGCCAGGGCATTCGAATCGTCCGCCGCCACTGCTTTCTGCAACAGGTCGCGCGCCGCCAGAAAGTCGAAGACGTGCATCTTCTCCAGCCCCTGCGTGTAGAAGCGGGCCGCGTTGTTGTTCGCGGGCAATGCTGCTCGCACCTCGGAGCGGTCCGCCGCCGTGATCCCGGCGACCGCAAGTTTTTCGCGCGCATCGGCTCCCGCCCGCGACACCAGTTCCAGTAACTGTCCGCTCTCCGCGCTGTCGGAAAAGCTCGCCAACGTGTCGCCAGTCAGCGTGTCCTGAATGCGCACATCGAGCCGCAACTGCCCGCCCGCCTCCAGGTACGAACCCAGCACCACCAGGTCGCTCCCCACCAGGTTGCGGATGCGGCCCAGGGTTTCGCTGCTGAAGCTGTCCGCCTCGGGAAGAGCCAGGTCGCGTTTCATGCGAGCCACGTTTTCGCCCGGGATCAGCCGCAGGCGTTCGCCCGCCGACAGTTCCGTGGTAAGCATTTCTGCCAACGCGGTTGAGAGCCACGCGTTTTGCGGGTTGCCGGAGAGGTTTTTGAAACCCACCACGGCAACGGATTTGCGCGCCGATCCTCGCGTGACGGTTGCCGCCGGAATGGGGTGCGATTGCCGCCGCCACGTCCACCAGCCCGCACCCGCGATGATCAGGAGGATCGCGGCGGCCGCCAGCACCGGCCACATCGGCCGCTTCTTCGCTGCCACGGGTCCCTTCGTGGCCGTGACCACGGGCGACGACCCGCTGCTCAGCCGCTCCAGATCGATGCGCAACTCCTGCGCCGACTGGTAGCGGCGGTCCGGATCGCGATCCATCGCTTTGAGAATTACGTTCTCGAGCGCTGGCGAGATGTTCTGGTTGCGCACGCTGGGCGGCGTTGCCTGTTGTTCGAGGATGGCGCTGATGAGTTGCGGGCCCGACGTATCGGCAAACGGACGCCGGCCCGTGGTCATCTCGTAAAGAATGACGCCGGTCGCATAGATATCCGTGCGCGCATCGGCGCGCTGCCCCCGCAATTGCTCGGGAGCCATGTAAGCCAGCGTACCGACGATTTCATGCGGCGAAGTAAGCGTCACCGTGGCATCGCCAGTTTCGCCCTCCGGCGCCATCCAGTGAGCAATCCCGAAATCCAGGATCTTGATCCGGCCATCCTCGGTGAGCCGCACATTCGTCGGCTTCATGTCCCGGTGGATAATGCCTTGGCGATGCGCCGCCTCCAGTCCATCCGCCAGTTGAACACCCAGCCGCAGGATCTCGCGTTCGGCCAGCGGGCCGCTGGCAAACTTCGTATCCAGCGAGACCCCGGTGATCAACTCCATCACCAGGAAGTCCACGCCCTCTTCGCTGCCGAACTCGTACACCGATCCGATGTTGGGATGGTTCAGTTTCCCCAGCGCAAGCGCCTCGCGCCGGAAACGCTGCCGCGTGCGGGCATCTTCCAGGGAACGGGCGGGCAGCACTTTGATCGCTACATCGCGGTCCAGCGACTCGTCGTGCGCGCGGTACACCACGCCCATGCCGCCCGCTCCGATCTTTTCGAGCACCACATAGTGCGATAGCTTGTCCCGCGGCATGGCCCTTCCCGGCTCGTGGAGCGAATGGTAGTCGCTGCGCGGCGGCCCGGTCAAAGGGCCGGACGCCGGGCGGTTATCTGGAGAGTGCGTTCAATACTCTGCACGATTCATCCACAAATTTGCGTCTTGATCATCCCCCATGTGCAAGTTCCTGCAGACAAGCACGGTTATTCAGATAGTAACGAGCAATCGGTTACTAACGGTCGATGCGGATGGCCAATTTCTGTCTAAACGGCTGCCAAATAATGGCTTAACTGTAGAGAGGCTGATCCGTTCGATCGATAAAATCCGGTTGCCGCCCAGAACTAACTACCTTACTATCGAAGGAGTTGGCGTAGTCCAGCCGAGCACGGGCGCCGCAGAAAGCACTGGCAGCCGGCTTGCATCCAACTACAGGGAAATCCGGGGACAGGTAAGGCAAGGGAATGTCGAAAAAAGGTGGGCTGGCCGTTCTTCTCTCGCTGATATTAATCACTGGGATCATCACGCAAGCGGGATCGGCCGCCACGGTTAGCACCAAACCGCTCACCAATTCCAAGACGAAATCCCAAAAAGTAAGCGAGACGCCGCACGCGCGTCGCCGCATGCATCATCTCGCGCGCACCCGCGCCACCACCTCATCCACCCGCGTTCACCGTCGCCGTTACTACGAACGCTTTCATACCAGTTCATTCGCGGATGCGACCACCGAAGGCGACATCATCGCCGGCGAAGATCCGATCGTTCGCCAGGCAGCGATCGATGCGCTCGGCAACATGAATGGAACCGTGGTCGCGATCGAGCCGACCAGCGGACGCATCCTCGCCATGGTCAATCAGAAGCTCGCCCTCTCCAGTGGCGCGCAGCCCTGTTCCACCATCAAGCTCTCCGTCGCGCTGGCCGCACTCAGCGAAGGCATCATCGACCGCGATACGCCGATTCAACTCGGCCGCTACAGCCGGATGAATCTCACCGATGCGCTCGCGCATTCGAACAACGCGTACTTCGAAGCTCTTGGGCGTAAGCTCGGTTTTGAAAAAGTCAGCTACTACTCGCATCAGTTCGGCCTCGGGGAAATGGCCGGTTACGATATTCCCGGCGAACACCCCGGCGTGTATCCGGAAGAGGAAATTTCCGCGAAGCTCGGCGGTGTCGGCAAGATGTGCTCGTTCGGCGAAGGCGTTTCGATGACGCCCCTGCAACTCGGCGCGCTGGTGGCCGCGATTTCCAACGGCGGCACGCTCTATTACCTGCAGCATCCGACCTCGCCGGAAGATGTTGCCAGCTTCCAGCCTCGCGTGAAGCGTCATCTCGACATCGCTCCGCTGCTGCCTGAAATGTCGGATGGCATGGCCGGCGCGGTCGAGTACGGCACCGCGCGCAGCGTGCGTGAGAATTTTGCTTTCGAGCCGGTGCTCGGCAAGACCGGAACCTGTTCGCATGCGGGAACCCGCTTCGGCTGGTTCGCTTCCTACGCCAACACCAGCATGGGCCGCATCGTGACCGTGGTCTTCCTGCAAGGGGGCCGCCCCACCTATGGTCCGAAGGCCGCCGAACTTGCCGGCCGCCTTTACCGCAATCTCTACGACCACAACTTCTTCAATCCGCCGAGCACGGCGGCGACCGCAGCGCCGGTAGCGGCGACCGCGGTGCAGTAGGTCGAAGCTAGCACGCAGCGATCAGCACTTCACCACTAGACGGCACTTCGCACTTGGCACTTGGTCGCAGTCCCGCCGAAGGGAGCCTGACGGCTGAATGCTGACCGCTGATTTACCGCCCGCAAAATCATTCCGAAACCATGGAGCCTCTCCCGCATCGAATATCCGCATGGGGAAGTTGGGACGACCACGGGCTTCGGAGCCTTTCGTGTGGGGATCGTTGCTTTGGGCGATTGCGCTAGTGATGGCGAGCAGGCCGTCGATCGCCGCCGAGATGAAGCCTGTCACCAACACGGCCTTCGAGCATTACATCGCGCTCAACGAAGAGCGCATCGCCGCCGACGATCGCAAAGGCAACTTCCTCGTCATCGACAGGCTTTCTCCCGACGCCCGCCAGAAAACGTATGCGGAGCTGCGTCAAGGCAAGCTCTTTATCGAGCAGAATCACATCAAGGATGACGGCCGCAACGTGCCCATTCCCGACGGCCTGACGCACGACTGGACCGGCATCGTCTTTATTCCGGGCGCGACCCTGGTTGAAACCCTGTCCCTGCTTCAGGACGCCGACCACTACCAGGACATCTATCAGCCCTCGGTGCGGCGCTCGCACCTGGTCTCGTGGGGCGAGAACCAACTCAAAATCAGCGAGCAGTTCTACCACAAGACCATCGTCACGATCGCGGTCAATACCGACTTCGACGCGCACTATAAATTTCTCGACTCTGACCACCTGGTGTGCTGGGCGCACTCGACGCGCGCCGCGGAAGTCGATCACGTCGGCCAGCCGGATGAGCGCGAACTCGCGCCCGGCGATGGCCACGGCTATCTCTGGCGCATGAACACTTACTGGCACATCGAGCAGAAGGATGGCGGCGTGTATCTTCAGGTGCAAACCATCGCCCTGACCCGCACCGTGCCGATCGCGCTCGAGTGGGTGGTCGCACCTCTGGTGAAAAGCATTCCCCGCGGTACCATGCAGGGCTTCCTGACCACCACCCGAACCACCATCACCAAGCGGAACGCCGAGAAGTCGGCGGCGCTCGCTGGCCCGTCCGAACCCTCGCCGCAGACCGCATCGCGGCGGTAGGGGACCCGCGCCCTTGCTATACTTTCGCCGCGGGCCGAACTCTTCCTGGCCTTGCGGGAGGGTTTCTATTCATGATTGAGCGTCTTCAAAATGTAGCGGGTGCGTTTGGCTTCAAAGCTTCCGGAACCATCACGCCCGAAGACATCCGGGCGATCGAACCGCAGATCGAGCAGGAGATTCGCGCCGCGCACAAGCATCCGATCGGCATCCTCATCGACCTGACCGGCCTGAAAAATGTGGAGTGGAAGGCGCGCTGGGAGGAACTGCGTTTCCTGCACAAATTCGGCGGGCCGATCGCGCGCGTGGCTGTGATTGGCGCGCGCACCTGGGAAGAATTGATGGGCGACCTCGCAGGCGCGACCGTCCTCATGCAGGCCGATATCCGTTATTTCCAGCCCAGCGAACTGCCTCATGCCTGGCACTGGGTGAAGACCGCGAAGTATGCGGAAGACTTGCCGGTTCGCCAGATCGTCCCGCCCGGCCACCTGATGAGCGGCTACGATCCCGAGTACACAGATTTGTAGGTTGCGCCCTGCAGCATTCAGATCCCATTCAGCCGGCAGGCAGCCCTGCCGGGTTTTGCAACCTGCGGAGGGCGCTTGCCTCCGGCGCTCTGGCTGACCGCTGACTGCTTCGCTTACGCTCTCCCACGCATCTTCGCGAGCCACCAGCGCGTTCCCACCAGCAAGAAGCGCCAATCGGAGAAAAATTCCGGCGGCTTGCCTTCGAAGAAATGCCCGGCAAACTGAAAGGCCCAGCCCACCACAAACAGCGCCAGAGCCGCGATCCAGAGCGGCCTCCACCAGAAGCCTGCGACAAACAGAGGCAACGACACAACGATCAGAGGAATCCCAATGGTGTGGCAGATGCGGTTGACGGGATGCTGGTGGCTCTGGCTGTACTGTGCGAGCCACTCATCCATGGTGCGGTTGCCCAGCATTGGAACCATCCTCACGGCGAGGGTAGGCCGGACAAGCAGGTTCGTCAAGGGCGACCGCTTGGCGCTTGGCATTCGGCGCCGTCGACATTGTGGAGCGGCAGGACGAAGCACTCAGCATTCAGCACTCTGCATTCAGCCGGCGAAGGGCGCTGCTCCACCGCGCTGCCTGCATCTGCAACCGCCCTCAGGTGGCTGAATGCGGACTGCTGAATTTCTCTGTCTGTTCAATTTATGAAACTCTTACTTTTCCCGCGACGGGGTATAATCGCGGGCAGGTTTACCGCGGACTGCAGCCCATTTTTTCGCGATCGTCAATTGTCTTTTTTCACCTCCGCCTGATTGGGACCACAATTCAAACTACCCGCCGTTATGGGCGAGGCTGCCTGCGGAACATTCGTTGGGCTGAAGGGAACGGGAGGGACTGTCGACGGAACGGGAGTCGGTCACTCGCCTCCTGCATGAGTGGGGTGGGGGAAACAAAGAAGCGCTCGATCGCTTGATGCCGGTGGTCTATGACCAGCTGCACCGGCTGGCATCGAAGTGTTTGCGTTCAGAGCGCCCGGATCACACTCTGCGCGCGACCGCCCTGGTGCACGAAGCCTACATGCGGTTGGTGAATGCCGATGTCGAGTGGCAGGATCGCGTTCACTTCTTCGCCGTAGCCGCGCGCACGCTGCGCCGCATCCTGGTGGATCATGCCAAGGCCAACGATCGCGAAAAGCGCGGTGGCGGCGCCGAAAAAGTCCAGTTCGACGAGGCCGTGATGATCGGCCCGCAAGGCGGTGCCGGCATCATCGAACTCGACTTGGCCTTGCAGCGTTTGGCCGAACACGATGCGCGTAAGAGCGAGATCGTTGAGCTGTTGTGTTTCGGCGGACTTACCTATGACGAGACCGCCGCTGCCTTGAAGATTTCTCCCGCGACGGTGCATCGCGAACTCAAGATGGCCAAGGCATTCCTGCACCGCGAATTGATTCAGGGCTCTTCCTAAATTGTCCGCTGTGAAGGGGTGCTTCGGAAACCTGAATCGTTTCCGGAACGGAAGCATGGGATTGTCCTCCGATCGCTGGTCGCAGTTAGAGGCGCTGTTTCATGAAGCGTCGTCCCTCGACTTGGCGGCCCGGCAGCGCTTTCTCGACGAACGGTGCGGCTCCGACGCAGAGCTGCGGCGCGAAGTGGAATCTCTGCTGGCCTCGGCCGATCAGCCGCTCGACTTTCTCGAAAAACCAATTCAGGCCGCCGCCCAGCAGATAGTCTCCTCGGCCAAGACCACCGAACTGCAGCCCGGAACGCTTTTCGCGCGCTACGAAATTCTCGCCGTCGCCGGTGCCGGCGGCATGGGCAAGGTCTACCTCGCGCGCGACAGCCAGTTGCGCCGTAACGTAGCCCTCAAGTTGCTCGCGCCCGAACTCACTCGCGACGAGCGCGGCCTTCGCCGCTTCGAGCAGGAGGCGCAAGCCGCCTCCGCCCTCAATCATCCCAACATTCTTACCGTCTACGAATTCGGCGAGGTGAATGGCATCCATTACATCGCGACCGAATTCATCGAAGGGCAAACCCTCCGCGAAGTGATCAAAACCGGACGCGTGGAGACGCTGCGCGCCCTCGACATCAGCATTCAGATCACGAGCGCGCTCGCGGCGGCGCATGCCCAGGGCATCGTGCACCGCGACATCAAACCCGACAACGTGATCGTTCGAAAAGACGGCATCGTCAAGATTCTCGACTTCGGCATCGCCAAGCTCAGCGAAGACTTCGACCACGGCCGCGGCTTTCTTTCCGCCACGCTTTCCACCAGTCATCCGGGCGCGGTGCTGGGCACGGTGCGTTACATGTCGCCCGAACAGGCGCGCGGCCAGGCGATTGATGGCCGCAGCGATCTGTTCAGCTTCGGCGTGGTGATGTACGAGATGGTGACCGGGCACGCCGCCTTTCCCGGCGAAACCGCCAGCGACGTGATCGCCGAAATTCTCAAAGGCGAGCCCGAACCCTTGTGCACAGCCTCGCCCGAATTGCCGGCTGAATTCTGCGCCATCATCGAGCGCGCTATGCGCAAGAACCGCGACCAGCGCTACGCTTCGGCGCAGGATCTGCTCGCCGATCTCCAGGCGCTCAAGAAGGAGCTCGAATTTCGGGAAAAGCTGCAGGAGTCCGACAGCGATCCCCTGGGAACGCTGAAGCGGCGGTCCGCCTCAGGCAGTGCGGCTGCCGCCATTTCCGATCGTGCTGTCTCCGGCCCCGCCATCTCCCCGGCGAAGACCGACCGTTTTCGGACCACGCGCCGCGCCAAGACCATCGGCATCGTCGTGGTCGCTCTGCTGGCGGCAGCTGCGCTGAGCGCGCCTTACCTCAAGAAGAAATTTGTCGGCACTCCGCCCACGATGCACACGCTGGCGGTCTTGCCCTTCCGCAATCTGCGTCCTGACCCGCAATCGGACTTTCTCGGTTACTCGCTCGCCGATGCCATCATCACGCGGCTCGGCTACGTGAATTCGCTGACCGTCCGGCCCTCGTCTTCGATCGACAAGTACCGCAACCAGGCCGTCGACCCGCAGCGCGTGGCCGCCGAGCTGCACGTCGATACCCTGCTCACCGGAAGCTTTCTGCGCGACGGCGATGACCTCCGCATCACCACGCAGCTGATCGACGTGAAGCCCAACAAGATTCTTTGGCAGGACACCATCGACGTGAAGTTTGACCACCTGCTCACCGTGCAGGACACGGTATCGCAGCAGATCTTGAAGGGACTTGAGGTCGAACTCTCGCCCGCCGAACAGGCGCATTTGAAGCCGCAACGCGGCGTGAACGGCAGCGCCTACGAGTATTACCTGCGCGGCGTGGATCTCTACGCGCTGAACGATTTCCATGCCGCCATCAGCATGCTGGAGAAGTCAGCCGCCATCGACCCCAACTATGCGCCAACCTGGGCACACCTGGGCCGCGCCTACACCACTAATGCATCGTTGCAGTTCGGCGGGCGCGAGCAGTACGCCAAGGCGCAAGCCGCCTACGAGAAAGCGATCGCCCTCGACCCCGGGCTCATCGATGTGCGCATCTACATGGCGAACCTGCTCACCGATACGGGCCGGGTGGAGCAGGCCGTTCCGCTCTTGCGCGACGTGATCAAGGCCAATCCGGGATACGCCGAAGCGCACTGGGAACTCGGCTACGCGTACCGCTTTGGTGGAGCGCTGCAGGAGTCCGTGCAGGAATGCGAGCTGGCCCGCCAGAACAACCCTTCGGTGAAGATCAACAGCTCGGCGATGAATGCTTACTTATACCTTGGCCAGTATGACAAGTTTCACGACAGTCTGCCGTTGAACGATTCCGTCTACATCCTCTTCTATCACGGCTTCGTGGAGTTCCACACCGGCAACCGCGACCGTGCCATGCGCGACTTCGATCGCGTCTACGATCTGGACCCCACGCTCTTGCCCGCAAACGTCGGCAAAGCGCTCAGCGACGAGATCAAAGGCAATCGTCAGGAGGGCCTCGCGCTACTGCGCGAAACTGAGCGCCGCATTGTGGAGAAGGGGGTCAGCGATTCCGAAAGCCTGTACAAGGTCGCGCAAGCGTACGCGGTCCTGGGCGACAAGGAATCGGCGCTGCGCATGTTCCGCCGCGTGATCGAAGGCGGATTCTTCCCGTATCCCTATTTCGAGCGCGACCCGCTGCTCGAAAACATCCGCCACGAGCCCGAGTTCGCGCAGTTGATGAGGCAGGCGAAGGAGCGCTATGAACAGTTCCGGGCGAGATTTTTTTAGCGGATGGCAGTTCGCATTTGGCCGTCGATGGTGAGTCGTTGGCCGTCACGACCAAGCACAACCATCGGCTGGCTGAATGCCTCAAAGCACCTTCGTCATCTCAATAAAATGAAAAGGCATCTTCATGCGCGCGGTGAGCGGGAAGGCGGCGGTGCCCGACTCCACGTAGCCGAGCTCGGAGTAAAAGCGCAGTAGCTCCGTGCGGTGGTTGATGAAGCGCAACCACGCGGTCTTGCAGCCTGCAGCGCGCAGATTTTCTTCCGCCGCTGCCATGAGTTGCTTGCCGAGTCCGTGCTGCTGGTGCCCGGGATCGACCGAGAGCAGCCCGATCTGTCCGCGATCGCGCTTGACCTCAACGTGCACGCACCCGGCTGGATGCTCAGGATCGCCCACCACCAGAAAGCTTCCATGGGTCAGGCGCGAACGAATTTCGTTGATATCCAGGCGGTCGCCTTCGACGAACGGCCGTTCGGCGCGAAACGCCAGATTGATCAGGCGCATGAGCGCTTCCGCATCATTGCCATCCGCACTTCGGACCTCCATCTCGGCCATGCGGGTATTGTAGCGGGAGCGGTCAAGCCGTTCAGCCATTGCCAGTTGGCATTTGTCGGTTGAGGGGTAAGAGTTGCGTCGCGCCGGATCTCAGCGCTCGTCGCGGGTGCGCAGCCAGTCGATGAACATCTGCTCGATCGGCTTGTCGTAGCCCATGAGCACGTGGCGGATGGTGTGGCCGCTCACGAAGTGGCAAACCTCTTCGGCGAGGTTCTTGGCGTGATCGCCGGCGCGCTCGAGCGACTGGGTCATGAAGATGACTTGCAGGCTGGCCTGGCGAACGATGTTCTCCGGGTTCTCGATATGGCGCAGGAAAATCAGGTTGCGCACCCGATCCATCTCCGCGTCGGCGCGCAGCACCTCGACCGCTTTCTTCACGTCACGCTCGGAAAACGATTCGCCCACATCGGTCAGCATCTTCTCGAGCAACGTAGCCATCTGGGTAAGATCGCGCGTGTCTTGCGGGTCGAGCCGACCGCCAGCCGCCTGCGCGCTGTTCGAAAAGCTCAGCAGCAGGTCGCCGATGCGTTCCAGGCCGATCATGAACTTCATACAAGCCAGCAGTTCGCGCGCTTCCGGAGCGGAAACCTGGGTGATGGCGTTGGTGACGCCGTCATCGATCTCCATATCGAGCGTGTCGAGTTCTTTTTCGCGCTGGCGCAGCGAAACCAGCAAGGCGCTCGAACCGGTGGCAATGCCTTCCGCCGCCGCTCCTGCGGCTTCTTTCGCCACCTGACAGGCTTGCACAGTGAGGCGTACCAGATGGCTGTATGCCGGTTCCGGCGCAGGACTCTTCAGGGCCGTACTCATGCGCGGGTTCCTCCAGGGCGTGCCGACCACTGCCGGCCAGGTCCCATTCCCTTCCTGTTTACGCTTTTTGAGATGGGTGGCCAAGTACCAAGGATAGGACGATTTCGCAAAAGAAGGGTTAAAAGCTCGTGAATTCTGCCTCGCGGATGGTGCAGGCTTTCGAACTTCGCGCGCGCGGGCGCGCGCTTGGCACTTAGCACTTGGCCGTCGAGAGCAGGGAAGCTGCCAGGGAAAACGAGAGAGCTCGAAAAGCTCTGGATGGCCACATGCCAAGTGCCAAGCGCGAACTTCAGCGGCCCCTTCACACCGCGACCATCGCCGGCCGCAGGGTGAAGAAAAAAGTCGAGCCGTGGTTGAGTTCGCTCTCGGCGCGGATCGCGCCGCCATGCGCCAGCACAATATGTTTCGCAATCGCCAGCCCCAGGCCAGTGCCGCCGGATTCGCGCGAACGGGCTTTATCCACGCGATAGAAACGCTCGAACAAGCGCGGCAAGTGCTCCGACGGGATGCCCGGACCGAAATCGCGCACGTAAAACTCCACGCCCTTGCTGGTATCGCGCGCGCCAAATGCGATCTTGCCGCCGCCGCCGCCATACTTCAGCGCGTTGTCGATCAAGTTCGAAAATACCTGGTGAATTGCTTCGCGGTCGGCCTCGACCGGCGTCTTCGCGACCGCCTCGACTACCAGTTCGATGCCATAACCGCGGGCGATCTCGCGGAAGCTCTCGAGCGCGTCGTCCAGCAGCTCAGACGGTGTCGCCGCATGAAACGAAAACCGCGTCTCGCCCGATTCCACCCGCGCCAGTGTCAGCAGGTCTTCCGTCAAGCGGCCCATGCGAGCGGCGTTCTTGCGGATGATCTCGAGAAACTCGCGCACGTGACCGTTTTCGGTAGAGGTGTCGAGCAAGGTTTCGGTGTATCCCTGGATCGAGGTCAACGGCGTGCGCAGTTCGTGCGAAACGTTGGCGATGAAGTCGCGCCGCGTCTTCTCGACGCGTTCGGTCTCCGTCAAGTCGCGCAGCACGGCCACTGCGCCGCCGCCAGGCATGGGCGCTGCCGTCACATCGAAGGTGCGATTTGAGACGATCGAGTTCGCGCGCGCGGAAGAAACCTTGCGCGCTTCAATCGCCCCCCGGACCGCGGCCAGAAACTGTGGATCGCGAATCGTTTCGACGACCGGCGCGTTCAGCCGCGTGCGCTGCGGTCCCAGCCGGTCCATGCCGTGGTTGGCCCATTGCACGCGTCCTTCGGCGTCGACCGCCACCACCGCATCCTGCATGGAGTTGAGCAGAGTTTCGAGCTGGTGCTGGCTGGTCTGCAAAGCCTCGAAGCTCGATTCCAGTTTGCGCGCCGTCTTGTCGAGCGCGGTCGCGACCTGGCCAATCTCGTCGAGCGATCCCGAGGCGATGCGAGCCGTGAGATCTCCGGCGGCGATCCGGTCGGCGAAGGTCACGATGCGGTACAAGCGGCGGCTGGTAAGGTGAGCCGCGATGGCCGCCAACAAAAGCGTCGCGATCAGCGCGATGCCGGAGCCGAACAATAAGGCGCGGTGCACGCGCCGCGAAGATTCCCCAATCTCGACCAGAGGGTACGCCAGCCGCACCGCGCCACCCGTGATGGGTGCGGCCGCGTAAATGAACGGAACGCCAATCGTGGCGCTCGGCCGTTCGGCCGTCCCGATGCGCCCCGAGAGCGCCGCCTTGAATTCCGGACGCTGCGCGTGGTTCTCCATGGTGGCGGCATCCGCCTCGGAGTCGGCCAGCACGCGCCCGGTCGGGTCGATGATGGTGGCGCGCGCGCCCGCCGCCTGGCCCTCTTGCGCGGCCAGGTCGGGCAGGGAATGGCTGCGGTCGTTCTCCACGCGGTGGGCAAACATCACCGCTTTCTGCTGCAGGCTGCGCTGAATCTCGTCGCGCAGCGTCCCTTCCCACGCCCGGCGGATGGCCGTGTCCAGTGTGAACGCCGTAATGGCGATGACTGGAAGGAACGCCAGCAGCAATTTGAAGAAGATGCGATTTCTCACTTCGGGGCCTCGAAGCGGTAGCCCGCTCCGCGCACGGTCTTCAAGTAGCGCGGATTCTCAGGATCCGGCTCGATTTTCTCGCGAATGCGCCGCACGTACACATCGACCGAGCGCGGCGTGACATACGACGTGTCGCGCCAGACCGAGTCGAGCAGTTGATCGCGCGTGAACACGCGTCCCAGGTGGCGCGCAAAATAATCCAGCAGCCGGAATTCGGTCGCGGTCGTGGTCACCTGCTTACCGCTCACCAGCAGCGTCATCGCCACCGGATCGATTTCCACCTCGCCGATCTTGACCGGGCCGGGCGCGAGCGGGCGCTCAAAGCGGCGCAGCACCGCTTTCACGCGTGCTACCAGTTCGCGTGGGCTGAATGGTTTGGGAATGTAGTCGTCGGCGCCGAGCTCGAGTCCGAGCACGCGATCCGCCTCGCTGCTCTTCGCCGTCAGAAAGATGACCGGGATCATGGCCAGCGCCTGGGTTTGCCGAATCTGCCGGCACAACTCCAGCCCGTCTTTGCCGGGAACCATGATGTCGAGAATGAACAGCGCGGGCCGCTGCCGTTCCGCGTCGCCGAGGATTGCGTTGCCGGTGGGATACAGCTTGACGTTGAAACCGGCGGTCTCGAGATGGTGGCGCACCAGCCGCGAAATATCGGGATCGTCCTCTACCACGTAGATGTTTGGTTTCACGCGAATATTGTATCCGGGGTTGCAGGCGCAACCTAGCGCCGCGAGCGGATTGAAACATTCCTGTAACAATCGCGATTAGGAGAGGCCGGCGAGAAGGTTTGCAATCTGCAATCTAAAATCGACTATTTCAGATTTCAGATTTCAGATTTCAGATTTCAGATTGCTGATTTCTGATTTGTGATTCCCAATTCCTGATTGCAGATTTCAGATTTACCTGGGGCCGCCGCCCAAAGTTCGCTCCGCGGTCTTCGCCGACCCGGAACGTGCTGCAAGTTAGGTTGGAGAAGACAATTTATCATCGCAGCATCGTTTCCGCTGGGTCGAGAGCTACGCGATCTTCGGAGAGAAAGGTTGTACGGCACGCGATTTTTTTCTGCGTTGAGAGGCTATCCGTTCGTTTTTGGGAAAGGGAAGTTCTCTCTGGAAAAACGCGGGTTGCCTCGTGCTTACCAAATATTTTTCGCGGCGTTCCGAATCGGCACAAGAGCGACGCGTGCATTGTTTCGCCTTCGAACCTCCTGTCAATACATGAATCGTATTACGACATATTTTCCAGAAATATTATGCATGCATTCCCGAAATGGTTCGCTTTAAGCTAAGTTGTTGAAAGTTCGTTGAGGGGTCTTCCGAACTCCAAAATCATGGGTTCGACCGCAACCAGAAATGCCAATTAATGACGTTTACAGGCCCGTGGGGCGCTCGGTGAGGTGGGGATGGTGCTTGAGGGCTGGCGCCGGACTCCCGGGCGCCTCTACGAGGCTCTAATCGCAAAGTTGTAACTTCGAGCTATGACACTTTTAGAGCCCGGAAGCGTACTCAAAAAATCTTGTCCCAAAACAAATTCAAGCGCAAAAATTGCTAGCCAAAAACAATGGGCAGGAAAGCTGTGCCTCCTGCCCTTGCAAAAACATTTTTTGCAAGAAAGCCGAGCCGCGAAAGCTACTCCTTGTCCTGGTCGTGACTGAACGCGAGCGTGATCAGCGTCTTTTGCTCGATCTCGTGGCCCTTGGCGGACCCGGTCGAGGGGCTGGCGCTGGCCGAACGCTTCACCGTCATCACCGGACGCTCGCCGGCGATGTGGCGAAGGCGCGGAAGCATATAAAAGAGCGCGCCCATGTTGGCCGGCTCTTCCTGCACCCACACGATGTCGCGGGCGCGCGGATGTTGCGCGATCGCCGCCGACAATTCCGCCTCGGGGAAAGGGTAGAGTTGATCGATGAAGACGATGGCTGTGCTGTCGTCCTTGCGGCGCTGCCGCTCTACGTTCAGTTCGTGACCGATCTTGCCCGTGCACACCAGAATTCTCTGCGCATCGCTCACGCTTTCATCGGGAATCACCGGCAAGAAGCGCTGATGCGTGAGGTCGGCGACCGGCGAGCACGCGTCCGGATGGCGCAGCATGCTCTTGGGCGTGAACACCACCAGCGGCTTGCGCCAGTGGCGCAGCGCCTGCCGGCGCAGCAGGTGAAAATATTGCGCGGCATTCGACGGCTGGCAGATCTGGAAGTTGTCGCGCGCCGCGAGTTGCAGGTAGCGCTCGATGCGCGCGCTCGAATGCTCCGGACCCTGGCCTTCATACCCGTGCGGCAGCAGCAGCACGAGGCCTGACAGCAATCCCCACTTGTCTTCGCCTGCGCTCACGAACTGGTCGACCACTGCCTGCGCGACGTTCGCGAAATCACCGAACTGCGCTTCCCACAAAACCAGCGCTTCGGGATAGTCGCGGCTGTATCCGTATTCGAAGCCCATCACGCCGGCTTCCGACAAAGTCGAGTTGTAGATCTCGCAACGCGCCTGGTCGGCCGCAATATGCTGCAGCGGCACATACTCGCATTCGCTTTCGATATCGATCAGCACCGAGTGCCTCTGGTTGAACGTGCCGCGGCGCGAATCCTGCCCGCTCATGCGGATGGGAATGCCTTGCTGCACCAGGCTGGCGAAGGCGAACGCCTCAGCCATGCCGTAATCGAGATCGCGCTTGCCCTCGCCCATCTCCGCGCGCTGCTCGAGCAGTTTTTTCACCTTGGGATGGATGTGGAAGCCTTCGGGGTAGGTGGTGAGCCGCTCGGTGAGTTGCTGAATCTCGTCGGGCGAGAGGCCCGTCTTCACTTCATATTCCGCTTTGTGCCGCCCGCCGTAATAGTTATCCCAGTACCTGGGCAGGTCGCGCATGGTGGGCTTCTTGGTGATCGCCTTGGCGCCCTTCTGCCCGGCTTCGTACTCGCTCTTCGCCTGCGCAAAAACCTCTTTGGCTTCGTCTTCCAGACCGGTCCGCTGCGAGTAGATCTCCCAGAGCGGTGGATGCTCCTTGATCGCCTTGTAGAGCAGCGGCTGGGTGACGGTCGGGTCGTCGACTTCGCTATGGCCGTGGCGGCGGTAGCCGATCAGGTCGATGACGACGTCGGTGCCAAAGGTATAGCGATATTCGGTGGCGATGCGCGCAATGCGCACCACCGCGTCCACGTCTTCGGAGTTCACGTGGAAGATGGGAATCGACTGCCGCCGCGCCAGGTCGGCCGAGAAGCGCTCGGAGTGCTCTTCGCGCGAATTCGTGGTGAAGCCCAGCTGGTTGTTGACGATGACGTGAATGGTGCCGCCGACGGTATACGACTTCAGGTCGGCGAAATTCATGGTCTCGGCGGTAATGCCTTGTCCGGCAAACGCCGCGTCGCCGTGGACGAGCAAGGGCAGATACTTCGCGCGCCCACCTTCGCCGGCGCGGTCTTGTTTCGCGCGAGTCCGGCCGATGGTGACCGGGTCGACCGCTTCCAGGTGGCTCGGATTCGAAACCAGGTGGATGTGTACCTTGCCGCCGCTCTTGGTGATGTATTCGCCGGTGGCGCCGATGTGATACTTCACGTCGCCCGACCCGAGCACGCTGCGCGGGTCGACGTCTTCGAAGCTGGCCATGATCTCTTCGACGTCGCGCTGCACGATCTGCAGGATCACGTTCAGGCGGCCGCGATGGCTCATGCCCATGACCAGCTCGACGGCGCCGCGCTCGGCGGCCACGTCGAGAATTTCGTCGACCAGCGGAATCATCGAGGTGTTGCCTTCGAGCGAAAAGCGCTTGGTGCCGAGGTAGCGCTGCTGCAGCATCTGCTCGAACGAGTCGCAGCGCACCAGCAGTTCCATCACCCGCCGCTGGTCCACATCGGCCGCTTCGCCTTCCAGGCGCTCCTCAATCCAGCGCCGGCGCTCCGGGTCGGAGATGTGCATGAACTCCACGCCGATCGTACTGGCGTAGATGGCCCGCGCTTCGCGCGCGGCATCGCCGTCGATCTGCAACTCAGGATGCGGCTTGGGCTTGTTGAAGCCGAGGGGGTCGAGATTGGCTTCCAGATAGCCCCAATGCCGGAATAGGTCAAAAACGCGTTCACGCTCGCCGTTCAGGGCTTCTAGGACCGCAGTTGTGCTTTTAGGAGATGCCGGATGATTTCGAGTCGCCATAACGATATCTATAGGATAACGGAAAGCTGGCTTTCCGCGCAGGGGCGGGCGCGGTGACCGTGATGCCTTGCAGATTTTATGCGGCAGAAGCGGGGATCGCCCTGGCGAGCCGCGGCGAGCCCGGTCTCTTCCCGCATGAAGACGATTGGCGGCGCGTATGTCCCCGCTCTCTGCCCATTTGACTAGGCTCGGCCATCCTCGGGAGTGGTATGGTAATCAGCGTTTGGGGGTGCCATGGGGACCAACGGAGCAAAAGAATACGGGCCGCCGATCCTGCTGGGGGTTCCGTTCGATGCGAACTCTTCTTTCAAGCGTGGCGCGGCCGAAGCACCGCGTCTCATCCGCGAAGCTCTCGCGTCGGACGCCTCCAATACCTGGACCGAGACCGGGGTCGACATTGGCAAGCCCGGCTCCTATAGCGACGCGGGCGACCTCTCGTTGCCGGAGAATGCCGAAGCGGCGTTTGCCACGATCGAGAAAACGATCGACAGCATTCTCGACAGCCGGCGCCGGCCGGTCAGCCTGGGCGGCGACCACTCGATCACCTACCCGATCGTGCGCTCGTTTGCCAGGCGCTTCAAAGACCTGACCGTCATTCATTTCGACGCGCACCCCGATCTCTACAACGACTTCGACGGCAACCGGCTTTCGCACGCCAGCCCGTTCGCGCGCATCATGGAAGAAAAAGCGGCCAAGCGCCTGATCCAGGTCGGCATCCGCACCATGAACTCGCACCAGAAGAAGCAGGCGGAGAAATTTGGCGTGGAAGTGTATCCGATCGGCCACCCGCGCGCTCTCGAAGAAGTGAAGACCTGGTGCCCGGTCTACGTCACCATCGATATGGACGTGCTCGATCCGGCGTATGCACCCGGCGTGTCGCACCGCGAGCCCGGCGGCATGACGGTGCGCGAGGTGCTCGACCACCTGCACTCGATCACGGCGGCGATTGTGGGCGCCGACATCGTCGAGTACAACCCGAGCCGCGACATTTCAGAACTTACCGCGACCGTTGCCGGAAAAATTCTGAAAGAGCTGATCGGCAAGATGTCGACCGAATGCAAGTGCCCGTAGGCAAATTGGCAATTTTGTAATTTGATAATTCGAGAAACGAGTAATTTGCGAATTGTGATTCTTGAGTCGTAATTTCAGATTTTTGACTGCCGATTGCAGAATCAAGACCTTGCAATCTGAAATCTCAATCTACAATTTACAAATCACAAACCACGAAGCTGAAACTACAATACGCTCCATGTGGAGACGCCGCTTCTCGGCTGGCCTGCTTGCCTCCCTGGTATTGATCTCATTCAGTTTTGTCGCCTGCGGCGGCGGCTCCGGATCCTCGGGCAACACGAATGCCATCGCGCTTTCGCTCGCCGCGAGCACGGCGCAGGTATACCAATCGCAACCTTCAACAACGGTGCAGGCGGCGCTGACGCGCATGGGAACTGTGGGCGAGGTGACGCTTTCTGTGACCGGCCTGCCAACGGGCGCAACCTCAAAGGTCGAGTCGCCGGGTAACGGCACCAGCGGCAGCGTGACCCTCGGCCCAGGCTCGGCTTCGGTTGGCTCCTATCCCATCACGGTCACAGCAAGCGATGGCCAGGTTTCGAGCACCGCCAGCCTGACGCTGGCCATCGGCGCCTTCGTCGAAGTCTCCAATCAAATTGCCGGACCCTTCGGCCTCGCCATGTCGACATCGTTTCAGCCTGCGGAATGGGATGATCAGTTTTTTCAGAATTTTCCGGCCGCGACCACGCCACTCGGCAATCTGAATCCGGCGCACATTCGCTTGCAGGGTGTTTCGGAAGGCGTGCCGCAAAAAGCCGACCAGGGCTGGGATTTCACCGTGCTCGATGCAATCACGCAGCCCGTGCTTGGCGTGAGCGATCACAGCCCGGAGTTCCAGATCGCGGTGGCCCCGTCGTTCATGTACGACGGCTCGCATAATTTTCTCGATCCGACGTTTGTGCAGTTCGGCCAGTACGCCCAAAATCTCGTCCGCTATTACAACACCGGCGGCTTCACCGCGAATGGTAATCACTACCAGTCAGCGTCGAGCCACCCGATCCAGGTCTGGGGCATTTACAACGAGCCCAATATTAATAATGTGACCGCCGCGCAGTACGTCACCATGTACAACACGCTGGTCCCGATGATGCAGTCGATCGATGCAAGCTTGAAATTTTCGGCGGTCGAGTTGGCGGACTTCGGCAACGAGGAGCAGAAGTTCATTCCGACCTTTCTTGCCGGAGTGACGGCCCAGGTCGACGTACTCTCCACGCATTTCTATTCGAGTTGCAACCAGACCGATCCGGACACGCAGGTCCTCGGCACTGTGCCCGGCTTCGCGACGGGCGTCGAGTATCTTTATTCGCAGTTGCAGGGCGCGGGCCTGACGACGGTTCCGGTCTGGATCACGGAAAACAATGTGAACGCCGACTATGACGCTGGGAACGGCATGAGCGCCTGCAACCCGGGGCAGGCGTTCGTAACCGACAAGCGGGGCTCGAGCGCTTTCTTCGCGGCGTGGCGGCCCTACGTGTTTTCGCAGGTGGGCAAAGCGGGCGCGGCCGCGCTCTACCAGTGGGTCTTTGCCGATAACCCGCAGTTCGGTGAGCTGAACAGTCAGACGGGCAACGCACAACTCAGCTACTGGGTCGATTACGCGCTGGCGCACGCATTCCCTTCGCCGCCGGGCGCGAGCCTGCTGAATTTCACGACCGGCAACGCCTCCGACGATGGCGGACTGGAAACGCTGGCCGTGAAGAATCCCGATCAGAGTGTGGTCATTATGATCGCGAACCACGCGGTCAATGCGAGCGGCGACAACAACGGCCCGGGCGCCCCGCGCAGCGTGCTGGTGGATGTGTCCGGGCTGGGCGCCTTTTCCTCGGCGAGCGAACTCACCCTCGACACGAACACCGATCCTGTCCACGGTCCCACCCCGGCAAGCGTTTCCCTCGCCAGCCAGATTCCCATCAGCTTCGGCGGGTACGGCGTGGTTTTCCTCAGCTTGAAGTGAGCACAATTTTCTCTTCGCAGGTATGCTGTTGAGACTCGGGTCATACGATGCGCCGGGGCGGGTGAGCGAGGATCGCATGAGCACTGACAACGGCATCGTCCATACTGCCAGTCCGTATTCGGTCGACGAAACGCTCGACCACCTGCAACAGCTGCTGGAAGCGAAAGGCATCAAGATTTTCGCCCTCATCGATCACAGCGGCGAAGCGGCCAAGGTCGGGATGGAGATGCATCCGACGAAGCTGCTCCTCTTCGGCAGTCCGAAAGGTGGAACGCCGGTGATGCTGGCCGCGCCCAGCGTGGCCATCGATCTGCCGCTCAAGGCGCTGATCTGGGAAGACGATCACGGCAAAGTATGGATCTCATACAACGATCCGGCGTGGCTGCAAAAGCGGCACAACATCCCGGCCGATCTGGTAAAGAATCTGGCCGCGCCCGGCGCTTTCATCCAGAAAGCGGTGGAATGAAGCGAAATTGTAATTTGGTAATTTGAAAATCGTGGGTTGCCGGTTGCATTGCGCTTGCTATTTTTAGTGGAGAGAACGCGCCTCGTGGCCTTCGGCTGCTAAAGGCTGAAAAATCACAAATCACAAATCACAAATCACAAATCACCAAGTTACAAGTTACAAATTACAAAATTACCAAATTACCAAATTACAATTTCCCCCATGCCTTCCAATCCCAACCTTGCCCGCGACCACCTGGCAAACGAGCGCACCTTTCTCGCGTGGGTGCGCACCGGGATTGCAATCGTTGTCTTCGGATTTGCGATCGGCCGATTCGCCATTGCCATCCGCCAGCTCGGCTTCATGCAGGGCAAAGAAGTGCACCAGTCCGGGCTTTCGGTCTGGTTCGGCATGGCCGCGATCCTGGCGGGCGTGGTTCTGACGATCGGCGGGCTGCTGCGCTACCGCCTGGTGCGTGCGCAACTCGACCGGGGCGATTTCGAAGCCGCGGGCTTCATCGTCGATCTGGTGGCAATCATCACGGCGCTCTTCGGACTCGCCTTGGCCGGATATTTGATCTACATCGAGAAGGCGTTGTGAAGCGCCACGGTACATAGCAATTGGCAATTCGCCGTAAAGCGCCGACCAGATGCTGCGCGGCTAGATGCCAACTGCCAAATGCGCGTTCTGCCGTGACGGTGCCCCAGGTTCGCGTCCGCGCTTTGGACGCTGACCGGGGATTCGAGTATCCTCCAAGCGCATGTCCCTTCAAGATGACGAGAAAAGACTCGCCGGAGAATTCAGCGTCCGTTACATCGAGGACGGGCAAGTAGTCGGCCTGGGCACCGGCTCAACCGCGAAGTTCGCCATTGAAGCGCTGGGATTGAAAGTCCGCCAGGGTCTGAAGATTCGCGGCATCCCAACGTCAGTGCGCTCGCGCGATCTGGCCACGCAACTCGGCATCCCGCTCACGACGTTCGAAGAAGTGCAGCAGATCGATGTCACCATCGACGGCGCCGACGAGTTCGACCCCAAGCTCAACCTGATTAAAGGCGGCGGCGGGGCGCTGCTGCGCGAAAAGATCGTTGCCTCGGCCACCAAGAAGCTGCTCATCGTGACCGACGCGACCAAGCAGGTCCAGATGCTGGGCAAGTTTCCGCTGCCGGTCGAGGTCATCAAGTTCGCGCAGGCGCTGGTCGCGCGCGAGATCAGAGCGCTGGGTGCGAAGACGAAGCTGCGCCTCGCAAGTGAAACGGACAGTGACAAAGCCGGGCCGTACATCACCGACGAAGGCAATCACATTCTCGATTGCAGCTTCGACCAGATCCCGGATCCTCCCGCGCTCGCGTTGAAGCTGAGCCAGATCCCAGGCGTGGTGGAGCATGGCCTGTTCATCGGCATGGCCAGCGCCGTGATCATGGCGAAGGGAACAGAAGTGATTGAGATCAGGCGCTAGGCGCCGGGTCTAATGCCTAAACCGCATGAAGCCTGGAGCCTGGAGCCGAAAGCCTAGCTCCCCGCAATCTCCCGCATCGCCCCGAGCAGCCGATCCACTTCCTCCACCGTGTTGTAGTGGAACAGGCCAATGCGCAGGAAGCCGCCGTCTTTTTCGACATCTAAGCGTTCGGTAACGTTGATTGCGTAGTAGTTGCCGTCCCAGGTGAAGAAGCCGCGCTCGCCCAGTTTCGTTGAGAGTTCGAGAGGAGTGTGGCCGTCGATGCGCACCGCGAGCGTCGGGCAGCGGCGGTCAAAGCGCGCGATGTCGCTGATGCCGTAAATCTTCAGGCCCGGAATCGTTTTCATTCCAGCAACGAGCCTTTCGCACAGCGCGCGCTCGTACGCGACGATTTCTTTGTAAGCCGCGACCAGCGCGGCGCGCCGCGTGCTCGCCGCAGGGTCGACCTGCCGGCCGAGGTCGGTCAGGTAATCAACGCACGCGGTAATTCCTGCAATGCATTCGTGGTTCAGCGTGCCCCATTCCCAGCGGTACGGGCTTTCGTTGGTGTTGGCGCGCACCTTATAAGGATGCAGCTTTGACAGGCGCTCGCGCTTGCCGTAAAGCACGCCCATGTGCGGGCCGAAAAATTTGTAGCTCGAGCAAACCAGAAAATCGGTATCGAGATCGCGCACGTCGATCGGCCCGTGCGGCGCGTAGTGGACGGCATCGACGTACGTCATGGCCCCGGCCTGATGGGCGAGGCGCACGATTTCTTTCACCGGGTTGATCGTGCCCACGGCGTTCGAAGCGTATCCGACGGCGACCAGCCGCGTGTGGCTCGTGATCTTGCGCGCGAGGTCGTGCATATCGAGCGTGCAATCGGCAGGATTGAATTCGACGTGGCGGATGGTCACGCCGCGCTCGGCCAGCGCCTGCCAGGGCGAGAAATTCGCATCGTGATCGAGCAGCGTGAGCACGATTTCGTCGCCCGGGCCGAGGTCACGGCCGATCGCGCGGCTCATGGCGAAGGTGAGCGAGGTCATGTTGAAGCCGAAGACGATTTCGTCCCCATCGCTGTGAAAGAAGTCGGCCATGGCCGCGCGCGCCCCGGCGATCGTGTCGTTGGTGCGCTGGCTGGTGAGATAGGCGCCGTTGGTGTTGGCGTTGTCGTGCTGCAGGTAATGCGAAATGGCATCGATCACGCGCTGCGGCACTTGCGTGCCGCCTGGCCCGTCGAGATAGGCGGCGGGATGGCCGTTCACGGTTTCGGCGAAAGAAGGGAACTGCTCGCGAATGCGCTTGAGGTCGAGTTTGGTGGTCACTTCAGCTTGAGCCGTGGGCATGCGGTTTCGGGTCTCCCGGAGTTCTTAATTCGGTTCCAAAGTATTTCGTTCGCGGTGCCTCAGCTTCCGTGCCGCGTCAGTTCTCGCGCATCAACCACGCGCAGCGGCGCGGATGAAATCCGTCAGCATGCCGTAGGCGGTCGCGTAAACGCCCGGATTCTCTTCCGTCAGCACCAGCCTGGGGAAGATGTCCGTGTGAAATTCGATGATCGACGACGTTCCTGTCACGTGGGCGAACGCATCACTCAGGGGAACCCGCACCGGCGCCACCCGCGCCTCGATCGCTCGATGTTCCATGTTTTGCTGCTGGCCTGCTTGCTGCTGGCCGCTTGCGGACCACTTCGCTTCGCACACCAGTTTATACGGCGTGCCGGCGGCGCGGGCAGCGCGGACTTTGTCCCCAGAAAGATGGCGAATGCCTTGCCGCTCGATCGCCTCGAGCCGGATCGGATGCTGCATGAGCACCGTGACCAGCGCAGCGACTTTCACAGCGGCATCCCAGCCGTCGATGTCGTGGGTGGCATCGGTTTCGGCGACGCCCAGTTCCTGCGCCTTGCGCAAAGAGTCGTCAAAACTCAAACCGTCTTCCATGCCGCTGAGGATCACGTTGGTGGTGGAATTCAGGATTCCGCGAAAGCCGCTCAGTCGCAGCGTGGGCAAGGTTTCGCGAAAAAGGGAGAAGATCGGGATGCCATCCATCACCGTCGATTCGAAAAAGAAGCAGCGCTGTTTGGTATCGGCGAGCGCCTGCAGTTCTTTGTAGGCGTAAACGATGGGGCCCTTATTCGCGGTGATAGCGTGCGCTCCGTGTTCGAGCGCGGCGCGCAGGTGATCGACGGCGGGCTCGCCGTTCTCCACGTTCAGCGAGGTCGCCTCAAATAGAACGTCGGCTTTCGCGGCGCGCAGCCAGGAACGAGCATCGCTTGGGGCGGCGTTCACGGTTTGATCTGGAGTGTGATTCCCCAAGTTAGCGTCCAAAGTGCGGGCACGAACGGGGGGCACGGTCGGATCAAACATGCGGACACGACCGAGGACCAGTGGTTCTGAGGTCAGTGTTGTCGGATCGAATCCTTCCGGATTGGCCATCCAACCGATGCGCCGCGACGCGAAGCCCGTGATGCGCCAGGCAATCCCGCGCGCACGGAGTTCTTTCTCGCGATCGGCAAGCAGGCGCACCAGCGCGCGGTTGACGTTGCCAAAGCCCAGGAAACAGAGATTGAAGGTTCGGATAGGAGCCGCCCCTTAGCCCATGGTAGTGGTGTGCTCCGGCTGAACCTTGTAGAGCACGCGGACTTCTCCCGCCTGAGCGTAGGGATACTTATCGACGCCGAGGTACTTCTTCGCCATCTTGTTGATGTGATCGGCAGCGCCTTCTTCGGTGATCTCAACCACCTTGCCGCGAATTTCCAGGTAGCGATAAGGATTTTCCGGGTCCATGATGGCGAGCGCCACGCGCGGATCGCGCCGCAGATTCTTGTCTTTCTGGCGGCCCTTGGCGGAGTTGATGAGGACATGCTGCCCGTCGAAATCAACCCAAACCGGCGTGACCTGAGGACGGCCATCGGGCATCAGCGTGGAGAGGCTGGCGAAGGCGCGCTTATCGAAAAGATCGCGATACTTCTCGGGGATGGACATGCAGTTCTCCTGGAAGAATGGCCTAGCGATTATAGAGGAAAACCCTCTCACCGCAGAGTAGGCAAGAGCGAAGGCAGATGGCTGCCCGTTTTCACGGATGCGCCCTACTCCGCCAACCCTTCGATGGCGAAGCGCTTTTCCCGAAGAGCCGGCCCGGGCCGCCGAGAAACCACCCCGCGTGCATGTTCTGCGATTGTCAAGTAAAATGCTCGTCTTTAAGGAACAACTCAAAATGAACCAATACTCCGCTCGCCTCGGTTTTGTCGCCGTGCTCGCCGGTTTGTTTCTCACGCTGGCCGCGGCGCCGTCCGCCCACGCGCAAAGCACGGAAAAATATCCGCAGACCATCGTCTTCATGACCGATTTCGGCGTGGTCGATGATTCGGTGAACATCTGCAAGGGTGTGATGTACGAAATCATGCCCACGGTGCGCATCGTCGATCTGACGCACCAGGTCACGCCCTTTTCGATCCTGGATGGCGCGCGTTTTCTGTTCGGCTCAACGCCGTACTATCCGGCGGGCACGGTATTCGTCGTGGTCATCGACCCGACGGTGGGCAGCACGCGCAAGGCGGTCATCATCAAGTCGAAGCGCGGGCAATATTTCGTGCTGCCCGACAACGGCCTGATCACGCTGGTAGCCGAGCGCGATGGGCTGGAGGGCGCGCACGAGATCACGAATCCGCAATGGATGATCGGCAAAGGCATCTCGTCCACCTTCCACGGCCGCGACATTTTTTCGCCGGGCGGCGCGCACGCGGCGCGTGGCGATGACTGGACGAAGGCCGGCCCCGAAGTTCCGCTCGCCAGCCTGGTCAAGCTCGATATCAAGGTGGCGTCGCTCGAAGCGGACGGATTGCATGCCACCGTGATCGCCACCGATGGCCCGTTCGGGAACCTGGTCACCAATGTGAGCGCCGACGATTTCCTGAAACTCGGGTACCAGCGCGGCCAGACCGTCCCGGTCACCATCAACGGAACCACGCTCGACATTCCGTTCGTCAAGACTTTCAGCGACGTGCCGCTGAAGAAGCCGCTGCTGTATATCGACTCGCGCGGGCGGCTGGGGCTGGCCGTGAACCAGGCGAGCTTTGCGGCGACTTATGGCATCTCGCCGCCGATCGCGTTCACGATTCCGCGCGCGAAATAACCTGGGGGCAGGGAAGAAAAGGGTTGCGGATCACAGATTCCGGCGGGCGGAATCTGGCAAGGTAAGAGCTTTTGATGCGCATGCTTGGGGAGATCACATATGGGTTCATTCTTTGCTTGGGGCAAGGGGCATTGGGCCAGCAGGATTTGCCGCCGAGGTGATCGGCAGGCGGCCGGAATCGGGTCCGGACTTCTGCTGAGTGTTTTGTTGCTATCGATTGCAGCGGGGGCGCAAAGCTTTCGCGGATCGGTTCGTGGCGTGGTGCGCGACGCGCACGGCGCGCTGGTCGTAGGCGCAAAAATCACGGCAAAAGAAAAAGACACGGACCTGCTGCGCACGGCCACGACCGGCGGCGACGGCGTGTATGTTCTCGTCGAACTGCCCGCGGGCATCTACACGCTCACCGCGGCGGCACCCAGCTTGTCTCCGGTTGCCCAGAACGTGGTGGTGTCGGTGGGCATCGACACGACGGCTGATTTCGATCTGACCCAGGTGGAAAAACGGCAGGAGGTGGTGAGCGTTTCCGAAGAAGCGCCGGTCGTCAACACTTCGCAGGACGTGCTGGGCCAGATCGTGCAGCAGCGGCTGGTGACCGAACTCCCTTTGAACGGACGCGACTTCACCAAGCTGGTTCCGCTGGTGCCGGGGGCAACCGTTGAGCCTTCGGGCGTGGCCGCCGTGCAGGGCGGCTTCGGCCAATTTTCCATCAACGGCAATCGGGACCGCTCGAACAATTACACGCTCGACGGTACCGACAACAACGATCCTTTCTTTAACAACTCGGCGCTGAACCAGACCGGCATTGGGGGCGCTCCGGCCTCGCTGCTGCCCGTGGAAGCCATTCAGGAGTTCAATCTCGAATCACAGTATGGCGCCCAATATGGCCGCAACAGCGGATCCGTGGTCAACATCGTCACCAGGTCGGGAACGAATCACCTCCATGGATCGGCGTTTGAGTTCTTCCGCAGCAGCGTCTTCGACGCGCGCAACTACTTCAACTCGCAACCGACGAAGTCGTATTTCCAGAACCAGAACTTCGGCGTATCGCTCGGCGGGCCGGTCATCAAAGACAAGACGTTCTTCTTCGGCGCCTACGAAGGACAGCGTGAGCGCGTGGGCTCGGATTTCCTGTTGCTGGTGCCGACCCGGGCGCAAATCGCCAAGGCGCGCAGCATCGGCCAGGCGCTCAACGGCGGGACCATCAATCCCGCGCTGGATGCCATCCTCGCGTTTTATCCGCAGAGCGACACCAACACCATTGCCAGCACCGTGCGCGACAAGAACGACGGCAACAACGCCATCGCCAAGATCGATCACAACTTTTCGCAGACCGAACTGCTGACCGCTCGCTACGCGTTTTCGCAGAGCAGCCAGATTTTTCCGCTGGGGTCGCCGGGCGGCTACGGCGCGGGCTCGCGCATCGCCGCGTTCGCACAAACTTCTCCCGCGCGCGTGCAGGTGGTTTCCGGCAGCCTGCTTTCCACGTTGAACCCGACCCGGTTCAATGAAGTACGCTTTGGCTACAGCCGCTATAGGACGTCGTTCAGTTCGCTGAATGCGAACTTCGACCCCAACACCATCGGCATCAACTTCGGAACCGGTAAGCTGGGCCTGCCCGAATTTGATTTCACCACCGGCATGGAAAACCTGGGCGCCACCGGATTCAGCGTGCCGCGCGGCCGTACCAGCCAGACGTACCAGATTCTCGACAACTTCACGCTGGTGAGCGGGAAACACACCTGGAAGTTTGGCGGCGAGTTCCGGCGCGCGGCCATCGACAATTTCAACGACAACCTGGAGCGTGGCATCTACCAGTTCACCAATGGCGCGGGCTATGATCCCGATCCAATCGTCGATGCGCTCGCGGACTTCTACAACGGCGGCGTCGTCGACATGAATACGAACTTCTGTTGCTCGTTCGTTTCCGTCGACACCGGCAACACGCAGCGCACCACCTACAACAACGGTTTCAGCTTTTTCGCGCAGGATGATTTCCGGGTGGCCCCGACCTTCACCCTCAATTACGGCTTGCGCTGGGAATATTTCGGACCGATGAGTGAAGCGAATAACCTGCTCTCCAACCTGGCCCCCGATGGAACCCTGGAGATGGTGGGGACGCACGGCCTGAACGGACTCTATAACCGCGACCTGCACGACTTCGGACCGCGCATCGGTTTCGCCTGGAATCCGCGGGCGAACACGGTGCTGCGCGGGGGCTATGGAGTGTTTTACGACTACGTCCCGCAGCATCTGCTGATCGCCAACTTCACCACCTCTGCCGGAGTCGCGACCAACCCGATCGGTCCGAAGCCGGTTCTGCCCATGAATTATGATGGCACCGCCTTCAACGGCACCAATCCGACTCCCAAGGCTCCGGTCAATACGGTGGCCACCAGCGGCCCGTACTCGATCTTCGTCACGCCGCGAAATTTCCACACACCCTACACGCAGAACTGGAACCTCAACGTGCAGCAGTTGCTGGCGAAGAATTTTTCGCTCGAAGTGGGCTACGTGGGCAGTAAAGGTTCGAAGCTGGTGCGCCTGACAGACTTGAACGAGAATTTTACCAATCCGAACTACAACGCGATTGATGAATTCGGCCCGTTTGCGTCTTCGATCTATCACGCGCTGCAAGCCAAGCTGCAGATGCAGAACACGCACGGCTTCTCGGGCTTTGTCGGCTACACCTGGGCGCACGCGATCGATGACGCTTCCGATGGCATCGATTTCGTGCCGCAGGTCGCCTTCCCGCAGGATCCGGGCAATCTGGCCGCTGAGCGCGGAAACTCGAGCTTCGACACCCGCCAGCGCTTCACCACCGCGCTGAATTACGAGTTGCCAAAGTTAGGATCGAATCGCGCTCTGGGCGCGGGTTGGCAACTCAACACCATCATCAGCGTGCAAACCGGGCGCCCCATCCCGATCGTCACCTCCAACGACACCACTGGCCACTATTACTTCAATCAGCGGCCGAGTGTGGTGCCGGGGGTTGATCCGATTCTTTCGCACTGGAATCCCGACACTGGCTACCTGAATCCGCTCGCCTTTATTCAGCCTGCGTATGGGGCGTTTGGCGACCTGGGCCGTAACGCGATCTATGGTCCGGGTTATACGAATTTCGATTTTTCGCTCACCAAGAATACGCAGATCTCCGATCGGTTCACGGTGCAGTTCCGGGCGGAGTTCTTTAACATCTTCAACCATCCGAATTTTGCCTTGCCGGCGCACACCATCATTCCCGGCTACGTGGATAACGGCACGCCCGGATCGCCGATGGTGGTGCCAAATCCGGCCGCGCACGTGAATGGGGATTTGAGCCAACCCCTGGCGCCGATGGGCCAGCTTACGCAGACGCCCGACGTTGCGCAGACCAACCCGGGCCTCGGCGGCGGTGGCCCGCGCGTGGTGCAACTGGGATTGAAGTTCTTGTTCTAACGACGCCGGGAGTACCCGGAATCGAGGTGTTTGCTGTAATGCGAGACGCGCGGGGGCGCGTCTCTTTTTTTGTGCGGCGCCCCAATCAGACCCGTCGATTGGGCTGGAGCGAACCTCGACACGCGACTAACCCGAAGCCTGGAGCAGATCAGCTTCAATCCGCGGCAGCACCGCGCGCAGCAGCGACTCGAACATGCCGCGAACTTTTCGCCCGGTTTCTAGAACTTCTTCGTGATGGATCGGCTGGTCGAGGATGCCTGCCGCCATGTTGGTCACGCAGGAAATCGCGAGGACCTTGATCCCCATGTGCCGGGCGGCGATGACCTCGGGGACGGTCGACATGCCAACCAGATCGGCGCCGATGGTGCGGAGGTAGCGAATCTCCGCGGGCGTCTCGTAACTTGGGCCGAGAAGCGCCGCATAAACGCCGGCATGCAACGACATCCCGAGCCGTTGCGCTTCTTGTTGCGCCAAGCTCAGGTAAGTCCTGGAATAAGCTTCGCTCATGTCGGGAAAGCGCGGCCCGAAGCGATCGTCGTTGGGACCGGCCAGCGGGTTCTGGCCCTGCAGGTTGAGGTGATCGCGGATGGCCACCAGCGCTCCCTGGCCGTATTCGAGATTGATGCCCCCTGCAGCGTTGGTGAGCACGACCGCGCCGATATTCATGCGGGCAAAGACGCGGATCGGGAAGGTGACCTCGTGCGCGGAATAGCCTTCGTACAAGTGCACGCGGCCCTGCATGGCGGCAACCGTCACGCCGCCGGATTTGCCAATCACCATCTGGCCCGCGTGGCCGATGGCGGTCGAGCGCGGGAACGTCGGGATCAGCGCGTACGGGACACTGGTCGCCTCGGTCAAGGTATCGGCAAAGGCGCCGAGCCCGGAGCCCAGGACGAGGCCGATCTTTGGACGGAGCGGCGTCTGCGACAACAAGAACTGCGCGGCGGAATCGGCGGCGATGAAAGTGTCGGACATGGGTAGGCTCTAGGCTTTCGGCGTTAGGCCCGGGATCAGGCTCCGGGCTTCGGCCGTCGCGCTTAAGACTTCGAACTCCTCTTTTCGGGCCTCACACCTGGGTTTCAGCGCTTGCTCTCGAATTTTGAGAACTCTTCTTCCAGCTTCCACTGCATGTGGGCCTTTTCGCTTGCATTCAGAAAATTTTGGCACGCACTTGAAAGCTTTCCGGGTTGCGCATCGGCGCACGGGCCGACCATCTTGAACGCTTTCGCATCGGACCACAGACTCTCGCCCGGCAAAAAGCTGTGCTCCATGCCCTGGCGCGCGAGACCTTTCAGATCCTCATAGTTCAGTCCGTAATTCTGCACCGCCCGTAAATATTCATGCGTCATGTCCGATCGCGACACGCCTTCGTCGTCCGTCGACAATCCAACTGGCACGCCATACTTGCGGTACACCGGGAACGGATGGTTTTGCCCGCTCACGCCGAGAATCGTGTCGTTGCTGGTCAGGCAGATTTCGACAAACACGTTGCGCTGCGCCATCTCCTGAAGCAGTTGTACAGCGTTGTCCTCTTCCATCACCGAAACACCGTGCCCGATGCGCTCCGCGTGCCCCTTCTCGATCGATTCGCGGATGTGAAAGCGCAAGCCATCGGGAGGCACAAGCCCCATCGCCAGTTCGCCCGCGTGCAGCGTGATGTGCACTTTGGGATAAACGCCGTGCAGGTAGTCCATGGCCCGCATGTGCAGATCGAAATCGTGCATGGGCACGTACCAGTCCTCGGGCATGACGAGGTTCAGGCCGACGAAGCGCGGGTCGGCTTGCGCGAGTTCGAAGCCGAGCACCATCTGCGCGTAGACGCTCTCTTTCGGCAGGCCGCGCAGAACCTGGTACAGATAACGCACCGCGACGTCACAGCCGCGATCGGCCTGCGGCGTGCCGCAATGCAAAATCTGGTTGCGCTTGGCTTCGTCGCGATCGAGCTGGGCGCGCGTTTCCGCGACAATATCGCGCAGGCCGCCGTTCAACAGGTTCTGGCGCATCTTGGCGAAATCGTCGTCCCATCCCAGCTTCGCGCCGAGTTCGGCTGAGCGCATGCCGTCGGCCGTGTGCATCAGCTCCAGGTATTGCACTTTGTCGTCGGCGGCGCGGGCCGACGCTTCGGCGAGCTGATCGCCGTCGCTGCCGAACTCCGCCATCAGGAATTTGTCGAAGGTGGCAAAGAAATGGTCGTGGCCCGACTCGTCCGCGGCATGCCAGTTGCGCATCGACCAGGCGTCGACCAGCTGGTTATAAAGGATGTGGTCTCCGTAGGCGCAGCGCACCGCCGGCTTGTTGGCATAGGCGGAGCACGTCCGGTCGCAGGGCGGCGCCAGCAGCGTGGAAGTCGACCGATCGACGCAGAGGTTGGCGTTGACGGCAAAGTTGATCCAGCTCTCGGCGTAGATGGCTCCGGCGAGATGGTTGTGCAGGTCGGCGCCCTTGGGCATCTCGCGCAAGAACGCTAGCAGCAGGCCTGGCTGGTCGCGCACCGCATCGAGTCTGTGCGCCGTCTCGTCTTCGGCGAGCTGCGCGTGGGTGCTGACGGCCAGGGTCGCGAGCAGCACCGCGGCTCCGGTGGCGTGCAGCAAAGCGACAAGACAGCGAAGCGCGTGGCGCAAAGCGAAAATCCTCCAGACCTGTGGGTGCGGAGAAGGATTGTACAAGAGAGCAGCGGTCAGCATTCAGCGAGTGAGCAGTTTGCACCTGGCATTCGGCACTCAGCCAGCATAGGCCATTGCTGGCTCGCCGAACCCTGCAGTGACGCCTGCCAGCTGACTGCTCACTGCTGACGGTTAAAGGGCTCGTCTTCGCAAAATCGTTCTTCCCCGAACCCCGCGCCAGTCAAGGAAAGTGACAGGATTTCCACATCAAGATTCAAGTGGATCAAAGTCACGGGAACGCGCAGACCTGTGTATTTTCAGGCGAAAAATGCGATGTGTAAGGGGGCGATTGGGAAAGCTGGAAGAAGGGTTGCACCAAAGTGCGGCATGGGGCTGTGCACGAGCTGCACTCGATTGATTTCAGGGGAGATACAGTTGCGATGTTTTCGTTGACTCTGAAAATAAGAAGCGTAAAAACACAATCGTTCTTTGACACGTTCCTCAGTTTTGCCGGTTGGTGCGGCGTCCGGGGCTCGAGCCAAGATCGCTCTTGATTCGCAAGAATCGCATCCGCAAGGATGAAAAAGAGAAGGTCGGCAAGGGTCTATAGCAAAGCGCTGGTCGAGGAGAACAGGGACGACCGTTGAAGGCAGGATAGAGTCCCGAGGCGTTGGACTGGTTTATCCGGTTGGCGGTAAGCCCGGAGCCCGAGCGTCGGATCGCACGCAGGAAGCCCGCAAGGGTGGAAAGCGCAGCAGGTCGGTGAGGGTCTAAAGCGAGCTACTGGCCGAGACGAATGAGACCAACATCACCTCGGGACTCTTATTGTTTGCAGCCGCGAGTTGCGCGCGATCACCCATCAGTTGTCGTGTCGTACTTCTCCCGTACCCCACAAAATCTGAAAGATACAGGCCCGGAGCAGAAGCGTGAAAGCTTGTAGCTCACGGCACCCAAGCTCAATTCTTAGCATTGCCCGGTCCGCCTACCGGATGCAGCTTCGGCAGCCGGTCTTCTAACCTCGGCAAACGCGGGAATTCTCCGTGCGGCTCCGTTTGATACCAGTACGCGACCGAAAAGAAATCGTCGGAGCGATGATTGGCATGGCCGTGCTCGATGGTGGCCCGGAATGACTTTGTGAATGGGATCGGCGAATCGAGATGAAACCGGTAAACCGATGTCCGGCTGCCCGCTTTTTCGGGCCCTTTTACGGGCGCTCCATAGAGTTCGTAGGAAAACGGATCATCTCCGAAGGACCACGCACCGAGGAAATAATCCTCTGAGCCGGTGCCGTTGATCGAAGGCTGCGCCTCGCCGTCGATGAAGAACATGTCATCGCCTTCACCCCACCAGTCGTCCTGATTCTGCAGAATCGACATGGTCACGCCCACATAGTGACCCCGGCCTTGCGCTTCCATCCAAACATAGTTGCCCTCGCCATTTACGTTCTTGCGGTCGTTTACTCGTGGATCGCCGTTCGAAGTCCACTGGTCGGTCGTGCCGTGGTTGGGATTCGCCTGCCGGTATTGCGCATGGAAGTAAAGCTCGTCGGCCGGCAAAGGATGCGAGTAGGAGCGGTAATCGATGTTGAAGTAAAAAGCGTCCACTTTCTCGCTACCCTCGTTCGTGACGGTGATCCGTGCGTGCTTGTGAAACGGCATCGGGAAAAAACAATTCAGGGCTTTGTCGGATCCGACGCTCAGCGGTAGAGATTCGTAACGATAGTATTGGCCCAAACCAAGCCCGAAGAAGTCTCCGAGGGGCGTTTCGACGCTCGGTGTCGGCTCATTGTCCCAATAGGCACGCAGAACCAAAGCTTTCAAGTGTTGTGGGTCGGGGCTAGCGACCGTGAACCAGATGTGGCTCACGATTCCCGGCCCAACAGTGTCAAGAACGGTGAGTGTTTCGCCGGCCGCGATCTGGCGCGCGTCTGCGTTCCCCCCGGTCGTGTCGTAACTCGAGGCGCGCTTGAGAACATAGTCTCTGGCGGCGGGAAGATCGGACAGCCAGCTTTCGGGAGTTTGAGCTGCAAGTGAGGATGCTGCAAGGAGAACCACGGTGAGCAGTTTGACCACGAGATGCCTCCACGGCGAGCGGATTCTACGCTACCGAAGGAGCTACCGCCAATCGAGAGCAGTACTACAGCGGTATATTCCCGTGCTTCTTTGGCGGGTTCTTGTCCCGCTTGGTTTCGAGCATCTCGAGGGCCTGGATGATTTTCTTCCGCGTTTCGCGTGGCTGGATCACAGCATCCACGAAGCCCCGGTCGGCGGCGACGTACGGGTTTGCAAACCGGTCGCGGAATTCTTCGATCTTTTCCGCGCGCAACGTATCCCGGTTCTCGGCTTTTTCCAGTTCCCGCTTGTAGACAATGTCGACGGCGCCCTCCGGTCCCATCACCGCGATTTCCGCCGTCGGCCACGCGTAGTTGACGTCCGTACGAATGTGTTTTGACGCCATGACGCAATACGCGCCACCGTACGCCTTGCGGGTGATGATCGTCACCTTGGCCACGGTCGCTTCCGCGAAAGCGTAGAGCAACTTGGCGCCGTGCTTGATGATGCCACCGTACTCCTGCGTCGTGCCGGGGAGAAAGCCCGGCACGTCCTCAAAAGTCACAAGCGGGATATTGAAGCAGTCACAGAAGCGGACAAAGCGTGCTCCCTTGATCGACGCGTTGATGTCAAGGGTACCCGCGAGAATCGCGGGCTGATTTGCCACGATTCCCACGCTACGCCCGTTGAGCCGAGCAAAACCAACGACGATATTCCTCGCGTAATGTTCCTGCACTTCGAAGAAATAGCCGTCGTCGATCACCGCATGAATCACGTCCTTGATGTCGTACGGACGATTGGATTCCGACGGCACCATTTTGTCGAGGGCGGGATCAGCGCGATCGGCCGGGTCGGTGCAGGGCCGCCGGGGCGGATCTTCGAGATTATTCGACGGCACGAAGCTTAGCAGTTCGCGGACCATCGAGAGGCATTCGGCATCGTCGTGGGCGAGGAAGTGCGCGACACCCGAAGTCTCGTTATGCGTGGTCGCTCCACCTAGTTGATCTTTGGTGACCTCTTCATGGGTGACCGTCTTGATCACATCCGGACCGGTGATGAACATGTAGGAGGTTTTGTCGACCATCATGATGAAGTCGGTGATCGCGGGCGAATACACGGCGCCGCCGGCGCAGGGACCCATGATGGCCGAGATCTGGGGAATCACGCCGCTGTAGATCGTGTTCCGCAGGAAGATGTCAGCGTATCCGGCCAGCGACATCACACCTTCCTGAATGCGTGCCCCGCCCGAATCATTGAGCCCAATGACAGGAGCGCCCATCTTGGCCGCGAGATCCATGATCTTCACGATCTTGCCTGCGTTCGCCTCCGACAGCGAACCGCCGAATACGGTGAAATCCTGGGCGAACAGAAACACCAGCCGGCCCTCAATGCGGCCATATCCCGTGATGAAGCCATCGCCGTAAAACTTCTGCTCGGCCATACCGAAGTCGTTGCAGCGATGAGTCACAAGTTTGTCAGTCTCTTCGAAGGTGCCCTCGTCGAGCAGAAACTCGATACGCTCGCGGGCCGACATCTTGCCTTCCTTGTGTTGTTTTTCGCGCCGCTGCGCCCCGCCTCCATCCTGAGCGAGTTGGTCGCGTTTCTTCAGTTCTTCAAGCTTCTGTTCGAGATTCATGGCCCCAGGATTATAGGCGAGCCGCGACCTGAGACGTGTGACCTGAGCCGAGGAAAGATGTGATCTGGGTATGGCCTCCAGAAGAAGTCGGGGCGGATGGGTCGCCAGCCGAAACTTTGAGGTGGGTCGTCTTGCTAGTCGTCCGCGCCGCTCATGCCCAGAGGAAAGTATTTGTACTGACGGCCATCCCAGTAGATGACCGAATCAACCGCTGTACTGTCTGATTCTTCCGAAAAGATAGCATTGATGACGACTTTCTTTTTCATCTGCATACGCCGCACCGAAATGCTCTTGAAAGGCATGTTGATGATGACCCACTTTGACTTGGGCACTTCTGCACGCCAGGCATCGTTTCCAGCGCCATTAATAACCAGAATGACCAGATTCTTCGTTTGCAGATCCTCAGAACCGAAGCTGTTCGTGATCTTGGGATCCCCATAGCCGTAGAACGCATAGTAGGGATCGATCACCCGATAGGTATGCTCACCGGCGTCGAGCATTGGCTTTTTGCTCGTAGCCGCGATCACAAAGTCGTCGACGCCATCGCCGTCGATATCCCTGACATACGGTTTCGAGGTCGGAATCAGCGAGAAGCTGTCGCCAAATTGCTGGTGAATGAAATCTTCCAGTTGGGCAGTCTCGGATTTGGCGGCAGGTTGAGCCGGACGGTTTTGCAGGGTCGGGGAACTCTTGGGCATTTCTTGGGCTGCAACCGAGAGAAGGCCCAGCAAAACCACACAGCCAGAGAGCAAGGGTCGAAGGTAACTCATAATGTGGTTACTCTAGTCGGCTTTTCGGGGACATACCAGATACCGTCCGGTTACGTCGGGACGTGAACTAGTGCGCACCACCTCCCGACCGCGACCGGAAATGTTGCCATCCTTTGGGTTTCAGGATCGAGCGTTGATCCTTCTGGATCAGGGCCATGCCTTTCGCCCGGCGGATTCGTCCGATACAGGTAACGGCAACATCCCCAATTTTCGAGGGAACCGGCTTCCCGGGCGCGACGGTAAAGATCAATTCGTAATCGTCGCCGCCATGCAGGGCGTCATACAACGACACTTGGACTCCTGCCGGGCCGACGCGCGCTCGGGGGATCTGGCTGGCCTCCACATCCGCTCCGACTTGAGATTCGTCGCAGATGTGCCCGAGATCTGTTGACAACCCATCGCTTATATCGATCATGGCAGTGGCCAGGCGGCGCTGACGAAGGAACCGCCCGGTCTTAATCCGTGGGATAGGGTGAAAGTGCCGTTGATAACCTTCATATTTGATCCTCTCTCCCGCGAAGAGTGGATGTAACGCCGCCGCCCCTCCTCCGAGTGCGCCGGTGACATAAATAAGGTCGCCGGGTTGAGCCTTCGAACGCAGGATTGCCCGGCCACGCGGGACCGAGCCCAAAACCACGATGTCGGCGAGAATCCCCCCAGGAGACTGAGCGGTATCACCGCCAGCCAGCGGAACCCGAAAATCTTTTGCCAGAGCCAGGAAGCCGTCGAGAAACCGATCAATCCAGGTTTGGGGCAGCCGTGCCGGCACCGCCAGTGACAGAAAGGCGGCTGTGGGTTCACCCCCCATCGCCGCAATGTCGCTCAATCCTCGGGTTAAACAGCGGTGCCCAACGACCTCTGGGGGGTGCCAATCCCGGCGAAAGTGGATTCCTTCCAGCGAAAAATCGGTGGTCACCAGAATTTCATGGCCCCGAGGCGCCCGAAGAATGGCGCAATCGTCCCCGATCCCGACGTGTACGGCTTTCCCGGTACGCGAAATCGCTCGGATTCGGGAAATCAAGGCTTTTTCGGCAAGGGGCACGGCGAACACACTATAGCGGAGAGTTCGTCACGACCACAGAATTGGCGTGCTATGGGTCTTAGCTGTCTGGAAGGGCCGGCTACCCGACGGAAGTACATTTGGGATTACCCGGCCTTGGTAACGGGTCCCAGGACCTCCGCTGCGTTGACAGGGGGGAATCCAGTTTGTTACCTTTCAGCAGTACTTTTCAAACACCTTTGGCCGAGGCAAGTCCTGCAACTGGCGAAGTTTGCGGTGGATAAGTTATCGGCCTTTACCCGGTTCCGTAGGTAGAGAGAGCGCACCTGCTATCGCCGAATGGCGGAAGCGGCTCTGGAATTTCGGGATGCTGTTTGGGCCCCTGGAACCACAGGCCGCCCGAGCATGGTGTACGAACTTAGACCTCCGAAAGGGATCGATTGCGGAAGCGCTACTACATCCTGTTCGTTGCTCGCGATAACGATGGGCAACTGCGCAAGATTCCAATCCCGATCCATTACCTCTACATTTTCGTCGTGGGAGCGGCTATCGGCTTTTTGAGCCTGACCGGTATCGCCAGTTCCTACACGCGCATGCTTCTCAAGGTTTCACGCTACAACCAGCTGCGGACCGAGAAAGACGATCTCAAAGATCGTTATTCCCGTCTCGAGCAGGTGGCCAAAGAGCGCGATGTGCAGGTCGCATCGCTCGGCTCGCTGGCTAGCGAGGTTTCGTCGTTGTACGGCTTGAAGCCCGATCCCACGCTGGTCACAGCCAGCCAGGAACATCCTGCAGATTCCCAGGTCAGCTCCTCCCTGGATCAACTTTATGCTCTGAAAACATCCGCGCTGAGCGGGGCGACCAGCACCGGCATTTCGTTGGGCATGACTCGCAATGTGACCACGGCGGATTGGTTCCGGGCCAACTCGGCGCCGAACTTATGGCCGGTGGAAGGCCAGATCACGGGATCGTTCGGTGAGCGCACAGACCCGTTCAATGGAGAAGGCGCATTCCATACGGGAGTCGACATCGCCGCCGCCATCGGCCAGCCAGTCATGGCGCCTGCAGACGGCGTCGTAACTTTCGCAGATTTTCTGGGCGGCTATGGGCGTGCCGTAATTCTGGACCACGGACATGGAATCTCGACGCGCTTCGGACACCTTTCGAACTTCGCAGTGGCCTCAGGTCAGCATATTCATCGCGGGGATATCCTCGGCTACGTCGGTTTGAGCGGACGCAGCACTGGACCGCATCTTCACTACGAAGTTCGCATCAATGACACGCCAGTCAATCCATACAAGTACCTGCGCATCAACGTGGCGCAGGCCAGCGGCTTCGCCGCCGGCAGCTAGTTTCCGCTTCTCCTCGAACGTCATCCCCTCTCGGAGCCTACTGGACTGCAATCACGCCGATCGGCGCACGTCCTGTCTCGTTCTGCATCTGCACTTCCGTTCCAAGCGCAGCTGACGATTGCTGAATGCGCTGAAGAATCTTCTGCGCCTTCTCGCCCAACGCCACTCTCGGAATTCCGCTCTCCGAAAGTTTCTTCCCATATCCGAGATCGATTGGATAAATCTGCAACTGGTTCAGCTTTCCCTTGCTGAAGCTTGTCTTTACGATCATTGACTCGAACGGGGGATCGCCGGCAAATGAGCTGGCATTCTGCAGGTTCTCCAGGTCAGGATCGGTCGCGCGCTCCGGATGCTGGAATGCCTGCTGCAACGTCGTGCGCATCGCCTGGTATTGATCGGCAGGCATCGGTTCCTGGATGTCGCTCCAGAAGAAGTTGCCAAGCCCATAGAGAATCGGCTTGCCCTTGTAGACCTCAATCGGGCCGAAATGATGAATCCCGGTCACAAAGAACGCGTCGGCGCCGGCATCGATCGCCGATTGCGCGAGTTCCCGCAAAAATGGCGCCGGCGTGTCCGCGAAGTCATTCGGAGGCTCGGGAGCGGTGCTGAGCGCCGGCTCGTGCGAGTGAATGGTGGCAATCAGGAAGTCGGAATTTTGCTTTCCTTGGCGAATGGCCCGCAGAATTCCATGCAGGTCTTCGGGATCCATTTCGTAGCGGTAGGTGAAATGGTCGCCCAACTCGAACTTGGCCCCGAACAACGACAGTTTTTTCGGCAGGCCGTTCACTTGTTCATCCGGTTTCAGGGTTGCGTGAAAATTCGGATAAAGCTTCTGCTCTATCGAAAGCAGTTGCTTCATCACGTCCGGCGGAACGACGATGGTGCGCTTGACGGTCAGCGAATTCACACCGGGGCGTGCGGGAGCTGCATTGAGTGCCGGGAGTGCGTCGGAACCCGGTCGAAAAGTCGACGCCATCGACACGATTGCGACGCGTGCCTTAGGCCCGTTGTAGTACTGGGCTGCCCGTGCCAGTCCCTGGCTCTCGCCGACGCCCGCCCATGTGACCCCTGCCTGATTCAGCCACTTGCTGGTTTCCCGCATGCCTTCGACACCCCAATCCAGCGCATGATTGTTCGCGCGCGAGACGACATCGAAACCCATGGCCTTCATGTCGGCAGCGACGGCAGGGTCGGCGACCAGCGAAACATCGTCGGGGCCCGGGTAGGTGTAGCCGGGGAACTCGCGCATGTCGAGAATCGAGGTCTCCATGTTCCCGTAGCGCGCATCCCCAGAACTGAGGATCGCCAGCGCCTCGGCAAAGCCCGGGTCTTTTGCCTTCAACTGGGAGAGTGGCCGGGAAATGATGCAGTCTCCCACCGCGATCAGCGTGAATCCATCCGGCACGCTGGTATTGAGTTCCTGGGAGAGCGGCCGGTGCGGATCGAACTTCGATGCGTCCTGGATGCCTGGATCCGCACTGGGCTGGGCCGCCGGTTTTTGTTGATCACTTTTCTGAGGATGCTGAGCGGCGGTGCATAGCTGCCCATGCAGAGATGCCGCCACAGCCAGGCTTCCGAGAACGATTAGCCGAAACGGCTTTCGAAACAGAGGCATCATGCTCCTCCGGAAAGCGATGCTTTGCACTGAGAAGGGGAAAGAGTAGCAGCTATTGGCGCAATCCCATCCAGCTTTCTGAGACCACCAGCGAATTGCCGGGATTCTGCGGGTCGTATTTCACTGAAGTTGGCAGGCCGAGGCGGCAAGAGTGCAGGTTGATCCACTGGCGTAGATAAGTCACGTCTTGCGACGCCTCATACGAGACCCCCGCCACATCGTATTGATAGATCAGCATAGTGGCTGAGCGCCGCTCATCGACCGGAAGTTCCTGCACGTCAATCACAGTTCCATCCGTGATACGACCAACTTGATCGAGGAAGGCGCGCCGCCCGCGCTCTACGTCCTCGGCGGTTTTGGGCTTGCGGCGAAGCAAATACGCGGCGGCCATCACGGCTCCGGTACCGGCGAGCATTATTGCGTATAAACGGTATGGGTTCATGACCGGGGACGAGCCAAACTCTGCGGCGATGAATCAGGATAAGCCGGAAACCGAAAACGCGAAAGAGAGGCTGAGGTTACTTGCGGGCGGACACCATCGAGCAAGCAGCGGCTCCGAAGTCCCCGCTGAAACGACTCAGAGCGCACTCAATCAGCCCCTTCATCCGCCACTGAATTGCGCAGCGTCCCCACACCCTCCACTGTGATTTCCACAACGTCGCCTGCAAGCACCGGGCCCACGCCCTCCGGAGTGCCGGTCGCGATCAGATCGCCGGGCTCAAGCGTCATCACCCGGGAGATGTACCGCACGATCGCATCCAACGTAAAAATCAAATTGCGCGTGTTGCCATCTTGCTTCAACTCGCCATTGACGCGCGTCTGCACCGCGACGCCAGCCCACGGATCAATTTCATTCGTCACCATCGGCCCGACCGGGCAGAACGTGTCGAAACCCTTCGCGCGCGTCCATTGCCCGTCAGCCTTTTGCAGGTCGCGGGCGGTGAAGTCATTCACCGCGGTATAGCCCAGGATGTAAGGCCGAACATCCTCGCTATCGGGCAGCTTCAAGCAGCGCCGCGCCATCACGACGCCCAACTCGCCTTCATAGTCGGTACGCTGCGAAGCTCTGGGACGAAGAATGGTTCCGTTCGGGCGATTGATGGCCGAAGGCGGCTTGAGAAACAAGAGCGGCTCCTTCGGCACTTCGTTGCCCAGTTCTGCCGCGTGCTCGCGATAGTTGCGCCCGACGCAAACGATCTTCGATGGCCGCACCGGCGCCAGCAACGTCGCTTCAGTAAATGGGATGGGGTCGGTGCGGCGCGTGTGCAAGTCCTCCAGATCTCCTGTGGACTCGGGGGCGCCGAGAATTTTCCGGGTAATGTGATCATGGCCACCAACCGGCTCGATCAGCCCATAGCTCACTTCGCCGCCGACCTGAAAAAGGCAGTATTTCATCGGGTTTCAGGATAGCAGGCGGGACAATCTTCAAATACCGATCTTGAGAGCATTTACGGTACCTGCTCGCTGGTTTCTTCGGATCGTCTGCTCTCGTTCCCGCGCAGATCGACGCCTGAGACAGAATAGAAGTAAGTCTGCCCGGAAAACACGTTCATATCGCGGTACGACGGGCCCTTCACCAGATCGCTGTTGATCTTCACCGCTGGCCCTCCCGCCTCGCGCCGGTACACGTTGTAGCCGGCAAGATCGGCATCCGTATCGGGTGCCCAGATCACATCGATGAAGGGCTTCTGACCCGGACCCGAGAAAACAGCCTGCGGCCCGCTCGGAACCGCGGGTGGGAAGACATCGTGGGTGAACACGCTTTGATAGGGAGAATCGTCGCCTTCGATCTCGGCATGTTCGACACAGGCCGACGGAGTGTTTCCATTCTGACAGGGATGTGGATTGACCTGCACGTCGGTGACAACGTTGATCCAATACTCGTAGTGTTTCTCCCAGGCGAAGGTCTGATCCATCAGAAACGGGTGGGGCTCGAAACCGCGGGCTACTGATCCGATCACTGTGCGCTCCTCGGAACCGGCCACGCGCCGATACACGCGATAGGAATAAGAGACCCGCGACATCGGAACGCTGAGCAATTCGCTGGTCCAGCTGAGCCGAACGCCGGCCGAAGTCAGCTCTGCCCGAAAGTCTGCCGGCGGCGGCACCGTGGGTACGAGCAGCACCTGAACCTGATTCGATAGTCCTGCGGCGTGCGAACTGCTGTTGAGGGCTTCCACCGCATAAGTGGCCGTATGGATCGCATCATCTTTTTGCCCATTGTGCAGTGCGCTGTCGATGAGATTCGAAGGGATCGGATCGACGAAGGCGGCTTGTTCCCGACCTGAAGCCTGCGATGAGGCCCTTGCAGAGGTGGTGTTTTGTGGAATCGAATCCGGTGGAACGCTGCCCACCGGCGTTCCGCATTCTGCCAACGCGACTTCCAGCCCGCGGCAAATCAACGTCGGTCCGCGATGGCGCACGGCCTGATGATCCATGGTGTGCGTCGGCAGGGTCCAGGTGAGAAAAACGCGATCGCCCTTGCGGGTGGCACGCAGATCGGTGGGAGGCTTGATGAGTTCAAGCGAGGGAGGCAGCGGAGCGCCAATGGATGCACAACCAACGAGAATAGCCGTGAGCCCCAGCAAAGCGGCCACTTGGAATTGGCGACAGCGCTGCATTGTAGAGAAGTATGAGGTTAGCACGGCTGCAGCGATAGTCGCCCCAAAGCGATACCAGTCGTCGCGGATGCGAACTTGCCACGAGATTGCTCGCCGCCGGTTAGGCTACCAGTTCTTTGCTGGCTTCCCGAAATACACGCGTATGCTGATCCACATCTTCTTTTGAGGTCACCGGCGACATCAGCGCCATGTTGTGGAAGGGCGTCAGGAGAATGCCGCGGTTCATAGCATAAAGATGCATGAATCGTTCGAGTTCAAAGTCCATCGCGTCGTGGGCCTGCGTGCCATTCTTCGGCGTGTTCGCCGCGAACAGGTACTCGGCGCGACAACCCAGTCGCGTCACGTTCCATGGCAGCCCGAAATCCGCAATCGCCTTGGCGACGCCTTCGGCCCAGCGCTCCGCCATCGGGATCATGCGACTGAATGCCTCCGGCGTGAGCACCTTCTGCAAGGTGCCTCGCATCGCCGCCAGCGATAATGCGTTTCCGGCGAGCGTGCCGCCGATGCCACCCGTGTCGCAGTCCTCGAGCGCAATCTTGTCGGCGATGCAACGCGCAACTTCCTCCGTCACGCCGTAAGCCGCTGCCGGCACGCCGCCACCAATGGCTTTGCCGAACACCAGCATATCGGGCTCGAGATGCTCTGTGCCGGTGCAACCTCCTGGTCCAGCGCAAATGGTGTGCGTCTCATCCATGATGAGTAGCGTTCCATACTTGCGCGTGACCTCCCGCAGCGCCGCGTGGTAGGCGGGATCCGGCAGCACGATGCCCACATTGGTAAGCGCAGGCTCCATCAGAACGCACGCCACATCCTCCGTACGCAGTGCCTGTTCCAGCGCGTCCAGATCGTTGAATTCGACAACTTTGGTCGTCACTGCCGGATCGACGGGCGGCCCAATATTGCCTCGCCGCGCCCTGGCGACACCGTCCGCCAGCGTGATGAAGGTTTCATCAACCGTGCCGTGATAGCACCAGTTGAAGACCAATATCTTTGATCGACCCGTGACCTGCCGCGCGATCCGAATGGAAAAGCGATTGGCGTCCGTCGCGGTCAGCGCAAACTGCCAGTAGGGCAGCCCGAACCGTTTCTGCAGTTCCTCTCCGACTACCAGCGCATCTTCGCTCGGCAGCATCAGCGTGATGCCGCGCCGCATCTGTTGCTCCGCCGCCGACACCGTGCCGGAAGGTGAATGCCCGGTCATCGCGCCCGTGTCGCCGAGACAAAAGTCGATGTAGCGCTTCCCATCTACATCGAAAAACTCCGCTCCCTGTGCTTCGCGCACGAACGGCGGGAAGGCGCCCGCCCACTTCGCCATCCAGTGCATGGGCACGCCGCCCAGCAGCGATTTCCGCGCCCGCTCAAACAACGCGCCGGATTTGGGATGCTCGTTCACGAACCGTTTCTGCTCGCGCTCCATAAGGGATTTGAGGCGGGTGCGATCGATGGGAGGCATGAAGGCTCCGGGGTGGGTACAGGGATTTAACGAAGTGTTGAGAGTGTAAGCGCCCGGACACGGGCGCGCAAGAACTCATCCTACGAGAAGGATGATTGTCGGAGCTTGGCAATTCGAATTGTCATCAGGCCCCGGTTCCAGTTCTGAAGCCGAACAGCAGCTTAGAGGATGTACCGGCTGAGATCCTGATCCTTCACAATCTCCGAAAGGGTCTTGCTCACATAATCCGCGTCGACCGTGATGTGGTCGCCCTTGCGCTCCGGCGCCGAGAAGCTGATTTCATCCAGCACGCGCTCCATGATCGTATGCAGACGCCGCGCACCAATATTTTCCGTGCCTTCGTTCACGCGGAAGGCGAATCGCGCCACTTCCTCGAGCGAGTCGCTCGTGAATTCGAGCTTCACGCCTTCAGTCTCGAGCAAAGCCGTGTACTGCTTCACCAGGGACGACTTCGGCTCGGTCAGGATCTTGATGAAATCTTCCATGGTGAGCGACTGCAGTTCGACGCGGATCGGGAAGCGACCCTGCAACTCGGGAATCAGGTCGCTAGGCTTCGAGACGTGGAATGCGCCCGCCGCAATGAACAGGATATGATCCGTCCGCACCATGCCATAGCGCGTGTTGACGGTGGTTCCTTCCACGATGGGCAGGATGTCACGCTGCACGCCTTCGCGTGAAACGTCAGGCCCATGGCCGCTTTCGCGCCCGGCAATCTTATCGATTTCATCGAGAAAGACGATGCCCGCGTTTTCAACGCGATCAATCGCCGTACGCGTCACCTGGTCCATGTCGATCAAGCGCTGCTCTTCTTCCTGGATCAAATATTCGAAGGCCTCGTTGACCTTCATCTTCCGCTTCTTGCTGCGCTGCCCGAAGATGTTCGGCAACATGTCTTTCAGGTTGACGTCCATCTCCTCAACGCCCTGGTTGGAAATAATCTCGAAAGAAGGGAAGTTCCGTTCGCGCACTTCGATTTCGACTTGCCGCTCGTCGAGCTTGCCCTCGCGCAACTGCTGGCGCAACTTCTCGCGAGTTCGCGATTGCGATTCCGCGATCTCGTGCGATCCGCCGTCGATCACCACTCCGCCCGCCGTCGTATCCGCGCGCGGCGCGGGCGGCGGAGCGGGTGGAAGCAGCAGGTCGAGCAAACGCTCCTCGGCATTGAGCTCAGCCTTGTCGGCGACGTCTTCCAGCTTCTCTTCACGAATCATGTCAATCGCGATCTCAACCAGATCGCGCACAATCGACTCCACGTCACGCCCCACGTAACCCACTTCCGTAAACTTCGACGCCTCTACTTTCAGGAACGGCGAGTTGGTCAGCTTCGCCAGACGTCGGGCAATCTCGGTCTTACCCACGCCCGTCGGCCCAATCATGATGATGTTTTTCGGAATAATTTCTTCCGCCAGCTCCGGCGTGAGCTTCTGCCGGCGCAGGCGGTTGCGAAGCGCGATGGCCACCGCACGCTTTGCGTCGTTCTGGCCGACCACGTATTTGTCGAGCTCGGCGACGATCTCGCGCGGCGTCAAATCATCCAGCGCAAGCTGTTCTTCTTCGGCAGTGGGCGGTAAATAAATCGCCATAACTGGATTGGCCTCTTTCGCTTACTTTCCCAAACTTTGTTTTCGCCCCGTTCGCGCCCGATGGCCATCGGCGCCATCACACCAGATTCTCAGAGTTCTTCGATGGTCACGTTATCGTTTGTGTAAATGCACATTTTGCCAGCAATCTTCATCGCTTCCTCGGCAATCTGCCGGGCCGAAAGCTGGGTGTGCGCTGCCAACGCCTGCGCCGCCGCTTGCGCGAAGGGGCCGCCGCTTCCAATGGCCGCGATTCCTCCATCGGGTTCGATCACGTCGCCTTGCCCGCTCAGCAGAAAGGTCTGTTCCTTGTCCGCGACTAGCAGGAGTGCCTCCAGATGGCGGAGGAACTTGTCCGTTCGCCAGTCTTTCGCGAGTTCCACCGCCGACCGGCTGATATTTCCGTGAAATTGCTCAAGCTTCGACTCAAAGCGGCTGAATAGCGAAAACGCATCCGCAGTCGAACCCGCGAACCCGGCCAGAATTTTGTCCTGGTAGAGGCGCCGAATCTTCTTGGCGGAGTGCTTGATCACGGCATCGCCCAGCGTGACCTGGCCGTCGCCCGCAAGCACAACTTTGCCATCCCGCCGGACGGCCAAAACAGTGGTCGAACGTATCAGTCTCTTTTTTCTCATGAGCGCAATTTTTTATTATAGCAGCGCCTCTGCTAGCCGTTGGAGGCTCGATCCGCCTCTGTCGGCGCCTCATTCTCCAGGGACGGCCCTCGAAACCTGATCGGCTGTTGGATGCATTTTGAAGCAAAAAAGGAGGCGCATTTGCGCCTCCAGTTCTCCGCTCGATGAATTCGCCTAACCGCCGTTCGGACCGTTGTGGCAGTCGTAGCAGTTGAATTGATGTCCTGCCGGGAAGGTCTTCGTTCCACCGTCATCCACTTTAAAAGTGCGGGCCACTTTGGCCACGGAGAGCGCCGTGCCGCGGTAGTTTGCCCCGTGACAGTAAGTGCAGGCCGCATGGTTGTTTTCGGCATAGTCGCCATGTCCGTTCACCCAGGCCTGTCCCACCGTGTGAATTCCATGAGGTCCGCCGGTAGCGGTTACCGGCACGGTGGAGTGGCAGGCAGTACACTCGGTGATTTTCGCGACATATCCCTGGAGTTGTTTCGGATAGACGCTATCGTTCGGTTGCAGTGTTGGGTACTCGGCATGCGGCGAGCCGTGGCAAGCCGAGCAATAAACCCCGCCATGCCCCGAACTGAAGCGATACAGATCGGAACCCGCGATGGGGACATTCTGATTGGTAGCGAAGGTTTGATCCGAAACCGTCCGCCACTTGCCGCCGCTGTCGAACGTGGTCGCGTACCGCTTGCCTCCTTGGTGACAAAGCTGGCAAGACGGTTCAACCAACCAGGGATTTCGGGCCGCATTACCCGTGTCGCTCACGTTGCCGTGGCAGTTGGCGCACAAGACTTTGTTCATAGCTCCCCGCTTGCATTGCGTAACCGCACCGGGATGGCACAAATAGCAACTGCTCAAGTCATTCTTGCGGCTGTTCTGGTCGAGCGTCAGGCCGTTCGCCTGGAGCACTTGCCTGCCGTGCAACGTATGCATATCGCTCGCTTCAGCGCCAATTCCCGGTAGACCGGCGGCGCCAAGCGCATTGTCGCTATGGCATGCTGCGCACAACACCGGTGTGCCAGAAGTGGCCGTCGCATACAGCGTCGACTTGTACTTGTAGCCATTCTTTGAGAGTTGCGCGAGATACCCTGAGATATTCCAACGATCGTCGTGCTTCCTCAAGATATTCAGCTTCATATCCTTTACAGGATCGGAATTGTTGACCCATCCGCTGGCAGGCTCGGCCGCCGGATCGCTGCCGGACGAATGGCAGGTCTTGCAGCTCATCTCGTCGCTCACCGAAAGCACGATCTTGGCGTTGGCGAGAACGTTACCGGCCGCATCCTTAGCGACCAACATTGCCATCGGATACGGATTGAACTTGCCCGCGTCGTCGTAGCCGATCGTGGGTACACCCACAGCTTCCCAATAACGAGCACTCGCGTTAAAGGTCAGAGCGTGCGGAGTTCGGCTCTGCACTTTGTAACCGGCAATGCCGGTATTCCCGGCCGGGTTGGTGAGAAAAAGAAGTTTGACGTAATTCCAGAAATTCGTTTTCGACGCGGAGGTCGTATTGATGGACCCAGTCGCGTCGGCGGTCGCTTGATACGTAAGCGTGACGCCGCTGGTGACCGCGACTGGCGGCGAGCCCTTTTTCAGCAATTGTGCGTGAATCACGTTGTAGGGCGGCAGCACCGAGAACGTGGAGTAATCTTTCCCGTCCATGCAGTGCATGCCCAACTCGCTCCACGCAACGAGAGTGTAAGAAGAATTTGCGGCGGCAGCCCCAGAAGGCACAGGTGCGGCCGCTTCAGAGTTAGCAACGCCTCCCGAGGCACCCGCACATCCAACGCCGAGGGAGAAGAAAAACAGCGCAGTCAGCCCGCGCACCCAAACCGATAATTTCATACTGAATCTCCGTCGTGCTGTTCTCTGACGAGCGGCGCAGGCAGAATTCGCTTGCTCTTACGGAGCGGCATTTCCAGTGGCAGGCGGAGAGAAACACCCCAAGTGTGGATGAGTATTGAAGAAACACAAACAGGAATGCGGTGACAACCGTCACGTGTCAATGTGATGAAGCAATTGTCAAAGCCATCGCTGTACAAAAAATTGGCCCGCGCTGGCGCGCGAGCCTTTTCAAAATGTACAAACTCAAAAACTCTTACGCGTGGACCGGCTCCGGCTTGCTAGCCAGCAACTGCCGCAGGACATACTGCAGAATCCCGCCGTTCGCGTAGTACTGCGCTTCCTGAGGGGTATCGATGCGCACCAGCGCCTGGAAGTCTATCGTCTTGCCCCCGTGGCTGGCCTTGACTTTGATCTGGCTTCCCGCTTTGAAATTCTCGATCAGATCACGAATGGCGGCGATCTCAATCACCTCTTCACCGGTGAGCTTCAGCGACTCGGCACTTTCTCCCGCCAGGAACTGCAATGGCAAAATGCCCATCCCCACCAGGTTCGACCGATGGATGCGCTCGTAGCTTTCCGCGATCACTGCGTGAACCCCGAGCAGCCGCGGGCCCTTCGCCGCCCAGTCGCGCGATGATCCCGAGCCGTATTCCTTGCCCGCAAGGATCACCAGCGGTACGCCCTCGGCGATGTATTTCTCCGAGGCTTCAAAGATCGACATTTCCTTGCCATCCGGCAGGTGCCGCGTGAATCCGCCTTCCAATGCCGGCACCATCTTGTTGCGCAAACGCACATTGGCAAACGTCCCGCGCACCATCACTTCATGATTTCCGCGGCGCGAGCCGTAGGAGTTGAAGTCCGACGGCTTCACCCCATGCTCGACCAGATATTTGCCTGCCGGGCTGTCTTTCTTGATCGAGCCGGCAGGAGAAATATGGTCGGTTGTGACGCTATCTCCCAGCACGGCCAGCACGCGCGCCCCGCGAATATCGCCTACCGGCGTCGGCTTCAGCGACATCTCGTCGAAATATGGCGCTTTGCGGATGTAGGTCGAATCCTGTTCCCAGACGTACGTTTGTCCCCTCGGCACCGGCAGTGACCGCCACTGCGAATCGCCTTCGTAAACTTCGCCGTAGCTCTTGCGGAACATATCCGCCGAGATCTGCCGCACCGCGTCTTCCACTTCTTGCTGCGTCGGCCAAATATCGCTCAGGTGGACAGGCTTGCCGTCTTTGCCATTCCCGATCGGATCTTTTTTCAAATCGAGATCGACTCGACCGGCGAGCGCGAAAGCAACCACCAGCGGCGGAGACATCAGGTAGTTGGCGCGCACTTCTGAGTTGATGCGCCCTTCAAAGTTGCGATTCCCGGAAAGCACCGACGCAACGACCAGGTCCTGATCCTCGATCGCCTGCGAAACTTCCGTCGGCAGCGGTCCCGAGTTCCCGATGCAGGTGGTGCAGCCGTAACCCACGAGATCGAACTTCAGCTTCTCGAGATAAGGCATCAACCCGGCCTTTACCAGGTAGTCCGTCACCACCTTCGAGCCCGGCGCCAGCGAAGTCTTGACCCACGCCGGCGTCTGCAGTCCGCGCTCGACCGCTTTCTTCGCGAGGATGCCGGCCGCCATTAGAACCGACGGATTTGAAGTGTTTGTGCAGCTGGTGATTGCCGCGATGACTACGCTGCCATGCTTCAGGGAGTCTTTCACGCTCTTCGAGACGTGCTCGTGCACATTGGGATCTTCCACACCAATCGCCGCCGGGTTGCCGCCTTCACCCTCCCAGCGTCCCGCCTGCTTGGCCGCCGCAGTTGCACCCGCAGTAACCGATGCTGCCGATTTTGCCTTCGGCTTGATCAGCGATGGCAGCGCAGCAGTAAACGACTCGCCCGCTTTCGACAGTACGACGCGATCCTGCGGACGCTTGGGCCCCGCAAGACTCGGTTCCACGGTCGCCAGATCCAGCGCCAGCAATTCCGAATATTGCGCCTCCGGCGTCTTCTCATCGTGAAACAAGCCCTGCTCCCGCGCATACGATTCCACCAGTGCGATCAGTTCTTCGCTGCGTCCCGTGAGCCGCAGATAGCGCACGCTCTCCTTGTCGATTGGAAAGATGCCGCATGTCGCACCGTACTCCGGCGCCATATTGGCAATGGTGGCGCGATCCGCCAGCGGCAAATCCTGAAGGCCCGGCCCGAAATACTCCACGAACTTCCCCACCACCCCGTGCTTGCGCAACATTTCGGTCAGGGTCAGCACCAGATCGGTCGCCGTTGCTCCCTCGCGCAGCCGGCCCGTGAGCTTCACGCCGACCACCAGAGGTATCAACATCGAGACCGCCTGGCCCAGCATTGCCGCTTCCGCTTCGATTCCGCCCACGCCCCATCCCAGTACGCCGAGGCCATTGATCATGGTGGTATGTGAATCCGTGCCGACCAGTGTGTCTGGATACGCCGTGCGCTTGCCGTCGGCTTCATGCACAAACACCACCCGCGCCAGATATTCGAGGTTCACCTGGTGCACGATGCCGGTATCCGGCGGCACGATCGCGAGATTGTGGAAGGCGGTCTGACCCCAGCGCAGAAAGGCGTAGCGTTCCTTGTTGCGCATGAATTCGAGCTCCGCGTTCAGACCGAATGCACGCGGCGATCCGAACTCGTCCACCTGCACCGAGTGATCGATGACCAGTTCGGCGGGCTGCAACGGGTTGATCAGTTTGGGATCACCGCCCAGTCGCTGCATCGCATCCCGCATGGCGGCCAGGTCCACCACCGCCGGCACGCCGGTGAAATCCTGCAGCAGCACGCGGCTCGGGGTAAAAGCAATCTCCTTGTCGGGCTTGGATTGGCTGTTCCACGCTGCTAACGCGCGCACTTCTTCCTTCTTCACGTTGCGGCCGTCTTCCGTGCGCAGCAGATTCTCCAGAAGAATCCGCAGCGAGTACGGCAGATGCTTGGTCGAGATACCCTGCTTGTCGAGAGCGTCGAGGCGGTAGATCTCGTAGTCCTTGTTGTTCACTCGAAGCGTCGCGCGGCTGTTGAAGCTGTTCAGAGACATGACTGCGGTCCTTTCGAAATCTTGAATCGGCTGAGTGCGGCGGGTAGAAGAGCGGACGAGAGACCATAGGCTTCGCCGACAACCCTCTACGGAACCCTCTAGTTTAGACCGTTCCCGTCAGGGTTTGGTAGAGCAGAAGGCCGTTGAGGGCCAAAATCACGGCTACTGTGAGATACGCGAGCACATTGGTTCGAGGATTGTTCACTAGATCGCCCATGAGGTCGGCGCGGCGAGTCAACAAAATCAGCGGCACCAGCGCGAACGGAAGCGCGAAACTCAAGACAACCTGCGAGAGTACCAGGATCTTCAGCGGATCCAGCCCAATCGCAATCACAATGATCGCCGGCAGCATGGTTAGGAAACGCCTTAGAAAAATGCTCATCCTGATATTCAGAAAGCCTTCGAGGATCACCTGCCCCGCCATCGTTCCCACGGTCGAAGACGAGAGGCCCGAAAACAACAGCGCGACAGCGAATGCGGTCGCAGACAGATTGCCCAGCAGGGGCTTCAACGTCTCGTGAGCCTGCTCGATGCTCGCCACTTGCCTTCCAGAATGTGCGAAGACGGCGGCCGCCATGATGATCATCGCCGAGTTCACCAGCCAGGCACCGTTCATCGCCGCCAGTACATCGATCAATTCGTAATGCGCATGCCGGAGCTTTTTGAGCCATTGGTGCGTCGGACAACTGAAGTTATCTTCCTTCAGGCGGGCTTGCACCAGCGCCGAGTGCAGGTACACGACGTGGGGCATCACCGTAGCGCCCAGCATGCCCACCGCGATGTACACACTGCCGTGTGCCAAGTGCGGGATGAAGACATAGTGAAAAACTTGCGGCCAGTCGGGTTTCGCGAGGAAAATCTCAATCCCGTAGCAGGCCCCGATCCCCACCACAAATCCCATGATCACCTGTTCCAGCCGCCGGAAGCCGTACAGTTCCGTCGCCAGAATGACAAAGACCAGGATCCCCGTCAGGAATGCCGCCAGCAGCAACGGAACGTGAAGAAGCAGGTAAAAGCCCAGCACAGCTCCCAGAAACTCCGCCAGGTCCGTGGCAACGGCCGCCAGTTCTGCCGCAATCCACAACCCGAAATTCACTCCTCGCGAGAATTCGCGCCGGCAATTTTGAGGAAGTGTATGTCCCGTCGCGATGCCGAGCTTGGCCGACAGGTACTGCACCAGAATCGCCATCGCATTCGACCACAGCAAGACCCACAGCAGCGTGTAGCCGAATTCCGTTCCGCCCTGGATATTGGTCGCAAAGTTTCCTGGATCGATGTAGGCGACGCTGGCCACGAACGCCGGGCCGAAATAGGACCACACTTGCCCGCCACGGAACGCAGGCAACCACTTGAAGCGAATACGGCTCGCCTCTGGCGCTACGAGTTGAGGAACATCAGCCATCCGGGTACGCGGCTCGCGGGACGAGCGAAATTAGCGTAAGTATACCGCAGAACGTAAACTGTAGTTAATTACCAGGCATGATGCAGGCGGGCTAGACCTTTCGGCCCATTCAATGTCCCCGACGCGAGGTCACTGGCTGCTGCGGCGTTTTTCCTGAGTGACCCACACCCGGCTGGTAGCTGCGCCGCCCAGCGAGAACGAGCCGGCTTCGGTCTTCAAGGTTACGGTCTCATCATAATTTCGATCGGCTATCACAATCTTCGCTCCCGGCCGGATTCCGCGCGCCTCCAGAAACTCCAGCAACTTGCGATCGCGTTCGTAGATTCCGCTCACGCGGTATGCCTCGCCCGGCGTGGCCTCTGCCAGAAGACAAAGTCCGCGCCGCCTCCGGCTCGCAGGACTCTCCAACTCCGATAAATTCCCGTGTGGACAAACTCCGCCCGGGCCGAGCCGGGTCAGGAGTTTAGATTCAAAATCCGGGCTCACCGCGTGCTCGAGACGCTCGGCCTCGTCGTGGACCTTGTACCACTCCATGTCGAACATTTCTGAAAGCATGCGCTCGATAAGGTGGTGGCGGAGCGTGAGGCGGCGGGCGATCTTTCGCCCGGCCGCCGTGAGCCGCACCTGGCCATCCGGTTGCACGCGCACGTAGCCATCCTTCTTCAGCCGGCGTAACGCCATCGTGACGGCAGGCGGCGAAACCTTCAGCCAATGCGCAAGCGTAGCCGAAATAACCGTCTCGCCCTCGCCCTCCGCTTCGAGGATCGCCTTCAGATAATCTTCTTTTGAAACCGTGATCATGCGCCACCGATTATACGGTCGCGTTAAGCATGGTTAATAGCAGAAGTTGACCCCGATTCTGCTCGTTCGGGCGTTTGACATCGCCGGAGCAAGTCCCTACCCTTGTCTGTCCTGACTATGAAAGTTCTGGTGATTGGCGGAGGAGGGCGGGAGCACGCGCTGGTTTGGAAGCTTCGCCAGTCGCCGCGGGTAACAAAGGTCTACTGCGCGCCCGGCAACGGCGGCATTGCCCAGGAGGCGGAGTGCCTCGCTGCCGACCTGAAGAGCCTCGATTCCATGGTCGCAGTGGCCAACCAGATCCAGCCTGACCTGACGGTGATCGGACCTGAGCTTCCCCTCACCCTGGGCGTGGTTGATGAGTTTCAGCGACGTGGGTGGCCGGTGTTCGGCCCCACCCGTGCCGCTGCGCAACTCGAGTCCAGCAAAAGCTTCGCCAAGCAGTTCATGCAGCGCCATCGAATTCCTACCGCCCATTACGCCATCTGCGACTCGCTCGACCAGGTCCGAACCGCCCTCGGCCACTTCCATACCCCGATCGTGGTCAAGGCCGACGGAATCGCTGCCGGCAAGGGCGTCGTGATCGCCAAGACGAAAGATGAAGCCGTCGCGGTTGCTTCTGAGATGCTCAGCGGAAAAATGGTCGGCGAGGCCGGCGCACGCGTCGTTCTGGAGGAATGCCTCGCCGGCGAGGAGCTTTCCTTCCTCGTCTTCAGCGATGGCGAGCGAGTCGTGCCGCTCGTGGCAGCGCAGGACCACAAACGCATTGGCGACGGCGATACCGGGCCGAACACCGGCGGCATGGGTGCCTATTCAACCCAGGCCATCGTTGACGAAAAGATGCGGGACTGGCTGATTCACCACATTGCGCGGCCCGTCGTCGCAGGGATGAAAGATGAGGGCGCTGAGTATCGCGGCGTTCTGTATTGCGGCTTGATGATGACGGCCCGGGGCCCGATGGTGCTCGAATTCAATTGCCGCTTCGGAGACCCTGAAACCCAACCCATCCTGATGCGCCTCGAAAGTGACCTGCTCGAAGCCTTGGAAGCCTCGGTCAACGGCCGGGTCAGCGAGGGCGATTTTCGCTGGTCACCCGATGCGTCGGTATGCGTGGTCATGGCCTCCGGCGGTTATCCCGGCGCATTCGAAGCCGGCAAGAAGATCGCAGGACTCGAAGAAGCGGGTCTTCTTCAAGACGTCAAGGTCTTTCATGCGGCCACCAGCGTGAATGACGATATTTACTTCACCTCGGGAGGTCGCGTTCTGGGCGTCACGGCAAAAGCCTCGGATTTGCAATCCGCGGTAAACCGCGCCTACGCGGCGGTCGATCACATCGGCTTCGAAGGAATGTATTTCCGGAAAGACATTGCGGCCCGGGCGCTGAAGAAATAACGTGCCGGAGAGATCTGGCATCGATCAAGTCTGGTTTGATAAATTTCAATTGATGGGAGACCTAGAGCGAATGAGCAAGGTGCAGGTTTCGATTGTGATGGGCAGCGATTCTGATCTGGAAATCATGCGGGAAGCGGGTAAGGCGCTGGACGACTTTGGCATCGCTTATGAGATCGATGTCACTTCGGCGCATCGATCGCCTGACCGCACTGCCGACTTCGCGCGCAAGGCGGCGCAACGCGGGATTCGCGTCATCATCGCTGGCGCCGGAGGTGCAGCCCACCTGGCAGGCGTCATCGCCGCACACACCACGCTGCCCGTGATTGGTGTACCGATTCCCTCCACATCTTTACAAGGCATGGACTCGCTTTTGGCGACGGTCCAGATGCCGGCCGGCATTCCCGTCGCGACCGTAGCCATTGGCAAGCCCGGAGCGACCAATGCCGGGATTCTGGCCGCGCAAATGATCGCCCTGGCGGAGCCCCAGATCGCGCAGAAGCTCGACCTGCATAAGGAAAAGCTTGCCAAGGGTGTTGAGGAAAAGTCGAAGAAGCTCAAGCAGGCGTCCTGAACATCGCAGCGACCCCGAGGGAGCCGCAGCGAGTGGATGCGGCTCTCTTCTTACACCTTTAGAGCTTTCAGGTACTCGCGGAATTTCTCTCCCAGATCCTTCCGCTTGAGCGCCAGTTCCACGGTCGCCTTCAGGAAACCGAGTTTGTCGCCCGCATCGTAGCGGCGGCCCTCATACACGTAGGCGTAAATCCTTTGTTCCTTCAGGAGCGCGCGCATGCCGTCGGTCAGCTGTAACTCGCCGCCCGAACCGGTTTGCGTCTCGGAGAGAATTTCGAAGATTCGAGGCGTAAGAATGTAGCGGCCAATGATCGCGAGGTTCGATGGCGCATCTTCCATCTTCGGCTTCTCGACCATGTTGTTGATCTCGAACAGACGCCCGCCAAACCTGCCATCAGCTGGTTTGACATCCAGCACTCCGTACGAGGAAATCGCCGGCCCTTCGACCACCTGCGTGGCAATCACCGAGCATTGCGTCTCCTCAAACACACGCATCATCTGCTTCAGGCAAGGCTCTTCGGCATCGATCACATCGTCCGCCAGCAAAACTGCGAATGGCTCGTCGCCCACCAGTTCCTTGGCCATGAGGACGGCGTGGCCGAGACCCAGCGCTTCTTTCTGGCGCACGTACGCGAGGTGAATCATGTCTGAAATCGAGCGCACGATGTTCAGCAAGTCCGTTTTCTTACGCTCTTCCAGCATCTTTTCGAGTTCGTAGGAAACATCGAAATGATCTTCGATCGCCTGTTTCCCTCGGCCGGTCACGATGATGATCTGGTCGCAGCCTGCCGCCAGCGCCTCTTCTACCCCGTATTGAATGATGGGCTTGTCGACCAGGGGCAACATCTCTTTTGGCTGAGCTTTGGTGGCGGGAAGAAAACGCGTGCCGAGCCCGGCCGCCGGGAAAACTGCTTTACGCACTTTCATGGGCATGAAGAAGACACTCGCGCTTGGAAGTCAGACGGCCAAAGCGTGCAGCAGCGTCCGCTGAATAAAGCACCCTTAAGATAACAGGAGCCAGCCCGCGGGCGAACAGGTCGGTTTGCCTAGTGGGGGCAAAATTCGACGGTATGCACCTAGGCCAGGCGAGCCGCCTCGGTTGAAGTGTTCAGGTGCTCCAGCAGATCTTTCAGGCTGATCAGCACCTCGGCCGCACCGAGGCTCTTCAGCACGAACTTGAGCGTGCCGTCGGGCGTGAACTGTGCTCCTCGCTGCGATGCAACGAAACCCGCCAGCCGCTCTGGATCGACCGCCGCATTCTGCCGGAATTTGATGTTCACCAGGTCGCGCTTGCGCTCGATCGCATTCACACCCACCCGGACCGCCAGCAACTTCAATGCCGCATAGTCGAGGAGATTCTTCACCGCCGCCGGCGGTTCCCCGTAACGGTCGGTCAACTCCAGTCGCACGTCCCGCAGCTTGGTCTCGCTTTCCACGCCCGCCACCCGCTTATACATGCGCAAACGTTGATTTTCTTCAGCGATGTAGTCGGCAGGGATGCGGATGTTGAGCCCGAGATTGAGTTGCGTCTCGACTTCTTCTTCCGGGACCTCGCCGCGCAGTTCGCGCACCGCGCGCTCCAGCATCTGTGTGTAAAGTTCAAAGCCGATCGCTTCGATGTGCCCGCTCTGCTCGCCGCCCAGCATGTTGCCTGCCCCGCGAAGCTCCAGATCGAGCGCCGCTATCTTGAAGCCTGCGCCTAGATCTGAAAACTCTTTCAAAGCCGCCAGGCGCCTGCGCGCGATGGGCGTAAGTTCGATCTCAGGCGGAAGTAACAAATAGGCATAAGCCCGTCGCTCCGAGCGCCCGACGCGACCGCGAAGCTGATAAAGTTCGGATAACCCGAGCCGGTCGGCACGATTGATCAGGATGGTGTTGCACAACGGAATATCGAGCCCGTTCTCGATGATCGTCGTTGCGACCAGAATATCCGCCTCGTGATGCATAAACTTGAGCATCACCTTCTCAAGTTCGGTTTCCGGCATCTGCCCGTGACCGACCAGGATCCGGGCATCCGGCACCAGATCCTGCAGCTTGGCAGCGATCTCAAAGATGCTCTCGACCCGGTTGTGCACGAAGTACACTTGCCCGCCACGCTCGAGTTCCTGCGTAATTGCCGTCTGAATGAGCTTCTCGTCCCAGTTCGCTACCACCGTCTGAATCGCCATACGGTCCTTCGGTGGCGTTTCGATCACGCTCATGTCGCGCAGCCCGACCAGCGACATGTGCAGCGTGCGAGGAATGGGTGTGGCCGACATGGTCAGCACGTCGACCTGCTTCCGCATCTGCTTGAGGCGCTCCTTGTGGCGCACACCAAAACGCTGTTCCTCGTCGACGATCAATAATCCAAGGTCCGAGAACTTGATGTCTTTCGAAAGCAGGCGATGCGTGCCGATCAAGACATCGACCTTCCCGGCCTCAACCCTCTGCAGAATCTCCTTCTGCTGTTTGGGAGTGCGGAAGCGGCTGATCATTTCGATGGTCACCGGGAACGCAGCGAAGCGCTGCTTGAAGGTTTCGAAGTGCTGGAAGGCAAGAACGGTCGTCGGCGCGAGGATGGCAACTTGCTTGTTATCACTCAATGCCTTGAAGGCGGCACGCATCGCGACTTCGGTTTTGCCGTAGCCGACGTCGCCGCAAAGCAGGCGGTCCATCGGCCGCGTCGATTCCATATCCACCTTGATATCGGCGATCGCCTGCGCCTGGTCTTCGGTCTCGGTGAATTCGAAAGCGTCTTCAAATTCCTTCATCCATTCGGTATCGGTTGGGAAGGCGTGACCTTGGGCCATCTGCCGAGCCGCATAGAGCTTGAGCAGTTCGTCCGCCATGTCTTTCATGGCCTTGCGAACCCGGGCTTTCGTCTTCGCCCAGGTTGCGGTGCCAAGGTGACTCAGGACCGGCTTCGCACCTTCTGCCGAACGATACTTCTGGATGAGATCAAGCCGCGTCAGAGGGACATAGAGCCGCGCAGCTTCAGCAAATTCCAGAAGCATGAACTCCGCCGGCCCATCGCCTTGATTGATTTCCTTCAGCCCCTGGTACTGCGCAATGCCGTGCTCCACGTGGACTACGTAATCCGCCACCTGCAAATCGCGAAAGTCGGAGAGAAATGCCGACGTCTTTGACTTCTGGCGCGGCGGCCGCGGGGCCACCAACTCCGATTCGTCAAAGAGATCCCGCGCTCCAAAGAGGGCCAGCTTCGCATCCGGGAAAATCACACCATCGGGTACGTAGGCTTTCGCCAGGGTGGTGGTGAGGAGTTCTCCTGCGAAATAGGCCGTTTCGTCCGCATAGCTCTCGCCGCTGCGCGTCCGGCTGCCCAGCCGGAACGAGACGTTGTACTCGGTAAACAGCGCAGCCAGTCGTTCGACTTCGCCGGTGTTCGGGACTGCGAAGAGAACGCTGCGGCCCTCGCCGATCAGGCGTTGTACTTCCTCGAACATCTGCGGCACCGACCCGTGGAAGCGCGCTGTGGGTTGGGTCACGAATTGCACTGGTTCGATCGAGCCTGGGCGGGTGATGCCGAGATGCTCGAGATCCGCACCCGGTGTGCGCGCAAGGGTTTGCCGCCAATCGTCGGGATGAAAATACAGATCGGTGGGCCGCACCAGATTTCCGACGCCGCTGCGCTCGTGCACTTCGTCCAGCCGCGTCCAGAAGTGGTCCAGTTCTTGCTCCAGTGCCTCGGGTTCATCTCTGAGAACCGCCGCCTGCGGCATCAGATCAAACAGGTTGCGGCTTTCGCGCGCGACCGGGGCATAAAACTCCCAGCCGGGAAACACCGTTACGCCGCCCGAGCGGATGGCGCGCTCGACAGCTTCCTCATCTCCGGCGATTCGTTTTCCCGAAAGGCGGACGTGAATCGCTCCAAGCAAATCCTCACGCACGGGCGTTTCGGTAAACGGAAGCAGTCTGGCCTCGTCGACTGGCGTCGATGAACGCTGCGTCGCCGGGTCAAACTTGCGAATCGACTCGACTTCGTCGCCAAAGAACTCAATACGCAGCGGGCGATCCGCCTCGGGCGAATAAACGTCCAGAATTCCCCCGCGCAGCGCGTAATCGCCCGGCATTTCGACCACATCCGCCGAATGATATCCAACCGTGTTGAGGTGTTGGACCAGCGCTTCTGTGTCGATCGTTTCGCCGCGCCGCACGATGCGGGCGAGATCGTGGTAGTACTCCTGCGAGGCCAGACGAATGGTTGCGGCCGCGACCGGAACCACCACGATGCGCGCGTCGCCGGTTGAAATCTTCCACAGAGCCGTTGCCCGTTCTTCCTGAATCTCCGGATGCGGTGAAAGGTTCTGAAAAGGGAGAACGTCGCGCGTAGGAAGCAGAAGAATGTCGTCCGGAGCGACAGAACCGGTAAGTTCGCTCAACCCGCGCAACAGCGGAAGCAGATCTTCCGCCGCACGGTTATCGCGCACCAGCACGATCAGCGGCCGGCCTGCGGTCTTTTGGGCCAGGACGATCAGCAGCGCTTTGGCCGTGGGTGTAAGCCCGGAGACACTAATCCGTCCCGCGCCCTCCTTGAGGTGGGAGGCCACGCGTTGAAACGAAGGGAGCCTTTCCACATCCGCGAAAAGCTCGCGGACAAACGACAGGATCATTCGATCTCTATTTTATCAGCGGAGCGCCAGGGTCCGGTTCGTGCTTAGCCGCGGAAAATAGGCCGCGTCAGGCAGGTGGGGCCGCCCGACCCATTGATGCAGATTTCGGAGCCCGGGAAGGTACGCACGTCGAAGCCCGCATCGCGGAGCTTCTGGTTGGTCCTCCGGTTCTCTTCGATCGCGAGCAGGCGGCCTTCTCCAAGCGCCAGCACATTGCAGGCAAGGGTCTCCCGCTCGGAAGCATCGATCTCAAGCAATTCGAATTTACTGGCTCTGAGCAATTCAACGGTCTCGACGGCCAGCCACGATACGTCCACCAGCGCGATTTTTTCATCGAGCAGGCTGATCAGCGACATCAGGTGCAGGCATGCCGATGGCCCGGGACCATACGGCAGGGGTGCCGAAATCACTTCCACTCCAAGCGGCCCAAGAAGGCGGCGCATCTGCGCAATGCCCTCTGCGTTCGTGCGATAGCCACGGCCAATCAGCATGGTCCGCGAGTCGAGCCAAATCATATCGCCGGCTTCAGTACTGCCTGGCGCCTCAATCCCCCCAAGCACCGGCATCGACAACCCGGCGCACCAAGCGACGTGGCAGTCGGCTTCATCAACCCGATTCCTTTTGCCGGGCCGCATTGCGATCAAACCAAAATCCGTTGCCAGTGACGCATCATGCGCATAGACAGCATCGAGAGTCAGCTTTGGCGAAGGGGCAAGTTCGAGAACCTCGGCTTCTGCTCGCTTCAACTGCTCGCAAAGCAACCCGTGCTGCGATTGTGCTTTCGCAAAATCCGGAGGATATAAGAACCCCAGCTCTGGCCAGCGAGCCAGCCGGGCGGGCTGATCCCAGCCTGCAGTGCGCGGCGAGCACACCAACACCCGCTCCAGCTTGCCGGCCATAGAATGTCCGTTGATCTTGACTGCGCTTGCCATTTCGGCCATGGGGCAACCTCGGGGGATTTTCGTGAAACCGCCGCGCCGCACTCGAATCTAAAGGGTTGTTATGGCAAAAGCAACGTGGGAAGGCGCAGTTCTCGCCGAAAGCAATGCACCGATCGAGATCGAGGGCAATCTCTACTTCCCTCCCGATGCGGTCAAGACCGAATACTTCAAGCCAAGTGACAAGCACACGACCTGCCCGTGGAAGGGCCAAGCCAGCTATTACCACGTCGACGTCAACGGGAAGCGCAACGCCGACGCGGCTTGGTATTACCCGGAGCCCAAGTCAGCGGCTCAGGAGATCAAAGGCCATGTTGCTTTCTGGAAGGGCGTGAAGGTCGAGAGATAGTTGGCTCGCCTCGGTTTTCGCGTTATGCCCTTTAGAATTCGAGGTGAAACCGGATCGAACCGACGGTTACCGGTCCACGATCCCGGTTGTAGCCCGGGTTATTGATGTGCTGCAAGTCGATTCCGGAGAAAAAACCGCGCCAGATGTGCGCGTTGTAGTACGCCTCTTCGATGGTCTCTCGCCCGTAGTTCAAGCCACCGTCTCCCAGCAGAAATCCTTTCCCCCCCAATTGCAGGTAGCGCTGGTGATCGGATTTGATTGCGTTCGAAATAAACACGGCCCCCACCTTGTCCAGTTTGCGCTTCCAACGCTCGCCCGTGTGATCGGCGCCGATCTCGACAGTCTGGTCTACTTCCGTGTACGCGTAGGACTCATGCTGGCCTTCATTCCATCCCACGCGGCCAAATAAGCGCAGAGCGGGAGTGATCTGCTGTTGGCAGTTCAAGCCAAATCCATACTTCACCGTCGTTCGCTCGGGGTGCTCCGTAATTTCGGGAACCTTCGTCTTGCCAGCCAGATAGTCGTTGATCGCATCGCGATAGACTCCCATGTTGGCGTGATTCTCGTAGGCAAGAATGCGCACCGTTGTCCCTCTCTGCCCGGCGAGTTTCGGGTGCAATTCAAGCTCATAGTTTTCCGCGCGCGCCTTATGAAGATTCCATTGCAAATCGATCCCATTGGCGACGGTCGGCATCAGCGCTTCGCCAAAGCGGAACGCCCAGTTGCGGTCGTGATACTCCCCTAGCAGCATCACGCTGTAACCACGCGTATCGGCGGCATAGTCGTAAGCGCCGTTGTTGTCGGCAGTCCAGTTAAGGAACTGATAATGGCTGTCGCTGCCTGGGTCATTGGTGTCGAAGAAATCGTTGACACCCATCTTGCCGAAACGAAACTCAAGCCGCCGGACCGGAACCTGTGTTGCCATGTACCACGGATTTCTTTCCTCTTCGACCATCTCGTGGCTGAGCGGGATTACTTGCCGGATCATACCGCGCGAAAAATACGGAGCCTTCCCCAGGCTGGGGTTTCGCACCACGTCGAGGTTGGTGAACCCGGCCAGGCCCAATGCGTCGCTGACGCCGCCGCCGCTGGCCTCTTCAAAATCCACGAAGATTTCCGTCGTTTTCGTAAGCTCAAGTCCGGTGTAGAGGGTTGCGACGTGCGAAGTCGCATTCTCTGCGTGTGCGTTCATGCTGTTCGGGCCGGAATACTTCGAATAGAACGACGGATGCCATTGGAAAATGATGTTGTCCTGGCCGGAGATCCACCAGCGTGCGGTCTGCGAGTGGGGGAACATGGTGATGATGGGCTCTTCCGACTTGGCTTCCTGTTGATCAGCCTCCCTTGTGGCCGGCTGCTGTTCCTGAGCCTGTCCCGTGGCGCGCGAACATAAGAAGAGCCCGAGGATGAGACCAAGAAAAAGCCAAGGCTCGCGTTGCACGCGCGAACTGCCCCGGCTCCGGTTTGCAATGGATTTCACGCTTACGAATTCCTGCTTCAGTCTTGCGGTGGCCGTCGCTGTCGGCCGCCAGGAAAAGCGGCCACAGGCCATGAGTCCCGAGACTACACTTCGCCTGGTTACAGGATTGTTACAACGGGCCGGAGTCCGGACACAGTGAACGCCTTCTCTTATACCATAGGGGGGTATGGTACAATCGCGGAAATGCACACGGTCGAAGAGAAACCCAAGCTCATTCTGCGCATCAAGCGCATCAAGGGCCAGATCGCTGCCATCGAGCGTGCCCTCGAAGCCGACCAGGATTGCTCCGACATCCTGCAGCTGATTACAGCTGCCCGTGGCGCCATGAATGGCTTGATGGCCGAACTTCTCGAAGGCCACATCCGCTTCCACGTGCTCGACGCGAAAAAAATCTCATCGGAGCAATCTCTCGCCGCCGACGAACTGATTGAGATCGTTCGCTCTTACCTGAAATAGCTGACGATTGAGCCGGGCTCGGAGATCAGAGGCAGCGCTTGAAAGGCGGGGCCCGGTGCCGCAGGGCAAGAACAAAAGAGGACAGCCCGGAGCCCCCGAGGCTGTCCCAGCAAGACCCTCCCGGTTAGAAGGGCAACTGATGCTTTGAAGCTACCGACGCCATGTTTCGAGGGTATTGCGAATCTGTGAAAATCTGGTGAATTCGGCCGGCTTGTTCAACGTGCTCTGCGTCACAACCTTACGTGACTGGCCCCACGGCAGCGCTAAGTCACGCTGCTATATTGGTTTTTTGACAGTTGGCGGAGCCCTCGTATGACGCGGAAGGTTGAACAGTCGCGCAAGCTGCAAAAACGTGCAGAAAAGCTCATTCCCGGCGGGGTAAATTCTCCGGTTCGCGCGTTCCGCGCCGTCGGTGGTGACCCGCCTTTCATCGTCCGCGGGCAAGGCTCTCACATCTGGGACGCCGACCAGAACGAGTACGTCGATTACATCGGCTCTTGGGGTCCGATGATTCTCGGCCATGCCACCCCGGCGGTGGTCGAGGCGCTCGGGGCGGCGTTGAAAAACGGCACGAGCTTTGGTGCCTCCACTCCCGCAGAAGCCGATTTAGCCGAGTTGGTGCTCTCCGCATTCCCCCACATGCAGAAAGTGCGCTTCGTGAGTTCCGGGACTGAAGCCACGATGTCGGCGATCCGCCTTGCGCGGGCTTACACCAAGCGCAAGTTCATTGTGAAGTTCGAAGGCTGCTACCACGGTCACGCCGATGCACTTCTGGTAAAAGCAGGTTCGGGCGTGGCGACCCTGGGAATTCCGGGTTCGGCGGGCGTTCCTGAGGAGTTCACCCAGTTCACCCTCGCTCTTCCCTACAACGACACGGATGCTCTCGAAGAAGCATTCAAGAAATTCAAGCACCAGATCGCGTGCGTCATCGTCGAGCCGGTTGTGGGGAATATGGGTTGCGTCCCGCCGGCACGCGGCTATCTCGAAGCTGTCCGCGCCATTACCGCGAACGAGGGCGCAGTGCTGATCTTCGACGAAGTGATGACCGGATTTCGGCTGGCGTTTGGCGGCGCGCAAGAGATTTATTCTATCCAGCCAGACTTGACGACGATGGGCAAGATCATCGGCGGCGGCTTGCCGGTGGGTGGCTACGGCGGCCCTTCCGGGATCATGGACTTGGTGGCCCCCCTCGGCCCGATGTACCAGGCGGGCACGCTTTCGGGCAACCCGCTCGCCATGGCAGCCGGCTACGCTCAACTGAAGTATTTACGCGAACATCGCGAAATCTATCGCAACCTGGACAAGTTGAGCGGCGAGCTGGTCGCGGGAGTCTGCGCCGCCGCAAAGGCGGCCGGCGTCACCATGACCAGCAATCGCGTAGGCTCGATGTTCACCTGGTTTTTCGCGGCTGGGCCGATCACCGATTGGGATTCGGCTTCGAAATCGGACACGGAAGCGTTCGGGCGCTTCTTCCGCAACATGCTCGACCAGGGCGTGTACCTGCCGCCGTCGCAGTATGAAGCCGCATTTCTCGGGGCGGCGCACACGGATGCGGACATACAGAAGACCATTACTGCAGCTAAGCATGCGTTTGCGACGGTTGCGCAATAAGTCGATCGGTCGACCGGCTTCTCATTCAGCGAGTCTCAAGCATCTCGGGGATGGTGACGAATTCGTAGTCTTTGGGCCGCCATTGCTCGAGCACGGCTCCCGTCGCTAGAACACTTTGAGACCGGTCTGCCCCCATGCCGAGGTGGCTTCCATCGTGAAGAAGGACGACATCTCCTCCGCGGATCAATCGATTCACGCGTCCTGAAATTTTCGCCGCCACCGGCGCTTTCCAATCGAACCCTGTGATGCTCCACATGATCGCTTCCAGGCCAAGCGCATTTGCAATCTGAAAAGTTCCTGGCCGGCGCATGCCGAACGGTGGCCGAAAGATCGCAGGCGCGACGCCGACGGCATCCGCGATCGCTTGCTGGCAGCGCTCGAACTCCCTCTGTGTCTGCTGATTGCTCAGGAAAGGCAAATGGGGGTGAGTAAACGTATGATTGCCGATCGCATGCCCGGCATTCACGATCTCGCGCACGATGTCCGGGCGTTGCTGCACATACCGTCCGATCAGAAAGAACGTTGCTCGCGCGGAGTGTTTTGCCAATAGTTCCAACAGCCGCAGCGTGTGCGGATCGTTCGGGCCATCGTCATAGGTCAGGCCGATCTTTTTGGTTCCTGGCCGAAGCCTGACGAAACTTCGTCCATACCACTGCGCGCCGGGTCCGACTGCCTGGTATACGGCCGTGGCCGCAACCGCCGCAGCGCCCACGCCTGCCAATGCCTTAAGCATGCCTGAATTCTAACGGATGGATGACGCAAGTCCACGCGATAGCCGCCCATGTTCACGATACATATTTTGCGACGCGAATCTGCGGGCACATCCGACATCTGCGTGAACTCGTCTCGAGGCGCGAATCCATTCCAGCACTGTTAACTCTTCCCGCAATTGCCTCCGCTGGACAGGCAAGCTATTCTCGAACAGATCAGTTCCCCAGCGAGCCCATGGCAAATCTCTTCGAGCTCCCTCGTTACATTGCCGTCGAAGGTCCGATTCGGGTCGGCAAGAGCACCCTGGCCGGAATCCTGGGCGAGCGCTTGAACGCGCAACGAGTGATGGAACCGGAAGACAATCCTTTCCTGAAGTCGTTTTATGAAGGCGAACATGGGGCCGCATTCCAGGCACAGTTCGCTTTCCTGATTCGGCGCTTCGAGCAGTTGCGCGCACTCGATCTCGGCGCACGGTCCCAGAGAACCGTGGTGGCCGATTTCATCTTCGAAAAAGACAAGCTGTTTGCCTGCCTGAACCTGAGCGATCAGGAACTTGAAACGTACAACCGCTACTACAATTTTTTCCGGGAACAGTTGCCCACGCCCGACCTCGTGATCTACCTGCAGGCCTCGCCTGAGGTGCTCAGGAAGCGACTGAAGAAGAAGAACGCAGCCAGCGAAAAGGCCGTCAGCGACGACTATCTCGAAGAAGTCGTGAAAGCTTACGAGCACTTCTTCTTTCATTACACCTCTTCGGATTTGCTGATCGTGAACACTTCGGAAATCGACTTTGTCGATCACAACGAAGACCTGAAAGAGCTCCTGCGCAAAATCACCGAGCCCATCAAAGGGACGCAGTACTTCCTCCCCCTCGGCAACCAGGAAGCTGCCAGCGCTTAGGACTGCCCGGTTACCATCATCCAAAGCTCTTACTTTTCAATTGCTTGCAACGCCCCAGTTGCTTTACTGGAGTGCTATAGTCCAATTTGTTTTTTCGATCTAAACTATCAGTTAGCAGCATCCAAGATGTGGACAGGCTCTATCCGCCCGAGGCGGAGGGGCACTGGAGGACATCGTGAGTCTCACGCCGATTGGCGAACCTCGCCATAAAATTACGGTCGCGTCGCTACGCGAAAATAAGCAGCATCACCAACCCATCACCTGCCTGACCGCTTACGATTACGCGTCTGCGCGCCTGATCGATGAAACGGATATCGATATCGTGCTGGTCGGCGACTCGCTCGCCATGACCATGCTTGGTTACGAAAACACGCTTTCCATTACTCTCGACGAGATGCTGCATCACACCAAGGCCGTGCGCCGTGCGGTCAAGCATGCGCTCTTGGTCGGCGACATGCCCTATGGCTCATATCACGTCAGCGTGGATGAGACCTTGCGTAACGCCGCGCGCTACATCAAAGAAGGTGGTGTCGAAATGGTAAAGGTTGAAGGCGGCGAGAAACGCGCCGACCTCATTCGCCGCATCATCGACGCCGAGATCCCGGTTGCCGGGCACATTGGCCTGACCCCGCAGTCGGTCAATGTGATGGGAGGGTATAAAGTCCAGGGCAAAAATCTGTCCGCGATCGAGACCCTGATGCGGGACGCAGTTGCTCTCGATCGTGCAGGCGTTTCTTGCATCTTCCTGGAAGGCATCCCGCGCGAAGTCGCCGCGATGATCACCGCCGAGGTCGGCGCGCCAACGATCGGCATCGGCGCCGGGCCCGACTGCGATGGACAGGTTCTCGTCTTCCACGACATTCTGAACCTGACCTTTCAGCCACCCGCCAAATTCGTTCGTCGTTACGGCGATGCGGGAGAGGTCATTACGCGCGCCGCCCAGGCTTTTCGCGCCGATGTCATGTCGCATCAGTATCCTTCGGACGCAGAGTCGTACCATCTGCCACGCGAAACGCATGCCGCCCTCGAAACCGTGCTTCTGCGCAAGCGCGCAATGGCTCGTTAGCAACTGTTCCGTTAAAATCTGTCGCGGCCGAGCCGGCGATTGAGATCTCATGCCCTGCATTCGGCGCTGCTCACATGAAAATCGCTTTTGCGATTCAGGACACGCGAACCGCCGTGCGCGAAGCTCGTCGCGCAGGCAGGACGATTGGGCTGGTGCCGACTATGGGCGCTCTCCATGAAGGCCATCTTTCACTTGTGCGAGCCGCCAAAGCCCAAAGCGATTTCGTGTCGGCCTCCATTTTCGTCAACCCCATGCAGTTCGGGCCGAAGGAAGACCTGAGTAAATATCCCCGAACCTTCGAACGTGACTGCGCTCTGCTCGAAAATGAAGGCGTTGATCTGATATTCGCACCATCGGTGGCTGAAATGTATCCGCCCGGCGCAACCACGCTTGTCGAAGTGGAAGGCTTGAGCAATCGCCTGGATGGCGTCTCGCGCCCCGGACATTTTCGCGGCGTGACCACGGTCGTGGCCAAGCTGTTTCACATCTTCGAGCCGAATCAGGCTTTTTTCGGGCAAAAGGACGCCGCGCAAGCCGCCATCATCCGCAAGATGGTCCGCGATCTGGATTTTCCGATTGCGATTGTGATCTGCCCGATTATTCGCGAGTCCGACGGCCTCGCCATGAGTTCGCGGAATGTGTATCTGAATCCAGAAGAACGCCGGCAAGGCCTGGTGCTCTCACGCTCTCTGGCGGTCGTTCGGAAGGCTTTCGAGGCTGGCGAGCGGAACGCGGGGCTCTTGGTCGACCTCGGAGCGAAAACGATGGCTGATGAACCCGCCGCTCGTCTTGACTATTTCTCGATCGTCGACCCCGATACTCTCGATTCGGTGAACGACATCAAAGAGACTGTCCTCGTCGCCGTCGCCGCCTGGATCGGACCGACACGCCTCATCGACAACATGCTTCTTCACCCAAAATAGGCGCCCGCTTCGCTTTCTAAACCCGCCACAACTTTCCCGACACGAACCGATTCCCCACCACGATGAATCGCAGCGGTTTCTCCGCAGCCTTGGTAATCCCGATCCGTGGAGTCACTGCTATCTTTCCCGGGTCGTTCCCATCATCGGCAATCCACAGGTCCGATTTCGCTGACGTCAGATCTTTCCCGTTATCTCTTTCTCTCGTAATCCCAAACGCCTCGGCCAGTCTCCCCGGCCCACTGCTGAGGAACCGGAGGTCGTGGACTTCTTTCAAGTGGCAGCCTCGTCCTGCGGCCATTTCGGACAGGCCCTCGAGAGGCTCAACCGCGCGAAACAACACGCCACCCGCCACACCATCCGGCATGCACGACACGTTGAACAGAAAATGGTTCCCGTAGATGAAGTACACGTAAGAAAGCCCGGGAGGCCCCCATAAGATGTAATTGCGCTCCGTGCGGCCTACGAACGAATGCGCCGCCGGGTCGCCATCGAGGTAGGCCTCGACCTCGACGATGCGCCCAACCAACCGCTTCCGGCCTTCGCGCCGGATCAGGAGTTTCCCAAGCAGGCCGCGTGCCACCTTCCGCGGATCGCGCTTGTAGAAATCCTGCGGCAAGGGCGGCAGTGTCTTCGGAATGCGAAAGTCCGTATGGGCCATCGCACCTCCAGTCAGACGTACACCCGGGCTGGCTTTTGGATCTTGCATCGCGCCGACGGCCCACACCACGAGGGCTGCCGCGTCAGGTCATCCCTCCTGTTCCAGATATTCCAGGACTTCTTCCGAATGACCTTCGGGCTTCACTTTCTCGAATACATGCTTGATCTTCAAATCGGGCCCAATCACAAACGTCGTGCGCGCCACGCCCATCACCTTCTTGCCGTACATGTTCTTTTCCTGAATTACCCCGAAGGCGTGGCACAATTTCTTATCGGCATCAGCGAGCAGGCTGAACGGCAAATGGTACTTTTCCTGGAATTTCTTCTGCGCCTTCGGAGTATCCGGCGAGGCGCCCAGCAGGACCGCACCCGTCTTTTGCAGGAGTTTGTAACCATCTCGGAACGAGCAGGCTTCTTTTGTACAGCCTGGTGTATCCGCCCGAGGGTAAAAGTACAGAACTACCGTCTTTCCCTTGAAATCCTTCAGGGAAACCTCTTTGCCGTCCTGATCCTCTAAACTGATATCGGGAACTTTGTCTTTCACCGTCAACATGGCGCCATCTCCGTTTCGCTCACGTTTATACCGCAGGCTGCGGCAAGCCGTCATCTGCGCAGCGCTAACTTTGCTCGCTGGTCAAATCGGGTACGCACAATCGGCACGCAAGGCAAAAGTAAAAGGCCCGCGCGCCACCGGCCTGCTCGAACTCGCTCCGAACGGCAAAGCGCACCTGATTCCCATCACCATCATGGTGGATGGAAAGTTTTACGATGCCAGCGCTTACAAAGCCGACCCTGTCCCATTTGCGCTGGAATCGGAAGTCGTTTATGAAGCGATGCGAACCGGCGTCCCGCTGGGCGAGTTCACCGTGACCGGCGCGCTGCAAGCCCAGGATGCCTGGTTCGGCGAAGGCAATTGGGTTCCTGAAGGCTCGAGGACCAAGAAGAAAAAAGTCGCCGACAACAAGCCGAACCTCGATGATGACTCCGGTCCACCAACCCTGCGCAAAGCGGGAGGATCGAAGTCTTCGGGAGCGCCCGCCTCCGATACTTCTCCCTCCCCGAAGCCGCCAGCCTCTACCGGGCCAAACACCTCATCTCCAAGTTCATCCGGGACATCGCCATCCCCTTCAAGCTCAGTCGACAAATCTCACTCGGAAGACGACCGTTCCGGGCAAACGAATTCGGTTTCGTCGAACCCGGACTCCTCCGAGTCCGCCAATGACGAAGACCCGAATCGCCCCTCGCTGCGCCGGGGTAAGCCGGCTCCGTCTTCCTCATCGGCTACCGCTTCGAAAGCGGCGTCAACCAAGCCGTCGGCTGGCCGCGCGGGCACGGATGTAACCGCAGGGAATCCATCCACCAAACCTGCCGCCGGCAAGCCTTCCGACGCATCCCCGCCAGGAGTGTCCATCCAGTTGATTCCAGCGGTCTCGGACGCCGGAGGTCCGGAACCACGTCCCTATACCTTCATCATGAAAGCCGATGAGGAGCAGAGCTATCGCAAGAAGCTGCTTGTTCTTGCTTCCGCCGAAGTTGCGGCCAAAGCAAAAGAAATGACCCCGGTGCTTCCCAGCGCAGCGCCGCCCAAGCGAACAACAGCCACGAAACCGGCAGCTAAGACTCCGCAGCCGGTCTTTGACAAAATCCAGATTCACTCCTTCGATCTCTGGAACACGAACGAACCTGTCTTCGTTATGACCGCGCAGGCGCGCATGCCTGCGAGCGCTGCGCCCAAGGCTCCCTTATCCGATTCCACATACTTCATCACGCTCGTCGCCAAGGCCGACATCTACCTCGATCTGCACAAGCTGCTATCGGAGGTGACCGACGACAAGCATCTGGATGAATTCCTCAGGTTCGAACTCATCGACGCCGTCGATGCCGACGGCGATGGGCGCGGCGAGCTCCTTTTTCGTGAGGTCTCCGACTCCGGCACAGCCTACGCGGTCTACCGTGCTGCCGCTGATCAGCTCTACCCCCTTTTCGAAGGCACACCGCAACAGTCACACCCGTTGCCTGTTTCGGCTCGCTGATACTGCCCGAATCCCCTGTCAGCAGTTACAATCCTGCCGTCTCGATCAGGAGTCTTCATGCTCAGGACATGCTTCTTCGGGTTTCTGCTGATGACCGTTGCAATGTCGGTCGCCAGGCAAGATGACTACAGCAAAGTTGAGATTAAGGTGGTCAAGGTAGCCGGCAGCGTCTACATGCTCCAGGGCGCAGACGCCGGCAACATCGCTGCCTCTGTCGGGGAAGATGGCATTGTCATCGTCGACGATCAGTACGCGCCCCTTGCCGGCAAAATTCGCGCCGCGCTAACAGGCATCACCGACAAGCCAATCCGTTTCGTCATCAACACGCACTACCACGGCGATCACACAGGCGGAAATGCGCTTTTCCAGAAAGATGCGCCCATCATCGCGCAAGACAACGTCCGCAAGCGCCTCGCCGAAGGCGGCACGGGCGGGAACCTCGGCTCGCTCAAATTCGACGCGCCAAAACAACCTAACGATGCGCTCCCGATCCTCACGTTCGACCACGATATGACCGTGCACCTCAATGGTGAGGACATTCGTGCACTTCATTTCCCGAGCGGACACACCGACGGCGACAGCATCATCTTCTTTCCGCAATCAAACGTCGTGCACATGGGGGACGATTTCGTCCGTTACGGCTTCCCCTTTATTGATCTCGCGGCGGGTGGCAGTGTCGAAGGCATGATTGCTGCCATGGAAGAAGTCATCCCCAAACTTCCGCCCGATGTAAAAGTCATTCCCGGCCACGGCGACCTGGCCAATCTCGACGACGTTCGTGCCTACGTCAAGATGCTTAAGGACACTCGCGCGGCGGTTCAGAAAGGCATCGCCAAGCACAAGACGCTCGAACAGTTGAAGAAAGAAAAAGTTCTTGATCCATGGAAGCAGTGGTCCGGGGATTACATCACCTCCGACATTTTCATCGAAACTTTGTACAACGATCTCACTGGCGCCCGCCCTGGCGGGTTCATGAAACATAACTAGTGGCTCCTCCGAATACCTCACGGTACAATGCCGGGCACGAGGAGGGTGGACCTTCCTTTCTAGAAAATCGATTTACCAAGGTCGCCAACGACATGCACCCAGATCGCCTCTCCTTCTCGCGCCGCGACTTCCTTGCCACCACCACCACCGCCGCGGTCGGCGCCGTCGTCGCCGCCGCATCTCCCTCCTGGCTCTTCGCCGGAACTCCCACTACACCCCTCACATTCCCAAAAGGTTTCTGGTGGGGAACGGCGACAGCTGCGTATCAAGTCGAAGGCGCCGTGAAAGAAGATGGCCGCGGCGAGTCCATCTGGGACCGCTTCTCGCACACTCCAGGCAAGACCAAGAATGGCGACACCGGCGACATCGCCGACGACCACTACCATCGCTACAAAGAAGATGTGGCCATCATGCGAGAACTCAACATCAAGAGCTGTCGCTTTTCCATCGCATGGCCGCGCATCCAGCCCACCGGGTCCGGGAAACCGAACGACAAGGGCCTCGATTTCTACAAGCGCCTGGTCGACACGCTTCTCGAAGCCAAGATCCGTCCATTCCCCACGCTCTACCACTGGGACCTTCCCCAGGCGCTGGAAGAAGCCGGCGGCTGGCCGAATCGCGACACTGCAAAGCACTTTGCCGACTATGCTGACCTCGTTTCGCGCTCACTCGGCGATCGCCTGCACTCGTACATGATCTTCAACGAGCCTTGGGTCTTCAACACGCTTGGCTACCTGCTGGGAACTCATGCGCCCGGCCGCACCGACATCAATGCTTACCTGCATTCGATTCACGTCACCAACCTGGCGCAGGCCATGGCGTTTCGCGCGATCAAGGCCAATCAGCCAAAAGCCCCGATCGGCAGTGCCTTTAGCATGTCGGCCATGGACCCGGCTTCGAACTCTGCCGCCGACAAGGAAGCTGCCGAGCGCGGACATCGCTACAACAACGTCCTGTTCCTGCAGCCCGCGATCTTCGGAACCTATCCCGATGCATTCGTTGGCGTCACCCCCGAGATGATGGGTGTCCAGCCGGGCGACATGGAGAAAGTGAAAGCGCCGCTCGATTTCTTCGGGATCAACAACTACTTCCGCTTCATGGCATCCGCGGCCACTCCGCGCGACGTGCTCCTGGATCCGTTCAAAAAGCTTCTGCCGGTGAATCTAGAGCTCGGCGGCCCAACCGGCCCCAAGACCGACATGGGTTGGGAGGTTTACCCGCACGGTCTCTACGAGATCGTCATGCGCATCACGAAAGACTACAAACGGCCGGTCATCGAGATCACCGAAAACGGTTGCGCGTACGGCGACGCGCCCAACCAGGGCGGAGAAGACAACGACCAGCGCCGTATCGATTTCTATCGTGGCTACCTCACCGAACTGCATAAAGCCATCAAAGACGGCGCCGACGTGCGCGGTTATCACGCCTGGAGCCTGCTCGACAACTTCGAATGGGCGGAGGGATATTCGAAGCGTTTCGGATTGGTGTACGTGGATTATCCAACCCAGAAGCGCACCGTCAAGGATTCAGGCCGCTGGTATGCGAAAGTCGCTGCGGCGAATGCCTTGCCCGCAGCTCGAGCCGCCGCTGCGACAAGATAGCGGGAATGAGCTGGACAGAAAGCCATTTGCGAAATACGTGCCCGAAAGAAGGGGAAAGAAATTGGGTTATTTCGACAAGACCACTTCGCCGTTCTCGACTTTCAGGTTGCTGACGGAGTCGGGCAGTTTAAGCCGGTCACGCTGCTCCAGCAATTTCTTTTGAAGCTGATCGTTTACCAACGAGACTGGCACGCTGAGATCACCCACTTTGAATTCGGTCGGATCGAATGTCGCGTAGCCGTCCTTCGACCCCAGATGACCCTTCACCGTCACCCAGACGTCTTTTCCGGCTACCTGCGTTAGAAACTGTCCGACGACCTGATCCCCTTCGAAGTTGACCTGGTAGTCCTTGACGTTCGGCTCGCCGGGACCGAGATCGCCGGAGAGCAAGCCGCCTGCTGTCGAAGCTGCGCTGGTGGAAGACGTCTTCGCCGCGCCTGCCGCGTTGCCGCCGCTGGCACCCGATGCCTCATTGATCCCCGCGCTTGGGATGGCGCCCGCCGCCTGCGCAATCGCGGCGGTAATCTCCTGCCCATTGAAACGCACCTCGGCTCCGGGTTGGCCCTGCGCCTGGGCTTGCTGAAACTGATCCACTTTGTCGTTGAACGATTGCGCATTCGCCGCGACGGCTTTGGCGGGTAACGCGGGGGCCACCGGCTGCGGCCGCTTCAGGACGAGAACGAGCGCCACCACGGAAGTAGTGAGCGTCGCAATACTGATAATGCGATCAATTTTCATGAAGGCCTCGGCAAGGGTCGGCTCCAGCCATCGTAGTCCCGGGCTGGTTGCGCCGCATGTGACGGAAGGATTGGACCGCGCGGAGCCTTGGGAAGCTCCTTGAACTAGAGACTTTCCAGCTTCTTGGTCACCAATTCGTTGACCAGTTGCGGGTTGGCTTGCCCCTTTGACGCTCTCATCACTTGTCCCACAAAAAAGCCGGCTAGCGTCTTCTTGCCCGCTCGATATTGCTCCAGCTGCTTTGGATTGGCAGCGATCACTTCGTCAATCGCCTTTTCGAGCGCCGACGTATCGGTCGATTGCACCGGGCGGCCTTCTTCTTCGTACACCGCAGGAAAATCCTGGTTTCGCTCGAAACTCAAATCGTAGAGATCCTTCAACATCTTGCCTGAGATCGCGCCAGACTCGACCAGGTCCGCGGAAAACGCTACACCGCCCATGGAGATCGGCGACTTATCAATTTCCAGTCCCTTCGCCTTCAATCGGCCGGCCAATTCGCCCTGCACGAGATTCGCAACCCGCTTGGGATTCTTCGCCGCTTTGGCCGCCGACTCGAATTGCTCGGCCAGCGTCCTCGATCCGGTCAAGACCGCGGCGTCTTGGGCCGTGATGCCATACTCTTTCACGAAGCGCGCCCGCCGGGCCGCCGGCAACTCGGGCAACTGCTCTGCGATCTGCGCTTTCCATTTCTCATCCACTACCAGCGGAAGCAGATCCGGCTCTGGAAAATATCGGTAGTCGTGCGCCTGCTCTTTCGACCGCATGCTGTACGTCTTGCCCTGGTCCGCGTTATACAGTCGCGTCTCCTGGACGACCTTCCCCCCCGAGTGCACGACCTGCACTTGCCGGTCGATCTCGTAGATCAGTGCTTCGCGAATAAAGCGGAACGAATTCACGTTCTTGATCTCCGCTTTCGTTCCGAATTCCTTCTGTCCCCGAGGCCGCACGCTCACGTTCGCATCACAGCGCAGAGAGCCTTCCTCCATGTTGCAGTCGCTCACCCCTGTGTAAAGAATGATTTCCTTTAGCTTGGTGAGATACTCATACGCTTCATCCGGTGTCGAGATGTCGGGCTCGCTGACGATCTCAATGAGCGGCACACCCGTCCGGTTCAAATCAATCGCTGTCTTCTCCGAAGCGTCAGCGAACCCTTCGTGCAGGCTTTTGCCCGCATCTTCTTCCATGTGAATGCGGGTAATACCGATTCTTTTGGCGCCCTCGCCGCTCGTAACCTCGAGATATCCATGCTCCGCCAGCGGCCTGTCGTACTGAGAAATCTGGTAGCCCTTCGGCAGATCAGGATAGAAGTAATTCTTGCGGGCAAAAACCGAAGTCTCGTTGATGCGGCAATTCAACGCCATTGCCGCCAACGCCGCAAATTCCACCGCTTTCCGGTTCAGCACCGGCAGTACCCCCGGCATCCCGAGGCACACAGGGCAGACATGCGTGTTGGGCGGCGCGCCAAATTGCGTGGAACACGAGCAAAAAATCTTGCTGGCAGTCAGCAACTGCACGTGGACTTCAAGCCCGATCACCGGCTCATACTGGCTGTGGGTAGAAACCGTAGTCTCGGCGCTGGTGGCCATGATTTTTTGATTATAGCGAGAGATTGCAGTCGGAACGGAAAGCGCCGAACCGGCGCCTCGTCTGGCAACTCGCGCGCAGACCTAGTTCGTCGATGCCGATAAATACTTCTCCAGCGGGATTTCGAAATACATCAACTCCGTTCCCTTCGCGTTGCGGATACCGGTGATGTACAGATGCGCGCCCGGTTCCGGCGCCGAAATTCCTGAGACATCGAAAAACAGAAATCCGGATTGCGTCGAGTGGGGTTCGACGGCCTTGGCAGAGAACATCGCTTCGTCGATTTCGTCCTGCATCTTCTTATTCACCGCTCCCTTCGGCTTCTTGGGAATGGGCAGAGGCAGTGGATTTGTGCCGCCACCCGAGATGTGTGCCAGCCTCCGATACAGGTCGTCGTAGCTGGCAGCCTGGATCTTGTCGCGACGCGCCGTGATGAACTGCGCTTGCATATCCATCAGCGTGATCGGCTGGTCGCCATCGTTCGTGATCACCAGGAAGATCGGTAAATACCCGTTCTCGCTCCAATGAATGGTAAAAATCTGCGCCTTCTCCGCCAGATCGTACGGGTCGGCCGCTACCGTCACCTTCTCATCGCTGTGGTAGTCATGCGCGGGATAACTCGCCGCCGGCTTCGCCGTCGGCTTCACGAACCCTTTCGACGCCCAAAGAAGAAGTGCGCCCGCCCCCACAAAGCTCGCCAGCAACACCGTCCTGCGGGTCGTCTTCAAATTCATAATGAGTCGCATGCGCCGATTATATCGGCACTTGCCGCCACCGCTTGCCGCCCGTCCCGCCCCAAACTGGGCTTGGACGCGAGCGGCATTTAGAATGAAACTTCGCATGTACTTCCTTTACAGCACACTGCTGGTGCTGGCGCTGCTCGTGAGCCTTCCGTACTGGATTTTTCAGATGGCTCGCCGCGGCAAGTACCGGCAGGGCCTGGCACAACGCCTCGGGAGCGTCCCCCCGCGTTTGCTCGTGGCATCAGGCCAGCCCCGCGTCTGGATTCATGCCGTCTCCGTCGGCGAGGTGTTGGCCGTGAGCGGCCTGGTCACAGAGTTGAGACGGCTATGGCCCGGAGCACGGATCGTCGTCTCCACTACCACCGATACGGGCCAGAATCTCGCCCGTTCGCGCTTCGGCGAGAATTCCGTCTTATACTTTCCCCTCGATCTTGGCTTCGCCATCCGTCCCTATCTCAACGCGGTAAGGCCCGACCTTGTGATCATCGCGGAAACCGAGTTCTGGCCCAATTTCCTTCGACTTGCCCGCGAGTCCGGAGCGCGCATCGCGGTCGTCAACGCCCGCATCTCCGACCGTTCGCTCCCAGGCTACGAACGCTTGCGCTTTTGGCTGCCAAAGATTCTTTCGAGTATCGACCTATTCCTGGCGCAAAGCTGGGAGGATCGCAAACGCCTCATCGCAATCGGCGCTCCGGAAGAGCGCGTGGATGTGTCGGGTAACTTGAAATTCGATATTAGTCCCCCGCCTCCGCCTGAAATCGTCGCCAGCCTTCGGGAGAGTTTTCGTGAAGCCGGTTCCGGCCCGGTCCTGGTTTGCGGCAGCACCGTCGATGAAGAAGAAGAGCGCATGCTCCTGCAGGCCTTTCAGAACCTGTTGCCCACTTACCCCCGCGCGGTAATGATCCTTGCTCCACGCCATCCGGAACGCTTCGCCTTCGTCGGGAGTTTGCTCGAAAGTCTCGGCATTCATTTCTGGAAGCGCTCCTTATGGAATGGCGAGCCCCTTGTCGGTGGCGTGCTTCTCCTTGACTCGATCGGCGAACTTGCCGCCATTTACAGCCTCGCTGATATCGCCTTCGTCGGCGGAAGCCTGGTGCCGAAGGGCGGCCATAACATCATCGAGCCCGCGCGGCACGGAGTCGCCATCGTGGTTGGCAACTTTACCGACAACTTCCGCGACGTCATCTGGCTTTTCAAAACGCACAACGCCGTGCGCCAGGTCGGACCCGCCGAACTGCCTCTCGTTTTCATGGAACTTATCGCCGACGAGAACGCCCGTAAGCAGCTCGGAGAAAATGCGCTGGCCACCCTGCGCTCGCAGACGGGCGCGACCGAAAAGACGCTGCTCGCACTCGAAAAACTCTTGCCGAAATCACAAGCGGCGGAGGCTGCCGCCCCGCGCCGCTGAGAAAACTTGAATCCGCTTTCCACCATTTACGGCGCTGTCACTTCATACCGCAACCGCCTCTATGACGGCGCGCGCCTGCCGATACATCGTTTACGCGGCCCGGTCATCAGCGTCGGCAATCTTTCTACCGGCGGATCCGGCAAAACTCCTTTCGTCATTTTGCTCGGCGAAGAACTGCAGCGGCGGGGCGTCTCCTTCGATATTCTTTCTCGGGGTTATGGCCGGCATTCCCGCGGCGTGCGGCTGGTCGACCCGTCTGGTATCGCTTCTGACTTCGGCGATGAACCACTTCTCCTCGCTCGCCGGCTCAACATTCCGGTCATCGTCGGGGAATCCCGCCTCGCCGCCGGCCTTTTTGCCGAGAAAAAGTTTGGTCCCCAACTTCACCTGCTTGACGACGGCTTTCAGCATCGCTCGCTGCACCGCGACTTCGATATCGTGCTCTTCTCCGTAGCCGATGCGAAAGACGGCCTTCTCCCGACCGGGCGCCTGCGGGAACCTCTCTCATCCCTTGCACGTGCCGATGCCCTGGTTTTTACCAACGCCTCCGGTTCACGCACCTCGCTTGAAGGTAAGCTCCTCTGGCGCGTTCAGCGCGGAGTCGAGCTCATTCATCCTCCGGCCAGGCCCATCGTCTTTTGCGGCATCGCGCGCCCCGAAAACTTTCTCAGCCAACTCCGCGAGGCCGGTGTGGTTCCGGCAGCCCATGCCTTCTTCCGGGACCACCACGCTTACACCGGGCCGGATCTCCGCCGCCTCCTCGCCCTGCGGCAGCAGCACTCTGCGGGCGGCTTTCTGACCACCGAAAAAGATCTCATCAACCTTGGCCCGCGGAGCGCTCAGCTTCATCCCCTCTCCGTAGCTCGCGTCACGATTGAGTTTTCGGAGCCTGTGGACGCTGTAGATACCATGCTGCGGATCATCGACGAGCGCCGCTCACGCTCGTGAGAGAATCTTCGGTGGCTTGTGGCGCCCAGGGTTCGCGGCAATATGCGCCAGCTCGGCTGGGAGCTGCCCTCCGGTGAGATGACCAAGCATCCTAAAGAACTCGATCGCCTGCGCAAGATCGTCGAAGCCTTCCCGAAAACCACTGTTACAGTTCTCGGTGATCTGGTTGCGGACGAGTTCATCTACGGCGAGATCTCTCGCGTCTCCCGTGAAGCCCCGGTGTTGATCCTCAAGCACCGCGAGCGCACCGTGATCCCCGGGGGCGGCGCCAATGCCGTCAACAATCTCGCCGCACTCGACGTCAATGTTTTGCCCGTGGGTGTTGTCGGCGACGATGAACCTGGGCGCTTGCTGCTCAAGGCATTCCGTCACAGGCGCATCCCGCTCAGCGGCATCCTCAAGGACAAGCGCTATGGCACGGTAACGAAGACCCGTATTCTTGCGGGCCAGACACATTCTGCACGCCAGCAGGTCGTGCGCCTCGACCGCGAGCCTCAGAACGCACCAGACATCCATCTCACCCGCGAGCTGATCTCGTCCGCCCGCAAGTTTGCCCGTGCCTCGGATGCGCTTCTCGTCTCCGACTACGGTTACGGTGCGGCCACTCCCCAGATTCTCAACGCGGTGCGTACCCGCGATCTCGCCGGCCTCCCCATCACGCTCGATTCCCGGTTCCGCATGCTCGAATACGTTGGGGTTACGGCGGCGACGCCCAACGAGCCTGAGGTCGAAGAGGCGCTCGGCATCAAGATCGGGGACGATTGGGCAAGGCTTACTAACGCCGGCGAGTTGTTGCTCAGCCGGATGAAACTTCAGTCACTCGTGATCACGCGCGGGCGCGATGGCATGGTCGCCTTCGAGCGCCGCCGGAAACCCGTCGATATCCCGATCTCCGGCTCCGACGAAGTTGCCGATGTCACTGGGGCGGGCGACACCGTCATCGCCACTTTTACAGCGGCGCTGGCCGCGGGTGCAACCTCGCAAGAAGCCGCGCACCTCGCAAATTATGCCGGCGGTATCGTGGTCATGAAGCGCGGAACCGCCATCGTCTCTCGGGAAGAGCTCTTTGCCATGATGGAAAAAGAGCCGCCCATAACGCGATCCCATTGAACGAGAAAACCAGCTCGAAGATCATCGACCGGGCACAACTGAGCCGTCGTGTCGCCAAATGGCGCGCGGCTGGCGAACGCATCACGCTCGCCAATGGCTGCTTTGACGTCCTCCACGTGGGCCACATTCGTTATTTGCGTGCGGCCAAGGAACTGGGCGGACGTCTCATCGTCGCCGTCAACTCCGATAGCTCCGTGCGTGCGCTCAAGGGCGAAGGCCGCCCTGCTATGCCAGAAACTGAGCGCGCCGAAATTCTGGCGGCGCTCGCCGACGTCGATGCCGTCGTGATTTTCCCTGAGCCCGACGTCCGCTCTATCATCAACGAGATTCGACCCGACGTTCAGGCCAAAGGAACCGATTACACCGAGGCTAGCGTCCCCGAAGGCGACCTCGTTCGTGAGTACGGTGGGCGCGTCGCCATCGTCGGCGACCCGAAAGATCACTCGGCTACCGACTTCTTGCGAGATCGCTCGTTTGCGAAGAAACCCTGACGAGAAAGTCTTCATCAGTGAACGAATCTGACGTGAGATGACTTACCCGGCGCACGCACATTTCGAGCGTATTCTGATTGTGCGTCTCAGCTCCATGGGAGACGTCATCCACGCCTTGCCGGCCGCGGCCGTTTTGCGCTCCGCATTTCCCAATGCCACCCTCGGCTGGCTCATCGAAGAGCGTTGGGCCGAACTGCTGTGTACGCTCTCCTGCCCGCGCGCCGGTGAACGTTCCTTGCAGCGCCCCCTGGTTGATCACATTCACCCGGTCAGCCTGAAGGCTTGGCGGCGGTCGATCTTTTCTCCGCAGACTTGGGAACGCATCGCGGCCGGACTCAGTGATCTCCGCGCCGTGCGGTATCAGGCTGCCATCGATTTTCAAGGAGCCGCACGCTCGGCAATTCTCGCCCGCTGGTCTGGTGCGCCGACATTGTTCGGTGCCATCCAGCCACGCGAACATGCAGCCACCATGTGGTACACCCGCGAAGTCCTCACCCGCGGTGTGCATGTCGTCGAGCAGGCGTGTTCTTTAGCCGAGGCGGTGACCGGAGAATCCACTCCGATTCCGCCCGCACAATTCCCCTTCGACCCGATCGCCGAAGCGGCCGTCGACTTGCGGTTTCATCAAGCCGGCATTCGCGAATTCGCGATCCTCAACCCCGGCGCCGGATGGGGCGCGAAACAGTGGCCTGCCCGCCGCTATGGAGAAGTCGCACAGGCCCTCGCTAAGCAGGGCTTACGCATCATTCTGAATTTCGGCCCAGGCGAAGAAGCGCTCGCTCGCGAAGCCGAAGTTGCCTCCGCTGGAACGGCTGTCGCGTTTTCTTTCTCCCTCTCTGAATTGATCGCAATCACGCGTCGCGCCCGCCTCTTTATCGGCGGTGACACTGGCCCTATGCATCTCGCTGCCGCATTCAATGTTCCGGTCGTCGCACTGTTCGGTCCAACTGATCCTCGGCGCAATGGGCCGTTTGCCACTCGCAGCATCGTGTTGCGTCATCCTGCGAGCCAGAACTCACTTTCGCACCGCAACGAGCCAGATCCAGGCCTTCTCGCCATCACGCCCGAGCAAGTCACAGAGGCCGCACTGGAGCTCTTGAGCGAAAGCCAGAATCTCGCGGCCTCGGGAGGCGTCCATGGCTGAGTGGTCGCGCATCGCGCGCCGCATCCGCGTGCCGCTCGGCTTCGTGCTCGCGATTCTTTACGTCTGGCTGGCGCGGCCGACCTGGGCGTCCATCGCTATCGGCACGCTCATCGCTGTTCCCGGCATCGCGCTGCGCGCGCTCGCTTCCGGCCACGTCAAGAAGAATGAAGAACTCACCACTTCCGGCCCATACGCCTACACGCGCAATCCTCTCTATCTTGGTTCGCTGATCATGGCCATCGGCTTTGCCATCGCCGCTCGCAGCCCGTGGATTCTCGTTCTCATGCTGGTGATGTTCTTCGCAATTTATCTGCCAGTGATTCGCGGCGAAGAAGACTTCCTGCGTGAAAAGTTTTCAGACTTCGATAGCTATGCCAAGAACGTTCCGCGCCTGTTCCCGCGTTTCACCGCCTTTGGCGATGCTCAGGCATCGTTCTCAGCCGCCCTCTATTGGCAGCATCGCGAGTACAATGCAATTCTGGGCACCGCGGCTGTGATGGCGGCCCTGGTGGTCAAGCTCTACTGGCGTTCAATCTCATAGGTCTTCGCGCCGCTCGCGCGACCCGCTTCCGAGGTTTCAGCCCGCGTTTGTTCGGCACGCGAATCCAATCCGCAAGTAAACTGGCGAAATTCTGCGCGTGCGGCTTTTTCCTCCTTGTCACCGCTTACTCCCAGAATCCTTCCACGCAAGCTCCGGAGGCCACCATCGGGCCGCTTGCCCGCATCACGCCACCGTCGGCCGCGCATCGGTTTCCAAACGCCCAAGCCTACGTCTTCACTGTGGAATGGCATCTCTTCACGGCGGGCAGTGCCACGGTCCGCATGGACGCCATCGGGCCTGAGCAGAAAGTCACCGCCATTGCCGACTCTTCCGGAGCAACCAACCTTCTTTACGGCGTTCATGATCGCTTCGAAGCCCATTTCGATCCCGCCACTTTCTGCTCCACGCTCGTCACCAAGAATACGGAAGAGGGTTCGCACCGCCGCGACACCCAGCTGCGTTTCGACTACACGCGCCGCAAGAGCGTCCTGAACGAAAAAAACCTGAAGACCGGTGAGAGCAAACAAATAGAAAACGATATTCCGCCCTGCGTCACGGATGTTGTCACTGGTTTCTACTATCTGGCGTCGCTGCCACTGCAAATGGGCGAGAGCTACTTGTTCCCCGTCAACGATGGAGGCAAGACCACAGAAGTCAGCGCGCACGTGGAAGGGAAAGAGCAAATCAAGGTTCCGGCCGGCATCTACCAGACGATTCGCGTCGCGTCCGAGGCGACCGCTGGAAATTTAAAAGGCCGGGGGAAAATCTGGGTGTGGTTCACCGACGACGGCAACCGCACGCCCGTGCAGATGCGCGCCAAACTTAGCTGGGGCACGCTGCTGTTCCGCCTCCAACGCATTGACCACTGAAACTCTCGGCTGGTCGCCATCTCCCTCTCACGCTTGCCTTTCGGCAGAGTCGACCAAAATGGGAGTTGGGGGGGTACTCCCCTCCCCCCAACTTGGAGCGAGGATGGGCGAAGACCTCGTTCCTGTCACTCGATCGCGCAGGGGATGTTTTCTTCGTAGGGTGCGGCAATGGCGTGGCATCTTTGCGAGCGCAGGACCCAGAGTTGGAAGAGCACCAACTCTGGGCCACCGGCCCAATCTTCCGTCGCGGTATCGTTGAACGGGCGGCCAGTTTGTAAAAGTCGACCGCAACGTTTTCCGGCGTTCCCGCAAAGAACGGATATATCCGCCGTAGCGATCAACGCGGTCGAAAATTCGTATTTGAGTCCCTCGTAGCTGCTTTGCATCCGATTAGTCGGTGCCAGAGTTACCCTCGCGCCGAACACTCCGACACTCATCAACCCATACTGAGCACACCAGCGGCATTCTCTTGAGTTTGGTTCTTCCTGTAAATAAAGCGCTTAAGATTCCTCACCAAAAACTAACCTTTATCTTTCCCCCAGCGCATTGACCGGTCGGGCCATGCAACGGTAGCGTTTTGCGCCAACGGCCGGTTTCAGCTCGCCTGGGCCGGGCGAAACCGGATTCTTTTGGGGAAGGTGGACCGGGTCGGGCGGAAGCGCTGGGGACCATTCTGGCCATGGATTCGCTGAATGGTACCTCAAACCTGGTGGCTTCAGGCTTTCGGTCCAGCAGATTCGATATCACCTTGATCGGGGTACGCTATGCGCAGAGGGAACGCTTCACTCGTTGTCCTTTTCCTAACGGCAGCATCCATTCTCTCAGTGGCTCAGGCGCCGAGCTTGACGGCCCAAACGCCCCTGATCGGCAACACAGGGAGCGCCTTCTTTGTGCTCCTACCAGTTGCTAACTTAGGCAACGCCAGAGCGGATAACATCACCGTGACATCGGTTGCTCTTACGCTGCTCGGTTCAAGTGTTGCGACCGTACTGGTACCCGCAACCTTGCCGGAGGTGGTGGGATACGCGGAACCGACAGGGGTGCAATGGCTTGACCTGGAATTCGACAACTCGCATCTGGTTACTGGAACTCGCTACCTCGTCAAAGTGTCGGGAACATATGATGCGGGCGGCACGACATCTGGCTTCTCATTAACCCGCTATGTGGTCGACACCGCGGGGCCGACTTCGCATGCAGCGCTGATGGATATCATCGCCAAGAAATTCCAAGCGCTTCCAGGTGTTGATGCCGCGGCTGACAACCAGGGGCTGGTCACATTTATCCAAGGGCTGCCGCAAATCTCAGGCGCTGAGTTGAATGCTGGTCATTCCACAATCTGGGCACAATTCGCGGACAACGGCGAAGCTTTCCTGGTTTTTAACAACCTGACTCCCCCCTCAACGCCGATCACAAGTAGCCCGCGCCTGCCGAAGATGCAGCGCAACCCTAACCGGGTGCCGATTTCTGAAGACTTCGGATCTGTGGTTGGCAGCCCGGCAACCGCCAGTTTTCCTAATCCTACAGAATTGCCCGCGAATGCTAATGTGCGGCTTCTGAACGGACTCGGGAGTGGCTTCGAGCAGGAGCTTCCCGATCTCAACGACTATTTGTTCTCCGAGGGATACGTGAACAGCGCAGTCGGAGTAGGGTACGGTCCCGCCAGCGTTGCGAACCTGCGCAAAGTGTCCGGGGATGCCGTGCTCTATATCTCTTCCCATGGAGGAGCCGATGACAAGCACAATTTTCCATTCAACATCTACACGACCACCGTATATCAGGACGCCGACAAGATCAAAGACATCACCTTGAAAAACGATCTGCTCACTGGGCGATTAGTCGGAGGGGTGGCAAACGATCATTGGGACTCGACCAATGGAAAGTGGATCCCGGAAACCCACTTTGGCATAACGGCAACATTCGTGGACAAGTATTGGGGAAACTTCGGTAGGAATTCGCTATTTTATTTCAGCGGATGCGAAGGCGATCTCAACGCGGTATCAGCCCAGCAGTTCAAGGCCGAGATCTTCAAGAAACAAGCGTCTGTGTACGTAGGTTGGTCGGATATGGTTTACGACGACCAACGGGCGGGCTCAGCGAGATTGGTTTTCGATCGCCTATTAGGAGTCGATCAGTATTGCCCCGAAGATGGGACCGCCTGTCATCCGGGTCCCGCAACGCCACCGACGTTTGCGCAAAGGGCGTTCGACTGGACGCAGGTTCTGCAGGACCTCCCCAAGCACAACCTCGGACTAGACCCCAAGTCCGGCGCCAAACTAAATTTCACCGCTAATCCTGGGTACCCGAAAGTATTTGGCCTGCTCGCGCCCAGTGTCGGGCAGATGATCCCGGAGGAGGGTACGCATCAACTGTTTCTTAGCGGCTCATTCGGGAGTAATCCAGGCCCAAACGGCATAGTCACCTTGGATGGCTTAGCGCTGGCCATCGAAAAATGGACACCAGAATTAATTACGGCTGATCTTCCTCAAACGGGGGAAGCTGGAGACGTGATCGTTACGGTGAGAGGTCATAAGAGCAACACCGCGACGCTCACTAAGTGGAAAGGCGGCTTCACGGCCAAAGTGACTGGACCCGGGTCGGCCAAGCAGACCGTAGTATTTCAGCCTAGCTTTCGCGCGGATTTGCGAAAGGTCCGCTATGTGATACACGAACCACCCATAGAGCCCACTTCCTCAGGTATTGAGCTCATCACGTCCGAGTCATCGGCTCCGTATTCTTGTGGTGGAACCTACACGGTCACGAGTCCGGGACGTACCGACACATACACATGGAAGGGGGCAGGGACGCTGACGCCATGGGATAAGACGTCTCTGAGCCAGACGAACCCACCGCCGACCAGCCCCTATTTCTCGATTGTCGGCGCACTGGTTATGAGTCACACCCAGATGTCGTTTCAGTTGACAGCGCTCAGCGGCTCTGGGAACCCTCCGCAGACGCCGTGCAAGTGGGATGACCACTGGGTTGAAGACGGACCTCCACAGACCCAAGGAAACATCAACAATCAGCCCTTGGACATTGCGTTTTCAAACCTCAACTTCAATCTGCAACTGGGCGACACGGATAGCACGATCAAAAGCGGTAGCGCCAAGTTCAGCGTCTCCTGCGGTAACACAAACTGTCCTGTCAAGGTCACCTGGACTTCCATTGCGCCGGTGGATGGGACGGCACCCGATCCCAGTTCCCCGCGTTGAGATACCGGTTTAAAGGAGGTTCAATGCGTCTCTAACGACCATATGTTGACGGACGCGGTTGCGTTTGCCCCCAACTAAGTGCGCAACCTGCGCCACGGCGAAGGGCCAATGACACCGAGTCGCGATCAATAATTGACCTCGGATCTCTCGGACGTCGCGAGAGAGCGTGGCTTCAGGTTAGGCCTTTTGTTCCCCACGATTGTTCCAGCTGCAAACTTAAGTCGAAGACTTCCGCTCTGCTAGGTGCGGGAACCACCACCGAAGGTTTGTGGACTCTCATCTAAACAATTACGAAGGTAGCAGGATTTCAACCCTGAGCGAAGGTCACGATTGCGCTGAAGAACAACTCGGTGACGGTTCGGTAGAGATGTGCTGGATACTCGGGCTAGGGCCGCTGAAAACGGCACCGTAAACGCCAAATACGTGCAGTTCTAGATGGTTTTCGGCATGCGGAAAACCACGCCACAAGTCAATTGCCGTTAACAGGCGATTGCACTGTTTAACGCGCTCATCGGCTTCGCGTCTTCGCCGGGGACTTATATCCGCACGGACGAATCCTACTTCTTCGCCACCAGTCCCTTCGCCCTTGTTAGCTCGGGACGATCCGAGGGCGCTCCCGCGCACTCCTGCACGAGCTCGGCATAATATTCTGTTGCGTTTGCCTGCTTCCCGGCCGCCTCGGCGGCCTGCGCCGCGCCGTACAATCCATTGAACCTTTTTGGATTGAACTTCAGATCCTGCTGGTATTCCGCCAGCGCCTCGGCGGGACGCTTGGCTTCGAGCAGCATGTCGGCGAGCATTTCGCGCGCAGGGACTGCGGTCGGCTCTTCGCCCTCGGCATCTTCTTTGTCGGCCAGCTTCTTCAAAATCGCCAGCGCTTCGTCCGTCTTTCCTTCAGTGTGCAGCACCCAGGCTTGGGCCTCCTGACGACTGTCTTCGACGTACCCGGACTGCTCCATTTTTTTCTTCGCTTTGAGCTGATCTTCTTCTTTCTGCATCATTGCTAAATCCTGTTTCGCCTGCACCAGATTGCCGCTGCGGGCAGCCCCAATCGCGCGCGCCCAATACGTCATGCTCTGATTTCCTTCCGAAGCGCCGTCCACCGGCTGCAACTGCGCCGCATCGGTCCACCGCCGCAGCTCGATCTCGTACACGGCCGGATACTTGCTCAGCGCAAACGTGCGCGGATCGAAGCCCATGCCGTACATATCCTGCATGGGCGGCATCTTCTTGACTTCCTCGATGATCGCCATGGCATCTGCTTCCCGCCCGCATTGCAGGTACGCGTAGACCAGAAAATCCATGGCATGAAACTGGTGCCCTTCGCCGCCCATGTGCATCGCGGCTGTCTTCCGGGTCGCATCCACGGATGCCAAGTTCGACTGGATGTCGTCCTGCCAGTCGCCCACGCGCGCGAAGATGTGGGATGGCATGTGCAAGGCGTGCGGCGCCGCCGGCGCCACCTGCGCATAGCGTCGCGCGGCGGGTAGACCGAGCTCTGCCAGCTGCGGCTTGTCGTACGCGTGAATCAGGTAGTGCGCCACGCCCGGATGATCGGGCTCGGTCGCAAACAGTTTCTCGAGAATCGCGGCGGCTTCCTTCCTCTGCACAAATGTCGTGTCGTGTTCGGGCTCGGAAGCCAGCAATGACAGCGCATAAAATGCTGCGGCTTCGTGATCTTCCGGATACGTCTGGTACACCTTCTTCATCGCCGCGGAGTACGCATTGGCGCGCGACTGGTGATTGGGCTTGCCGTTATAAAACGCGCCCAGCGCCTGGATATAGGCGCGCTCGCGGTCGGTCTTCGGGTGAAGCGACAAGGCCTGTTTCACCTGCGCCTGCCCCGCTTTGAGAACCTTGGCGTCCGGCTGGTTCCAAAGCTCGTGCCACAGGCTCATCCCGATGCCCCAGTGCGCCATGGCACACTTGGGGTCGTCCTTGGCAATATCCTCGAACTCTTTCTGCGCTTCTTCGTACCAGAACGAATGCAGCAGGGCGATACCGCGCTCGAATGGCTTCTGCACAGCAGCCGAACACGAAATCGGGAAGTGTACTGTGCCGAGCTGTTTCTCCGTCAACGCTTCGTGATGATGATCGTGGCCCTCATCATCGGCTGTAAGATTCGCTGCAGAATAGGCTGTAACCGCTGCCATCCGCGGAACGGCACAAAAAGTCAAAAGCGCGAAAAGCGCAGAGAAAACCCGAAGCTGTTTCATTGAGGACCTCACCCGCGAAAAGTCTAGAGCGCCCGGCAAGGCCCGTCAATGCGTGCAGGCTAAGGACGAGCGCGTGCGCCGAATTGAATCAGCGCGCACCGCCTAAACATAGTGAAAAGGCCGATCTGCGTGGGTTTTCCAAAACCAGGCAAGAATGAATCACGCTCGCAACGGCCGCATAAGCACAGCACCGTGAGGTGAACGAGTAGCGTTTGAACTCCATCACCGACAGCAGTATCGCCCGATTCGCCGCGCCGGATAGAACCATCATCCGGGTCTTCGAGAAAAATAGCGACGGTGAAGTGTCCTGGAATCGGACACCTTTCAAAACCAGCAGCCTCAGCGCCCTAGAACGAAACGCCAATCCCCGCGGAATAGCGCTGCTGGCGCAGTGGGCCAGGCACATCGCGGTGGCCTGGCGTGACCGACAACGGCCCCGGTCCCAAAATTCCTTCCAGATGCCCGAGGGATGGTCCCCACCAGTTCGGCTGCGGAGACAGCGTCTCGCGGAAATCGCTGCGCAGGAAAAAATGCGGGGTCACCTGGTACTTGAATCCGCCGCCGTATTGAATGCCGAACTGGAAGATGCCGCCGCCTTCGAGGGGTGGCCGGCTGCCGAAGTTGTACGCATCCACAATCAAACCTACATCTTTTACGGTGAGGGCAAGAATCTTGTTCTTGGTCGGCGTGGAGGATGTAAGCCGGATCAACTGAAACACCGGTCCGACTGCCGCGTAAGGCCGGAAGCGCTTGCCGTTGGGCGTCGCGTTGGCAATGAAGTTATACGAGTATTGCCGGATCTGCCCGTCGTCGTACAACGTCGTGATATCGATCCCGGGAATCGAGCTGACGCCCGTGATAGTCAACGCCGCTTTGTTGTATGCATAGCCAAACTCGTTCGAAAAATACTTCCAGGAGTTGAGCCGCGCATTCGCCGCAATGGCCCATCCGGGATGCAGCCGGTTGATCTCGCGCACATCGTCGGTGTAGCCGATGGGCGGCGGCGCATCCAGCTTGAAGATCAGATGCTGCACATCGTAGGGCGACCCGCCGAACGTCGAATACCCGCCGCTCACGCTGAACTCGAGCTTGGTCGAATAATCGCGGGCTGTTCCCGGCAGCACGTAGGATGGCCTCACGCCCGCTGGATCTTTCGGCCCGCCTCTCGGCATATTGGTCGCAGGCCGCGAAACCACTTCGTATTGCTCCCCGCCCACATTGAGGATCTTCGGAGCGCCGGTGTCCGGTTTCTTATGCGTCAAACCCCAGACCGTCCTCACGCCCGAATATCCCTGGTAAACGATGTTGCCGCGAAACAAGTCGTCCCGCATGTACAGGACTACATCGCGCTCGAAGCGTTCCACCACCGGCGGTTTCTGCCTGGCATTCTTCACCCACGGATCGGGCACGTCCGCGCGGTGTGGGTCCGAGCAAGCGTTCATGCGCAATACCGCAATCCTTCCATCGGTGATCAGGGTGTCGCCGGTGGCGTTCTTTGCGTCGCGTGGCACCCAGGGCCGGTCGATATAGCTCACGCTGTCCACGCAGCCCGTGAGCCACAGGTCATCGATTACCTTGCCGCGCTCTTCGTCGATATGCTGGTCGATCAGGTGAATGAGCGACTTGGTCGATTTGTTGATGCCGATGCCCGAATCATGGGTCGCCGTCGAAGTGAAAATGGGCTCTCCGTCGAAGTCGCCTTTCTGCGAATAGATGCGCAGGTGATGGCGCGCGAAGAATGTGTCCAGCGTTTTCGAATACACCAACGTCGGATTCTGTCCGTCGAGTGTGAGAACTGAAACCGGGCCTTCGCGGTATCCCTGATTCTCGATCACCGACCGCATTACGCCATATTTGGATTGTGTGCTTAGCGGATCCGCGGGAACCCAGCCTGCCGCGTCAAACGCCTTCCGGATCGCTTCCTCCGAGCCGACATACATCAAGGAGATCAAGTCTGAGGGTGTGACCGGCGTCGTCGTCGCCGTCCGGAATGGCATCGGCTGGATCACTTCCTCCAGTTGATCGCGCTGCTGCTCGCTGCGGACGAATTCGGGCAAGTCGGGATACTGCTTCGTGGCGGGGATCGGCTGCTGGACCACAAACGTCAGCTCCGTTCCAGTGGGGAAGATAATCTCCGATTCGGGAATACGAAACGCGCTCACCGCCGCCGACGCAGCGAACAACTGCGACATGGGATCCAGACTGGCCGCCGAGATCGCCATACCGGTGATCACCTTTGAAGTGCTCGCCGTCGCACGAATCCCCTTGATGACGCCTTGGTTGTCGACCGTTTCGCGCGAGTTGTCCACTCCGGCGATCCGCCCAGTGAGCGATGCGGACGGTTCCCCAGGCAGGATCAGCGTATCGAAATTCAAGTCGAGTTGCGCGACTTCGTGTGAGAGGCCTACACCAATCCGACGAACGCGCGCAATCGTTCCGCGCATCTCTGTATTGAGCGGCAGAACGATATGTCCGTCCACCACCACCGGCTGGATCACGATCGCCGAAATTGGATCGCCCTCTTTGCTGCCGTAAGACGAAACCGTGTCGCGCAGCCGGATATGCAGCAGCGTGCCTACGGGAATGACAGGCCCATGCACTGCCGTCTCCAGCTGCGAGCTGGATTCCGGTTGGCTGGTTGAGGGAGAAACCGATGGGTGCGAGGGATCAGCAACCGGGGCGTTCTGCGCACCACCTGTGCAAATCAGCAAAAGGGAGGAAAGGAGTAATAAGGATACGCCGCGGGCGGACATCGCTTCCAGCTGACTCCATCGAGCATAGTTTGGGATGCATGCGGGGCCGAGCCGAAATGCTACATGGACTGTTCGTTTTTGTCACCCCGGCGGTGCCGCATCTTCCCGGTTAGAGCTCACGGAAGACAGCTTCGCCGGCTACGTTCACCGCTTGCTACCATACCGCCATGTTCCGCACCCGGATCGCGAAGCAAATTGTCGCCGAGTTCCTGCCGCCCGCCCCAAAGCGTGCTAGCAAAAAAGACAAGCTGATCATCCTGTGCGACGGCATGCCTTCCATGCCGCGCAAGCAAAGCTTGTCCGCCTTTCTTGCCGGGAAAGGCTATTGGGTAATCTATCCGCGCTATCGCGGTGCGTGGGAGAGCGATGGTCAGTTTCTGGCTCGCTCGCCGCACCTCGACATTCTGGACGTGATCGATGCCATACCAAATGGCTTGACCGATCTTGCCTTCGGAAAGAAATTCAAACTTGCACCGGAACGGATCTACATCATCGGCGGAAGCTTCGGCGCACCCAGCGCCATCCTGTGTTCGCTTGATCCCCGCGTGACTCGTGTCATCGCCAATTGTCCGGTCGTCGACTGGTCGATCCTCCAATCCAGCGAAAGCGCCGAGACCTCCAATCCGAACTACATCGCATACATCCGCGGAGCCTTTGGCAATGGTTACCGCCTGACCGAAAGGAACTGGAACAAGCTTCGCACTGGCACTTTCTACAACCCGATCCGTCATGTCCATGAAGTTGATCCCGCCAAGATCATGATGTTTCACGCCCAGGACGATCCCTACGTGCCCTGGCGCACCGTGGCGCGCTTCGCCCGCCTCAGTGGTGCAAGATTGCATTTACTGAAGCGGGGCGGCCACATCTCGACCGACGGCACGATCCAGAAATACTGGCCCAAGGTCAGCAGATTTTTTGAGATAGGGCCTTAAACGATCGGGTAATTGTGGAATTGAGTCATTGTCGTAAGGAAGTTATTTCGGCGCGGTCGTGGTAGCCGGAGCAGCAGGCGAAATTCCCGGCAGTTTCTTCAGCGCCGTAGCCAGATCAGCCGGCTTGAACCCGAACGGACCCGGTTTCGACTTGAAGACTATCTTCCCGCTCGCATCGATGAGGTACAGGCGGTCCGGCCACCCGGTGTAAGCGGCCTCGGTCGAGTTCCCGAACTCATCCAGCACCGCGGGGAATTTGATACCCAGCTTGCGTACGCAAGACCCAGCCACGCTGCTGCGCTCTTCTTCATTCCTCGGACTTGCAAACACCACCTTGTCCCTGATGTTTGACTCCATCTGCCAGACATCGCTGGGATGCGCTTCCAGGATGTAGACCGCGAGAAACTGCACCTGCTGGCCGTACTGATCGTAGAGCTTGTTGAGGGCGGGAACCTCCCGCCGGAAGGGCGGTCAGGTATAACTGCCGAAGATGAGTATCACGGGCTGATGCAGCGCAGAGAGCTGCACGCGGTCGGACTTATCGAGCTTCACCAAATTGAAATCGGGCGCCGGATCACCGGGCTTCAGATGCCCGGCTCGCGCCTGCATCCACATCGTCTCAAAAGGAGCCACTAAGAAAACCACCGGGCCGGGCATATGCGACATCACGCGCGCAAATGTCTCCGGCGGCTGGCGCATCGACCAGAAGACGAACCCGCAGAAGGCGATCCAAAACAGCAGGAGCCCGCCAACGGTGCGAACTGCAATCCTTTTCCAGCCTGATAGGCTCAAGCTCGTCCCCACAAGTGGCGCTGATCGTACAAGCGGGCCGACGAACCCGTCAGTAGTGTTTTTCGATTACTCGCCCCTAGCGCGACTGCAAATACAAAGGGCACCCTTTCGGGTGCCCCTTGATTCAGTTTTCTCGTGCCTTGCAGAGTGGTTTACAGCGACTTCACGTTCTCCGCTTGCCAGCCCTTCGGGCCCTTCACAACGTCGAACTGGACCTGCTGACCTTCTTGCAGGCTGCGAAATCCGTTCGCCTGGATAGCTGAGAAGTGCACGAATACATCCTCCCCGTTCTGGCGGCTGATGAATCCGTAACCTTTGGCGTCGTTAAACCACTTTACTGTTCCTGTTTCCATGGTGGTGCTTTGTTTCCTTTTTTCTGATATTGCGTCGAAACTCGGCAGGAATGCTGCAGGCAGGTCACGCTATAAGCGGAGAAACTGCGAAGGGCATGTACCGCAAAGATCAAACGCAGGTTTCATTTTACTTAGAAGCTGTGGAAATAGCTAGGGGGATTATCCGAGGCAGGTACGGAGGTAAGCCATGCAAATGGGCCTGGCGAGAGGTCGAATGCAGGCCCAGGCAGCCGCGCGCCTGCCCCGAGCCGGGCGCTAAGTCCTGCTATTCCTTCTTCATGGAGTCGATGAGCTGAAATAGTTGCGTCCGGTCGACGACCTCAACAAACGGTGCCCCGGTGCGCTTGTTGCTGACCACGTACAAGGTCGGCGTGTGGTCCAGCCCAATCGCATTTCCTAGCGCCCTGTCCGCCTCGACCTGGGCTGCTAACTTGCCCTGGGGATCCACCACGAATGGGACGTCCACCTTGTTCGCTGCGCCAAACTTGGTGGCAAAGGCCTGCAAGTCCTCCTTCGATGTGATCTCCAGTTGGTGCTGGAAGACCGTATCCCGGAATTGGTTCCCCAGCGCTTTCGAATGGGTATCGAAATAGCGGGCGAGGATGGCCGCGTCATAGGCCCAAAGATGCTTCGGCAGCGGGTAGTCGTGTCGAACCACTGGAATCTTGTAGGTCCTGGCTGCCTCCTCCACCAGCGGCGCCGCCCGGGCACAATCCGGGCACTCAAGATCCTCAAAGATCACGATGGCAACCTCTGCCCCCTTTGGGGGCTTAAGGACCGACTCCTTGTCCTGCGCGGCAGCAAGCGCAGCTAGGAGCAGGACGGCTAGGGCGATGCGTGACTTTTGCATAGTTGTTGGAAGACCCCGGAGCAAGCCGGGAATAATCTCGATGGTAAATGATCCGGGCCAGGGCTGTCAGTGGACTGGCGAGTGATCGCTTTCGTCGTTGGGATTTGGCCAGCGGGCTTGTGGCCGAACGGAAGAACCCTGAAACGCAGAGGCGCAAAGGACGCAAAGAAAAAAAGCGCGGAGCGAGAAGACATCTCTGCACCCCGCTTTTCGCCGCCGAAGCGAATCCAGTTACAGATCGAAACTGCTATTTGGTAGCGAGTTCCGTTGTTCTTTCCTGCGACATCATGGTGGCAATCGTCTCCAGGATCGACTCGAGGCTTCGGCCGGTATCGGTCGCGCGGTCCACATACGGATGGCGGCCGCCGTCGGAGTGCATGACCAGCACGCGCGTGCCTTCGTGCGCCTTCTTCACCATGTACGGCAGGTGATGACGATCATTGCGCGTCAACGTTGGACCCAACACGACGAGATCAAAAGCCTCGGCTTTGAGCGCCTTTTCGATAGCCTTCCGGCCTTCCGCCGCGGTCACCTGGTGACCAGCCTTCTGCATGATTGCCGATTGTGAGGCGAGCACGTCAGCTTCGCCTTCTCCATAAAGAACTTTGAGCTTCAAAGAGGATTTCGCCATAAGTTAGGAGCCGGGCCCCTTTCTGGTTGCTCCGGCCCACCAACGTAGCAATCGGCGGACGGCGAGTGTAGGTCACCGACGGACTAGCCCCCGCTCTAAACGTTCGTGCCATTACGAACAGGCGAAACCTGGTCTGGATCGACCGTTCTGCTCCGCCGCCTTTCGCGGCAATGTTCATTACTCTTGTAACTTTCCCCCGGTGACCACGGCGTAAGAGGATGTCCTGTTCGGGTTCTCGTCCAATGAAACGCATACTTCTTCGCTCTTTTCTCTTCCTGGTGTGTCTGACAACCGCAATCGCGCTCGCGGAAAATGTCGTAGTGGGAACACGCCATGTGCGTCATTACGTTAAGCCTTCACTTCCTGAGATCGCGTCGCGAATGAACCTCCGCGGCCAGGTGAAGCTCGAGGTCACGATCGCTCCCACCGGGAAGGTCACTGCGGTGCGCGCTTTAGGTGGACATCCCGTACTGGTCGAATCTGCGACTCAGGCGGTTCGCAACTGGGAGTTCGAGGTTTCGAAAGAGAGCACGACTGGCCTGCTCACACTGGTCTTCGAGTAGTGAAGGGTTGTCGGAGGGCACTCCGCCGCAAGTCCAGTGGCTTCGGCGATGGCCGGATCAGGCTCGCACTCCGGTACGGAGCAGCGAGCCAACTGATACGGGCTTCCGTTCCGTTGGTGCAGGCACTACTCGCCACTCTTTGCCGCGGCCGGAGACGGCGATTTTGCGGCCAGATCCTGCAGCACATCGGCTGGCGTCCACTGATTGCCGCCGTACCATTGAATTACCTTCCCGTCGGCTCCGATCAGCGTGGTGCTCAGTGAGTGGGTAATCCACCCCTGATCCGGGTCCGCTTCCATGCCAAAGAAATCAAGCACGGACTTCATCTCAGCTGCGGGCGGAATCACGAACTGCCAGCGGCCTCTCTGGCCGGCAGGAAGATCATCGGTCCACTGGCGCTCGTAATTGCGCAGCACTTCGGGGGTATCGTGGGTTGGGTCGAAGCTCACACTCACCAGTTGAAGATTGGAATTTTTCGCTTGCCTGGCGACAGCCAGCAGATTTGCGTTCATGCGTGGGCAGAAATCGGGCAGTGGGCAGCGCGCATAGATGAAGGTCAGCAACGCCGGCGCCCCGCGCAATTGCGACAAGTGCATCTTCTTACCGTTCTGATTGGTGAACACGAAATCGGGCACGGGTTCGCCCGTGGACGGCCTGTGCACTGTCGAACTGCTGGCCGGCTTGTCGGCATAATCCGGATCGGAGCCGGTGACCTTGATATCTTCCAGCCACGATTCGTACTCTTGCTTCACCAGCGTCGCCTGGATTATGTCGCCGGGCTTGAGCGAAGCCAGCACTTTCTCGTCTTTGATGTTGAAGGGCATGGTCATGCCCTGCATCAGACCGGGAACATCCTCATGTTTGATGAGCGCCTGGTGGCCGCGCGGTTCGATTGAGAGGATCACCCCGTGAAATGGATAGCGTTCCAGGTGCGGTTTGGACTTGCAGCCGACTGCGAAACAGATGATCACAGCAGCAAAAAGAAAAAGCCAGGACGGGTTACGCATGCGTACCTAGTGTAAACGGATCCTTCGCGCAGCGCGCGCGCTCATGCCCGCTTCTGCGCTTGCAGCTGTGCCGGCCGGTGCGCTTTGAGTGGGCAATCCTTACCCTTCGCAGTCATTCTCGGCCTCGGGAAAGACTGTCAGGGTGCTCAACGTCGATTGCTCAACGCAGGCTCGTTGCTTGCTGGAACCTTCAAACTCCGGCTAATACTTGAAGCGATATCGGATCTCCCCGTAAATCTGCCGTGGCAAATTCCAGTGAAATCCTCCGAAGGTCTGGCTGTTGTCGAGTTCGACCCGCCGGTTGGCCACGTTCAATGCGTTTACCGACACCGAAAAGCGTTCGCCGAAGTCCTTTCCCAGGGACAGATCGAACGTGGTGTGTCCCGGCAGGTGATCGCCCGGGTAAGGCTGATCGGGAAAGCCGTTGCTGAATCCTGAGCCGTAATACACGTTGGTTGAGGCATACGACCGCCAGGGCAGCGACACGTTTCCGCCCACGTTCAAGGTATTGCGCTGGTCGTGATCGAGAGGGAACAGCGGGCTGGGCGGTGAGAAATCGTTCAAGCCCCCCGTAATCGGCAACGCACCCTCCGCGATCTGGTTCGAATAAGTCACATACACCTGCGCCCGGCGCGCTATGCGTGGCGAGCGCAACGTGAATTCCCATCCTCGGATCACCGCCTGGTTGATCGTGATGGGAAAACACGCGCCGGACCCGATGCAACTGTGGTCGAAGAAATTCCTGGCGTTGGTCTTGAAGTTGGCGACGTCGGCCGTCCAGCCGCGGAAGGGAATGGTCACGCCGAACTGATGCTCTTCATCCCTCTCTCCGTGCAGGGGAATGAATTCGCAACTGTTCGTGTTGCAGAAATCCACCAGGGAGCCGGAGATCGTCACCAGCGGAGGCGCCTGGTAGTAGTGGCCGTAGAACGCGCGGAATGTCCATCGCAGTTTCGGCACGGTCAGGGTTGTTCCAAAACGCGGGCTGACGGCGCTCTCGGTCACGCCTCCGGAGAAATACGTGGGCCGCATGCCCGCACTCAGCGTCAGCCACGAGAAAGGCTTGAACTTGTCGTCGATGAAGTACGCCACCAGACTTCCGGAAGGATGCTCATTATCCGCGAAGGGAGGGTCGCCGCTGCCATCGTTGAAGAGTGCGCCCACAAACTCGCTGTCCTGCTGGTAGAAGCTGTACAGCCCGGTTTGCAAGTTGTTTTTCGCGAAGCTGGCGCTGAACGAAGCCTGACCTCCGGCATAATTCGAGCCGCGATGATCCGTCGATGCAATCGGCACATCTTCGGGCGAGCTGTCGTAGTTCGCCCGGTTGTAGTGGTAGAACGGCGAAAGCGTCAGTAGCGTCTTCGAGTTGAAGGTGTGCACCCAGGAGAACGTTACGAATGCATCGGACTCATGTTGGCCATCGCGTAACCCGATGCTCGGGTATTGAGGCTCGAAACCATTTCCCGGCGTGGGCGCGTTCTCAATGTCATCGGGATTCGGATCGTAGGGAATCTGATAGTAGTCCTTGCGCAGCGACGTCACGAACCGGAGTTGGTTCGCAGCGTCCAGATTGAAGATGAGCGATCCGAAGCCGCCATATCCGTTGGTCGCGTCGTGCACGACCTGCGCCACTGGCGGCTGCAAACCAAGATCGCTGCGGTTTCCGTTCACGCTCGCGTAGTAGGCGAACCGCTGGGTGTGGCTGCCAAAGCTGAGCTGGGCATTCGTCTGGTAGAAATTTCCCGCCGTGAGATAGAGCTCAGCCTCGTTGTTGCGCTCAAAACCGGTCCGCGGGGAAATATTGAACACCCCATATGTGCGGTCGCCAAATTCGGCATCGTAACTGCCGCGATTGGCTTCCATGGAATCGATGTCCTTGGGATCGATCTGGGGACCCAGGTTCGACGCGATGTTGGTGTTGGGGATGGGTACGCCGTCGATCAACCAGCTTGTCTGGTGACCGCCCCGGATGTGCAGCTGGTCGTGCGTGACATACGATCCAGGCACGAAGTTCAGGATCATCGCCATGCTGTTGCTCAGCGACCCGCCAGGAGTGCGCGCAATATCATGCCGGTCGACCAGCGTGGTCGGCGTCGCCGAGTCGGTGGGGGCCGCTACTGCAGCCTCGGTGACTTGTACCGTCTCCTGTTTTCCCGCGACCTTCAGCTGAAAATGAACCACGGGCTGTGTACTGGTCTCGACAATCACCTTCTGCAAATCTTGAGCGAAACCCGGACTCGCTACGCTGATGCTGTAACTTCCAATCGGCACCGCGTTGATGAAGAATTCGCCATTGTTGTCCGTGTTGACGCTCTTCATCCAGTCCGACGTCTCCGACCGGAGCATCACCATCGCACCCTGCACCGGACGATGCTGCGGATCGTGCACAATGCCCCGAATGGATCCGAAAATGGTTGCTGCGGCCACGCTGCAGCCAAGAAGCAGTACCGCCAACAGCTGAAGGACTCTACCTGTCATAGATCTCCTGACCTTGTTCCGCTGAGGAAACACTGGCGCGCGCGATCTGGGATGGGTCCTGGAACCGCCTTCCGTAGCGCCGCCCGACTCGTTAAGTCTTGAGACTTGAGGGATTTAGATCGTTAGTCATGGGTTGTCCGGATCTTACGCAGACAACTCAAGCACCCGAATTGAGGTGCCAGGACTTCCGATGAAAATCGGCGTTTCCCAAATTCCCTTGCGAGTCTGGATTTTCGGGTTTAGCTACAGGCAGGAGGAGCGCGACCGCGCGCCAGATGGAATTGCGGGGATTGTGGGCCGGGTACCGACGGCGGAGCGGAGAAGATGTGGATCGGTTCGCTCGTCCCGAGAGCTGCCCGGTCTGTCGAGTGCGCCCATTGTGAACGCACCGTCGAGTTGCAGCATTCATGGCTGTTGCAGCAACCATTCGATTGAAGTTGATGAGGGCTGGCTGAGTTGGAATCGTCAGCAGACGGCGCGCTTTGCGCCATCGCATGCTGCATGCCTTCATGGCAATGCATCCCGGCCATGCGGGAAGATGGGGCACCGGCAGAATCAGACGCGCGCGAAAGTGGCGGGCGAACGCAGTGCGACGGGACCGCCAGGCCCTGCGGCACTAGCGCAGGAGCGAGCGGGGTCAGAAACAGCACCGACAGCAAGACGCTCGCGATGATACGTTGCACGCTCATTCCCTAAGCGTCGAGTGATTCCAATCAAGCCTGGTTTCAAATGGAAACCGGTTCAATAGAACTTTGTTTGCGACGACGAAGCCTCGACTCGACCCCACTGCTTGCCAAGAAGCATAGGGCTTGCAGCGCCAGAACACAACCCCCGGCACGATGATCACGATCCGAGGGTCGATCGCGTGGCAAGCCGCCTCAAGACAATCAGCGGCGTCCACCTCGTTTGTCAGGCGGAGATAGCCCAAATCCGATGATCCTGAACCTCCATATCTGGGGGGTTTTGCACGACGTCTACACTGCGTCAAACACGACGGCAGCATTCAACTCTGAGCAAGCACCGGCTTAATAGCAAGCTTCGGAGGCTGAGCGTGACTCTGGGGCGCCAAGGACCGCCGAGAAGTTATCGCCCGGGTCCGGCAGCGTCTTAGATCAGGAGTAACAACATTTGCTTTCAAGGATTTCGATCTACTCCGCAGCAATAACTTGCACAGTTCGGTTTCTCCCTGCATAATGCCCTCGGCTCTCCCCCGAGAGAGGTCCAATGACTGGCCGAGTTGGGTCTTTGCAGTTTTCTTCCTTTTCACGCTCCTTCTTCCTTCTTCTAACTCTGACACTAGTTCATTTACCGGCAGCGCGTGCGGCGGATTGGCCGCCCCTCGATCCTAACGACCTCAAAGTGACGAGCCTGCCCCAGCAACCGGGTGCACCCGCGTTCATCTTGTTAAGGGAAGAGCTGACGGACGACCCGATGAACTACCATCAGGTCTACAAACGGATCAAAATCCTTACAGACGCCGGCAAGCGCTACGCCGATGTTGAGATTCAGTACGGCCGGCGAACCTTTCGCATCGAGGATGTCAGCGGGCGCACGATCCACGCCGACGGCACGATCATTCCATTCGATGGCAAGGTTTTCGATAAGCAGGTCGTGAAGAAACGCGGTGACGCTGGCGAGCGCGTGAACGTGAAATCGTTCACACTACCGGATGTTCAAGTCGGAAGTATCATCGAGTACCGATACTCGCTCCGCTACGCCGATCACGTCTTTTACGCTCCTTACTGGGAAGTTCAGAGCGACCTGTTTCAACGTGAGGCGACGTTCAAGTTCATTCCCTACGTGGGCGACTTGATCATGTCCCATGATCGTGTCGGGCGAGGGTACGCGTGGACGGGTTTCTTACCAACCGGCGCCAAAATCCAGGAGCACGAGCTGCCGCAAAACCGGCTTGCCTCGGCGCGACAAAGCAATGAATACGTCGATCTGGCGTTGCAAAACATCCCGGCGCTGATCGAAGAGCCCTACATGCCGCCCCCGGCCGCGGTGCGATACCGGGTCGAGTTTTATTACCGCCTTCCGGGCAAACAGGAGGACTTCTGGAGAGAAGAGGGCAAATATTGGAGTAAAGACGTCGACTCTTTCCTCGGGAAGAAGGGCGGCCTCGAAGAGGCGGTCGCTAAGGCGACGGCCGGCGCCTCTTCTCCCGAAGACAAGATCAAGAATATTTATTACCTCGTTTCGAGACTCGATAACTGGAGTTACGACCCGCAACGCGAGGCACAGGAAGACAAAGCGTTGGGCCTGAAGGTGAACCACGGCGCAGACGACGTGTTGCGGCAGCACGGCGGCACGCACGACGACTTGAATCGCTTGATGGTGGCGATGTCCCGAATCGCGGGAATTCCCGCCTCCATGATGTGGGTCCCGTCCCGGGATTGGAACTTCTTCGAACCCGAGTTACTGAGCACGCACCAGCTTGAGGCCGAGATCGCCATCGTCGAGCTCAACGGAAAAGATCTGTTCCTCGATCCCGGCACCAAGTTTTGTCCTTACGGCATGATCGACTGGCGTTATTCGCAGGTCCGAGGAATTCGCCAGAGTGTGGGAGGCAAAGGAACAGAAATCGGTACCACTTCGCTTCCCGATTACAAAACCACCCAAGTGCAGCGGCTGGCAAAGTTACAGCTTGAGGATGACGGGCATGCCGAAGGAACCATCAAGGTCGGTTTCTATGGGCAGCGCGCCATTGACCTGCGGCAGCTCGGCGGCAAGACCGATGCCGAAGGCAAGAAGAAGTTGCTTGAAGACGAGATGAAAGAGTGGCTGCCGGGAAATGCCGACGTGACGCTCGACGGTTCCCCGAATTGGGACGACTTTGACCACCATCTGACTGCGGGCTTTAAGGTCTCGATGCCCCTGGCCGTTAGCAGCGGAAAACGGTGGCTCGTACCCGTACATGTTTTTCAGGTGAACAACACGCCGCGTTTTGCCGCGGGCTCGCGTATGAATCCTGTCTACTTCAATTACCTGTTCACTGAGCTCGACGAGGTGCATATCACCCTGTCTTCGGGCATGGCGGTCGAGAGTATGCCTACCGACGATCTGGTCCGGACCGATTTTTCCGTCTATGCCACCACCCAAAAGGCGGAGGGTGCCGGGATCGTTTCGCGGCGCAATCTCCTCTTGGGTGGGCTCATGTTTCCACCCGCAAATTATGGGGAGCTAAAAAGCTTCTTCGACAAAGTGAAGACCGGGGATGATCAGCCGCTTCTGGTGAAAGGAACGGCCCATGCGGAACTTCGCTAAGCTCACCATTCCGTTGCTCGCTCTGTGCAGCGCCCTGCCGTGCTGGGCCTCTTTGCCCGATTGGATGGTGCAGGCGAAGAACCAGACGCTGCCCGCATATGAGCCCGACACGGATGGGGTAGTGTTGCTCGACGACGAAACCTTCATCGTCACTAGCCCCACTGAGTACGTTCAACACTATCGGCGCGTTGTGAAAATCCTTCGCCCAGATGGGCGAGAGGCCGGCGACTTCGTGGTGTACCTTCGCGGACGAGAGAAGGTCCTGAGCCTGCATGCTTGGAGCGTCGACAAGGACGGGCGCGAATACGAAGTCAAGGACAAGGACTTCGTGGATCGCGGCGTTACATCCTACGAGCTCTACGACGACGTTCGCTTGCGAACCACCCACGTACCGGCAGCGAATCCGGGTAGTGTGGTTGCGTTCGAATTTGAAGTGCGACGGCAACCCATGATCAACCAGTTGAGTGACTGGATGCAGGAGCAGATGCCGGTGCGCGAAGCGCGGCTCGCTCTCGAGTTGCCATCGGGTTGGGAATATAAGACCTCCTGGGCCGGCATTACGCAAGTGGAACCGGTTCATGTCTCGGCGACTCGGACAGAATGGGCGGTTCATGACTTGCCGGGCATTCAACACGAGCCAATGCGCCCTCCAGTTGGCGCGCTGGCCGCACGCGCGATCATCACCTATTTCGGACCTGGGGTCACCGAGCAAGCCAACGCCACTTGGGATGGGATCGGCCGCTGGTACAACGTCTTGATTCAGGGGCGCCGCGACCCGTCACCCGAGATTGCAGCCAAGGCCCAGGAACTCACTAACGGGAAGGCGGACTTCGATGGCAAGGTCCGCGCCCTTGCTTCGTTCCTCCAGACCGACGTGCGCTACGTCGCGATTGAAATCGGCATCGGCGGATATCAACCTCATCCGGCAAGCGACATCTTCCGGGCACGTTACGGCGATTGCAAAGACAAAGCGACCCTGCTCAGCAGCCTGCTGCAGACCGTGGGAATTCGCTCGGATTACGTGATCATTGATACGGAGCGTGGCGAAGTACGGCCCGAGCTTCCCTCGACGTACTTCAATCACGCGATTCTCGCTGTTGAAGTACCAGAGGGCGTGCCCACGTCTTCTTATCATTCCATGGTGGTGAGCCATGACGGTAGGCACTTCCTGATCTTCGATCCCACCGATCCCTACACGCCAGTCGGGGAACTGCGCGGTGAATTGCAGGATACCTATGCTTTACTCGTGACCGAAAAGGCTGGGGAACTCATTCACACGCCTTTGGCTCCCCCGGAAGAAAACCTTTACACACGCTCCGGCCATTTCTCCCTGAGCTCCGACGGTATTCTTACCGGAGATGTGGTGGTGAAGAGCAGCGGGGACCACGCGATTCGAGAACGGGCAGTGCTGATCGATAAGAACGAACAGGAGCGGACACAGAGCCTGGAGCGGAGCTTGAACCGTTCGCTGAGTGGATTCCGCCTCGAGAAGCTGGAAATTCAGCAACTCGGCTCTCCGCAGCAGAATCCGGTCATCGCGATGAGCCTAACCGCGCCGAGCTATAGCCAGCAGCGCGGGCCGCTTCTCCTGGTGCGACCGCGTGTGCTTGGAGAAAAAGGATTTTTCCTTGAGCGCAAACCCCGCAAATATGCGTTCCAGTTCGAAAGTACCACCCGCGAAGTGGATGAGTACGAGATCAACCTGCCGAAAGACTATACCGTCGATGATGTTCCGGACCCTGTCAAAGTCGACATGGGCTTCGCTCGATATGAGAGCAAGGTCGAGGTTAAAGGCTCAACGATCCGGTATTCGCGCGAGTTCGTCCGCAAGGATGTGCTCATACCAGCCGATCACATTGAGGAGGTTCGAAAGCTCCTCGGCGTGATCGGCGCCGACGAGACCGCCGTTGTAATCCTCAAGAAAGCGCCGTAAGTGCCATCAGAGTGTCGCTGGTACCTTAAGAGCCTTTTTCGGGCGGCGGGGGAGTTCTGCCTCGGCTCTTTTGGCCCCCAGAATTTTCCGTGACGTGCTGCCTTGAGGCGGGAAAATGCGCTGTGGTAGCATTCGGGGTTTTCGCGGGGAAGCCGGAGCCTACGCTTTGAGCCGCTACCTCTCCGGGAATCTGGGGAGACTTAAGCGACCGCAGGCAGACTCGAGCAGCGGACTCCCGCGAAGGACGGATACGTATTCAAGGAGGCTGAGCCGGGCAGATTTTCCGAGCACCGGGGCTGAAGCCCTCTTCTGACGCCGCCTGAAGCGGGCCGCTCGCCCGCTCTTCCTCATCAGACCGGGCTTGCTTTTCATCCAACAATTGATCGGCCCTGGAACCGCGTGGAGAACCTTGCCGAAACGGCCTCCTGATCCTGGAGGAACGAGCCCGTGAAAGTCTACGAAGGAGCCAACATCAGGAATGTGGCCGTGGTCGGCCACGGCCACTCAGGGAAGACCTCTCTGGTTTCAGCGGCATTGTTCACGTCGGGGGGTGTGCCGCGCCTCGGTCGCGTTGACGACGGCTCCGCCACAACCGATTACGACGAAGAAGAGATCGCCAGAAAGATGTCGATCACGACCGGCACCGCGTTTGCCGAGTGGGGTAAGAGCAAGATCAACTTCCTCGATACGCCGGGCTTCAACATGTTCGTGCACGAAGCCAAGACCATCTTTCCGGTCGTCGAAGCGGCCCTGGTCGTCGTCGACGGCGTGGCCGGCGTCGAAGTTGTCACGGAGCGCGTCTGGGGTTACGCCGAAGAAATCAATTTGCCCCGCGTAATCGTCGTCAACCGCATGGACCGGGATCGCGCCGACGCTGACCGCGTGATTGAGTCGGTCGAGAAGGCGTTTGGACGATCGGTAGTACCGCTGCAACTTCCCATCGGAAAAGAAAAAGGCTTCTCGGGTGTGATCGACCTTGTGCGCATGAAGGCCTATACCTACGAACTGGGCGGAAGTGGCAAGGGCAAGGAGGCGGACATCCCAGCCAATCTGGCCGAAACCGCCAAAGCGGGACACGAGAAACTGGTCGAAATGATCGCCGAGGGCAAAGATGAACTGATGGAAGAGTTCTTCGAGACCGGCACGATCCCGGAAGAACACCTCATCCCCGCCCTGCATGAAGCGATCCGCGAAGACAAGATCTTCCCCGTACTGTTTACCTCCGGCCTCGGGAACGTGGCCGTTGACAAACTGATGGATTTCATCGTCGACTACACACCGCTCGGCACCGAGCACACCGCGCTGCACGGCGTTGCCGGCAGCAACGGCCAATCGCCCGAGCGCCACGTTGCCGATTCTGACGCGCTCTCGCTCTTCGTCTTCAAAACCGTCTCCGACCCGTTTGCGGGCAGAATTTCCTACTTCAAGGTTTTCAGCGGCGTCCTCAAGAACGACGCCACGGTGCAGAACTTCAGCCGCAACTCCCAGGAAAAGCTCGCGCATATCTCCGTGATGCAAGGCAAGAACGCGGTGCCGATCAACGAACTGCACGCGGGCGATATCGGCGCGGTTGCGAAGCTTCGCGACACGCTTACCGGCGACACTTTGGGAGATAAGACGGCGCCAATCCAATATCCCGTCGTGAAACTTGCTGAGCCGGCAATTACTTTTGCGATCGAACCCAAGAGCCGGGCCGACGAAGACAAGCTCGGGCCAGGCATCCACAAACTCATGGAAGAGGACGCGATGCTGCGCTTCTTCCGCGATCCGCAGACGAAAGAATTCCTGATTGCAGGTACCGGCCAGCAGCACATCGAAGTCATCGTCTCGAAACTGAAGAAGCGCTACCACACGGAAGTGAACCTGAAGGCGCCCAAGGTGCCGTACCGTGAGACTATCCGCGCCAAGGCCGATGTGCAGGGCCGCCACAAGAAGCAGACGGGCGGCCACGGTCAGTACGGCGACTGCAAGATCAAGATGGAGCCGTTGCCGCGGGGTGGCGACTTCGAATTCGTCAACGACATCTTCGGCGGCGCGATTCCTAAGAACTTCATTCCGGCTGTCGAGAAGGGAATTCGTGACGCGGCCGGCCGGGGTTACCTTGCAGGATATCCAGTGGTGGATTTCAGAGTCATTCTGTACGACGGCTCGTATCACGACGTGGACTCGAACGACTTGTCGTTCCAGATGGCGGGACGCATCGCCTTCAAGAAGGCAATGGAAGTCGCCAAGCCGACTCTGCTCGAGCCGGTGATGGCCGCCGAGATCGCCGTCCCCGATGAGTTCGCCGGGTCGATCATGGGTGATCTGAACAGCCGGCGCGGCCGGATTCAGGGCATGGACAACAAATCCGGGACCACGATCGTGAAGGCGGAAGTGCCGATGTCGGAGATGCTGACCTACGGCGTGGATCTGACGGCGATGACCCAGGGCCGGGGCAGCTTCAATATGGAGATGCATCACTACGAGGTGGTTCCACAGCAGTTGCAGGACAAGATCGTCGAAAAAGCCAAAGCGGCGCGTGGGGATGTGAAGGAAGAAGAGGAATAGCGAGCCACTTCCCGAGCGAAATAGCGGAACGAGGTGCCAGGGCTTATGCGGATGACAAAACTTCTGCTGGCTGCATGCCTGTTGATGACAGCGGCATTTACGGTCGCGCAGAAAGTCGACGTCGACTTCAACAGCAACGTGGATTTTTCCAAATTCAAGACCTACGGCTGGCTGGAAAGCAAACACCCTGCGAAAGGTTTGTGGCCGCAGCGGATCCTGAACGGTATCGACAAACAGCTTCAGGCCAGGGGCCTGAAGAAAGTTGAGATGAGCGAGAATCCCGATCTCGAAGTGGTCTATAACTCGGGAGTCAAAGAGCGCACCACGGTGGAAGGCTACGATTATGGCTACGGGTACGGGCCGTGGTGGGGATGGGGTGGACCGCGCGCGACTACCTATCAGACCTACGTAGACAAGGAAGCGACGCTCACTGTCGATCTGGTCGACCGCGGGCCGAAGGAAATGGTCTGGCGCGGCATCGCACGTGACACGCTTTCCGATAGCTCTGAGAAGAATCAGAAGAAGCTGGACAAAGCGCTCGACAAAATGTTCAAGAAGTATCCGCCGAAGAAATAGGAGAGCATGGCAGGAGTTTTTGACGATCGAGTAGGATTTTTTCTTCCAAGGATATGGCGGGCGGCCCAGGCCGCCCGTTTTCTCTAGGAGCGCCGCTTGGAACTCCGAATCGACCACGTCACTGTCTGTGGATCGGACTTGGCGCGAATGCAAGCAGGCTTTGCGGAAGCGGGCCTTCCTACTCTTTATGGCGGGGCGCACGGCAACGGATTAACCCACATGGCGCTTGCCGGCTTTGAGGATGGTTCGTACCTCGAGTTGATTGCGCCACTTGCAACCGCGTCCTTAGCGAAAGCGAGCGGCATGATGGCCGGATGGATGCCATTGATGGTGGGTAATGCCGGGCCCGGCGCGTGGGCGATTCGAGTATCGGATATTCACGCGAAGGCGCAGGAGCTTCGCGCGCGTGGCATGGCTGTGCAAGGCCCGGAAGTGGGAGGCCGCAAGCGGCCGGACGGTATTCAGTTGGAATGGGAGACGGCCCTGGTCGGTCTTTTACCCGCAGGGTCGGTATTGCCTTTCATGATTGAGGACCGAAGCGAGAGAAGTTTGCGCGTGCAATTGTTGGAGAATACGTCGGGTTTACGCGGCATCGCGCGAGTCGTCATTGCGGTCCGTGAGCTTGCTGTCAGCGAAGCATTATTTCGTCGCGCTTATATTTGGCCGGAAGCCCGGAAATTCACAGATGCCGAATTTGGCGCACGCCTTGCCCATTTCGCAGATACGCCGGTGATTCTCGCTGAGCCATCCGGACCCCACACCAGGACCGCCGAACGCCTGCGGGGCTTCGGCGAGGGGCCCATGGCATTTCTGTTCGCGGGAGCCCTTAACCCCAGCGAGCATATCCCGGCAAGACTTTCTTCCTGGTTTGGTGATCGAATCCGATGGCTGCCCGAAACAATCGTCGGCGCTCAAATCGGCGTGATTGCTAGGTAAGCGGGAGTCGCTGCGGCCGACTTGCCCACGGCTCGCCGCATTGCATCGCGCCTACTTTCGCTTTACTATCGCCTCAAGTGCACTCTGCCAAAGAAAATCCCAACCTTCGCGAGCGGCTGGTCTCGGCCGCGCCGGTCGAAGACGATTCGTCGTTTGAGCTGAAGCTCCGTCCGCAGCGGCTGGGCGAATTCATTGGCCAGCCGCGCGTAAAAGAGCAGCTCGCCGTCGCCATCGAAGCGGCGCGCTCGCGAGGCGAGGCCATGGACCACGTTCTGCTCTACGGCCCGCCTGGCCTGGGCAAGACGACGCTCGCCAACATCATCGCCAACGAGCTCGGCGTCGTCTTCCAGCAGACGTCCGGGCCCATCTTGCAGATCAAAGGCGACCTGACCGCGATCCTCACCAACCTGCAGGAAAAGCAGGTCCTATTTATCGATGAAGTCCATCGGCTGCAGCCCGCGCTCGAAGAGATCCTTTATTCGGCGCTGGAGGACTACAAGCTCGACATCATGATCGGGCAAGGTCCCGCCGCTCGCACGCACACCATGGACGTGAAGCCGTTCACCTTCGTGGGCGCAACCACGCGCGCGGGGCTGCTTTCGGCGCCTCTGCGGTCGCGGTTCGGCATCATGCTGCGGCTCGAGTTCTACACGCATGAGGATCTTCAGGTTATCGTCGAACGCTCGGCCGAGATTCTTGGGGTTGCCATCGATCCGGGCGGAGCGCTCGAGATTGCCAGCCGCTCTCGGGGCACACCCAGAATCGCGAACCGCTTGCTGCGCCGTGTCCGCGACTTCGCACAAGTACGCGCGGGGGGAAAAATCGATCTACCGACGGCACAAGCGGCCCTGAAGCTCCTCGAAGTTGATCAGTACGGCTTTGACGAGATTGATCGCAAGCTGCTGCTGACGATCATCGAAAAATATCAAGGTGGTCCGGTCGGCGTGAACACCCTGGCCGCGGTCCTGGCGGAAGAACCGGATGCTATCGAAGAGATTTATGAACCGTTCCTGATCCAGATCGGTTTTTTGAACCGCACACCTCGCGGTCGAGTCGCGACCATGCTCGCCTACGAACATTTCGGCATCACGCCTAACCGCCGCCAGAGTTCGCTTTTCTAGGCTCCGGCAGCTTGTTCGGAAGAGTTCCATAACAACAACTTGGGCCGTGTGTCGTTATGGTGTATCTTCTCTGCGCCGACTCTGAGGGGGCAGAGAGGTGCGGTCGTTGCATCCATCAACAGCGGGGCGAGTACGGGATTGTATCGGGCGTGGTCCAGAATTGCGGTTTTCGCAGGGATTCTCTGTCCTCTCAGTAGCCTAGCCTGGGCCGGACGTCAGAGTGAAATGCGCTCTGGCGCGTCTACGGATGAGGTTCGCCCGAGCGCTCCTGCTGTTCTCTCCTCCACGCTAGTTCCCGCCAGCTCAGCTGAATCGGCCAGTGATCGGGCGCCCACGGCCAGCCCGGATCGTGGCCAGGAGAAACCTCCCGCCCCCGTTCTCGAGCCACCGGCAATCGTTATCCCCCGGTTAGTGCGCGGCCCGGAGATTGACGAATTCCTCTCCATGAAGCCTGAGGGAGAGATTGCCCGGCGGATGACGCGGGTCAGCGGATTCGTGCAGCGTGATCCACACGACGGCGCCCCGGTCACCCAGAAAACCGAAGCTTACCTCGGATACGACAGCAAGAATCTCTATGTTGTCTTCATTTGCTTCGACGAGCCGGGAAAAGTACGCGGTCGCAAAGTGCGCCGGGAGGACATCGGCGATGACGATTCCGTCGAGGTCATGCTCGACACTTTCCACGATCGCCGGCGCGCGTATGCTTTCCAGGTAAACCCACTCGGCATCCAGTGGGACGCCATCTGGACTGAGGCGCCCCACGAAGAGACGAGCGGAAACTTCGACACTTCCTTCGACACAGTCTGGTATTCGCAGGGCAAGATCACTCCCCAGGGCTACGTAGTTTGGATCGCGATTCCATTCAAGAGCCTGCGCTTCTCCAGTTCGATCGAGCAGACCTGGGGCATTCTTCTGTACCGCGGGATCGTTCGCGAGAACGAGGATACCTTCTGGCCGCAGGTTACTCACCGCGTGGAAGGGCGTCTTGGGCAGGCGGCGACGCTCTCGGGCCTGAGCGCCATCTCGCCCGGCAGAAACATCCAGCTTATCCCTTATGGTCTTCTAAACTCGTTTCGTGATCTGGATACGCGCGACCCGAATGCCTTGCACTTCGAGAACCGCGCTATCGGTGGTACAGCCGGTCTCGATGGAAAAGTGATTCTCAACGACCGTTCCGTGATGGATCTCACGCTGAATCCGGATTTCAGCCAGGTCGAATCCGATGAACCGCAAGTCACGGTGAATCAGCGCTACCGCGTCTATTTTCCTGAAAAGCGGCCGTTCTTCATCGAGAACGCCGATTATTTCCGCACGCCGCTCGATCTTTTCTTTACCCGCAATATCGTCGATCCGAGTTACGGCGCGCGCTTCACCGGCAAGCTCGGCGAATATTCAGTCGCTTTGCTTACCGCAGACGACAAGTCACCGGGTCTTGCCGTACCCGCGTGGACGCCGCTCGGCGGCTCGCGTCAATATTTCAACATTGCGCGTGTGAGCCGCGACATCTTCAAACAGTCAAGCATTGGCGTGATCTACACCGATCAGGAGTACGGGGTGGACAACCAGTTCAATCGAGTGGGTGGCGTCGATGCCCGATTGAAATTCAGCTCCAAGTGGACGTCTTCTCTGCAAACAGTCGTGAGTTCCAGTAATGTCGGCTTCGGCTACCAGGCGGGGCCGGCGTCCTACGCCGACCTCACTTACTCGAGCGCGAATGCGGATGACCAAGCTATCTATCGCGACATCAGTCCGGGATTCACGAGTGTGCCCGGATTTATCAATCGGGTCGATATACGCGATGTCGGCAATCAATTTGATTACCGCTTTCGCCCGAAGAGCGGTCCCTTGGTCGCCTGGGGACCATCCATGCACACCGATTGGGTGTGGGCCCACGATGGCACGCGCCTCGATCTGCTCACCGACCCGAGCATCGGCCTGCGCTTCAAGGGTCAGACGTATCTGACTATTTATCCCTACACCGACTTCCACGAGCGCCTTCGGCCGAGCGATTATCCCGCGCTCACTGCCGACAAGGATTACCACGAGCATGATTCCAGCGTAATCGCCGGAACCAGCTTGTTGAAATGGATGTCATTGCAGGGCTATTACACCTGGGGCGACGGCGTGAACTTCGTGCCTCCGGTGGGTGTGAGCGCCATCAATTGTCCCGGGTGGCCGGGCTTGAGCTTGACCACGTGCCCACCCTACCTCGCGCGCTCCGATGGAGCCAGCGCCGGCATCTCCATTCATCCTGTAACTTCTCTCAAGATCGACAACACCTATCTGTTTTCGCGACTGCGCGACGATCCCTCGCAGCTCGCCATCTTCAACAACCACATCATTCGCACCAAGTGGAATTGGCAGTTCACGCGCGAGTTGTCATTCCGAATGATCCTGCAGTACAACGCGACCCTCGCCAATCCCGCCTTTACGTATGTGCAAACCACCAAGCAATTCAATGCCGACTTTCTCCTGACCTACCTGGTGCACCCGGGTACCGCGATCTACGTCGGATATAACTCGGACCGGCAGAACATCAATCCGATGCTGCAACTGGATCCGTTTGGAAACCTCGTCCGCACCCGGGATCTATCCTTGCAGGACGGAAGGCTCTTCTTCATCAAAGTTTCCTATCTCTACCGTTTCTGATACATCCGCAGATTTGACGCTCAGCTTTTCGCCTCGACCCGGTACAATCAGCCCACGATGATTGCGCATTTGCGCGGAAAGTTGCTCGTCAAGCATCCGAACCAGGCGATCGTGGATGTGCAGGGGGTTGGCTACGACGTTACGATCAGCGTCCCCACATTTTCCGAACTGCCCAGTGCAGGCACCGAAGTGGCACTCCACATCCATACCCACGTGCGGGAGGATGTAATCGCACTCTATGGATTTCTGCGCACGGCCGAGAAAACTCTTTTCGAGAAGCTGCTCACGGTGAGCGGCATTGGCCCGAAGCTGGCCATCACGATTTTGAGCGGGATGCCTGCTGATGAAATGGTCGGGGCAATTCGAAGCGGTGATGTTGCCCGGCTGACGAAGATCCCAGGCATCGGCCGTAAGACCGCCGAGCGCATGGTGCTCGAACTCCGCGATAAGCTTCCGCCATCCACCAACGCTCCCGAAGCCGCAGCACCCGTGATGAGCCCGGTGGAAGAGGATGTGATGTCAGCGTTGATGAATCTTGGCTATCAGCGCGCCGCAGCTGAGAAAGCGCTCACTAGCGTGAGCCCGAAGGAAAAGATGGGCAGCTTCGACGCGCTCTTCCGCTCCGCCCTTGGCGCGTTGTCGAAGTGATAGGAACCGGGTCGACAGAACTTCTGCTTACCTACCGACCTTACGCTCAGCGGCCGTGGCCCACGAAACGCAGGTAAAGGTCGCGATCCTGGCCGCAGGTCTCAGCCATCTGCTTCACCTTCTCCCAAGCCTCCCGTTGCGTCTCATCCTTAGCGCGATCCTGAACGCCATGCCATTCTTCCAGAAACGGTTGCATCTGGAGATGGTTGAAGACGGTCTTGCCGAAGGGATCGATGCATCGCAGGACCGGAAAAGCCCGATCTTCAAAAGCGGGGATGACGCCATGCAGCAAGACCCACTCGCTGCGCTCACCCAAATCATCTTCCAGTTTGACGACCAGCGACATGCGGCGTTCTCCGTGCGTGAGGTGGAGTGAATGTACCAACTGGCCGAGGATTTTGTCCAAGTACTTAAGAGCGTAGGGCCAAAGTCACCGGGCCAGCGCAGGGTGCTAGCGCGGTTCTTTGAGCCGTGTGGGTGAGGTTACTTGCCGATGCAGAATGTGCTGAAGATCAAATTAAGGATATCGTCGTTCGTGGTCGCGCCGGTGATCTCGTCCAGCGGGCGCAGCGCGTTGTAAAGATCGAGCAGTAACATTTCGTGCGGAATTCGATTTGCCACCGCGTCTTTGGCCGCTGCTAAGGCTTGGAGCGACTGCTTCACCAGGCTTTCATGCCTCGCGTTCGTCAACAGTCCGGGTTCCGATCGGGTTCCATCGCCACCGACCTGCCGCAAGATCGCCGACCGCAAATCTGCAATCCCCTGTCCGGTCAATGCCGATGTCCGGATACTCGCGGCGGTCCCAACTTCCGGCAGGTCTCGTCCCGGGTCTTTTTGCAGGTCCGCTTTATTCTCCACGAGGACGAATGGCCGGCCAGCTAGCTTGGTGCGCAGCTCTTCGTCCTCAGAGGAAGTGGGCTGCGTCACATCGAGCACGAGCAATGCGAGGTCGGCGTCCGCCAGCGCCTCAAGGGATTTCCGAATGCCGATGCTTTCTGCCTCGTCGTGCGAACTGCGAATTCCCGCTGTATCAACAAGCCGCACGGGGATGCCGCCCAACGCCACGGTCTCGCTGACCAGATCTCGCGTTGTCCCCGGCGTGGCGGTTACGATTGCGCGCTCGCGCTCCACCAGCCGATTGAACAAACTGGATTTTCCAACATTCGGCCGACCGACAATCGCCAGCGTCAGGCCTTCATGCAAAATCCTCCCGTAGGCAAACGTAGCCAGTAATTCGGCCAACGGTCTCTGCACATCTTCGACTTGCTCGAGAATAATGTCGTCCGCCAGAACCGACACGTCGTCCTCGGCAAAATCGATGCCCGCCTCCAGCCGCGCGATCAACTCCACGAGCTTGCGCTTGATGGGTTGAATGCGGCGTGCCAGCGACCCATCTAGTTGCTGGGCAGCGACCTTGGCCTGAAAGAGCGTTTGCGAGTCGATGAGATCCCGAACCGCTTCGGCCTGCGTCAGATCGATGCGGCCGTTCAGGAATGCCCGCATCGTGAATTCTCCGGGCTCCGCGAGACGAGCGCCGCGATCCAGAGCCAGATCGACGATATGCCGCAGAACAACCGGCGAGCCGTGGGCGGAGATTTCGACGACGTCATCCGTCGTGTAGGAATGCGGCTTCGCGAAGAACGTCACCACCACTTCGTCGATTCGTTCCGAATTTTGTTCACCTTTTTGATTGCTGATTTCGCCCGGCAGAGTAGAACGCGAGCCCTGCGGCGCGGGTTCAATCAACTCTCCGAAGATGGCTTGGCCGGCTTCCAGTTCATGCTTCAGGCGAAGCATTGGAGCTACGATGGCGCGAGCCTCGGGTCCAGCCAGTCGTACTACACCCAGCCCGCCGCGTCCCGGAGGCGTGGCGATGGCGACGATCGTGTCATCCAGATTCACGAAGGGATTGTAGCCAGCGGGATCAGGTTTCCAGCATCAACTTACGGAATAGTCCGGCGTCCGCCGGAGCGGCCAGCGGGCTTGGCGTCCTTGGCATAGACCACCAAGCAGCGCCGCAAACCCTCGCCTTCACTTTCGGTCACCAGATCGGTTTCCGATCGCAGGGCCAAGTGAACGATGCGCCGCTCGCGCGACGACATGGGCGCGAACTTGTACGGCGCGCCCGTCTTGCGAACTTTTTCTGCGGCCACGTTGGCTGCCATCTTCAATTCCTGAATTCGCATGGCGCGATGGTTCATGCAGTCAAACGAGATTTTTTCATGCTCGTTTCCCTGCAGGCGGAGCATCTCAATCGCGAGCAACTCGATCGCGCGGAGCAATTCACCCCCACGCTCGAGCATAAGCGGAGAGTCGGGTCCGGCGAATTCGACCAGAATTTCCGGACGCTCCCAGTCGCGCTCTTCCGGCAAGGGGGGATCGACCGTGATCCGGTATTTGAGGCGAAGTCCCGCATTCGCAAGCACGCCTCGCAGAAACTCGTTGATCTTGTTGGCAGCGGCGATCTTGTCGGTAATTGGCATAAGACAAAGCTCTCAGCTTTCAGCCATCAGCTCTCAGCAAAAATCGCACAAGCCTGGCCTCGCCACCATCTTGTGCCTGGCATCTCCACGCCAGCGAATCAACTTTCAGCACTTGGCGAAGCGAAAGCAGGAGGCTGAGAGCTCAAAGCTCATTTCTCTTTCTTGCGCGCGCGCTTTTCTGCCAGTTCGCGCATCTCGCGGCCAAGCTCGGTGCGATTCATGATCGCCTGCTGCACGATCGCGATCAGGTTGCCCTCCGACCAGTACAGGCACAAGCCGGCCGCCAGGTTGAAGCTGATGTACCCCAGCATGAGCGGCATGAAGATGTTCATCATCTTCTGCTGTGCCGGATCCATGCCCGCTTGCGGCGTCATGCGCTGCATAAAGAGCATGGTGATGACGATTGCTATGGGCAGAATATGCCACGGGTCGGGTGAAGAAAGATCCTTGATCCAGAGCCAGTGCGCATGGCGCAAATCGAGCGCGACTCCCAGCATGCGGTAATACGCGAACAGGAACGGCATCTGCACCAGCAACGGCAAGCAGCCGCCCGCCGGGTTCGCTCCATGCTCCTTATAGAGCGCTGAGATCTCCTGGTTCATGTCCTGCTTGCGCGGATCGCGCATGCTGTACTTCTTGTACTTTTCCTGGATCGCCTTGACTTGCGGCGCAATGCGCTGCATCTTGAGCATCGACTTCATCTGCGACAATCGCAGCGGCAGCAAAGCCAGATTGATGATGAGCGTCTGGACGACGATCGCCCATCCCCAGTTCGGCACGATGTGATCGTGGGTCCACTTCAGCCACAAGAACAGGGGCTTGGCAATGACACCGAGCCAGCCGCCAAAATCCACCACTCCGTGCAGGTCAGGCGACTCGCCGTGCACGTTCGGCGCTGCGATCGATTCCAAAACATCCAGAGCTTTCGGGCCCACGTAGATCCGTTGCTGGGTCGTGCCGTGCAGATTTCCGACCGCTGCGCCCAGGACGTCGATCTTCGTGGTCTGTTTCGGGTCGGGTTTCTGGAAATCCTTGGGAACATCGAGCGGATTGCGCAGTGTCACCAGGACTGCGTTCGCCGGATCCTCCGGCAGAAATACGGCAGCGAAATACTGATCGACGATACCGCCCCAGGCGAACGGACCGGGAATCGTCTTTCCCCCGCTAACATCTTTAATCTTCAGACGCTCGGTTTTCGCATCGTCCTGGTACACGACTTGCGAGGCGGCATAGGCCGACACACTGGTTTCATCGCCAAAGCCTGCAGGCCACATCGGAAATGCGGAGACGGTCGAGCCTTGGCTAGTGACCGATGTCTCCGACTTGACCACGTAGGTCGAGTCGAACTCGAACTTCTTGCGTACCGTCAGACCGCCATCGGAGTATTCAAATGTCAGCGCGCCTGGAGCCGAAAGCTTCCCAGACTCCGACGACACATATAGCGCATTGTTCATCTTGTTGCGCAGGCTCTCGTCGTAAGCCCACATCGAGAGCGGGTAACCGTATCGCTGGGAGGCTGCACCGTTTACAAGTTCGAGCGGCTGATCTTTGTCATCCGTAAATTTCTTCAGGATCCAGGACTTCACGATCGCGCCGCGATTCGTGAAGGTGATCTTGTAGAGATCGTTCTCCACCACGGTCTCAGACTCAGCGGACGCTTGCCTTGCCGCCGCGGTCGAAGGTGCGGGAACTGACGCGGCCATCGCGTTGCTCGGCTGGGGAGGGGCGGGAGCCGCTACGTTTTGCGACTGCGGCGGCTCTGTAGGCTTGGTTTGATATTTCTTAAGGAGTGGCTGCGCAGCAAAGATCAGTAAGAAGAAAAGCGCGAAGACCAGGAAAAAGCGCTTCTCCATTCCGGGTTCTTGTTGAGGATTTTGAAATTCTGCCAAGCGTAATCCGTCCGATCGTCAAAAGTTCGATCGCGAAGACTTGAAAATGTTTTCCGTCACGGCCTAAGCCGGACCGGAGTGACAAACCTTGCAGCCTGCACCTTCTTCGCGCGCCACCGGGTCGTAACCACCTTTGGCGAACGGATGGCATCGCAACAGCCGGCCCACTGCCATCCAGCTTCCGCGAAGCACGCCGTGGCGCTCGATCGCCTCCATCGCATATTCCGAGCAAGTCGGAACGTAACGGCAGGACGCAGGGAGGAGCGGCGAAACCGCCCACTTATATCCCCGAAGCACAGCAATGGCAGCTTTGCGTAGCACTTGCATCGACTATTTCTGCAGCGCCGACCTGGGCGCCAATTTTTGGGCAATCACTTCGAAGGCCCGTCGTACTTCTTCTTGCAATCCAGCGAAGTCGGCCGTTCGGAGCGACTTCTTCGGATTGATGACAACGTCTACCGCCGGCGAAGAAACCGGCCAACAAATTCGCACCGCCTCACGCAGTCGCCGTTTCATGCGGTTGCGATCGACTGCGCCGCCTAGGGCGCGGCTCACGGTAAAGCCGATCCGCATCCCATCGCAAGGCCGGCCACCGTTGGCCGCCAGTAGCGTGTCCGGCGTCACCGCACTCGCGGAACGCACCAGATAGAAAACCGTCATATGGGCCGAAAAGTGACGCCGGCCCTGCTTATACACGCGCTCGAAGTCGGCATGCCGTAAGAGCCGTCCCGTACGAGGATACCGAGGATTCGATTGGGGGGTCGGGCTGCTCGCTCCAGGTTTCACCGCGGACTCACACTCCATCAGCGGCATCGTTGCTGCTGCAAAGCCGAATTCTGCTTGAATGCTGGTCACCACCTGGAACTGGAACTCGCTTTATTCGCGGAAGCCGGGCTTCACGGAAACCCGCTTGCGACCCTTGGCGCGACGGCGCGACAGCACCTTGGCTCCGCTCTTAGTCTTCATCCGAGTACGGAATCCGTGCTTTTTCGAGCGTTTCCGCCGGTTGGGTTGGAAAGTGCGTTTGGGCATGAAAAATCGCTGCTCCTGATTCGATCAATAGCCTTAAGACAAACCATGAGTATAAATGACGCAGGTCGGGAGCGGCAATCCTCGCCCCGGTCGGGGCGGCAAGCTCCCCCTAGAGGGTTGCTCCTGACTCGCACCGATCCAACCCGTGTAGTCTGATTCGACTTCCAACACAGTACAACTCACGTGCGCGCTATTTGGAAAATGCTTCTCTGAAAAAACGTCTCGCTTGGCCGAGCTGGTGTTGCCTGCGATTTCAATGCGCCGGCTACTACTCCTCAGTGACATTCATCACACCCAAAACTCAACCGAGTGCGCCATCATGCTAAGGGGAATGCTGGAGTAGTGCAGGCGCTACTGCGCGAATTGCACTCTTCGCGTTGCATTAACAAGTTCGCTACTTGACAGGGCGCGGGCGCAAGGTGCTGAATCGTGACTGAACCGAAAAAACTCTTCGCAAGTTTTCCACACGGCCAAAAATTTTGTGCTAGTATGCCGGACGTTCCGACTTGCTGAGAGCTTCTTTCATTCTGGCCGTAGCTTCCGCGCAATTTACGAAACGTTCTGCAGTAGAGAAGTCGTTATCTTCAAAAATTTATTGCCCGCCGGGCCCGTGCCAGCCGCCGGCCCCGAGATGAGTCATTATGTCTGTTCCGAGCACAACGCTTTCTCCCAATCCTTGGGTCCGAATCCTCGACGCGCTCGAGAAGAAGATCAATCGTCACTCCTACGACACCTGGCTGAAGCCGACGCGCTACAGCCACGCGAATGGAGGCGTTCTCTTTATCCGGGTTCCCACCGCGGAGTTCCGCCACGTAGGTGATAAATACGCCGACCTCATTCAAGAGGCGATCGATAATCTCGGCATGGATTATGCGGATGTGAAGTTCGTAACACCCGACGATGATCCAGCTGCCACTCCGGTTCGTCACGACGGCGGCCTCTCGGCGGTAGCCCACTCCTCGAATGCTGCCGCACAAGCTCGTTTCGACTGGGATGGAGCCGCACAACTAAATCCCCGCTATACCTTCGACGCATTCGTGATCGGCAGCGGCAACCAGTTTGCCCACGCCGCCTGCCAGGCCGTAGCTGAGCGCCCATCCAAAGCCTATAACCCGCTCTTCCTCTATGGCGGGGTTGGCATGGGTAAGACGCACCTCATGCAGGCCATCGGCCACGAGATCAAGAAACGCATGCCTCAGGCCGCCATCTGCTATGTCTCCAGTGAGAAGTTCACCAACGAGATGATTAACTCGTTGCGCTACGACAAGATGACTAGCTTCCGCGACAAGTTCCGCGGAGTAGACGTCCTGCTCGTCGACGACATTCAGTTCCTGGCCCAGAAAGAACGCACCCAGGAAGAGTTCTTTCATACGTTCAATGCGCTGCACGAGTCGATGAAGCAAATTGTCATTGCCAGCGACCGTCCCCCCAAGGAACTCGCAGAAATCGAAGACCGATTGCGCAGCCGTTTCGAGTGGGGCCTGATTGCTGACATTCAACCGCCTGACCTTGAGACCAAGGTGGCCATCCTGCAGAAGAAAGCCGAACAGGAAAAGGTCACGCTGCCAACGGATGTTGCGCTCTACGTCGCATCGAATATCCGGTCGAATGTTCGCGAGTTGGAAGGGGCTCTCATTCGGCTCGTGGCTCACTCATCGCTCATCGGTGCTGAGATCACCCTTCCTTACGCGCAGCAAGTTTTGAAAAACTTTATCGACTCCCAGGCGCGCAAGGTCACCATCGAATCGATTCAGAAGGCGGTCGCCGAGCAATTTGGGTTGCGCTTGGTCGAGATCAAGGCAAAGAATAATTCTCGCGCTATTGTCTACCCACGGCAGATCGCGATGTATTTGGCGAAGCATCTGACCGAAGCTTCGTTGCCGGAGATCGGCCGGCAATTTGGCGGCAAGCACCATACCACCGTTCTTCATTCGGTCGAGAAAATCGAAGAGCAGCGCAAGAATGATAAGGATTTAAACAGGCTCATCAATAAGCTCACAGAGCAATTAGGTGGGTAAAGCGCGGCCAAGCGCGGTTTTCCTCTGAATTGCTCGTTCTTCCTTCCGATGCATTGTGGAGAGCTTGTGAAAGTTGTGCAAGATCCGGAATGGAACGGAATCAGGAACAGGAAATAGACGGACGGCGGGCGTGGCGAGATCCGATTTTGGACATCAACTTTCAAGTCGCAACATAGTGGCGCGAGACGACTTGATCGCGTTTTCCACTTTTCCGAACCGCCTACTGTTACTGCTGGTTTTCTAGGTTTTTAATTTGGTATAACGGGATTCATAGAAGTAGCGCCACCTTACGGGAGAGCGGCTATGCCGGTTGAAGTGGCCACTGCGGCGGGAACCATGGAAATCACAGTCAGCAAGTTCGAATTGCTGCGCGAACTGACGGCCACCCAGGGCGTCGTCGAACGAAAAACCACCATCCCGATTCTTTCGAACTACTTGTTCGAAGCCTCTGCCGACAAATTGTCGCTCACAGCTACCGACCTCGATCTCAGCTTGCGCACCTCCTGCGTCGCCAAAGTCAAAAAAGAGGGTTCGTGCACCATTCCCGCACGCAAACTGTACGACTACGTGAAACTACTCCCTGATGCGGAGATCACGATCAAACTGCTGGAAAACCACTGGGTGAGCATTCGTTGTGGCCGCTCCAACACCAAGATGGTCGGCATGGCGAAATCGAATTTTCCCAGTTTGCCGGTTTTTCCGACGGCGGGCGTAGTCAAGATTCCAGCCCAGGTTTTGCGCGGCATGATCGCGAAGACCGGATTCGCTATCGCCAACGAGGAGTCGCGCTACACCCTCAACGGCGCCCTCATGGTTCTTAAGCCCGAATCCATCACAATGGTTGCCACTGACGGCCATCGTCTGGCCCACATCGAGCGCAGCGGCGAGAAATTTGAAGGCGTTTCGGGCGAAATGAAAACGCTGATCCCTAAAAAAGCCATGGATGAATTGAAATCGCTGGTCGATGCGACTGACGTCGAGACCATCGAATTCGCCAAGGATGAGTCCACGCTCTTCTTCCGCATCGGGCCGCGGCTTTTGACCTCCCGCCAGCTTACCGGCCAGTTCCCGAACTTCGAGGCTGTCTTGCCCAAGGACAACAGTAAACTGGCTACGCTGAATGGCGAGGACTTTAACTCGGCAATTCAGCGCGTGGCTCAATTTTCAGACGAGCGCTCCCGCGCTGTCCGTCTGAAGCTGGAAAAAGGCGAACTCAAACTCTCCGCCTCGTCCACCGAGGCCGGCGAGTCCGAAGATTCGATCGAGACGCCGTACAACGGTGATGCGCTCACGATCGGCTTCAATGCGCAGTACATCCTGGACTTCCTAAAGGCCGTCGGCGCTGGCGATGTTAGCCTTGAACTCAAGGATCCGCAATCGGCCGGCCAGCTTCGGCCTCTGGGCTCAGATGACTACAAGTACCGCTATATCGTGATGCCCATGCGCATTTGAGGGCTTCTTACGTTGCCAATTCGCTAACTTCTCGTCCCAGAGTGAAAATCCGCGGGACTACGCCGGCTAAAGTGAAGCTTGTCCTTGACCCGCGCCTGCGCCTCGAATTAGAGTGACCGCCACTTTGATTCGGGAGGGTTCTGCCCATGTTAGACGGGTTCAAAAAATTCATCCTGCGCGGGAACGTCGTGGACATGGCCGTCGGCGTCGTAATTGGCGCTGCTTTCGGCGGCGTGGTGACCGCCCTCACGAAAGACCTGCTCACCCCGCTCATCGCAGTCTTAGTTGGTAAGCCCGATTTCTCCGCCATCAAGTTTATGGTCGGCACAACCGAATTTCCCATCGGCGACTTCATTAATGCGGCTGTTTCCTTCTTGCTGATCGCAGCGGCCGTCTATTTCTTCGTCGTCACTCCGGTCAACGCTCTGGTTGCACGCATGCGCAAGGATCCGGCGCCGGCCGATCCAACCACTAAGAAATGCCCGGAGTGCCTGAGCGAGATTCCGATCGACGCCAAGCGCTGCGCTCACTGCGCGCAACCTGTACCGCTTGGCCGCGCAGCTTAACTACCGGCAACTTGTTAGGATTAGGGGCGGATGATAACCCGCCCCTGCTTTCTTTTCAGCCTGGCCCTCATTGCTGTGACCGCGTCTGCACGTGCCCCGCAGGACGCGAACATCTCTTCCAAGCCGCGATCCCCGCAGACCTCGCGCTCCACGGCCCGCTCCAGCAAACCGAGCGTGCCGCAGGACGAGAACCTCTACCAAAACTCCGAATTCGGTTTTCGTTACAAGACGATTCTCGGATGGGTCGATCGCACCGAAGAGATGCAGCCCGAGCAAAAACCGGCGAGTGCTGCCGATCCTCACTCCGGCAAAGTCTTGCTGGCCGTCTTCGAGAGACCGCCTGAGGTGCAAAGTGACACGCTCAACCCGGCGGTGATCGTCGCCGAGGAAAGCGCGGCGTCTTACCCGGGACTTAAGTCGGCAGCCGACTACGTCGGCCCGCTAACGCAGCTTGTTACAGCGCGTGGATTTAAACCAAGCGGTGATCCGGCCGAGGTGACCCTCGACGGACGCTCCCTGGTGCAATGCGATTTCAAACGCGATGACGCGAAGCGCTCTGCCTTTCAGTCAACTCTCATCCTGTTGCAAAAGGGCAGCGTCGTGTCCTTCACTTTCATCGCATCGACGCAGGAAGAGGTAGAGGACCTGATTGAAAAGTTGAGCTTCCAGCGGGCGCCTTCCGCCAAAGCCAAATGAGACTGTACCGCCGCGGCGGAACGCTCAGATGGTTTGCCTAAGCCTTTTCTCGACTGGGCTGGCCGCCTGCTTCCGCCTGCCTGCTACATCCCGCAAGTTACAGATTATCAACCCTTTACTGCCTCGGTCCCACCCCCGAAATGGAGCTTGCCTATGCTATAATGAAGTACAACTTAGGCAGCCCCTAAGTCCAAGAAAATTCAGTAGTTTGAAGTCAATTTGGGGGTTCGTCCGAGCACGACCAGCCGACAGGGACGAATCTGGCTTTTCCACGGAGCTGAATGGCTACAAAAGAGACTCTCAGTACCAGCGCTGTCATCGATCCAAAACCGAAAAACGGTAAATCGGGGGCGGACGGCAAGGGTGATTACACTGCCGATTCCATCAAAGTTCTCGGTGGCATGGAAGCCGTCCGTAAGCGCCCCGCCATGTACATCGGATCGACCGGCGAGCTGGGTTTGCATCACTTGGTTTACGAAGTCGTCGACAACTCAGTTGACGAGGCACTAGCCGGTCACGCCAGCAAAATCGAAGTCACGATCCAACTCGACAACTCGATCACCGTCGTCGACGACGGCCGTGGTATTCCGGTCGACAACATGGACATCGACGGTGAGAAGATTCCGGCCGCCCAGGTCGTGATGACTACTTTGCACGCTGGAGGAAAATTCGATTCCTCCACCTACAAAGTTTCCGGCGGACTGCACGGCGTCGGTGTGTCTTGCGTAAACGCTCTCAGCGAAGAGCTTGAACTCGAAATCTGGCGCGACGGTTTCACCTGGGAGCAGAGCTACTCGAAAGGCGAGCCGACGAGCAAGCTGAAGAAGGCTGGCGCGACCAAAAAACGCGGCACCAAGGTTCACTTTCTTCCCGACAAGTCGATTTTCACCACCACCGAATACAACTTCGACACGCTGGCGCAGCGCCTGCGCGAACTCGCCTTTCTGAATAAAGGCTTGCTGATCACGCTCAGCGACGAGCGCACGACCGATCAGAAAACCGGCGAACCCAAGAAGTCGGAGTTCAAATACAACGGCGGCATTGCCGAGTTCATTAAGCACCTGAACCGCGGCAAGCAGGTTCTGCACGATAAGCCGATCTACATGGAAGCCGAGCGCGACGGCGTGAACATGGAAATCGGACTCCAGTACAACGACGGCTACTCGGAGTCGGTCTTCAGCTTCGCGAATAACATCAACACGGTGGATGGCGGCACGCATCTTTCGGGCTTCCGCACTTCATTGACCCGCACCATCAACTACGCTGGGCAGCAGATGGGCCTGTTCAAGGACGTCAAAGAGAATCTTACCGGCGACGACGTTCGCGAAGGCTTGGTCGCGGTCATTAGCGTAAAGCTGCCGCAGCCCCAGTTTGAGGGCCAGACGAAGGGCAAGCTGAACTCCGACATCGCCGGCATCGTCCAGGCATTCGTCAACGAGAAGCTGGGCGCGTTTTTCGAGCAGAACACCACGGTCGCCCGCAAGATCATCAACAAGGCGATCGACGCGGCCCGTGCCCGCGAAGCCGCCCGGAAAGCCCGTGACCTCACGCGCCGCAAAGGCGCCCTCGATGGCGGAGGCCTGCCCGGCAAACTCGCCGACTGTTCCGAACGCGATCCGAATCGCTGCGAACTCTTCCTCGTCGAGGGTGAGTCCGCAGGTGGAACTGCCAAGCAGGGCCGCGATCGCCGCTTCCAGGCCATCCTTCCTCTCAAGGGAAAGATTCTCAACGTCGAGAAAGCCCGCTACGACAAGATGCTGGCACACGAAGAAATCCGCGCCATGATCACGGCGCTCGGTACCGGCATCGCCAAAGACGACTTCGATCCAACCAAGGTCCGCTACGGCAAGATCATCCTGATGACCGACGCCGACGTCGATGGCTCGCACATCCGCACGCTGCTGCTCACGTTCTTCTTCCGCCACATGCAGGACCTGATCAAGCGCAACAACGTGTTCATCGCGCAGCCGCCGCTGTTCGGTATCCGCAAGGGCAAGTCGCACCAGTACATCAAAGACGAGCGCGAGTTCGTCAAGGTGATGGTGAAGCGCGCGGCCGATGGCATGATCGTGCGCTACGGCGAAGGCGCGGCCAAGCTCGAAGGCAAAGACCTTGCCCGCTTCATGACGGTGCTCAATGAATACATCGGCTTCTTCGACAAGGTGGACAAGCACCTGCGCAATGAGATGGTCACCGAGCTTCTGCCGCGACTCGACCTCTCTAAGCGCGTCGACTTCGAAGGCGACAAGAAGAATGCACCGAAGAAAATTGAGAAGCTTGAGCGCGAAATCAAAAAGCTGCAGAAAGAGCACAACCTCAAGAGTGTCGAAGCCCGCTTCGACGAAGAACATAACCTGTGGGAAGTCGCTTACGTGAACCCGCAGGGCGTCGAACACGTCATCAACTGGGAGCTGGCTTCTTCGCCTGAGAGCCGCCAGTTGCTTGCGAAGTTCAAGCAGATCGAGCCCTACATGGAACCGCCATTCATCGTCGAGACCGTCGCCAAGGGTCCAGCGAAGGCAGTGGGCGAAGAAGGCGAGGATGGCGAAGTCGCCGAAGCGGAAGGCGAGGTTCCCGAGAAGAAGCCGTCCAAACCTGGGGCTGCGAAGCGCAAGGCCGAACCACAGATCGTTGAGAAGCAGACCGCTCGCGACCTCTTCGCCTATGTTCTTGCCGAGGGCAAGAAAGATTTCACGGTGCAACGCTACAAAGGTCTGGGCGAAATGACCGCCGAGCAGCTTTGGGAAACCACCATGGATCCGGAGCGCCGCACGCTGCTCAGTGTGAAACTCGAAGACATCGCGGAGACCGAGACCATCTTCACCACGCTGATGGGCGAAGACGTCGAAGCCCGCCGCAAGTTCATCGAAGAGAACGCGCTCGACGTGAAGAACCTGGATATTTAAGCAGCGATCTGAACGCAAAGCTCGAGGGCGGCCGTTTCTCCGGCTGTCCTTTTTCTTTTGTGCGGACGCAAACCAGATTTCTCAGCCGACACACTCGCGGGAACAAAATCCGCTCCATCACTCTCTAATCTGAGTAGGAGATGGTTGCGGAGAGTCGTTGCGTGCTTTGTGCGGAATCTGCCCGAGGATTACCTTGCGGGTACTTTCGTTCCACTTGTTAGTTACCGACTCCAACAATTGGCGAAGCTTTGCAAGTTTCCTCTTCGGCCCCGTTCTCCCATCCAGAGGGCGTGACGATCCCCCGCCGCTCTTGATCGAAAAGGGGACTCACAGTGAACAGATCTTTAAACGGACTGCTTGCTCTTTGCGTTTTGGCGAGTGCACTAGCAAGCAGCGCGCAAGAAAGCAATGTCCAAGCGGCCAACTCACCGTCGCTCACCATCTATAACCAGAATTTCTTCGTAGCACGCGAAAGCGTGCCGCTCGACTTGAAACCAGGCGTCAATCGCATCGATTTTGTGGGCGCTTCGGCGCACATCGAACCCGACTCGGTGATCCTACGCGATCCCTCGGGGCGCGCACTGCAGATCCTGGAGCAGAACTATC